>FWWM01001250.1_pt1 | contig 77482 bp, 86 predicted proteins | sample 2228351 | NCBI WGS metagenome assembly FWWM01 (sample SAMEA103939774, study PRJEB20133) | metagenome | reverse complement strand
GGCCCGGCGAGGTGGCCGGCCACCTGCATCCTGCCGCCCGCGTGGTCGCCGCCCGCGGCAGCGTGCGCCGCCGTTGCTTCGTCACCGACGGCGAGCGCGTGATCCTGCCGGCCTTCGGCGCCTACGCCGGCGGGCTCAACATCCGCGACCGGGCCTTCGCCGGCCTCTTCGTCCGCTCACCGCTTGCCGGCGCCCTGGGCCCCGCCCGCGTCCGCGCCGTCGGCTGGCGACAACTGGCCGACGACTAGGGGGAGGCGGCGTCCTACTTCGTCGGCGTGTTCGCCCCGCGCTGCAGCACCGCCGCGTCGCGTTCGCGGCGGCGCTCCCACTCCTCGGGAGTGGCGCAGATCCGCGTCTTGAAGTGGCTGCCCATCTGGGCCTCCTCGACGCAGACCTTCTTCGGTTTCTCGGCCTTGGCGGGCTTCACAGCCTCGGCCTTCGCCGGCTGGGTCGCCGGCCCGGCCGCGGCCGGAACCGCCGCCTGCGCCAGCAACAGCGCCATCAGCAGTCCGGTCGCCACCGTCGCGCCCCTACATCCGCACCAGGCCGCACAGCTTGTTGCCGTCCGGATCGCGCAGATAGGCCAGGTACAGCTTGCCGTTCGCGCCCTCGCGCACGCCCGGCGGGTCCTCGCAGGTCGTCCCGCCGTTGGCCACGCCCGCCGCATGCCAGGCGTCGGCCTGGGCCGCGTCGGCGCAGGCGAAGCCGATCGTGCTGCCGTTGCCGAACGTCGCCGGCTGCCCGTCGATCGGCAGCGAGGCGGCGAACACCCCCGTCGGCGTGCGCCAGAACACCCGGTGGCGGTCCACGAAGCCGGGCGGCACGCCCAGCGTCCCCAGCACCGCGTCATAAAACGTCTTGGCCCGGTCCAGGTCGTTCGTGCCGACCATGATGTGCGAGAACATTCAGCGCCCTTCCTCGAAAACGGCCGGCACTTCAGGCCGCCCCGCACCGCCGGTCAATCTGCCCCTGGGTGAGCCTCCCCGCTACGCGTCCGCCAGACCCCCATTCGGGGGACGCGCCGGCGCCGCGGCGGCGGTAGATCGAAACGGGGCCGGGATTGGTGCGCCTCAAGTTCAATCATGGGGAATTGCATGCGTATCAGGGGTTTCGCTGCGGCGCTGGGGCTGGCGGCGGGCATCGGGCTGGCGGGCGGTGCCAGCGCCGCGGCCATCGACATCGTGGCCTACACGAGCGCCGGTAACACGGTGATCGACTTCGAGGACGTGGCGGCCTCAGGCTATCCCGGCACGGTCTACAACGGGCTGTTCACCTCGCGTGGCGCCACGTTCGGCGAGCGGTTCCAGGGCCAGACCCTCACCACCGTTGCCGACGCCTTTACCCCCGACGGCCTGCTCGACGTGTTGTCCGGCGCGCCCACCGGCCCGCTCACCCTGGTGGCCGGCGCGGCCTCACAGAACCAGGCGGTGGGCAACGACGGCCTCACCCACAACCTCATCCCGTGCGGCGCCCGCGGCTGCGCGCACCCCAACGGCTACGGCGAGGGCGCCTTCGCGGTGATGTTCTCGGGGCCCGTCTCGTACTTCGGCTTCCAGCAGCTCTACGGAAGCGGTCCGGGCCAGACCACGCTCGACTTCTTCAACACCAGCGGCGCCTTGATCCAGCGGATCACGGTCGCCCCCTTCGGCAATTTCGGGTTCGCCCGCGCCGGCGGACTCAAGGACATCGCCGGCGTCTCGGTCTTCACCACTGATCCCGGCGGCCTGGGCTACGACAACCTGGTCTACGACGCGCCGCTCGTCACCACGGGCGGCGTGCCCGAGCCGGGCGTGTGGGCTCTGATGATCGCGGGCTTCGGCCTCGCCGGCGCGGCGCTCCGCCGCCGCCGGATGGCTGCGGCCTGACGCAGGGCTGCGCAGGGCGCGCCGGCCGGCGCGCCCACCATGTTCAGGGCAGAACGGCCTCGGCCTCGATCTCCACCCGCGCGTTCGGGTCCACCAGCCCGCTCACCGCCACCAGCGTCATCGCCGGAAAGTGCCGCCCCAGGGTCTCGCCCCACGCCGCGCCCACCTCGGCGCCGCCGGCGTTGAACTCGGCCATGTCGGTCACATAGGCGCTCAGCAGCACGATGTTGGGAATGTCGGCCCCCGCCGCGCGCACCACGGTCACCAGGTTGCCCAGCGCGCGCCGCCACTGCTCGCCCAGCGACAGCCCCTCGGCCACCGCCGCGCCGCCCACCTGCGCCAGCTGGCCCGAGACCCGGATCGTGGTCGCGCCCCGCGAACTCACCGCCTGCGCAAACCCCCGCGGCCGCGGCCACCCCTCGGGCAGCACGGCCCGGTACTCGATATCGCTCATGGCGTTCCTCCGTCCGATCCCATCAGACGCGGCCGGGGGCGCCCCGGCAAGGTCCGCTTACGTCCGCGCGGCCCCCGCCCGGCGTCAGCTCCGCCGCCGCCGCAGCGCGCGAAACAGGTAGGCGGCGATCAACAGCGCGACCACGGCGGTCGAGACCGGATCCAGCCACGCTTCCACGCGGCGATACTCGTGCTCCAGCACATAGCCGGTGGCGGCCAGCAGCGCGGTCCAGAGCGCCGTCCCCAGGGTCGTGGCCACGAAGAAGACGCCGCCCGGCATGCGCATCAGACCGGCCGGAACCGACACCAGCGTCCGCACGCCCGGGATCAGCCGGCCGGCGAAGACCGCCACCGCCCCGCGCCGCCGGAAGAACGCCCGCGACCGCTCCAGGTCGGCGGTGTCCAGCGTCAGCCAGCGGCCGTGCCGGTCGATCCAGCGGGCGAACGCGACCTCGGGAATCCGCCGCCCCGCCAGGTACCAGACATAGGCCCCCGCCACGGCGCCCACCGTGCCCGCCGCCACCACGCCGGCAAAACTCAGATGGCCCTGCGCCGCGGCGAACCCCGCCAGCGGCATGATCAGCTCGGACGGGATCGGCGGGACGATGTTCTCGGCGAACATCAGCAGCAGAACGCCGACGAGCCCGCCCGCCACGATGGCGCCCAGGATGAAGTCGAACATGCCCGCCTCAGCGCGCCCCGCCGCCGCCGCTACCGCGCCTCGGCCAGCCCGAACCGCGCCGGCTTCAGGCCCAGCGCCCGGCTGATCCGGGCGGCGGCCTCGCGTTCGGCGGCGTCGAAGCCGCCGTCGGCGTCGGCGATGGCGCAGGCGATCTCGACCAGATAGGCCGCGTCGCGCCCGGCCACGGCCCGCAGGCGGCGCAGGGCCTCGCTCTCGGCCAGGTCGGGGTCGCGGTCGAAGGCCCCGGTCACCTTGTCGAAGGCGTCCATCGTGGCGGCCATGTCCAGCCCCGCGCCCAGCGCGAAGCCCTGCAGCTTCAGCAGCATGGCCCGCCGCTCCGCGCCGGTCACCCAGCCGTCGGCGTAGGCCACGATGGCGCACGCCGAGGCCAGCGCCTCGACATGCGCGGCGCCCCCGCGGGCGCGAAGATCGGCGACCGCGGCGTCCAGCGTCGTGGGGGCTCGGCTCACCGGCGAGCGTCCCCTGAGACGTCCATCCGGTCGCCCGCCCGGTCTCCCGGCGTCGGCCAGCGCGGCGGCGCCGGCGGATCGGCCCACCACGCCCACAGGGGCGCCATGGTCCAGACCCAGGGGGTCATCATCAGGTCCACGGCCATCTGCTGTTCGATGACGCGTTCGCGCTCTTCGCGCGACATGTTGGGGTGCAGTTTCATGGCATCGCCTCTCTCGTGAGAGGCGCGCCGCCGCCGTGATCGCGAACAGGGGGGAGAGCCGCGATCAGCCGGCGACGACGCGCCTGCTGCGATCCGACATCACGACCTGCTCATTCAGGTCGCCAGAGGGGCCCGGCCCGCACCCCCTATCTGGGAACCGTTCGCAAAGATGCAAGAGGCCGCGCGCGCAGAAATGTCCGCTACGCCCACGCCGCCGCCCCGTTGTCCCCAGACTCGTCCCTGGATGCGTCCCCGCCACCGCCGCCGTCCCCGGCCAGACGGGGCGGCAGCTGGTCCAGGATCTCGCGCACATAGGCCTTCCCGTCCGGCCCCCGCACGGTCTCGAACCGCCGCGCGCGGAACACCACCTCGGTCGGCTCGCGCCCCGCGGCCTCCAGCCCCTCGTCCTCCCAGTCCATCGCCTTCAGCCGCCCGAACCGCCGCGGCCCCAGCGCCGCCGCCGTCCAGCGCAGCTGGCCCAGCTTCACCCGCGTCGCATGGGCCGTCTCGGGCGTCACCGCGCAGGCGATCTCCCAGCCCTCGTCGCACAGCCGCTCGGCCTGCATCCGCTGCGCCAGCGCCACCGCCTCGCCGAACGCCGGATATTGCAGCCGCCACTTCCACACGGTGTTGAACGACGGCATCTGCGGGTCGCGACAGATGGCGGTCAGGCTCTCGCCCTCGCTCATCCGATAGTAGATCTCGGCCGCCAGGCTCTCGTCCCATCGGGGCTTGCGCCCGCCGCGCATGTGCCACCCGGCCGCCGTCCGCGCCCGGTTCAGCTTCGCCGCGAACAACGGCAGCCGCTGGATCCACGCCGTGATCGTCGAGCGGTGGGGCAGGGTCGGATCGGCGCAGATCGACCGCAGCGACTCCCCCGACTCCACCCGCTCCAGCACCCGCCGCGCCACCGCCGCCGAATAGAACACCTTGCGCCCCGACGGCCCCGCCAGCCGCCGCGACATCACACCCCGGCCCTTCGCCGCCATGCGCCGCTCCTCAAGAGATGATGATGCACGAAAAAGGGCCCGGCCCGCCCCCAAGGCGCAAAACCGAACCCTGCCCGAACCCTACCCCAATCTGCGCGCAAACGCAAGAACAAAAACAGAACAAAAACCCTCTCCCCCTTGCGGGGAGAGGGTTGGGCGTAGGGGTGTCAGCGCTGAGCCTGCAGATTCACACCCCCGACCCTCGGCTGACCCTTACCTCCCCCGCAAAGCGGCGGGAGGGGGACCACCGGCCGAGGCCGAAGGCCGAAGAGCGGGTGGTGGAGGGGGCGAACCCCAGGCTCCGAGCCTGCTACAGCCGCCGCAAACGCCCTGCCGGCCGCCCGCCCCCTCCACCCGTCGCTCTACGGGCGCCCTGCGCCGTCCTCGGCGACCGGTCCCCCTCCGGCCGCTTCGCGGTGGGAGGTGGGGAATGGTGCTCATGCCACCGCTATTCCGCCCCCGTTCACGCGCAGGGCCAGCGGGCTTCGACGTCGCTTAGCGCCAGGAGCGGACATCGGGACCCGGCCCCGGAGCCGACCGTCGCCTCTTCACTCAGGACGCAGCCGCTTCTGCGACGCCCGAAAAGCCGCCGCGGTGATCCTGGCCCGATATTCCGCCAGCTCTCGACCCAGCGCCTGGGTCCGACGGACAGGCGCCAGCTCGACACCGTGTAGGGAGAACAGGCCGGCCTTGCGCCGCTCATCCATCCGGATCAGGGCGGGATCCTGCACAGCGATCTGCGCCTCATAGTAGATGTCGTCATGGATGCCGTTCCGGACATCGGCGGGCCTATCGGCCGGCTGCCCCGCAGGCGGTGTCTTGTCGAACTGCACGATCCCCTTGCTCTTGAGGAACGCATAGCTCCACTGGTCCTGATAGTAGTACTCACGCAGGTAATGGACCCGGGCGCGCTCGCCGGCCCACTGCCGGTTCAGTTCGGCCGCGACGGCCTCCATTCCGGCCTGGTTCCCCCCGCTGTCCCCGAGCAGGACGATGTCGACGAAGCCATGCGCCTTGTAGCTGCGACAAATGTCCGTCAGCAGCGCCCGGAACGTCGGCTCCTCGAGGCTGATGGTGGCGGCGAAGGCCATGTGGCCATCCGGCGGGTTGATGCGCCCTTCCGGCACGAACTTCACGATCGGCGCGATCAGGGCATGGCCGATGTCCCGCGCCACGTAGGGGAGAACGGTCTGCAGGACATAGTTGTGTTTGCCGGAGACCACGTAGGGCCCGTTGTGCTCCACGCCGCCGGTCCCGATGATGATGGTGGTGGTCCCTGCCCGGAGGGCGTCGCGCACTTCGTAGGACGTCAACTCCTCCGTCCAGAGGCTGGCCCGCGCGGCGATCGGGCGCGGCGCGTCCGGGTCCCCGAGCCTGTTCTGTGCCGCCGCTGGCGATGCGCTGATCAACGCCGCCATGGCGAGCAGATTGAGTCCGAGCCGCAGCATCTCCTCGTCCCCCCGTTGCCCTAGGCAGAGACAATATCGCAACCGCGTGCCAAAGCGACGACGCGCGCCAGAACGTCGTCCTCTCTTGACTCATCTCGCATGCGTCGGCCGCGGCGTGGTCAGTCGCCGTTGCGCCATGGGCACGCATTGGCCCCCCGGACCATTCGCTGGCCTCGACGCGGGTGAACGCTATAGGCTCTTCCAAGCGTAGCCGACGTCCAGTTGGCCAGTCGTCATTGCAGCCCTCGAACCTGCGGTAGGGGCGATATGAAACCGGAAGAACTCAAGCATCGGCGCAGATGCGGTCGGGCGAAACGCCTTGCGATAATCGGCTGCGTCAGCCTTGGCGTCTTGGTCGCCGGTCCGGTTCTCGCGCAGGCCGGGAGCGGAGGCCTTTCCGCCCCCCCGCCAACGCCACCCGTCTCAGCGCTTGCGCCCAGCGGCCGACCGACGCCGCTTCCCGGCTATCGGCCACAGAGCGTACACGACGGCGTGCAGGTCGAAACGCCGTACTTCCAGGACACGCTCGCCGTCCTCGACAACCTGCCCACATCGCCCCCGGCCAAGCCAAAGAGACCTCGCAAGGTTCTCGTGTTCTGTGTCGCGAGGGGCTACGTCCACTCGGTGATCCCGCTCACGGCCTTCGCTATCAAGGCCCTGGGCGAAAACACCGGGGCCTGGGAAACGACGGTGACCTACAGGCTCCAGGATTTCACCGCCGAGCGATTGGCGAGCTACGACGTTGTCGTCCTCAACAACACCTCGGGCGCCTTTCTGGATGATGCGGACGCCGTGGCGACGTTGGCCCGCCGAGCCGCCCTCCTGAACTACGTCCGCGGTGGGCATGGCCTGGTGCTTACCCACGCCGCCGGCGACTCCTACCACACCGGCGTCGACAGCCCGGGCGGACCGCAGAGCCTCTGGCCTGAATACACCAGAATGGTCGGAGGCTTCTTCAAGTGGCACTGGTTCCTGCCGCAGCGGGTCACCGTGAGGATCGACGATCCGGCCAGCCCGTTCAACGCGGCCTTCGCCGGGCGTCCCTTTACGATCCACGACGAGATCTACACCTTCGAACAGGCCTCGTTCTCGCGGAAGAACGTGCGCGTCCTGACCAGTGTGGACTATTCGAGGATGTCGCCGGAGGACCAGGCAAAGGAGCCCGCCTCCACCCGGCGTACCGACGGCGACTACGCATTGAGTTGGATCCGCCGCGAAGGCCAGGGACGCATCTACTACAACGCCCTCGGACATAGTGAGCACGTCCTGTCCATGCCCGCCATTCTGCAGCAGCTGACGGCGGGCATCCAATATGCGGCCGGTGACCTGCCGGCCGACGACAGTCCCAGCGCAAGGTGACCCGCCGCTGGAGGGCGGCCCTGAAAGGCTAGGCCTCGATCGGGCCTGGCGCAGCCAAGCGACGCGGCCCGCGCCGAGGCGGCGGCGTTCTATCGGAGCGTGGCGGAACAGATCGCCGCCACCGCATGACCCCGACCTCCCCCGCGAAGCGGCGGGAGGGGTGAGGCGCGACCGATTGCGGCCACGCAATCGGTATCCGATCCGTCCGGGGGACTGATCGGCGCAACGAACACGGCCGAGGCCGCAGGCCGAAGAGCGGGTGGTGGAGGGGGCGAGCCCCAGGCTCCGCGCCTGCGACCGCCGCCGCCCACTGGCGCACGCGCACAGCCTGTCCTAAGGCAAAGCTCAGCTTTCAGTGGAGTTCGCGTTGGCCGTTATCACCTATCACGAGAGCGACAGTCTCTTCTGGCGGCCGGAGCGCGTCTCGGGCTACAACTATCTGGTCGGCGACCCCACGCGGATCACCGCCACCGAGGCCGACTACTTCACCACGCCGGACTTCATCCGCTTCTACGGGACCGACTTCACCTACGACGTAACCCGACATTTCTCTGGCGGCGTGATCAACCGCATCCTCATTGTCGGATTTCGCGGTCTTGAGATCACCGGCCTCAACGTCTCGGCCGCGCGCTTCACCGAGTTGGCCCCCTTCGACGCCCAACTCCGCGCCGAGCTCCTCGCCGGCGATGACACCTTCATCGCCCTGGACGCGCATGACACCATCCGCGGCTACGGCGGCAACGACTCCATCTCCGCGGCGGCGGGCAATGACGATGTCGACGGCGGCGCGGGTTCCGACACCGTCAGCGGCGGCGCAGGCGCCGACCGGATCACCGACAGTGGCGGCGGCGCCAACTACCTCCGCGGCGACGACGGCGACGATTTCATCTCGGGCGGCGTCGATTTCGACGACATCAACGGCAACATGGGCGCCGACACCGCCCAGGGCGGCCTGGGCCAGGACTGGGTCGTCGGCGGCAAGGACAATGACAGCCTCTCCGGCGGCGCCGACTATGACCTCGTCTACGGCAATCTCGGCGCCGACACCTGCGACGGCGGCGAGGGCAACGACATCATCCGCGGCGGCCAGGACAACGACGTGGTCCGCGGCGGCGACGGCGACGACTACGTCTCGGGCGACCGCGGCGACGACACCATGACCGGCGACGCCGGCGCCGACATCTTCCACAGCTTCGGCGAGGCCGGCGTCGACCGCGTCACCGACTTCAGCCTGGCCCAGGGCGACCGCGTCCAGCTCGACCCCGGCACCCAGTACACCCTGGCCCAGGTTGGCGCCGACACGGTGATCAGCATGACCGGCGGCGGCCAGATGATCCTGGTGGGGGTGCAGCTCAGCACGCTCACGCCCGGCTGGATCTTCGGGTTCTGACGCCCTCCGTTATTCGCCGACGTCGACCTTCTCGGGCGCCTTGCCTTCTCGCTCGGCCTGGCGCGCGCCGCCCAGGATGCCGGGCAGGGCGTAGTTCCCCTCGTGGCAGGCGTACTCGTAGACTGGACCCTTGGCCGTGTTCAGCGGCATCTCGCCCCGCCAGGGCTGCGTGTAGACCGACGGATCGTCGACGGTGAACTGGTAGAGAATCTGGCTGTCCGAGATGCGGGTGAAGCGCTCGGTCACCTTGGCGTCCTTCGAGACGAAGAAGGTCGTCGGGATGCCTGGCCGCAGCTGTTCGCCCGGGTTGAAGTGGGTGGTCTCGACCACCAGGGTGTCGCCCTCCCAGTGGCCCACGCTGTCGCCCATCCAGAGGCGAACATGCGCCGGCGGCCGGGTCTTGTCGGCCAGTCGGATGATCCGGGCGTCGTGGTTCATCTCGACCACGATGACCACGTGATCCTTGGCCTGCTGGATCTGGTAGGTGTTGTTGTAGAGGACGTTCATCATCGGCGGCCCGGCCGTCGAGCCGAAGCCCATCAGGCAGCGCTCGGCCACCTGCCTGGCCTCCGGGCCGTCGAAGTTGGTCTGGATTTTCACCACCTCGGCCATGAACTTCTTCCGGCCCTCGGCGCTGTAGGGCAGCTTGCCGTCGGCCGGGTCGACGATCCACGACGAGCGCCGCTCGCCAGCGATCTCGCCGACCCGTGTGCCGGGGTCGATCCAGAAGGCGTTGTAGCCGCCTACGTCCTGGCCCGCCTTGGGCGCGGGGGCGTTGGGATCCGTGTCGCGCGCGTCGGACGAGCGCATCCTCGCATAGCCCTGCTCCAGGGCCTTGGCCTGCGCCTCCGAGATCACCAGGTCCTTGAACTGCGCCGGACGCTCCAGCTGGGTCACCGAGGCGTTGGTCCAGGTGCCGGAGAAGTCGGGCTGGCCGAAGCCGTTGCGCGGGGCCTTGTAGCCGCCGGCCGCCGCCGGGGCCGCCACGGCCGCAGCCATCAACAGCGCCGCCGCCAGGCGCAGGGTCGAAGCCGCCATCTCGTCCTCCCCAGGATCGGTCGTTCAGCGGAGTATGCGCGCTTCCGGTCTCACCCACCACCACAGCGCCACCACGTAGGCGAGAACGGCGAGGTACATCGTCGAGAACACCCACATCGGCAGCGGCCAGTAGATGAGACCGTTGATCCAGCGCATGATCAGCGGATCGTGGGCGCCTTCGCCGGTCAGGGCGGCCTGCCAGTCGGTGAGGAAGCAGGCCCGGCCGAGCGCCGCCTGCGCCGCGACGACCGCAAGTGATCCCAGGTGCAGAAGCCGCAGCCCGCGCCGCCGCACGAACCGCCAGCCTCTGGCCGCGCCCAGCGGAATGACCACCAGGCCCGCGACATTGAAGACGATGACAGCGACGTGGGCGGCCAGCACAAGCTGGCCGAGGGCGAAATTCATGACCTCAGTGTGCGCGCGTCCCCCATCGAACGCATCAGCCCCTGGAGCGCATCAAACCGAGCGGAGAGCGAGGGTGCGGGACCGCGCTAGAGCTGGTTGAACTCGCCGCAGCGGCACTTCACGACCACGTCGGCCAGGAAGCTGCGATCGGCGCGGAGCAGTTCTTCGCCGCAGGCCCCGCACGCGAAGGACGAGCCTTCGCCATCGCGGGGGGCCTCATCGGCCTGGAGCACGGTTCGGCGGCCAACGAAGAGACCGGGGAAGGTACGCAACTCGATCATCAGACTGCTCCAGGATGGGCCAGAGGCCACGCGCCGGCTCTTCGCACTGCAGCAATCATACCGCAAGCGATGTTGCACTGCGATGACGGCGTTCTCTGCGAAAGAGCGGCCAACGCCTCCGGAACAGGCGCCGGCGCCCCGGGATGGGCCTGAAGGCCGGAACGCCGTTCGACCTATGGGACGCGCCGGCGGCGCCGCAATGCCGCCGCAAGCTTGACGGCATAGGCCGGCGCATAAGACCTAAGCGTCACCGTCAAGGGGCTTCGCCCAAAGAGGTTCGCCATGCGCAAGCTGATCGTTCTCACCGCGGCCGCCGCCGCGCTCCTGGTTTCCGCGTGCAACACCGTCTCGGGCCTGGGCAAGGATGCGCAGGCCGCCGGACGCGCCGTCACCGGGGCGGCTGAAAACGCGAAGAAATAGTCGGCGAGGCTGCGGCCAAAGCGCCGCGCGGCCTTTCTTCCGGCCGCCATCGGGCGCATATGGCCGGCATGGCCGAGATCGCATACCCCCTGTTCCGTTCCATCGGACGCGGCTTGGCGCACCAGTGCCCGGCCTGCGGCAAGGGCCGCCTCTACGGTCGCTACCTGAAAGTCCAGCCGCGTTGCGCCGCGTGCGAGCACCCGCTCCAGCGCTACCCCGCCGATGATGGCCCGGCCTACCTGACGATCCTCCTGATCGGCCACCTGATCATCGCGCCGCTGCTGATCTTCCCGATTGTCTGGGAGAGTCCGGCGTACGTCTCCCTCCCGATCCTGTTGGCGGGCCTCACGGCGGTGACCCTCAGCGCCCTGCCGCGCATCAAGGGCGGCTGGATCGGCCTGATGTATTCCCTCCAGGTCACCGACCGCGACGCCAAACTCCACACCGCCGACGTCGCCGACTAGCGTTAGCCGGGCCCTTGCGTCTGGAACCCGACCTCTGCGCGAGCGTTGCCTTGCGCGGTCGGGGGACTGTGGAGGAGAGCCTGCATGTCCCTTGGGACCATCCTGATCATCATTCTGATTCTGCTCCTGCTGGGCGCGCTGCCCACGTGGGGGCACTCGCGCAGCTGGGGCTATTTGCCAAGCGGGGGTCTCGGCCTCGTGCTCGTCATCGTGGTTATCCTGGTCCTTCTCGGTCGGATCTGACGCCGCCGGGTGGAAGCTCCGCGCGGTCGATGGGTCCGCTGATCCGTCGACCGCTCTAGGCGCAGGCGCGCAACGCCCCTAGCATCCCATCCAGGATGGATGGGGAGGATGCATGACCGCAACGGAAACCGGGGCCGACGCCCAAGTTCCGGCGGCCCTCTTGGCGCCTGGCGTCACGGCGGGACAGCGGTTCAAGGCGATCCTGGGGGGATCGGCCGGCAACCTCGTCGAGTGGTACGACTGGTTCGTCTACTCGGCCTTCGCGGTCTATTTCTCGAACCACTTCTTTCCGGGCGGGGACGAACTGGCCGGGCTCCTGAAGACCATGGCGGTCTTCGCGGTGGGCTTCTTCGCCCGCCCCCTGGGCGCCTGGCTGATGGGCCTCTACGCCGACCGCGCCGGGCGGAAAACCGCGCTGACGGCGGCCGTCAGCCTAATGTGCGGCGGCTCGCTGATCATCGCCGTCCTGCCCAGTTACGAGACCATCGGCGTCGCCGCCCCCATACTGCTGGTGTTCGCGAGGATCCTGCAGGGCCTGTCGGTGGGCGGCGAGTACGGCGCCAGCGCCACCTACCTCTCCGAGATGGCCGGGAAGCGCCGCCGCGGCTTCTGGTCCAGCTTCCAGTTCGTGACCATGGTCATGGGCCAGCTGATCGCCCTGGGCCTGCTGGCGCTGATGCAGACCACCATGGACAAGGCCGACCTTGAGAGTTGGGGCTGGCGCATCCCGTTCTTCATCGGCGCGGCGATGGCGGTGGTGGTGTTCTGGATCCGCGGTCGGATGGACGAAAGCCAAAGCTACGAGAACGCCCAGGCCGCCGGCGAGGAACGCGCCCGCACCATGATGCTGTTCACGCGCTATCCGCGGCAGACGCTGATCATCTTCCTGTTCACCGCCGGCGGCTCACTGGCCTTCTATGCGTTCACGACCTACATGCCGAAGTTCCTCACCGGGACGGCCGGCTTCGCCGCGCCGACGGCCACGGCGATCACGGCAGGGGCCCTGGTGGTCTATCTGCTCGCCCTGCCGCTGTTCGGCTGGATCAGCGACCACCTGGGTCGCAAGGCGACGCTCTGGATCGCGTTCGGAGGGGGCGCCGTGCTCTCCTATCCCTTGATGCACACGCTCGCAGGGCAGGACAGCGCCTGGATCGCCTTCGCCCTCGTGTCGGTGATGGTGTTCCTCATGTCGGGCTACAACGCCGTCAGCGCCGTGGTGAAGGCCGAGCTGTTCCCGGCTAATGTCCGCGCGCTGGGCGTCGCCCTGCCCTACGGCCTGGCCGCCGCCGCGTTCGGCGGCACCGCCGAGCCGATCGCCCTCGCCTTCAAGCAGGCCGGCGCCGAGATGGGCTTCTTCGTCTATGTGTCGGCGCTGATGGCGCTGTCGTTCGTCGTCGTGTTCTTCCTGCCCGACAACCGCAAGCACAGCCTGATCCTCGAGGACTGAGTGCACCCCTACGACGCCCTGGCGCTCACCGTCTTCGTCCTGGCGTGGGTGTTCTATCAGCCGCTGCTGGCGGCGTTCGGAAAGCGGCGCGGCGGCCTGCTGAACACCGACATGACCGTGATCCGCACGGCCTGGATGCGCACCATGACGGGGCGCGAGGTGCGGCTGATGGACGGCCAGCTGCTGGGCCATGCGCTCAACTCGGCCTCGTTCTTCGCCTCGTCCAATCTGCTGCTGATCGCGGCGGCGGCGGGCGCGCTGTTCGGCGGCGACTCCACGTTCCGCTCGGTCTCGGCGCTCGACATCGTGCGCACCTCTTCGCGCCTGCTGTTCGAGATGCAGCTGGGGCTGGTGCTGATCGCGCTGGCCCGCGGCCTGCTCGACTTCATCTGGTCGATCCGCCAGCTCAACTACTGCCTGGCCGCCATGGGCGCGACGCCCGAGCCGCTGCCTGAAGCCGAGCGCCAGGCCTATGGCGACGTGTTGGCCCGGATGCTGAACCCGGCGCTGGGATCGTTCAACTCGGGCGTCCGCGGCTACTATTTCGCGCTGGCGGCGGCGGCCTGGTTGTTCGGCCCCTGGGCATTCATCGCCGCCACGCTGGGCGCTCTGACCCTGCTGATCTGGCGCCAACGCAGCTCACCGGCCGCGGTCGCGATCCACGATTTCCGGCTGTTGCTGGAGGCTAAAGACCCAACTCCGCCCGGGCCTTCTTCGTGAGCTTGCTGGCAACGATCTGATGGGCGGCCTCCAGCCAGCCGGAGGCTTCGCCCATCGCCACGGAATCCAGATCCACCACGACCCAGCCGCCCTTGGCGAAATAGGGCGCCTGGCGGCCCGGCCCGCCGTCGGAGGTCAGCACCTCGAAACCGATCTCGCTGACCTTGAAGGCCAGGCCGTTATCGAAGCCTACGACGGCGAACACCTTGCCGCCCACCTTGTAGACGTCGGACCCGCCCCACTGGACGACCATGGTCGCAGCCGGGAGTCCCAGCGCGAACGCCTGGATCTCCTCGCGGCTGATCACGCGATCCCCAGCTCGACCTTGAGCTTCTTCGGCAGCTTGGCGGCTACCAGGCCGTGCGCCGCCGTCACCCAATCTGCTACCTCGGCGGCATCCTGGCTCCGGAGGTCCTTCAGGCTCACCCACCTGGCCCGAGCCAGATATTTCGATGGTTCGGCCCGGCCTGTTCCGGTCAGGACGTCGAAAGCGATCTCCGAGGCCTTGAACGAAAGGTTCGAATAGGCGCGGTCAGTGGCGGCGAACATCTTGCCGCCCACGCAGTAGCAGTGGTCGTCGCCCCACTTGATGTCGAGCATCGCCCCCGGCAGCGCCATGGCCGCGGCGTGCAGTTCGTCCTTCGTCAAACGGGCGCACCTAGGCCCGGACGCCCACGCCGATCGGGCAGACCACCCCGGTGCCGCCGATCCCGCAGTAGCCGTTCGGATTCTTCGCCAGATACTGCTGGTGATAGTCCTCCGCGAAGAAGAACGGCCCGGCAGGCTGGAGCTCGCTGGTGATTCGGCCATAGCCCTGCTTGGACAGCTCCACCTGATAGGCGTCGCGCGACGCCGCGGCTTCAGCCGCCTGGGCGTCGTTCGTGACGTAGATGCCCGAGCGGTACTGGGTGCCGATGTCGTTGCCCTGGCGCATGCCCTGGGTGGGGTCGTGGTTCTCCCATAACGTCTTCAGGAGGTCGCCATAGCTGACCAGCTTGGGATCGAAGACCACCAGGACCGACTCGGTATGACCGGTCCGCCCCGAGCAGACTTCCTCATAGGTCGCGTTCGGCGTGATCCCCTGCTGATAGCCGACGGCCGTCACGTAGACGCCCGGCACCTGCCAGAAGATGCGCTCGACGCCCCAGAAGCAGCCCATGGCGAAATAGGCGACCTCAAGCCCCTCAGGATAGGGCCCCTTGAGCGGGCGGCCGTTGACGAAGTGGGTCTCCGCGGTCGGCAGCGCGTGCGGGCGTCCGGCCAGGGCCGTGTCGGCGGTCGGCAGGTCGAGGGATTTCTTGGCGAAGAACATCATGCGCCTCCGGGAGGATGGGTCGGCCCGTATGTAGGTGTGCGAGCGTTGTTTTGCATGTCGTGATCAGCCTAACTGAACCGGCAGGCCGTTTGTGGGAATATACGCCCGATGGCTCGCGAGGAGGATGTCCGATGCGCGTTCTGAAAATCGTGCTCCTGGCCGGCGTGATCGCCGGGGCTTCGATCACCGGGGCGATGGCCGCCGGCGGCGGCGGTGGGGGCGGCATGAGCAGCATGCCCTCTGACACCGGCCCCCGCTATGATCCGGCCGAGGAATACGCCAAGGCCATCCGGGCCATCCAGGAAAAGGACTACAAGGCCGCCGCCCGCTCGGCCCAGCGCGTGGCCGACGCCGCGCCAAAGAGCCTCGACGGCTGGAAGCTGCTGGGCGTGGCCCAGGCCGGCGCCGAAAACTGGAAGGGCGCCAAACGGGCCTACGAGAGGGCCTTCAAGCTGGCGCCCGAGGACGAAACCGTCCGCGGCGGCCTGGGCCTCGCGCTGGCCAAGCTGCAGGACGCCAAGGCCCAGGAGCAACTCGACTGGCTGAAGGCCCGCGCGGCCAGCTGCACGTCGAACTGCGCCACGTTGAGAAGCCTGGCCGCCGACGTCGAGAAGGCCATGACGCCCGCCGGCGCGACCGGCGCAAGCGCCGCGCTCGAGCATAGCGGCCTGATCTTCTCGGCCGACGCCGGCGACCGGGCCTATGTCCAGGCGGTCGGCCTGATCAACGAGAAGCGCTACGACGAGGCCCTGGCCTCGCTGGACGCCGCCCGCGCCGCCTTCGGCCCACACCCCGACATCCTGACCTACCAGGGCTACACTTGGCGCAAGAAGGGCCAGTTCGACCGGGCCGAGGGCTACTACAGGCAGGCCCTGGCCATCGCGCCGGACCACCGCGGCGCCACCGAGTATTACGGCGAGCTCAAGGTCGAGCGCGGCGACATGACCGGCGCCCGGCAGATGCTGGCGAAACTGGACGCGTCCTGTGCCTACGGGTGCGCCGAAGCCGAGGAGCTGCGCCGTTGGATCGACGCCGGCGGCGAACCGGGGCTCTAGCCGGGCTGGCGCTCGCCGCCGCGGGCTTCCTCGCCGCCGCGACCGCCGCCGAGGTCGCTCAGCCGCTCCAGGCCCTGCATTGGGTGACGCCGGACGCCGACCCCGTGGCGACCTTCGCGTCGCAGCCCACCGAGTGTCTCCACACACCCGCCGACCCCGCCGCCGCCCAGGCCGTGGAGGTGGGGCGCGCTGCATTCCGCACGCCGCTGCTGCTGGGCGGCCAGGCCGCCCGCGTCAGCCTCACCTGCGAGAGTTGCCACCGCTCGGGACGCGGCAATCCTGAGTTCCAGTTCCCCGGCGCGTCCGGCGCGCCGGGGACCGCCGACGTCACCCTGTCGCTGTTCTCCAGTCATCGAGGCAATGGCGTCCACGACCCGCGGCCAATCCCGGACCTTTCGGGTCCGCGCGACCGGCTGAAAGTGGCCCCCGATCAGCTCCCGGCCTTCATCCGCGGCCTCATCGTCGAGGAGTTCGACGGGCGGGAGCCGCCGCCCGCCGTGCTGGCGGGCCTCGCCGCCTATGTCCGCGCCCTCTCGCCCGGGGCCTGCCCAGCCGAGGCCCGTGCGCCGTTGCGCCCGGCAACCCTGCTCGCCGACGCCCGCCGCGCCCTGACCGCCGCCGATCGGGCCTATGCCGCAGGCGATCGCCCCACCGCCATCCTGATGGTCGCGGCCGCCCGCGCCCGCCTGGGCCTGATCGACGAACGCTACAAGGCATTGCCGGCCGAGGTCGCCCGCCTGCGCGCCGCCGACACCCGCCTGACCGCCCTGCAACAGGCCATGCGCGAGGGTCGCGCCGACGCCTCTACCGACCTCGCCCGCTGGCTCCGCCACTCCCGGCGCCTGGAAGCCGCGCTGACCGCACGCGAGGCGGCGTCCCTGTTCAACCCGGCCCGCCTCAAGGCGGCGGCGAACCGCCGCTTGCCCCCAAAGCCCACCTGACGGTATATGCCCGCCTTCCGCTCGGGGGCCCGCCCCCCGCCGCGGCGTGGTGAGGTGGCCGAGTGGTTGAAGGCGCACGCCTGGAACGCGTGTATAGGGGAAACTCTATCGAGGGTTCGAATCCCTCTCTCACCGCCAATACATATTGATAAAGCTGACTTTTTTACCGAATTTCAGTTCAAACCCACCAATTGACCCCCCAATTTGAGGGTGTTGTCACGTTAACCCGCCCAGGCCGTGAAGAACCCTTCCCGACCTGATGATCAGGCCGCGGCGGTCGCCGCCGCCCACTCACGATGGGCCTTCGGAGGGTCGATCGGCGGACGAGGTGGGGTTGAAGGTTGAAGGTGTTGTAGATCGGACCGTGAGTGGCGAGGAACCGTTGGGCTGAGCCCTGGGATTTGAACTTCTGCTGCTTTCGCTCCCGTCGTCGGATCGCCAGGTGCGAATTCTCCGCCCGATTGTTCTCCCGCATCCCGCCAGGACGGTGGCATCCGCTTAGACCGAGAGCTCGGACGGCCGCACCATACGACGGCAGCTTGTCCGTGGTGATCGTCTCGGGATGGACACCCTGGTTCCGGAGCAGCTTTCTCAGCAGCTTTAGCGCGGCGTGCCTGTTCCGCCGTTTCTGGACGAGGACGTCGAGCACTTCGCCCTCGTCATCGACGGCGCGCCAAAGCCACATCTTCCGTCCGCCGATCCGCACGAACATCTCGTCCAGATGCCACCGGCCGGTCGGCGGCGATCGGCGTCGGCGCAGGTTTGCTGCGATCGTTGGACCAAACTTCACGATCCAGCAGCGCACCGTCTCGTAGCTCACTTCGATCCCGCGCTGAGCGAGCAGCTCCTCAACGTCGCGCAGGCTGAGCTTGAACCGGAAGTACAACCACACCGCCTGGCGGATCACGTCCGCAGGGAAGCGATGGCGCTTGAACGACAAGGGCTTGTGCAAAGACGGGCTCCGGCAACTGGGCCAGCGGCCCGTAGCGGAGACAGTTTGCCGTTAGACTGACAGCGCCGCCGGGACTCCGCCAAAGGACGATGCCCCGGTAGGGCCTCGCGTTCGCCGCCCCCACCACCGCTTCCAGCGCCTCCGCCGCCGCCTGATCCGAAGGGACCAGGATAAGGACCGGGAAGCTCCTCGCGGCTTGCCCACTTCGCCGCCGCCTTTTCGAGCCCCAACAGCGGCCAGGTGACTTCTGAGCTAGGAGCGGACCTTTTCAAGGTCGCCAACGAGTCACGACTCATCATTCGTGATGGGTGACATCTTCGCCAAAGCCGCAATCTGGGAACCCGTGGAGAGCCGGGTGGGAACCTACTGCGGATGCCGCACGGCCAGCCCCGATGGCGGCGGAGTGAGCGAGTGATTTTGCTACCCCGTCGACACGGCGAGGCCGGGCACCCCAATCGACTGCCGGTGCTGCCGCCTACGCTCCCGTGGATCGCCCTCAGCGGCGACGGATGACGAGATTGCGAATTTCCGTCATGTCCTCCATCGCAAACCTGACGCCCTCCCGGCCAAGCCCCGAGTCCTTCACCCCGCCATAGGGCATGTTGTCGACCCGGTAGCTGGGGACATCGCCGATAACGACTCCGCCCACGTCGAGATGGTCCCATGCTTCGAGCATCTTGTAGAGGTCGCGCGTGAAGACGCCGGTCTGCAGGCCGAACTTCGAGTCGTTCACCTCGGCCAGCGCATCCTTGAAGTCGGTGAACTTCGACAGGATGGCCACCGGTCCGAACGCCTCTTCGGCATAGAGCGCAGCCTTGCGGCCCACGCCTTCCAGAAGGGTGGCTTCCAGCATCGCGCCTTCGCGCTTGCCGCCTACCAGCAACGTGGCGCCGTCGGCCACCGCGGCCTGGATCCAGCTGTCCAACCGTGCGGCCTCCTTCACGTCGATCATCGGGCCGACGAAGGTGGCTTCCTCGCGCGGATCGCCCGCGATCAAAGTCTTGGTCTTGGCGACCAGGCGGTCCTTGAGTTCGTCGTAGATCGAGGCGTGGATGATGATCCGTTGGACGCCGATGCACGACTGGCCCGACTGGTAGAAGGCGCCGAAGATGATCCGCTCGACCGCGTCGTCCAGATCGGTGTCGGCGTCGACGACCACGGCGGCGTTGCCGCCCAGTTCCAGCACCACCTTCTTCTTGCCGGCCCGGGCCTTCAGGTCCCAGCCCACGCCCGGAGATCCGGTGAAGCTGAGGAGCTTGAGGCGTTCGTCCGTCGTGAACAGGTCGGCTCCGTCGCGCTGCGCCGGCAGGATCGAGAACGCGCCCTTGGGCAGATCGGTCTCGGCCAGCACCTCGCCGATGATGATGGCGCCCAGCGGCGTGCGCGAGGCGGGCTTCATCACGAACGGACAGCCCACCGCGATCGCCGGCGCGATCTTGTGGGCCGCCAGGTTCAGCGGAAAGTTGAAGGGGCTGATGAACGAGCAGGGCCCGATCGGCACCCGCTTCCACATGCCCTGATAGCCCTTGGCCCGTGGTGAGATATCGAGCGGCTGGACCTCGCCCGTCATCCGCACGCTTTCTTCCGCCGCGATGCGGAAGGTGTCGATCAGGCGGGTGACTTCGCCCCGCGCGTCGCGGATCGGCTTGCCGGCCTCGATGCACAGGGCATAGGCCAGTTCCTCGAACCGCTCCTGGAAGCGCTTGACGCAGTGCGCCAGCACGTCCTGGCGCGCGTAGGCCGGCATCCGAGCCATCGGTTCGGCCGCCTCGACGGTGGCGGCGATGCCGGCGTCGATGATCTTGGCGTTCGCCAGCGCGACACGCGTGGCGACCTTGCCGGTGTATTTGTCCGTCACCTCGAGATCGAGGTTCGGGGTCTGGGCCTCATTGGCCAGGTACAGCGGGTAGGCCGATTGCAGGGTCATGAGGTTGAACTCAGCGATTGCGCCGTCATCGCAAGAGGGTCTTGCCTAGGATGTTGCGCTGGATCTCGTTGGTGCCGGCGTAGATAGAAGCGGCTCGGTCGTTGAAATACCGGCCTGGCGCAGTCCAGGCCGAAGATGGTCCGACTGGGGGGTGTGGCGACGTCGGCGCGTTGGCAACAGCGCCGCCAGGCGACCAACCGCAGCCGCCGTACTCAACGGGCCAGGCGGGGGCGGCCCACCCGCGTTCATGCAGGATGGCTTGCCAGGCGGTGGCGATCTTCGGTCCGGCATAGACGCTCGTCAGACGGGCGCCTGCGCTCCGGATCTCGGACGAGAGGTTCGCCTCAAGGAAGTGCCGCAGTTCATCGCGAAAGGCGCGATCTGCATCTGTCCAGCTTAGGTCCATTTCGCGCCGCCCTAAGCCGCCTACGCCTTGGCGTAACCGTTGCGTTGGATCGCAAAGCGGCTTTCCTCGTCCGAACGGAAGTATTCGTAGTAACCTCCACGGGCGATCGGATGCATCGCGGCGCTGTCGACAAGACCGTCCTTGATGAAATCGTCGTCAATGTAGACTCCGACAACTTGGCCGAGCACGAGCAGGTAGCGCGCGGCGGCTCCATCAAGGGGATCGAGCGGGATGGTCCTCAGCCACCTGCATTCAAGCGCGACGGGACTGCCCTTCACGCGTGGCGGCCGGACCATTCTCGACGGGGCCTCCTCGAGATCGGCCTGGAGCATCTCGTTCTGGCCCCGAGGCAAGGGCGCTGCCGTCTCGTGCATCGACTCGCGCAGGTCCCATGTGGCCAGGCTGCAGACGAACTCACCTGTCTCCTCGGCAAAGGACAGCGCGTCCTTGCGGCCTTCGGACGCGAACCCGACGATGTCAGGATTCACCGAGAGCAGGTTGAAGAAGGAATATGGCGACAGGTTCACCTCGCCCGCCGCGCTCTTCGTGCTGATCCAGCCGATTGGACGCGGCACAACCAAGGCCTTCATCGGATTGTGGCGCAGGCCGTGATCGTTCTTGGAGGTCTCATAGAACATGGGATGGCTTCGTTTCTGGAGGATCAGGCGCGCGCTTTGCGGAACGCGTTCTTCAGGGTGACCAAGTCGCCCCTGAACTCGAGTAGGTCGCAGCCTGCCGTCGTGATGACGCGCCCGTCCGGCCCGGTTGCGACGAAATCCCATTCGAAGGTTCCGACGTCACCCAGGAGGACGACCCGCAGGTTCTCGAACCGTCCGTCCGGAAAACGCGCGAAGAAAGCCGCCGCGCCGGTGCGGATCTCCGCCCGGCCGACGTAGGTCTTTCCTAGCCGGTCGGGACCCACCGAGGCGTGGTAGACGCCATCTTCCGCAAAGAAGGCCGCGACCAGGTCGGGATCACCGCTGTTCCAGGCACCGCCGAATGCGGTGGCCCGCTCCAGTGTCATCGATGTGGGCATGAGAATGTCTCCAGGTACGGGGTCAGGCATGAACCGGCGGACGGCGCGTGAACCAGGGCCTCGCGGCCTCGAGCTGCGACGCCAGGCGGAAGAGGACTCCCTCCCCGCCGAACCGCCCGGCGATCTGGATGCCGACGGGCAGGCCGTCGGCGGTCCAGAACAGCGGCACTGACGCCGCCGGATGACCGGTTGCGTTCTGCACCGGGGTGAAGGTGGCGAAGTCCATCAGGGTGTTGCGGATGTCCTCGAGCGAGAGAGTGTCGTCGGTGAAGTGCAGCTCTCCCACCGGGACGCGCAGCCGCGCCACCGCCGGAGAGAGCAGGACGTCATAGTCCTGCATGAATTCCGACACCTGCCGGCCCACCTCGCGGGTCGTCATGACGGCCTGGACGTAATCGATCGCACCGTCGACACGGGCCTGCCGCAGGAAGATCCGGGTCAGGACATCGAGTTCGTCCTCGCCCACCGGCACCCCGCGCATGGCCCCCATCATCTGCACCATCGCCCCGGTGGTGGCCGCGGCGATCCGGTAGTGAGCGTGCGACACGCGCTCGAAGTCGTAGGTCGGTTGATCCTCAATCACGTCGTGGCCGAGAGCCGCCAACAGCGCCGCCGCATCCTCGACGGCGGCGATGCATTCCGGATCCGCTTGTCGGCCGGGAACGCGGCGCATGAGGGCGATCCGCAGCCTGCCGGGATCACGCCCGACTTCGGAGAGGAAGTCCCGCTCGCGCGGCGGCGCGAAATAGGGTGCGCCGAGCTCGGGCGCGCAGATGCCGTCGAGAAAGCCTGCGCTGTCGCGGACGCTACGGCTCACCACCCCGTCGCTGACCATGCCGCCGAATGCCTCCATGATCGGCCCGGCGGGCGATCGCCCGCGCGTCGACTTCATTCCGAAGAGGCCGCAGAGGGCGGCCGGAACGCGGATCGAGCCGCCGCCGTCGTTGGCGTGGGCCAACGGCAGCACCCCTGCCGCTACCAGGGCCGACGCTCCTCCGCTCGAGCCGCCGGGCGTTAGCTCGAGGCGCCAGGGATTGCGGGTCGCGCCGTGCAGCTCGGATTCGGTCACGAAGTTCAGCCCCATCTCCGGCGACGTGGTCGTGCAGAAGATGTTCAGGCCGAGCGCGCGAACCCGGGTCACGAGCTCATTATCGAAGGGCGCGACGGCGCCGGCGGTCGAACGGCTGCCCGAGGTGATCGGAGCGCCCGCGATCATCGCGCCGATCTCCTTCGCCGCGAAGGGCACCCCCATGAAGGGACCCGGCCGCGGCGTCTCGGCCGCCTGCGCGGACGCCTCGTAGAGGCGCGAGGCCACGGCATTTAGCTGGGGGTTCACCCGCTCGGTGCGCGCGATCACGGCCTCGAGCAGTTCCGAGGCCGACACCTGCCCGGAGCGCACAAGATGCGCCAGGCCCAGGCCGTCGTGGTGGTTGATCTCGTCTTCGATCGAACGGATGTGGCTCGTCATGGGTTAGCTCCGCGCCGGCAGTTGGGAAGTGGTGGCGTACGACTTGTGGACCACCCGCCAGCCGTCCGCGGCGTGCACGAGCGCAAGATGGTCGACGAACTCCGCCCCGTGCAGGGTGTCGCGGACGATGACCGTGGCGATCCCAGCCTCGACCCAGGTGTCGACGACCTCCACCTGCTGCGGCTGCCCGAGCGACATGGGGCTGGGCCCGCCGGTCACCGCGCCAACGAAGCTCTCAAGGTCGGAGTCCAGGAAGCGCTCGGCCCAGAAGCCGCGGATCCGCGACAACGGATCGAAAACGCGGCGCAGCAGGTCGGCGTCGCCCGTGTACATACCGACGTAGTAGGCGGTCACCAGTTCGGAGATGTCGTCGAAACCGGCCATGGTCAGGCGTCCTCGTAAGTTGCGGGATGGGCTGTAATGAGCCGCGTCCGGGCGGCGCGGTACTCGGCCTCGAGGCGGGCGACGAGCGAGGCGGCCGGGACCGTCGCGGTTACCGACCCGACGCCCTGGCCGCAGCCCCAGATGTCGCGCCAGACCTTCACACGGCCCTGCGAGCTCGTGGAGAAATCCATCGCCGATGGGTCGCCCTGCGGGAGACGGTCGGGGTCGAGACCTGCTCTTGCGATCGAGGCCTTGAGGTAGTTGCCATGCACGCCTGTGAAGAGGCTGGAATTGACGATGTCCTCGGAGCCGGCCTGGACGACCATCTCCTTGTAGGCGTCCGTAGCGTTGGCCTCCTCGGTCGCGATGAAGGCCGACCCCACATAGGCAAAGTCCGCGCCCACCGCCTGGGCGGCCAGCACGGCCTCCCCCGATGCGATCGCCCCCGACAGAGCGATCGGACCTTCGAACCAAGCGCGCACCTCCCGGGTGAGCGCGAAGGGCGAGGTGGCACCCGCGTGCCCCCCAGCACCGGCCGCTACGAGGATCAAGCCGTCGGCACCCTTCTCGACCGCCTTGCGGGCAAACCGGTCGGTAGTGACGTCGTGCATCACCACACCGCCGTACGCCCTTACCTGTCGATTGACGTCATCACGCGCGCCCAGCGAAGTGATGACGATCGGGACCTTCCAGCGCGCGCAGACCTCTAGGTCTACCTCCAGCCGGTCGTTTGACCGGTGGACGATCTGGTTCACGGCGAACGGCGCGGCCGGGCGCTCGGGATGGCGTCGATCCCAATCCGCGAGCGCCTCGGTGATCTGCGCCAGCCACTCGTCGAGCCGGGACGCGGGACGGGCGTTGAGCGCCGGGAAGGACCCCACGATCCCGGCGGTGCACTGAGCAATCACCAGTTCCGGATTGGAGATGATGAAGAGCGGTGAGGCGATGACCGGCAGCCGGAGCCGGGCGGCCAGGTCCTGAAGGTTTCCGCTACGGGAAAAAACGGGTGGGGCGCCGGGGAGGCGCCCCACCCGAGGCGACGCGCTCTCGGGGAGGATCGTCGAGCGCGGAGAACCAGGACTCATCAGCTCGCCTCCACAGGAGAGCCGCCCGCCAGGTCGAGGGCGACGTCCATGATCATGTCTTCCTGGCCGCCCACCATGCCGCGGCGCCCGAGCTCCATGAGGATCTCGCGGACCTCGACGCCGACGGCGGCGGACGCGGCTTCCGCATGACGCAGGAAGCTCGAGTAGACCCCGGCGTAGCCCAGGGTCAGGGTTTCGCGGTCCACGCGGACCGGGCGGTCATGCAGGGGCCGCACCAGGTCGTCGGCCGCATCCATCAGGCGGAACACATCACACCGGTGCGGCCAGCCCAGCCGGTCGGCCACTGCGATGAAGGCCTCGAGCGGCGCATTGCCGGCCCCAGCGCCGTGACCGGCGAGCGAGGCGTCGACTCGCACGGCTCCCTCCTCCACGGCGACCACCGAGTTGGCCACTCCGAGCGACAGATTGTGGTGGGCGTGGATGCCAACCTCGGTTTCGGGCCGCAGAGCATCGCGATAGGCCCGCACGCGGTCCCGGACACCCGACATCGTCAGCGCGCCCCCGGAGTCGACCACGTAGACGCAGTGTGCGCCGTAGGCCTCGAGCAGGCGCGCCTGGGCGGCCAGGTCCCGCGGCGGAGCCATGTGGGACATCATCAGGAACCCTGAGACGTCGAGGTCCAGCCTGCGGGCCTCCTCGATATGCTGGCGCGCGATGTCGGCCTCGGTGCAGTGGGTGGCGATCCGGACCGAGCGCACGCCCAGCGCTTGGGCGGCATGCAGGTCCTCGACAGTGCCGATACCCGGCAGCAGCAGGGTGGTGAGCCGGGCCCGCGAGACCGCCCCGGCCGCCGCCTCGATCCACGCCGCATCAGTCTCGCGCGAAAAGCCGTAGTTGAGGCTGGATCCCGCTAGACCGTCACCGTGGGCGATCTCGATCGCATCGACGCCCGCGGCGTCGAGTTCGCTCGCCAAGGTCCGCACTTGGTCGACCGTGAGGCTGTGGCGGATGGCGTGCATTCCGTCGCGTAGCGTGACGTCCTGGATATAGAGTTGCACACTCATGCGGCGGCTCCTTCGACCATGCGTTCTGCCGTCGCGAGCGCGGCGGACGTCATGATGTCGAGGTTGCCGGCGTATTTCGGGAGGTAGTCCCCCGCCCCTTCGACCTCCAGGAAGACGGTCGTCTTCAGACCGCTAAACACGCCGTGCCCAGGCATCGCCAGACCGACGTTGCCGCCGATGGGTTCGACGAGCACCTCCTGCTTGAGGCGGTACCCCGGCACATAGGCCGCCACGCGGCGGACCATCTCGTGCACCGAACGCCGGATGGCATCGGGGTCCGCCTCGGCGCTCAGGCAGTAGACGGTGTCGCGCATGATGAGCGGTGGCTCGGCTGGGTTCAGCACGATGATCGCCTTGCCGCGCGCGGCGCCGCTCACGACCTCGAGGGCGCGGCCCGTCGTCTGGGTGAATTCATCGATGTTGGCTCGGGTGCCAGGTCCCGCCGAACGGCTCGCGATCGAGGCCACGATCTCGGCGTAGGCGACCGGCGCAACCTCGCGCACGGCAGCCACAATCGGGGCGGTCGCCTGGCCCCCGCAGGTGACCATGTTCACGTTTTGAGCCGTCCGGTGCGCGTCGCCGTTGACCACCGGCACACAGAATGGCCCCAGGGCCGCCGGCGTCAGGTCCACGATCCGCCGCCCCACGGCGCGCAGCACCATATCGTGATGCGCGTGGGCACCCGCTGAGGTCGCGTCGAAGACGACCTCGATCTCGTCGAATTCGGGCGTCGCCATCAGCCCCTCGAGGCCGGTCGCGACCGCGCTCACGCCTTCGGCTCGTGCGATCGCCAAGCCGTCCGACGCCGGGTCCACGCCCACCAGGGCGGCGATCTCGATCCGACGACCCAGCCGCTGGATCTTGCGCATCAGGTCCGTACCGATGTTACCGGACCCGAGGATCGCGGCTTTTACGCGTGTCGACATCTCAAGCCTCGAAATCCACCCGCACGGCTCCGAAGCCCGCGATCTCGGCGCAGAATCGATCACCGGCGTCCGCATCGGCCATCGGGCCCAGGGCCCCGGTGAGCACGATGTCGCCGGCCCGAAGTGGCGACCCGGCTGCCGCCATCGTTCGGGCCAGCCACAGGGCCGCCTTCAAGGGGTGACCCAGGCACGCGGCGCCCGAGCCGAGCGACACGGTCTCGTCGTTGCGGAACAGGACCATTCCGCAGGCACCCAGTTCCAGATCGGTGAGCCGTCGCGGATTGAGCCCCAGCACAAAGCGCGCGCTCGAGCCGTTGTCGGCGATTGTGTCGACAATCCCGATCCGCCAATCCTCGATCCGGCTGTCGACGATCTCCAGCGCGGCCACCGCATGGTCCACCGCCGCGATCAGCTCCCCGGTCGTAGCGTCCGGCGCCGGCAGATCGCGGCCCAGCACCAAAGCGATCTCGGCTTCGACCCGCGGCCGGATCAGCTCGCCTGCGCGCACGACGCCCTCGTCCTCGATCGCCATGTCCGCGAACAGCGCGCCGTAGTCAGGCTGGTCGACGCCGAGTTGCTTCTGCACGGCCTTGGAGGTCAGCCCCACCTTACGACCGACGAGGCGGCGGCCTGCGGCGATCGCCTTGCGGGTCAGAGCCTCCTGCACAGCGTAGGCCGCGGGGATGTTGCGCGCGCCCAGATCGGCCGTGACGGGCGGAATGGGCCGGCGAACGCGCTCGGCCTCGGCCAACCGCCGCGCCGTCGCTTCGATGACTGCGTTAGCGCTCACGACAGCACTCCTTCCGGCGCCGTTGCCCCTTCTTCCTCGACGCGGACTGCAGCCGAGGTGGCGAACCGTCCCAGGACGTCGGCCACCTCTCCGCGTACGATGCGCCGCAGCTCCGGCGTCCCGCCCGAGACGGCGACGCTTGCCGTCACTTCGCCGGCCGCTTCCTGCACGGAGACACTGACTCCGCAACGACCGCCCGCGGCGGCCTCCGCAGCGACCTGGAATGCCCGGGCGATCGCCTCGCGCCGCAGCGGCGGCTTAAACAGCTTGCCGACAGCGGTGACCGGAATCTCGTCGACGATGAACACTTGGGCCGGCGCCGCCGGGCGTTCGGCTACCTGTGCCCGGGCAAAGGCCTTGAGCTCCTCGGCGCCGGCCTCGGCTCCCTCGCGCAGCCGCACGAACGCGGCGGGCACTTCACCAGCGTACGCGTCCGGGTAGCCGACTGCCGAGCAGAGCTCGACCGCGGGATGGCGGCGCAGCGCCTCCTCGACCATCGAAGGATCAATGTTGTGGCCGCTACGGATGATGAGATCCTTCGAGCGCCCGGTCAGGGTGAGATAGCCGTCGGCGTCGAGGCGACCGCAGTCGCCAGTCCTGAACCACCCGTCGACGAAGGCGCCCACATTATCGGCCGCACGCTTGTAGCCGCGGGTGACGCCCGGGCCGCGGATCAGCACGTCTCCGATCTCGCCCACACGGCAGGCTTCGCTTGTCGGGGTGTCCCCCGACCTCGCGACGCGCACCTCGACGTAGGGCATGCGCAGTCCGACCGAACCCGCCCGCCGCTCGCCGCACAAGGGGTTGCAGCTGATGAGGGCCCCGGCCTCGGTCATGCCGTAGCCTTCGACGACGGGCGCGCCGACATGGGCCTCGAACGCACGGGTCTGGGCCTCGGACGACGGCGCGGCGCCGCCGCCAACATAGCGCAGGCTCGAGACGTCTGCGCCGTCCAGCGGCACGTCCAGCAGCGCCGCCAGAACCGTCGGAACGCTGTTCATGCTGGTGATCCCGTACCGCGCGATCACGCGCCAGGTGTCGCGCAGCGCCTTGCGGTCTCGGTAACCGCTGGGTCCGTTGAAGAGGGTGGCCGCGCCGCTGGTAAGGGGGCCCAACACGCCACACATAACGGCAGCCACGTGGAAGAGCGGCAGGCCGCTCAGCCGCACTTCGCCGGGTCCAAAGCCGAATGGCGCGCCGGCGACGAAGGCCTGGATCAGTTGGGCGCGATGGCTTTGGGACGCGAGTTTCGGCTCGCCAGTCGTGCCGCCCGTGTGGAAGTACGCGGCGACGTCACCGCCGGCCGCGCCCGGCGCCTTGAGCCGGAGTCCATCGCACTCGGCCGCCATCGCTTCGTAGACCAGCGCGCCGTCCCCCTCGACGCCGCCTACGACCACCAGATGCTCGACACAGGGCGCGGCCGCGCGCGCCTCCAAGGCGCGGCGCAGGATCTCCCCGTCACCCCCGCCCCAGGCAACCAGGACCCGGGTCTGCGCGGCCCTCAGGATCCGGGCGATGTCCGCGGAACCGAGAAGGTAGTTGATCGGATTGGCGATGCCGACCGCCTCGGATCCCCAGAGGACGTACATCGTCTCCGGCACGTTCGGCATCAGGTGCGACACCACGTCGGTCCGCCCGACGCCGAGCGCGGTCAGCAGATTGGCCGTCCGGTTGATGCGCTGGAAATGCTCGCGATGGCTGATCACGACGGGTTCGTCGCCCGCCAGTCCGCGCGGGAGGTGGATCAACGCCGGCGCCTCGCCGAAGCGCTCGGCGTTGTTGCGGAACACCTCATGGATGTTCTGCGCGCCAAGACGCTCTTCGATCGGCGTCTGCTCGATCTTGGCCGCGTCGGCCAAAGTTCGGATGGCGACCACGGTCTATTCTCGCAGGAAGGACAGCAGCTCACGGTCGAACAGCTCGCGCTGCTCGAGCATGAACCAGTGGCCGCACCGGCTGCGCAGGACGACGCGGACGTCGGCGCAGGACTCGGCGATCCGATAGGCGCCCGAAACTGGGTTGAACTGGTCCTCGATCCCCCACAGCGCGAGCACCGGTTGGCGGATCTCATGCAGGCGCGGCGCCAGGTTGTGGCCGCGGATCTGGCGGTAGATGGTCGGGTTCTGGGCACGGGCCGCGGCAAAGCGCTCGTCGATCACCGCGTCGGTCAGGTGTTCGTCCGACGCCAGCATGAGCCGGAAGACATGTTCCAGCTTCTCCCGCGTGAGGCCTTTTTCGCCAGCGAAGACAGAAGTCATGGCCAGGACGCCCGGCGTCGAGACCACGGCCTCGCGCTCGTCCAGCCACGCGGGCGCCATGAGCACCAGCTTCGACACCAGCTGCGGGTAGTCGAGCGCCATCTGGATGGCGATCGAGCCCCCGAGAGAGTTGCCTACCAACATGCAGTTGGTGACACCCGACTGTTCCAGGGCTTCGGCGATCGCCCGGCCAAAGACGGCGAACGTGTACTCCGTCGCGTCGTCCTTACTGGACCCGCCGAACCCCAGCAGGTCAGGGGCGAGGCAGCGGTAGCCCAGCGCCACGTAGTGAGGGATGTTCTGGCGGAAATTGCTCCACCCGGATGCGCCGGGGCCCGCCCCGTGCAGGAACACGATGGCGCGCCCCTCGCCTTCGTCCACCATATGAACGGTCTGACCGTCCTTCAGCCGGATGTCGCGGCCGGCTGGCGTGTCGCTCGATTTGATCATTGCAGTTCCGTCGGGTCTTTGGAGGCGCGCCTCAGCGCGCCGCCGGCGGCTGAAACTTGTGACCCCATGAGCTCACGCGGTCGTAGCGGCCGGGCGTCCAAGTCGTGTCATCGACGCGCACCCCGCCTGCGCCCATCTCCATCCAGAAGCCACCGGGGGTGACGCAGTAGAATGAGAGCTCGCGGTCATTGGAGTGCTGACCGATTGAAATCGTGACGGGGATGCCCTGCGCCTGCGCGCGCTCGTAGGCCCGGCCCACATCCTCGAAACTCGGCGCCTCGACCATGAAGTGGTGGATCTTCTTCGAGGCCGGAATCGCGCCTTCGAAGAACGCCACGGAGTGATGGCGCTCGTTCATGTGGAGGAACGTCATTTCGGTGCGTCCCTCGCCCTCCCCCATGACGATGTGGTCACTGATCCGGCCGTCGAGGAAGGTGAGCGCGAAGGCCTCGCTCGCGCGGTAGTCCGGCACCTTCACCAGTATGTGGCCGAACCCGCCGTCGCCGGTTGAGAATCCGTCCGGCAAATTGTCGGATCGGAAGGGCTCGGCCGCGTCACGCTGCCCGTAGGCGATCTCCTGGCGGAAGCCGTTCGGATCGTCGAAGGCAGCGTAGGCCTCCACGGCGCGCTCGCGGGCCCCGGCCGCATCGCCGACCGCGACGGCCACCCCGCCCTCGCGCAGGCGCGCGATCCGCGCCTCAAAGGCCTCAGGCGACCCCACGTCCCATCCGCAGTAGGCGAAATCATCCTGATCGCTGCGGCGAACGATGATGCGGCGAGCCTTCTCGTCGAGGCGGAACACCAGGCCGTCCGGGGCATCATCGATATGGAAGCCGATGATGCCGCCGAAACTGCGCCAGGCTTCCAGGTCCGTCGCATCAAGGCCCATGTAGGCGAGCTTCAAGGTCATGCGGGCTCCGATGTTGTGTGAGGGAAAGCGAGGGCGCCCGCGATGAGGTCGAGCAGTTCGTCGGGTCGGTCCGGCGCCTCGGCTCCGCGCCAGGCGATGCGATGGTCGGGGCGGATCAGGACGAGGGCCCGGTCGTAGAGCTCGCGCGCTTTGGGCTCGTGGCCAATGTCGAGGACGCTGAGCGGCATGCCGCGGCGGGCCGCAGCCTGCGTGAGCGCCATCACGTCCTGCCTCGGATCCGAGCGCAGCAGCACGAACTCGGGGCCCAGGACGTCATAGAGCGGGCGGCCGTCGGCCAGAACGAAGTAGGGCGCGCGGGCCCCGGGCGCGGTGGAGGGCTGGTAGCGAGCGACCTCGAAGGGCGGGGCCGTTCCATCGTCGTAGGCGATGGCTGGTGAGCCAAGGTACGGGACGCCGAAATTGAGTCCGACGGCATTGAACTGCTGGCTGTCGACCGCGAGCAGGCGTTCGCCCACGTACCGCCTCGACGCATCACCGGCCTGGCCCTCCAGCTCGAGGTTCTGCCGATGCGCCGGATCGCTAAGGATCTCCCGCTGCGCGAGCACCATCCCCTCGGCCGCGCGGGAGACGAGTTCGCCGACGGCCTTGCGTTCGGCTTCGTAAGCGTCGAGCAGGCCGGGACCGCCCCATCCTTGCAGAACCGAGGCGAGGATCCAGCCTAGGCCTGCGGCGTCCTCGATGCCGGAATTCATGCCGAAGCCGGCGAAGGGCGGCCAGGAGTGGGCGGCATCGCCGGCCAGGAACACGCGGCCTACGCGGTAGCTATCGGCCACCGCCCGTGACAGCCGCCACTTCTCCGCGGCCAATACCTCGAAGTCGGCCTGGAACCCTAGGAGATCGCAAACGCCACGACGCCAATCGAAAGCGTCGTGCTCGACGCCCGGCGGCAGCGTGCAGTGGGCCAGCCAGGTCTCACGTCCATCGATCGCGCAGACCATGCCCCGGGCCCGGGCGCCGTTGACCCAGGTCATCCAAGGCCGAGGCGTCGGGCAGCGCGCCAGCAGCTCTGGGCAGCGCAGGAAGATCGCCCAGATATTCGCCTGCGCCGCCGACCCGCCTGTCATGTTCACGCCGACGGCTCGCCGCACAGTGGAGTGACCGCCATCGCAACCGACGACAAACGGCGCGGTCCAGACCGCGAGGGTCCCATCGCCGTCGCGCACGCTGAGCTCGACGCCCGCATCGGTCTGGACCAGCCCCTCGACCGCATGATCGAAGCGTAGGTCGATGAGTTCGAAAGTCGCCGCATGCCCGCGCAGCACCTGCTCAAGGTACATCTGGCTCGCGCGGTGAGGCCGCTCGGCGGACGGCCACCCCCCGTCGAAAGCGAAGCGGTCTCCGGACCAGCGCTCGCCCGACGACGGCAAGCTCAGGCGTGCCAGGACATGGCCGTCGGTGACCCGAGTGGCGTAGACCACATCGTTAGGGTAGTCGGCTGGCAGACCACAGGCACGATAGTCCTCCGCGCAGCCCAGGCGGCGGAGGATCTCCATCGTGCGCGCGCTCGTCGTATTGCACTTGGGATGCGCCGGGTCTTCAGATCCGCGCTGCTCGAGCACTACGGTGCGTACGCCGCGCGACGCCAACTCCATCGCCAGCACCAGCCCGACTGGACCGGCGCCGACAATGATCACATCCGCGCACGCCGCGCCGTCGGCCTCGTGATCCCTACGCTCCAACACGTCGACACGTCCCTGGCGCCAGGAGCGCCGACTAGTTGATCCCCGCGTCGGCTGCAGCTTCGAGCGGCTGGCGACCGACGTCCTTGTGAGACCGTATTGACAGCTTTGGTGATCACGAAGCAGATGGGTTTTATGGTGGTGTGATCGCCAGGAGTAATCGTTATCCTCAAGCTCAATCAGCTCCGCGACTTCGTGGCCGTCGCCCGCCACGGCAGTCTTCGCGCGGCCTCGCGCGAAATCGCGGTGGCCCAGCCGTCGTTGACCAAGAGCATCCAGACCCTCGAGGAGGACCTGGGAGCCCCCCTCTTCGAACGCAGCGCGCGCGGCGCGGTCCTCACTCCGTCGGGGACCGCCCTGCTTCCACGGGCGCAGCTCGTGCTCGAGGAGATCCGGCGCGCCCGCGAAGTCGTCTCGCAGCTGAATGAGGGCGTCGGCGGCCGCGTGGCGATCGGCCTGTCGCCGGCGGCGACGATGATGTTCCTCTCGGCGACGCTACGGATGTTCCGCCGCCGCTATCCCGAGCTCGAAATGCGGATTACCGACGGCCGCGCCGACCTGACGATGCCGCTGCTGCGGAACGGGGAACTGGACTTCGTGGTGGGCCCGGTGCCGCCCGACGGTTTTCCGGAGGATGTGGTCGTCGAAAAGCTCTTCGAGAGCCGCCGCGCCGTCACCTGCCGACGCGGTCATCCTCTGGTCGGCGCACAGAGCCTTGCAGACTTGCTGGACCAGGACTGGATCTCGACCGCGGTGAGCGGGCGGATGCGCACCGAGTTCGATGCGGTCTTCGCAAGCCGCGGCCTTGAGAGACCCCGCAGCGTCGTCCACTGCGAGAACACGATCGCGGCGCTGGAACTGCTGATCAACAGCGACATGGTCGCCCTGCTGCCACGCTCGTTCGCAGAGGCCGCGTTCCTGCGCGACATGCTCACCTTCGTAGCTCTAGACGATGACTTCAGCGGACCGGACATCCACATCATCCGGCGCGCGGGACTGCCGCTGACGCCGGCGGCTGATCACCTGGCGATGCAGATCCGGCGCGTTGCCGACAACCACAACCGCGCGGTTGGCTGAGGCGCTACTCGAAGACCTGCAAGTCTTGGGCGACCACCACCGGACCCGAGAAAAACCGCCGCACGCCAGCGGCATAGACCTCCGGATCGCCGGTTCCGGGCACGACGTGGGTCAGCACCACCTTGCGGACTCCCGCGCGCGTCGCAAGGCGTCCCACCTGCTCCGGGGTAGTGTGATCCTCCCGCATATGGGCCTCGATCACGGCCCATTCGGAAGGAGTATAGCTGAGGCCCGGCTGCGCTTTCAGGAGCGCTAGCATTGCAGGGACGTCGATGACTTCATGGACTAGCAGGTCCGCGGCCTTCGCAAATGGCGCCAGGCGGTCCTCGCAGGGGCCGGTATCGCCGCTGAAGACGACCACCTTGCCCCGGGCCTCAAAGCGGTACCCATAGGAGCGAGGCGGAATCGGCAGCGTTGGGCCTGGCGGGAGATGGTAATGACAGTTCTCGACCGCCGTGACGCGCACACGGTCGTCCGCGAAGACCTGCCCCGGGACCACATCCCGGGCCCGGAAGACCGCCTCAAGCACCGGCCTCGGTGGGGGCGGCCGGCCGGTCGTCGCGGCCACCGGCTCTAGAAAGCCCAGGAAGGCGTCGCGCATGTGTACGGTCCCCGGCGGCCCGAAGGTCGTGATCGGATCGCGCTGCCCCACCACGTAGGCATGGCCCATGAGCAGCGCCCAATCGGCACTGTGGTCGATATGGTGGTGGGTGATGAAGATCTCGCGGACGCGGGTCAGCGGCACGCCCGCCAGCGTCAGCTGGCGGACCACGCCGCTGCCGGCGTCGATCAGATAGGGTCTGCCATCGACCTCGAGCAGATTGGCTGGCTGGGCGCGCCCCGGGTGAGGAATCGCCCCGCCGTTGGTGCCGAGGGTGATCAGCCGCACCTGCGCCTGCCCTGGCGGTTCCGCTCCCGCGCCCCCCGACGCGGCGAGGCTGAGGGCGGCGGCAAAGGCGGCGAGGCGCAGGCTCATCACGGCGGACCTAGAAATCGCGCCGCACACTGACCCCGTAGGTCCGCGGCGGATCGAAAAGGACGAAGTTCGGCGAGCCCACGACGTTAGAGCCGACGCGACCGGCCGTGCGCACCAGTTCATCGGTGAGGTTGCGTCCGAACAGGGCGATCCGCCACGCCTTGTCCGGCGACTCGTAGCTCAGCTCGGCGTCCACCCGGGCGACGGCTCCTTGCGACTGCTGACGTTCGTTGAACGCATCAAAGTAGACGCGCTCCTGATGGTAGTAGTTTCCGCTCAGCCTAACCTCGCCGCCTGAAGCTAGGCGGTGAGTGTAGTCGGCGCCCAGCGTCACCTTCCACTCAGGGGAGTTCGGAAGCCGGTTCCCGGCCAGGTTCTGAACCCCCTTCTGAGGCCGAGCTTGGTCGACGTTCACGTAGTCGCGGAACTCGGCATCGAGATAGCCGACTGCCAGATTGACCCGCAGCGCGTCGGTGACGTTTCCGGAAACCTCAAGTTCCGCGCCCTTGATCTTGGCGCGCGCGGCGTTCGTCAGGAGCACCGAGAATCCCTGGACTTGGGTGACCTGCAGATCATCATAGTCGTTCAGGAAGGCGACGGCGGACAGCCGCAAACGCCGTTCGAAGAACGCGGCCTTGTAACCCGCCTCCCAGCTGAGAATGTGCTCGGGATTGAAAGGCTGGGTCTGGGTCGAACCGGTGTTGAACCCGCCCGACTTGAAGCCCTTGGCCACCCTCAGATAGGCCATAGCGTCGTCCATCGGCTCATAGCTCAGGGTCGCGTCCCAAGTGAGCGCATCCCAATCCTTCTGCCCTGCAGACGTCCCATTGACTGGCGTCCCCGTGATTTTCAGGAAGTCGGAGCTGCGCCGCTCATCAAGGCTGTAACGGGCGCCGAGCGCCAGAGTCAGCCGCGACGCCAACTCGTAGTCGAGATGCCCGTACAGCGCATAGGCGTCGGTGTTCACCCGACCACCGGCGCGCAGAGCCAGCGGGCTCGGCTTGAAGATTGGTATGAAGCGGGCCTGATCGCCGTTCTCTGTGTAGTAGTATGCCCCCAAGATCCAGCTCAGAGGTCCCTCGCTGCTGGACACCAACTGCAGCTCCTGGCTCGCCTGCCAGATGTCGTTTGCGACGTTGGAGTCGGACCAGTCGAGCGCGGTCCCATCCAGCTCGGCGCGCAGCACGCCGTAGCGCTGGTCGCGATAGCTGCTGATCGACTTCAGGTCGAACGCCGGGAACGCCCATGTCAGTTCGGCCTTCAATCCCCAGTATTCAGCGTAGAGCTTCTGGTCGAGGTTGGCGATGATGTCGCGGCCACTGAACCCGACCGGCCTTCCGTTGAAGGGCGGCAGCTCGACCGGTGTCTTCGCGCCGTCCGGCCCGCCGATGAACTTCGAAGCACCACCCCGCGACCAGTCGCGGTAATAGTCCGCGCCAACCAGAAGCTGGACGTCGTCGCTCACTTGGAAGCGCAACTGCCCTCGCGCGGCGAAGTTGTCCTTGTCGTCCAGCGCCTTCTTTCCCGGCAGGACATTGTCGGTGTAGCCGTCGCTGTACTGGCGTCGCAGGCTGATGCGGCCGGCGACCCGATCGCCCAACGGCCCACTTGCGACGGCCTCGACGTCGTATTCGTTGTACGAACCGTAGGAGCCCGACACGTAGCCCTCAGGCGTATCGGTCGGGCGGTTGTAGACGACGTTGATCGAGCCGCCGGTGGCGTTGCGGCCGTAGAGCGTGCCCTGCGGACCCCGGAGAACCTCCACACGGCTCACATCGTAGAGCCCAACGAGCTGCGCCTCGGCGCGGCCGATGAAGATTCCGTCGAGATGGAAGGCGACTCCCGCATCGCCGCCGATGTTGATGAACTCGTTGCTGACGCCGCGGACCGTGATCTTGGCGAGATTGCCCGCGCGGCCGACGTTCAGCCCCGGCACGAAGTTCTGCAGGTCCACCACATCCTGAATCCGGCGCTCGCGCAGGAAGCCCTCGCTTAGGCTGGTAATGGCGAGCGGCACCTTGAGCACGTTCTGTTCGCGCTTCTGCGCTGTGACGATCAACTCCTCGAGCGTGGCGTCCGGCGCATCGGCCGCCCGCGCGGATCCTGCCGCAGCTAGCATCGCCACCGAGATTGTCGCCATGAGCGCCTGACGTCGCCGCGACCCGATTGTTCCGTACCCTTGCTCTGACATGACCGTCGCCGTCCCCTCAGTCGACCGCGTCCTCCGGGACGCTAGATTCGGGAGTCGGTCGCGCCGCCCTCCCGACGCCGACACACAGACGGCGCATAAGAAGCGTGGCGTGTGAGGGGGGCTGTTAGAAAGATGTCAAAAGGGTTCTTTCGATCGATATAAGTTATCACCTATCGATGGACTCGGGACCGATCGACTCGCGCACGAACTGGTGGAAAGCCGCGCGCACACCTGAAGCCGCCTCAGGCGAATAGGCGTGGCCCTCCTCCGGGACCGTTACAACGGTCACGTCCACACCCGCGTCGCGGAGGCGGTCGCCGAACGCGCGGCTCTCGTCGCGCAGCACGTCCCACTCGCCGTTGACGATCAGGGTCCGCGGCAGGTCGCGAAGCGAGGGCGCCAGGATCGGCGAGGCGCGCCAGTCGAAACGGTCCAACTCGTCGCGGATGAAGATATCCGACACGAACTTCATACCATCCGCGCAGAGGGTGTAGCCCTCTTCGAGTTCCAGGTACGAGGGGTAGCCCATGCGTAGGTCTGTTACCGAAGCGCTCAGGTAGAGATGCCGGAAGCGCGGTGCGCCAGCGTCGCGGGCCATAATAGCGATGGCGGCGCTTAGGGCTCCGCCCGTACATCCGCCGCCGATTCCGATGCGCCCCGGGTCCCCACCAAAGTCTCCGGCATGCTCGCCGACCCAGCGGGCGGCGTCCCAGCAGTCCTCTACCGGGACCGGGAACTTGTAGTCCGGCGGAAGGCGGAAGTCGGGTGTGACCACTATGCACCCGGTCTCACTGGCCATGTTGCTGAGGCGGGCGACTTCGGCGTCGAGGCCGCCCAACATCACGTAGCCCCCGGCGTGGATGTGGAGATGGACCCCCATCGGGCCCTCGCCTTCCGGCCGAAACACACGTGTAGGGATCGGGCCATGACGGCCCTCAACGACGAAGTCCTCGATCGTCACGCCGGGCGCGACAACCGGCGGGCCGGCCATCTGCTTGCCGAGCTCGCGCATTCCCTCCACGCCCAGGGATCGAAGGCCGGAACTGGGCCCCTTCATGAGCCACTCTCGCTTCTCGGGCGTGAGCCTCGCGAAACGCGCTTCCCGGAGCCTGACGAATTCCTCACGCATGCCGTGTTCCCTCTTCGTCGCGCCGGCATTCCCGGCGCACCGACAGGTGGCGCCCCGATCACCCCGACATAAGATGGCGATCCCCGTCAGGCGATAGCCATCCCTGATCACTTACGCGCGGCGTAACGATAGGGCCGTAGGGCGGCTGTGGCGATCACGGCAACTGTCACCGCGCAGCAAAGACCCACGAGGCCGGCTCCGTAGTCGCCAGTAACGTCGAAGAGCATGCCCATCGCAACGTTGGCCAGTCCGCTGACCGGGATGTTGGCGGCTAGCAGCCAACCCATCACCTCACCGAAGCGCCGCATCCCGAAGTAACGGCCGACGAGAAACGGCAGCAGGCCCAGCTCGGCGCCTTCACCCAGACCAAAGAGCAACGCCGCCGCCGTCATCGCCGGCGCGCCGTCCGCTAGCGCGAAGATCGCAACCCCCGCCGCCACGGGCGCCAGGAAGAGGAGCGCGATCCTCGGCGTTTGAATGCGGTCGAGCAGGATCCCTCCCCCCAACTGGGCTCCCACCTTGACGAGCCCGAAGGCGGAAAGCAGGCCTGCGGCGGTCGCCACTGAAACACCGCGCTCCATCATGAGCGGCGCCCAGTGGCCACTGATCGTGCCCACAGCGAGTGCGTTGAAGACAACTAGGCCGGCCAGTGCCCAGAAGTCTCGCGTCGGTGTTGTCAGCTTAACCCGCCCAGGTCGTGAGGAGCCCCTACCCGATCGACGATCAGGCCGCGGCGGTCGCCGCCGCCCACGCCTGATGGGCCTTGGCTCGGAGGGTTCGTAGGGTCGGTCGGCGGACGAGATGGGGCTGCAGGTTGAAGGTGTTGTAGATCGGGCCGTGGGTGGCGAGGAACCGTTGGGCTGAGCCCTGCGACTTGAACCTCTGCTGCTTCCGCTCCCGTCGTCGGATCGCCAGGTGCGAGTTCTCAGCCCGGTTGTTCTCCCGCATCCCGCCAGGACGGTGGACTGCGGTCAGGCCCAGATGTCGAACCGCCGCGCCGTATGATGGCAGCTTGTCTGTGATGATGGTCTCGGGGCGGACCACCTGGTTCCGGAGCAGCTTACGCAGGAGCTTCAGGGCCGCAGGCTTGTTCCGCCGCTTCTGAACCAGGACGTCGAGCACTTCGCCCTCGTCATCGACCGCGCGCCACAGCCACATCTTCCGTCCTCCGATCCGCACGAACATCTCGTCCAGATGCCACCGGCCGGTCGGCGGCGACCGACGCCGGCGGAGGTTCGCTGCGATCTGCGGACCGAATTTTACGATCCAGCAGCGCACCGTCTCGTAGCTGACCTCGATCCCGCGCTGAGCGAGCAGCTCCTCAACGTCCCGCAAGCTCAGTGTGAACCGGAAGTACAACCACACCGCCTGGCGGATCACGTCCGCCGGGAACCGATGGCGCTTGAACGATAGCGGCTTGTGCAACGACGGGCTCCGACAACTGGGCCAGCGGCCCGTAGCGGAGACATTTTGCCGTTAGACTGACAGCACCTCTGCCTTGACCCGCGGGTAAAGCCTCGAGCGCTTCTGCAGTGCGCCGAGCTCGGTTGCGCAGGGGTACCCTTCGCGCGGACGGGCACTGGCAACACCCCGATCTACGCCATCTGCCGGCGGGGTGCCGCCTCCAGGCGGAGGAATTCTAGAAAGCCGCCAACTACCGGCGGCAGGGGCCCGGGGCGGTGTACGAGGTAATAGGAAGAGCCCAAAGCCGGCCCGTCCGAAAACGCCCGCACAAGCCTCGATCCAACCTGCGTATCCCAAATCAGCGGCTCGAAGGCTAAGGCGACCCCATGCCCGGCCGCAGCCGCCTCGAGCGCGTCGGCCATACTGTCGAAGCTGAGGACGCCCGCGGGCTCCAGTCCAGGACAACCGGCCAGAGCAAGCCACTCGGACCAGCTGCGCGAACGCGCTGCGTTGTGGATCAGGGTGTGTCGGACGAGGTCCGTAGGGCGTGCCAACCGCGCCTGGAGCTGAGGTGCGCAGACCGGCAGCCCCCGGACGTCCAGCAGCTTGCGGCAGGGGAGGCCGGGGGGCGCCGTCGGGCTGTTGCGGATGGCCACATCGACCCCTTCAGACTCCAGGTCGACCAGCCGGTTCGTGGAGCTCACTTCGATCTGTACGGTCGGATGTTCGCTCCGGAACCGCGCGAGCCTCGGCACAAGCCAGTTGGCGGTGAAGAAGGGAAGCGCGCTCACCCGGATGGTCGCCTGATCCGCCTTCGATCGCGCCGCGGAGGCGGCTTCCGCCAGGGATCGAAGAGCCCCCCGCGCGGCGCTGAAGAAGGCTGCGCCTTCGCTCGTCAACGAGATGCGGCGCGGCTCGCGGATAAACAGCCGTACCTGCAGCGCGGCCTCGAGCTCTCGGATCCTGTGACTGACCGCCGATGGCGTAATCCTGAGCTCGGCCGCGGCCCGCTGCATGCTGCCGAGTCGGGCGGTGGCCTCGAAGGCCCTGACGGCGCCCAGCGGCGGAAGCGGCTTCAAGGGAAAGGCGGCATCGTCCACCCCTCCAGTATAGTTGAGTTCAGCTCACGTATCGAAGGATTTGCTCGTGCTGGCAGCTGAGGTCGGACGCCCTAAGCTGAGCTGAACCTTTTCCAGGATGATCCATGCGCCAGCTGACCTTCGTCCGGCCCGGTCTCTGTGAATGGCGAGAGGCGCCCGAGCCCCGCCTGGAGGGTCCGCTTGAGGCCCTGGTGCGCCCCTTGGTGATCGGCCGCTGCGACCTCGACGTCGCCTATCTCACCGGCTTGGCGCCGCTCGCCGCAGGCACTCCCATCGGTCACGAAATGATCGGCGAGGTCGTGGAGATCGGCGATGGCGTACGCCGATTCAAGCCGGGAGACAGGGTCGTGGCTCCGGCGCAGATCAGCTGCGGCCTCTGCGGAGCCTGTCGGCGCGGGTCTACCGGCCGTTGTGAGAGCGTCCCGTTCGCGGCCTCCTACGGTATGGGCCGCGCGGGAGACTACGGCTGCCTGGCGGCCGACATCGCCCGCATACCCTTCGCAGATGCCATGCTCGTGCCGCTCTGGCCGGGCGCTGAGCCGACCAAACTGATCGGCGCCGCCGACGTCGGCAATGACAGCTGGCGCACCGTCGCGCGCCCGCTCGCCGAGCGACCGGGGGCGCGCGTCCTGGTCATGGGAGGGCCTGCCGCCAGCATCGGAATCTACGCCGCCGGCATGGCGGCGGCCCTGGGCGCCGGGGAGGTCGTATATGTTGACTCCGACGAGCACCGCCGTTCCGCGGCTGAAGCCTACGGTGTCCGCACCCAGGCGACTCTCGAACCCGGAGACCTGTTCGAGATCGTCGTCGACGCCTCGGCGTCGGAGGCTCGCACGTTGGACGCGCTCCGGGCCGCGGCGCCGGAAGGCCTGATCACCTCGGTCGCGCCGCACTTCGGACTGCCGACCTCAGCCATCCCGCTTTCCGAGCTATACTATAAGGGCGCAACCTTCGTGACAGGTCGGCCCAACTGCCGAGCCAACCTTGAACCGACACTCGGGGTCTGTCGCCACACTGCGTTCGACCCGGAACGCATCGGCGCCAAGGTTTTCTCGTTCGACGACGCGCCGCAGGCTTGGATGGATCCGGCCGTGCGCACGGTCGCGGTGGTCACGGCGCAAGCATCGTGAACGACCTTCCGGAAGGCTTTACACCCCACTTCCGGAAGAGCCCCCTCACCGATCCGTGGGAGCCGCTCTACTCCAAGCGCGGGGACGGCATCGTCACGATCGGGTTACGGGCCGGTACGGCCCACGTCAACGGGCGGGGGTTCGTCCACGGCGGCCTGATCGCCGCCCTCGCCGACAACGCCATGGGGCTGAGCTGCGCCGAGCAGCTGCACGGACTCGCGGGCGTGACGGTCACGCTGAACGTGGACTACTTGGCCGTGGCGCGGCAGGGCCAATGGCTCACCTTCGAGACGGACTTTGTACGGACGGGCTCGACGCTGGCCTTCGCCCAGGCCTTCGTCAAAGCGGACGGGGGGGTTTGCGCCCGCGCCAACGCCACCTTCCGCCTGCTCAGAACCGACCGGTGATCGTGTTCAGAGCAGCAGAACCATCGCGCCCGCTGCGATGGCCGCGCTTCCACCGAGTCGCGCAGCGGTCGGTCTCTCCTTGAGCACCAACACGGCCAGCGCCATGCCGAGAAGGATCGATGTCTCACGCAGGGCCGCAAGACGACCCACCTCTCCCAGTCGATACGCGGCAAGCGCGAGCCCGTAGGTCAGGACAGAGAGGGCCCCAGCGGCAAGCCCCCAGCGCCATTCAGAGCGTGCGGCGAGAACGAACGCGGGTCCCCGCCACACCATGAAAACGAGGGCGACACCTCCGCCGAAGGTTAGAAACGCCCACACTATATAGCTGGCGGCCGACGGCGCGCGGCGCGCACCCTCGGCGTCCAACACTGTGTAGAGGGCGATGCAGCCGCCGGTGGCCATCGCCCAGCCCAGCGTCCGATCATCCAAGCGGATCCCGGCGGCGCTCAGCAGGATCCCCAGCGATACCAAGCCTATTCCGGCCGCTGTAAGCGGAGTCAGAGACTCGCCGAGCACCAACAACGCCACGGCCGAGGCGAGAGCCGGCGCTAAGCCGCGCGATATCGGATAAACCACAAGCATGTCCGACCGGCTGAAGGCCCGCACCAGGCAGACAACGTAGGCCAAGTGGACCGCCAAGGAGGCCGCCAGCCAGGGCGCCGACGCGAGCGGAAAAGGCACCAGAAAGGCGAACGGTAGGACCAGCGTTGCGCTGAACCCATCCAGAAGCGCGCGACTGGAGACCTTGTCCCGACCCGACTTCAGGATCACGTTGACGCAGGCGTGCGCCGCCCCGGACGCAACCATCATGACCCCCGCCAATGCCGCTGCGCTCAGCGCCACTGTTCGGAGAGCCGCGGCGTGAGCGTCGGCGCTCCCTCGATGATCCGCCCGCGACCGAGAATGGTCGCGATGCTTTCGATCACCAGGCCATCGGCGCCGAAGACGAATGTCTCCGAAGCCCACCGGCCGCGATGGTTGGTGTAGGCGACGGTCAGCGCATCGCTGCCTACGTATGCCGCCTGGAGTTCGAAGCGGAGGTCGGCCGCATTCGCCAGTGCGCGCCCCCAGTACTCCGCCAGAGCGGTTTTACCCCGGATCCGCGAAATCTCGGCCACCCATCACCCGGGCAATCAGCGGCGAGTGGAGAACCACCTCATCGCCGTAGTGGGCCAGGATGCGGGCAAGGTCTTGGGTGTTCCACGCCGCGATACAGTCCCGACCGAAAGCCTCGGCCCGATCATGGTCCCACATGGCGGCCTCTCAAGGCGGCGAGACCGGCGAGCCCTGCGCAACCCGCTTCGAGGCGGAATTGCAGGTCCGCATGGCGCGGCCTTCAACGATCCGTCCGCGTCGTGAGAAACTCTTGAGCGGCCCGAGCGCGACGGCCGCCGCGCGGCAGTCCCGCATTAGAGAGTCAAGCCCGGGACCACCGGAGCGCTCACCGACGCAGGTGTCGCCCTCGCACCGCCACACCAGGCGACCGGCGCGGATCTCCGAAGCTGTCGCCATCGGCTCCACCAGCTGGGCACGCGTGTCGCTTACAGGCGCCGCCGAAACAGGCGCAACCGTCCCGACCGCCGAGAACATGAGCGTGGCCACAAACAGTCGTCGCATGACAATGCCTCATAGGATAACGATCGCGACCTATCGGGCTGCGTTGGGACCCGCTGTCAACATGGAGGGTGTCGGCTCAAGAGCGCCACGTCTGTATCCAGGGATACCGACACGTCGCCCGAGGCTGAGCGACTCTCCCGACGGAGAGGAGCACCCGATGGCGAGCGAGCGCATCACCTGCGGAAAGCCCTGGGAACAGACGGTTCTGTTCTCACTGGGGGTGAAGGTTTCAGGCCCCCTCCTGATTACCGCGGGGGTCACCGCCCGGGATCCTGAGGGCCGGGTGGTCGGCCCGGGCGACATGCGGACCCAGGTCGAGCAGTGCTTCCGCAACCTCGAGGACATCATGCGCGCCGCCGGGACGGATTGGTCGCACGTGGTGAAGATCCTGATCTACGTGACGGACTTCGAGGCCTTCAGCGGGACGGAGGACATCCGTCGGCGCTACCTGACCAGCCGTCCGGTGGCGACCGCGGTGGGCGTGGCGAGCCTCATCCATCCCGACATGATGGTCGAGATGGAGGTGGTTGCGGACCTCAGCTGATGTCGGCCCCGGACCTGTCGGCCCACATCGCCGCCGAAGCCGCAGCGATCGCAGATGCCTGCACCCGCTGCGGCCGCTGCGTGGAGGTCTGTCCGGTTACGCCATTTGTGGATCTGGCCGAAGAACCGGCGGGGAAAATCGTGGAGTCCGTGATCGGTGCGCTGGTCGGCGGGCAACCGATGGCGGCTGCTTCACGCTGGATCGGCGCCTGCAACGGCTGCGGGGACTGTATCCCGGCCTGCCCGGCCGGTGTGAATCCCCGTCGGATGGCGGCGCTTGCGCTTGCACGCACGGCCGGCGCACGGCGGGAAACGCCCCAGCTGTTCCGCAAAATGTCGCGAGCGGTGCGGCTGATGGCGGCCATGCAGCTCCTCCCCGACGCACTGCGCCCCCTCCTGACGCCGCCGGACCCCCGCAAGGTGGACGCGGTGTTCTACACGGGATGCAATGCGCTGCGGACGCCGCACGTCCTGTACAACAGCATGACATTGCTGGACGCGATCGGGCTTTCCTATGCGGTGGTCGGCGGCCCCTCCGCCTGCTGCGGGGTGATCCACGGCAAATGGGAGGGCGACCTAGAGCGGGGTGGCCGCATGTCCGGCCGCACCCTTGACCGTTTCGAAGGCTTCGCGCCGAAGCAGGTGCTGAACTGGTGCCCCACCTGCGACCTCCACCTCAACGAGACGATTGCGGGCTTCCAAACGGTTTCGTTCGACATCGCCCATGTGACGGCCTTCCTCGCCGCTCGCCTGGAGGCGCTGAAGACCAAGTTCACGCACCCTGTGCGCAAGCGCGTCGTCCTGCACGCTCACGTCGGCTACCGCAGCGTGGGGGACGACGTCGCGCGCCTGCTTGGTGCCGTCCCGGGCCTGTCGCTGGTCGAGACGGTCCACGAGTCCGGCTATACGTGCGGCGGCTCCGGCTGCGGCCGCGCACCGCAGCTGCAGGCGATCGAACACGCGCAGCTGCTCGACAGAGTCGCGGCCACCGGAGCCGACGCCCTGGTCACCCTCTACCACGGCTGCCACGCTGCGTTCGCCCCCTCGGAGGCCGCCGGGCCCCACGAGGTCCTGAACTTTACCGACCTGCTGGTTGCCGCGCTCGGCGAAGTCCCGGCGCCGGACCTGCAGAAGCGCTACCGCGGCCTCACGGACTGGACCTCGGTGGTGGACGAGGCGCTGCCGTACCTCGAGGCCAACAACGTGCGCCTGAGCCGTGAATGGCTGCTCGAATGGTTGCCGCAGGTCTTCGCCCACCGTGAGTTCACCGGCGGGCTTGATTGCTTCGCTGCCCCCGCTCACCGCCATGAGGAGCCGTCCGTATGACCGCCTACGTCCTTGCTCAGATGTCGATCCACGACCGGCCCCGCTACGACAGTTACGCGTCGCAGTTCCTCCCCACCCTGCGCCCGTACGGCGGTCGACTGCTCGCGGCCGACGAAGGGCCGGAGCAGATCCAAGGGACCTGGCCGCACGAAAAGGTCGTGTTGATCCAGTTCCCGGACGGCGGGGCCGCAATGCGCTGGATGAACTCGCGTGAGTACCAGGAGATCTCCAAGGATCGCCTTGCAGCCACCACCGGCATGGCCATCCTGGTGCGCGGCGTCGACGAAACCGCCCCGGACCCTGCGGCTCAGGTCGCGGCCGCGTCATAGCCGTCCACGAGCAGATAGCCGCCGGTAACGGGTTCCAGCGCGCCCAGCTGCCGCAGGCCCGCCAAGGTGCGCGTGATGGTGACGCGCGATAGCCCGGTCATGGCCGCGATATCCTGATGCGTCAGTCGTGTTCGCACAACTCGGCCTCGCGGGTGGCGTGTACCCGAGTCCGCCAATCGAGCGAACAGCTCCAGCACCCGCTCGCCGGGACGCCTGTCGGTCGCCGCAGCCAGCCGTGAGAGCAGGCGATTGTACTTGAGGCTGACCACCTCAGCGATGCATCGCCCGAACTCCGGGTCCCGCGCGAACAGCTCGAGCATCAGCGCTCGTGCGAACACCACGACCTCGCTGGGCTCGACGGCGACCATCTCGACGCGCGGCGGCAGCCCGTGCAGGCAGGGGCCCTCTGCGCAGACCGCGCCCGGTCCAATGCGCTCCACGATCAGGTGATCACCCTCGGGGCGCAGCAGGGTCGATTGGATGAGGCCGCTTTCCACATAGACGAAGGCCGACACAGGCTCACCTGGGGTCACCACCGCGGCGCCCGGCGCGAGCGCCCGTCGCGCTCCGAGCGTCCTCCAGCGCCGCACCGGTTCGAGCAGCACCTCTGGGACTGTGCCGGTCGCACGCACGGCTGCCTCCGCTGATCCTTGTTTAGAGAACGGTCGCTACCTTAACACCTTCGCCGGACAGCTCCAGTCGCTGCGTGCGGTCTGTGCGCACCATTGTCATCGGAAGGCTCCGCGCAGATTGCCCCGTTCTTCGCGCGCCGGTCCCGCAGGCGCCTATCCCCTGAACAGCGGGGCTCGTTTGGCCCGGAACGCGGCAATGCCCTCCGCCGCATCGGCTCCCCCGGACAGTCTCGCGATCTCACGTCCTTCCACGTCTGTCTGCTGGACGAAATCTCGATCGAACGTGGCAGCCAAGAGTCCCTTGATCACACCGTACGCTTGGGTCGGGCCGTCTGCGAGACGACGGGCCATCGCTTCCGCCCGCTCGGGCAGTTCGGCGTCGGGCGCGACCGCCGTGACCATTCCCCACTCGTGCGCCTCGGCAGCCGAGAGGCGCCTGTTGGTCAGCATCAGCTCCCGGGTCCGGCGGAGGCCGATCAGGCGCGGCAGCAGGTGAGTCGACCCCCCGTCAGCCGAGAGGCCGACCATGGTGTAGGCGACGGTAAAGTGCGCAGACTCAGCGGCGAGGACGATGTCGCCGGTCATGGCCAGACTGAGCCCGATGCCGGCGGCGGGCCCCTGCACGGCGACCACCACGGGCGCGCGCATGGTGATCAACAGGTTCTGCGCCGCGTGAAAGATGGGCGCCATTTTCGCCAGGTGGGCTGGGCGAGCATCACCCTGCCCCTCGAATTCGACAAGGTCTCCGCCGACACAGAAGGCCGGACCCGCCGCCTTTAGCAGGACGGCCCGCACGGTGGCGCTCAGGGCACAAGCTTCCACGGCGGCGTGCAGGTCGCGACAGAGCTCCAGACTCACGGCGTTGCCCGCTTCAGGCCGATTGAGCGTGATCACGGCGAGGCCGCCATCCTGATCCAAACGCACGAGAGGTGCTGCGCTCATCCGACTCCTCCAAGCTGCCAGGTGCGAAACTCGCTCCCGCCGCCGTCCGTGTCGGTATCGCCGGATACAAGGTCTCCCTATCAGCCTCCCGGCGGACCTTGGTGAGAGCGGTGCCTCGGCGGGGATGGCGCTAGGCTTTCCACGCTGCAACTGAAGAGATAACGATGCCTTCCTTAAGGTAGCCGCCCCCGCGAAAGGCCGACGGACCGCATGCGCTATAAGCCCGAACACAAGGCAGCCTCGCGCGAGATCCTGCTGAAGGCGGCGGGCGCGCAGTTCCGGGAGCGGGGCTTCGGCGGCGTCGGCGTGGACGGGCTCGCCGCAGCCGCAGGCATGACGTCCGGGGCGTTCTACAAGCACTTCAGATCGAAGACCGAGGTTTTCAACAGCGTGCTGGCCGCCGGCCTGCAACGCCTTGTGCGTCGTCTCAACAACGTCGCTGCCGCCGACCGCTCGGCGCCCGACGTTTCCCCGGTCGACGAATTCATAGCAGCCTACATGAACGAGCGGCACCGTGACGCCGTCGGCGCAGGCTGCGCACTTCCCGCGCTCACCGCCGAAGCCGCCCGCGGCGACGCGGAGACCCGCGCAGTCTATCAAGAGGGGCTTCTGGAGGCGGTTGAGACGATGATCGCGCTCGAGCCGTTGAAGGGGAACCGCGACGCGAGGCAGCGCGCGCTCGCGATCCTCGTGCTGGTGGCGGGCGGAGTGAGCATGGCGCGAGCCTGCGCGGATCCACAAACCGCCGAATGGATAAGCGAAGCCGCCCGCAAGGCAGCCTCGCACATCGCCCACACGGGATCGGTTGCCGGCCGCGACGACTTCGAAGTGTACTGGGATTTCATAACAGCTGAATGCAGGTAAGTGGTCCGAGCGCCTTCGTTCAGAGCGCACTACGGATACCACGTGCGCCCACGTTACACTCGCGGCGGAGAAGGCGTCTGAGGGTCGACGGCTCCGCATAGCCGACCTGGCGGGCGATCTCATCGAAGAGGAGCGTCGTCGTCTCAAGCAGCTCCAAGGCGCGCTCCACGCGCAGGCGCTGAAGGAAGCGGACCGGTGACAACCCGGTGACCCGCTGGAGCCGACGCGCAAAAGTCCGCGACGTGAGGCCGGAACTGTCAGGTTAAGTCGTCCGAGCCGCAGCAACCCCCGGCCCGCGATGCGATCACGCAGCGGCGGTCGCCGCCGCCCAAGTCTGATGGGCCTCGGCCCGGAACAGGCGGAGGGTTGGTCGGCGGATCAGGTGGGGCTGGAGATTGAAGGTGTTGTAGATCGGGGCGTGGGTGGCGAGGAACCTCTGAGCCGAGCCCTGCGACTTGAACTTCTGTTGCTTTCGCTCCCGTCGTCGGATCGCCAGGTGGGAGTTCTCCGCGCGGTTGTTTTCGCGCATCCCGCCTGGTCGATGACACCCAGCGAGACCGAGCTCGCGCACCGCCGCACCGTATGACGCCAGCTTGTCCGTGGTGATGGTTTCGGGGTGGACGCCCTGGCTCTTCAGCAGTCGACGGAGGAGCTTCAGTGCGGCGTGCTTGTTCCGCCGCTTCTGCACCAGCACATCCAGGACCTCGCCCTCATCATCGATGGCGCGCCATAGCCACATCTTCTGTCCGCCGATCCGAACGTACATCTCATCGAGATGCCAACGACCCGTCGGAGCGCAGCGGCGCCGGCGCAGGTTGGCCGCGATCTGCGAACCGAACTTGGACGTCCAGCAGCGGATCGTCTCGTAGCTGACTTCGATCCCTCGCTGAGCCAGAAGCTCCTCAACGTCGCGAAGACTCAGCGTGAACCGGTAGTAGAGCCAGACAGCGTAACGGATCACATCCGCAGGGAACCGGTGGCGTTTGAACGAGAGCGGCCGCATCCGAACTTCTACCCCACCGCGACCTCATCGGCCCGAAAGTGGAGACATCTTGCCGTTAGACTGACAGCACCACCGAAACGACTGAAGCGGCCTAACTTTGCCACCAGGCCCGGTCGGGGCGAACAGTTTGACTCGTCCCTGATTTGTAGGGTCAGCCTGTACAAATCGAACCAGACCTAAACCGGCGACAGGCCGAGGATGCCGTTGCGTAGCGTTCTGACTTCCAGGTCGCGGTCAATTGCGCCCAAGGCGCATTGCTGGAAATCGGGGTGGAGATCGATCGCTAGCCGCCTGGATTTACCGATCACGAAGCTCGTGAGTTTGCCGGTCGACCCGGCGCCCTAGGGTCGCTCTCGAGCGCTTCAACAGGGCAGGTCACGCGCGCTCGCCGCAAGATCGATCGCGTTGGGCGAACGTTGGTTAAGAATTTTCGGCGCAGCGATTGACTCCAACTCCAGGTAGAGTCTTTGTTTAGTTCGCGCCGTGGCCCCACGCCCGGCGGCGACGGGGGACTACATGAGACTTTGCCGCGCGCCCACTCGGGCGCCGCGTGGACCTGTGGTCTGCGCTCGCAGCGCCATCGGCGCCCGCTGGATCGCCGGGCTATCGTCGGCGGTCGCCCTACTCTTCGTGGGCGGCTGCGGCACGATCTACGCCCACGACCCGAAGCTGGAAGCCGCCACCGCCAAGATCAATACCGACTTCAAGGCGCTGAAAGCGCCCGCCTACCTCGAAGCCCAGCAGGCGCGCGCGATCGCCTTCGGCGTTCAAGAGGATGCCGCCGTGGCGGCGTTGGCGACATCGGCGCGTGACGTGGCGCTCATCGACTTCATCAGACCGAGCGCCTTGGCGGACAAGACGCGCGGATCGGCGAACAAGCTTCTGCTGCGCGTCGATGAAGACCTCGGCCGCATCTACAAGGCCGGTCCTTGGGGCGAGGACGAGCTGTCCATCGTCGCCAACGCCTATGGTCTCGCCACGCGCCAGCAGCAGGCGTTGTTGGCGGCCACGAGTGAGGCTGAAGGCCTTCGGGCCAGGTTCAACGCTTCGAAGGCCAGCAACGACAAGCGCAAGACCGGCTGCGCCGACGTCGGTCCCCCGCCTGTCGTCGTGCCCGCCGCGGCGTCCAACGCGGATCGCGACTACATCGGGCTGCAGATCGCCTGCCAGAGTGTCGCGTTCTTCAAGGCGACCCCGCCTGGCGTGGGAACGGTGATCAAGGACGTCCCGGGCGAGCTTGGGCAAGCGTTGCGAGGCGCGGAAGCGGCCGAAGGCGAAATCGACAAACTGGAAAAGGATGGTCGCACCCTGCAGGCCAAGATCAAGGCGCTGCAGGAGAAGCCCGAAGAGGCCAACACGGCGGAGCCGCTCAAGCCGGCCCTGACCAAGGCGCAATGGATTATCGAGAAGCTCAAGTCTGCGCCCGCCGTGGAGCGCCAGTTGGGCCTCGCGACGGTCGCCGACACGCTGGAGCCGGCCCTCGCACGCGCTCTGTCGTCGGACACCGCGCTGCCAGCGGATGCTTCGAAGGAGACGGTCGCGGTCTCCAACACCATCGCCTTTGTGCAGGCGGTCGCCAAGGCGGGTTCGACGGTGTCGGCCGCACCGCGCACCGATCAGGGGCAAGCGCTCCTCATCACGGTCGCCGAACTCAAGCACCTTCAGGCGATGGCGACACTCGAGGCGAACGCCAAGCGTCATGAGGCGCGGCTGCTGCGGGCCCAGGCGACGGCTCTGTCGCTACAGGCTGAGCAACTCGTCCGCGCGCACCGCCTCCTGGTCGCGCCCGGCGCCGATCCGAAGCGCGGCTTCGCCGAACTTCGCACCCACGCGGGCGAGGAGGAGAAGGCGCGGCTCGCGGAGGCGATCGCAGCCTATGCGACCGCCTGGGACGTCGGCGAGACGCCCTACTGGGTCCTAAAGTTCAAGGCCGTTCAGGATCGTCGCCTCGCCGCCCTTCAACGCGCCCAACGCACAGAGGCGGACACGCGTGCGGTCATCGCGCCAGCCCTCGATGCGCTGGAGGCAGGCGGCCGCGGCGGTGTGAAGAAGGACACCTGGCTCACCTTGCTCGGCCACCTGAGCATCGCAGGCGCCATCCTGGGGAAATGAACATGCGTCCAACCCTCCTCGCCTCGATCGCGTTGGCGTCCTCGGCCTTGTCCGCGTGCGCGACACCCGAGCCGATCCGAAACCTGGCGGATCGATCCGCCGTTGTGCTCAATGCCTACCGGACCGACGTCCAGGCTGTGGCGGATCAGCAGACCCGGCTCAACGCGGACAACGATCGACGTCTCCGCGACCTCGCCGAGTTGCGGAACCAGAACCAGGCCTACGTCACGCAGCGGCTGAGCGCGTTCGGCGTCGCCGGTGACAAATCGGCGGCCGAGGTCTTCGAGAAGGTCGCCGCCAAGACGCCGAGTGCGATCCTCGCCGACAGTGTCGCGATCTCGAGCCTGACGCCGCCCCCGGCGTCGGCGACCGCCACCTACGATCCAGCGGCGGTGAACGCCATCGTCAAACAGCTCAAGGCCGTCGGCAAGGAGCCGTCGCGTTGGGATCAGATCGCCGCGGGGCTCGCCTACGCGAAGGATCTGCGGGCCGCCTACAAGGAGAGCCTCGACGCGTCGGCTAAGGAAGCCGATGCCGCCGCGAATGACGCGCAAGCCGTGACCAAGTCGGCGGCGCCCCTCAGCAGAGACATGTCGAAGGTTGGGAAATGACGCCGCAGCAACTCGAAGCCTACAACGCCCTTAGCCTCAAGCGCGCAGCGCTCTACGTCACGGCGCAGAAGTTGGCCGGAAAAATCACGCCCACAAACCAGGACGAGCTGTCCCCCACCATCAAGCGGCTGGACCTCGAACTGCAGCTCGTCAACGCCATCCTCTCCGAAATCGTGGCGGACGCCCCGGTGTCGTTTCCGAGCCACGAGACTCTGGTGGAGCTCGCCCAACTCGCCGCGCAGGTCCACGCCATGGTGGTCGCGTCGGAGGCGGCCGAGGAACTTGTGGCGGCCGCGGACGCCGTGATCGAGACCTGGCCGACCTTCTAGCGCTCGGGAAACACGGACATGGACCAGGTCCGGCTCCCGTTGATCCGGGGAAACGAGCCTTTCGGGGCGATCGTCGAACGTATGCGCGCCGCCAACGCCGCCGCGGTCGTGCGTCGTACAGGCCAACGCTTCTATGTCCACGGCCTCGGCGAGCTTCTAGCCCGCCAGCAAACCCGCAACGGATGGGCGCGCGACATCCAATCCGAGGCGTCGCTGTGGCGAGGGGCTCCCACGACCTTCGAGTCCGGGCGAGGCCTCCTCCAGACCTTCTTCGATACGACGGCGTTCAACTACCTCATCCTGGAGGTGCGCGACGCCGATGTGTTGGTCGTGACGCGGTCGGAAGACATGGTGCGCGCCATCGCCCGCGCGGTCGTTGTCTGCACGTGCCAGCGCAACGACCGGCACGTCTTCGATCCAACCGACGTGCGCACACCGGGCACGTGCAATCAGTGCTTCGGCAGCTTGAACTGCAACTGATGTCCACGCTCTTCAACAGTCTGGGCGGGCTCTTCAAGAGCTTTTTCAGTCGAGGGTTCTGGCTTGCGGCCTTTGCGCCAGTGGTCGCGGCTCTCGGACTTCACCTCATAATCGCGGCGATCGCCTTCCCCGGCTACGTGCCCGTAGAGCAGTGGCTGGCCGCCCTCAAGACCGACGTGCTGGCGCTTCCGCTCACCTTCGCCTCCCTCGTCCTGTTCGCCTACGCCGTCGGACCCCTGGCCGCGATTTGCCGCGCATTGTTGGAGGGGACGAGACTGCCCAACCGTCTCTATCGGGAGCTCCGACGCGGCCGGCTCGAAGCGGCGTATCTTGCAAAGTCGGAGATCGCCGCCGCCAAAAAGGTCTTCTACGCCTACGCCAAGTTCACCAAGGACGGTCTGGATGGCTTGAAGACGGCTCGCGAGCAAGGCGAGCAGCTTGGGAGTTTCGGCGCCCGATGGCCCCAGATGTCATCGACGCGCACCGTCCAGCTGCGCGTGGCAGCCGCCAACATCATCTCGCGAAACACCGCGACACCACGGGCAGTCTTGCGCGCCGAGTATCTCGAGCACGAGTTGGCGCCCGTGCTGCAGGTGAATACCGCCATTGCGCGCGGCGATCTTCCCAGTGAGGCGGCGATCACGGCGAGCATCAAGCAGTTGGAGACGTTGCTCCGGGAAAACGCCGCGGAACTCCGAGGCCGCCCCGACACGGATCCCGATGTCGAACTCGCCAATCGTCTCGACGACGTGTGGGGGGATTTCGGGCGCGCGCTCCTGCGCGGGCGTCATGAGGCAGAGTTCCGGGTTCAGTTGCTTGAGGATCGGTATGGCCCGCTCGGGTCCAGTCCGACGCCGCGCGCGACACGGATCGGCGACGCCCGAGCCTCGGCCGAGGAGTACAGCCGCGTCCGCTACTGCGTGGAGTTTGATTTCATCTGGCCGCGGCTGCTGCTGCTGCGTACAGCCCCTGCCCAGTCTGATCCGGTCGCGGACGCGCAGGCGCTGGTGGATTTCGCCGCCCTTGGTCTGTTTCTGATCGCTAGCGTGCCCGCGATCTGGATCCCGGTGCTGGCCGCTACAGCGACAAATCCTTGGCCGCTTCTCGTTGTGGGCCTGCTCGGCCCGATCGTCTGCGCCATGCTCTACGAGCTTGCCGTGGTCGCTCAACAGAATCTCGGCGAAATCATCAAGGGCGTGATCGACAAGTACCGCCTCGACGTCCTGTCTTCCCTCAACCAGCCGAGACCCGCCACGCTCTTCGCCGAGCAGGCTCTTTGGAAACGCGTCCAGCTCATCGATCAGGGGGGTGACGGGATGGATGTCACGTATAGGTACGTACCATGAGGTGGGGCTTTCTGATCTTCTACTGCGTGATTCTGGGGATCGCGAACTGGCTGGTCTTTACGCGCGCGGAGCGGCGTCAGTTCCTGCAGCCGACCGCCGCCCACGACATGCCCGCAAACTGGCGGATAGAAGATCATGACGTGAGGCTCGAACCCAGTCAGCGGCTCTACACCAAGGACCCAGTACGACGCGGCGACGTCATCGCGCCCGCCGGGCTTCTCGCGTCCCCCAATGTCGTGTTGCCGGCGGGCGCCGTGCTTGCCCAGGCGTCGCTCGACCCGCGGGACCTGGGCTTAAACGCAGGGCACACCGTCGTGCTTTGTAACGCTAAGGACAAGAAGCTGGGGCCGGTTCGCATCGAGGCCCGCGTTTGCGCTACGCCCAGCACCTGCAAAGTCATGATCGCGGTGAGCATGGCGGATGCGGCGCTCGTTGCGCCGGCACAGGGCAAGTCGGCGCCGGTCGCCCAATCGTCGAAGCGGAGCTGCGGGGCATGATCGAACATTGGGAACAGCTAGACACGCTCGATCTGCCTAGGGGGCGCAGTCTTGCTGCGCCTTGGCTTCTCGCCTGCGAGGGGTTCAAGGCCGCCACGCATCTGAAGATCACGGTCGACGGCCGCTGGCGGATGACGCGGGACCCGGTCGTCATGATTGACCCGGACGGGCTCGCTTTCGCCCTGGCGGCCGAAGAGCTTGTCCTCGCAGATCTCCCGGCCGGCGCGTTGCTCGGCAAGTTCGGTGGGAGTTCCGCGGCTTGGGGCCTCAAGCCTCCGGCCAAACCGGAGCCCGCGGTCGGCGCGCTCGGCGCCGCGGGGCTCGGAGCCGGCGCAGCCGACAAGCCTGATGCCTCTAGTGATGTCGCACCGTCGCCCGGCCGGGCCTTTGCGATTGGCGGGTTCGCCATCGTGCCGGTGCCCGACAAAGTGATAGGGCCGCTCTATGTCGCGCCCAATCTCAAACGCCGGCCACTGCAAATCGTCAAGCTGAAGGTCACGGTTTGGGGCGGTGTATCGACCTAAGGCTGAGCCAGTAATTCCTCGACGTCACGAAACCTTAGCGTGAACGGAACTGACAGGTTGACTCCGCCGGACCACAGAAGCCCCTCCCCGGCACCACGATCACGCGGCGGCGGTCTTCGCCGCCCACATCTGATGGGCCTCGGCCCGGAAGTGGCGGAGGGTCGGTCGGCAGATCAGGTGGGGCTGGAGATTGAACCACTGAAAATGTGGCGATATTTTCGTTTCTGACTGACAGCACCGCCACTTAGTCAGCCAGCTTCCCTGATATTCGCGCCGGCGCGCGCCAAGCGCCCGTATTTCCCTACCTTTTCGGCGCGAAACCCAAGCTGGAGACGCCCTCTCCGACCTGGCTTGCCCGCCTTTTCCCTGCATTCCGCCGGCGCGTCTCCGGGCGTCCGCGATTCAGTTGAGTTTGCCTGCTAACAGGGAACTTAACAGGGAAAATCGATTTCTCCGGAGCATCGGCGCCGGCATTGTCAGCCCAAACTCATCGCCCGGTAACCGAAGCGCCTGACACGGTCGGCATGACCAAGTCCGACAACCCGTTCCGCTGGTTCGACTCCTCGCCCGAGGTGATCCAGATGGTGGTGATGCTGTACGTCCGTTTCCCGCTGTCACTGCGCAACGTGGAGGACCTGGCCTTCGAGCGCGGCGTCGACATCTGCCACGAGACGGTCCGCAAGTGGGTGAACCGTTTCGGCCCGATGTTCGCCTCGAAGATCCGATCGCGCCGGGTCCAGGCCATGCGGCTGGCACAGCCATTGGCGATGGCATCTGGACGAGGTTTTCGTGCGCGTGAACGGCGAGCGCCGCTACCTCTGGCGGGCGGTGGATCACGAGGGCGAGGTGCTCGAATCCTTCGTGACGAAGAAGCGGGACAAGGCCGCGGCGCTGAAATTCCTCCGGAAAGCTCTGAAGCGCCACGGCCCTGCCCAAGTGATCGTGACGGACCGGCTGCGCTCCTATCGCGCCGCGATGAAGCCGCTCGGCAATCAGGACAAGCAAGCGGTCGGACGCTGGCTCAACAACCGAGCTGAGAACAGCCACCAGCCCTTCCGAAGACGGGAACGGGCGATGCAGCGCTTCCGACGAATGAAGACGCTGCAGCGGTTCGCCGCCACCCACGCCTCATTCCACAATCACTTCAGCCAGGAGCGTCATCTCGTCAGCCGCCAGGAATATCGAACCCGACGCTCAGCCGCCCTGGCCGAGTGGAAATCCCTCGTGGCCTGATGGCCAGGGCGGGCTGGGCGAAATGCGCCCAACTGGAGACAAGTTGAGGTTGGACTGACACCACCGGCGCAGATGCTGCTCAGCGTGGCGATGCACATCCATCCCGAGATTCTGGAGCAGCTGGCCGGAGCGCAGGAGACCTTCGGATCGCGGACCGTAATGGCCGCGGCCTACGAACTTTACTGGGACCCGAAGCTTGGCAGGACCCGACGGGGAGCTCAGGCCAAGGGTCGCGGAACGCCGCGTCGGCTGGGCAAGCTGATGCGCCAGCTGCGCCGCACCTGGGATCCCGCGGCGATGGAACCCGAGGCTCTCCTGGCGCTGCTGCCGCAGCGCGAGTTCGGCCGATGGGGACCTGGCGCCGACGCCAGCCAGGCGGCCGCCGAATAGCGCTTCACCAGCCGCTGCGGCCGCTGGCGTCGCATCGCTCAGCGCGCCTCGGCCTCCGGGTAGGCTCCAACGATCCAGATGAAGCTCTGGACGTCGATCAGGTCGCGGGCGCCCAGGTCCTCCAGATGGCTCCGGGTCTCGGCGGCCAGCGCCAGCAGCTCCTCGTAGACGGAAGGCGCGAGGCTGGCGTCGTAGGCCTGGGCGAAGGGGTGCCCGACGCGCTGGGCATAGTCGCGGGTCACCTCCGGCTTCAGGAACATGTGCCTGTCCGGCCGCCATAGAAATGGCAGGTAGGTGGCGGCCGGCCAGGACGGCGCGCCGTGCGGCCGGAACAGCCGTGCGATCTCGGGGAGCGCGGCCTTGTGGTCACCGTCGGCCAGCGCCGCGGCGGCCGCGATGAAGCTGGCTCCGTCTGCGCCCTTCAGGACGTCACGGGTTCGCGCCTGCTCGAAGGTCGAGAGCAGGTTGGTCTTGCTGTAGGCACGCGCGGCCGGCTCCCAGCGCTCCGGCCCGGCAGTCCGAGCCGTCTCCAGCGGCAGGGCGGACGTCAGATACCCGGCGGCGGCAACCTTGTAGTCGCGCTCATGGGTGCAGAACCCTTCACCAGCGAACCCCTCAGGAAACAGCTTCAGGAAGCGGCTCTGCGCACCGTCGTAGCCAAAATAGTGCGGGCTGGCCTTGCCGACCTCGGCCCGCAGCTTCGCCCAGACCTGGTCGGCGTCATCGCCATGCAAGTGCGGCACGGGCCGGCCGCCCAGGATCGCGCCGACGTAGCCGTCCGCACCGTGCAGCAGCCGCAGCGTGACCTTTGCGACCTTCTCCTCGCGGATCGTCCTCAGCATCCTACCCCCCGACAGCCGGGTCAGTATGCACGCCGGGAGATGGCCCGCACAGGCCACCCGCGCCAGCGCCATCCGCCCCCTTCATTTCGCATAAGATCCGATAGCGGCGGATTGCGCCAATCGTCTATGTTCCTCTTTTGTTCTTGACATCTGCGCGCGAATTTGCGAAAGTTCTGTCAGGGTCAGGAACTGCGGCAGAGCCGCGCCTCCCTGCTTTCCCAAACCTGAGCACGACGGGCGCGCCGTTCATCGAACGAAGCGCGGCTGACGCCATGCCCCATTGGAGCACTCACATGCCTGGAGCCAATACTGACCCCGCGCGCCTGAAAGGCGAAGCCCTCAACAACTGGTATCGACGCACCCCCGACGAGGTCGAAGCCGAGCGACGCGCCGCCGACGAGCATCGCTACCGCGACTATTTCGAGGGACCACAGCCTACAATCAAGGCTGACCGCCCAGTCCGAACGTCGGCTGCAGACCCGGATGTCCTTTGGGTCGCCAACGGCTACGGGGGCTATCGGGCGGTTCGGCCAGGCCAGCCTGACTATTTCGCCGGCGAGCCAGGGGACGCCGGCGACTATCCACCAAGCCACGCTGCTGCCCCCGAGGACGGCGAGTTGGTGGAGATCGGTAACCCGCACAATCGGCGGCTCCGGCGTGAGTACATTCGCCAGTACGGCGCTTGGCCCCAGACGCCGGAAGGCCGCAACTACGATGTCGCTCACATCGAAGCCATCGGCGACGGCGGGACGAACACGCTCGGCAACATCCGCCCGATGCATCCGGACGACCATCGAGCAGAGCACATGAGGAACAACGACTTCAGGCGCTGGGGGGCGCGCGCGCATCAGAACCGGCAAGTCCCGCCAGCGCCGACCTCCCTGCTGCCGGAACCCTCGGTCGCTGCTCCGCGAGCCAATCCATCCCCCGCCATCGACGGCCACCCGAAGCCTGCGAAACCGCGAGCGACGACGGCTGCTCGCAGCTCGCCGGCGCCTGAGGCGCGTCGCGTGCCCCCTGGTTCAGTGACATCGGCGGCGAGACCAGCGGCCCCGCCATCGGCCCCGAGTAGCGTCAAGCCGAAGGCCGCTGTGAAGCCCCGGCCTCCCGCCACGCGCGGCCGGGCGCCGGGCGGCTCCCTTGGGGCACTTGCCCTGCTGCCAGCCCTCACAGGCCTAATGTCCGGCCGTATCCGCCTCGATAAGCCGGAGCACTTCTGGTTCGACATGGCCGGTCATCCTGCGCCGGACGACCCTCTTCCTGACCTCTACCTATAGGAGACGTTTGGACCTGGCCCCGATACGCTCGCCAGATGCAGACAGCCGCGGATCTCGACATATCGGGGTTTCAGGTCGCGCCAGACCTGATCGGCGAGGACGCCGAAGACACTCGCCTGCTGAGGAAGATGGCCCAGGAGGCCGAAGCGTACCTCGCGTCGCATCGCTGGGCGCCGCCGACTAGTCAGCTGCTGTTAGGGTACGGTCTCGGCGGCGTCCTAGCCTTGTTCCTTGCTCAGCTCTCTGCTCCGCTGCCTGGAGGTGAAGATGACTGTCTGTGGGTGGTGGTCGGTGATCTCCCACCTGCGTACTTCGTGACGGACGCCGCACGAACCCCTCGTGAGGCGCTCGGCGTCTACTGCGAACTCATGGAGGACTGGGCAGACCGCGTGCTTGCCGGCGATGATCTTGGCGAGACCTTCCCGGTGGAGGCTGCGCCAACCGACCAGCACGCCCGAATGCTCAAAGATCGACTGGGGTTTGTTCGCGAGAAGCTCATTCCAGTCGCTTCAGACTGAGCACTAGCCGGTGCATCAGCACAAAGAGGCAGGCCAAGCTTCGACGACCGCTTGAACGAGATCGGTCGCAAGGATGATGCCTCCGATAGGCCGCTCAGGCCCCGACTGGAGATGAGTTAGAGTTAGACTGCTTCCACCCGATACGGGCTTGTGCAACTTGAGGCTCCATCCGCGGACGCTTAACGCCCAAAGTGGAGACGCTTTATCCTTTGACAGCACCCACCCGCGCTCGGTTTGCGCCGGACCTTTTCGCTCAGTAAGTGGCGAGTTGGACCACCCGGCCCCACCGGAGCGCCTGACGGACCTTGGACGGGGGGCCCCCGAACCAGACCTTGCAGGCGCGGCGGAAGCAGCGGGAGTCGGAGAGGCCGAGCTCGATGGCGATATCGTCCACCGACTTGTCGCCCAGCAGCAGCACCTGCGCCGCGTCGCGCCGCAGTTCGGCCTGGAGTATCCGGAAGGAGGTCCCCTCCTCCGCCAGCCGCCGGCGCAGGGTCGGCACGCTCATCGCCAACAGGCGGGCGACCGAGGCCTGGGGCAAAAGCCCTTCGAGCAGCAGCTCGCGCACCCGCGCAGCCGTCGGCGGCGCGGCCGCCTCGAGCCCGTGCGCCTGCCTCTGCGCCAGGCGGGCGTATTCGGCGAAGGCGGCCTCGTGCCAGCGGCCGAAGGCGTGCGGCTCGAACGCCAGGGTCCCTGCAGTGGCCGCGTAGACTAGTCTGACGCCTTCGCCGTCGCGCGTCACTTGAGGGCTCAGAAGGCGCAGCCAGGACCCGCCTCGCGGATCGATCTGGGCCGGACCGCGCACCCGCTCGGGCTGGAGGTCGCGTCCCAACCCCCAACGCACGGCGCAATGCACGAGGGTGACCAGGGCCTCGAGGTAGACAGCCTGCGCCAGGGTCTCGCCCTTCGTGAACCTGACGCTCAGGTGCAGTTCGCGCGACCGCGTCCCGACCTTGAAAACCAGGTCCGGGCGCAGGATGCGCGCGCCCTCGGCCATCCGCCGCAGGCCGTCGGCCAGGGTCTCGCCCTGGAGCATCGAGGCGATCATCAGCTCGAAATTGCCGGTGGGGACCGCAGTGTTGGACAGCCGGTGCCCCTCGTCGGCCATCGCCTCCACGTGCGCATTGAGCAGCTTCCAGGCGGTGAGGTAGTCGATCCGGTCCTCGGCCGACGGGGCGGTGCGCTCAGGCGCGATGCGGTCGAGCAGGTGCGCCAGGGTCGCCGACCCAAGCAGCGCCGAGACGTAGGCCGCGGAGACTCCGACGGCGTCGTTGTCTCTGACCTGGAGGCCCGCATCAGAGCCCATCGCCGCAGACTCCCAGGGTGCGCCCGACAGAACGGGGTGCGCGCCCGAGGATGCCCTGCGGGTCTCGGTCAGTTCAAGTGGGCGACGCACCGCGAGATCCAAGGAAGGCGGCGACCTCCGCCAGCGCCGCTTTCGCCTCGGGTAAGAGGGTCAGGAACGCCTGCCACACGTGCGGCATGGAGGGCCAGATGCTCAGGGTGACCCGGACGTTGCAGGCTGTCAGCCGAAGCGACAGCTCCTGGGCGTCCCAAACCAGGAACTCGGCCGCGCTGGCCTGGATGAGGGTCGGGGGAAACGCGGCGAAGTCCGCTACGGGCGCACGGAGCGGCGAGACGCGGTCGTCGTCGAGGCTCCGCTCGTCCTGGAGATACATCTCCATGACCGCGGCCAGCGCCGCGTGATCAGCGCCCACGTCGTCGGCGGCGCCGCGCGCGGGGTTGGGCCGGCCGTCCAGCGGCGGGGACAGAAGCGCCAGTCGATCCGGGATCCGGCCGCCGCTGCGCGACAGCTGGAGCGTCAGGGCGACCGCCAGGTTGGCGCCCGCGGAATCTCCGGCGAGCACCAGGGCGGTTGCTCCCCCGCTCCCTTCGGGACCGTTTTGCTCCGCCCAGGCGAACCCCCGGGCGCAGTCCTCGAGGCCGGTCGGAAACGGATGCTCCGGCGCCAGCCGGTAGTCCAGCAGGAGCACGGGCCAGCCCGACCGCCTCGCCAGCTCTGCCGCCATCGGGCGGTGGCTTTCGCGTCCGCCGGCCACCCAGCCGCCGCCGTGCAGGTAGACGATGCGGCCGGCCGGCGTCGCGCCGGCGGCCGGCGGCACAAGCCATTCGGCGTCGACCCCGTCGGCCGAGACCGCCTGGACTTCGACCCCGAGCAGCGGCCCGCGCGGTCCGACGTCGCCATAGCTGTCGACCTGGGCCCGCATGGCGGCAAGCGGGCCGCCGGAGACCTGCGGCGGCGCCGCGAGATGGGCGAACGCGCGCGCGATGTCCGGCCGCCCCTCGGGAGGCGCCGCGGCGGGCAAGGTGAGCTCGCCCATCAGAAATCCACGTCCAGACCAACCCCGAAGTTCCGCGGGGGGATCAAGTTGACGATGCGCACGGAACCCAGGAGCGGCGAGACGATCGCCATGCTGCCGATCGCCCGTTCGTCGGTCGCGTTGCGCAGGTAGGCGTAGAGCCTCCACCCATTGTCCCGAGGCTGGATGGAGGCGGCGAGATCCAGCCTGCCATAGGCCTTCTGCACCGCGTCGGCGGTGTTGAACTCCGTGAAGTAGGACTTCGCGCGCCAGGCGTAGTCCGCGCTGACCCGCCCTCGGAGCGTCCGGCCGAGATCGTGCTCGTACTCCGCACCGAGCGTCCATTGGGTCTTGGACACCAGGGGCAGCTGGTTGCCGGCGACGTCGACGGCCGCCAGACCGCGACGCACGTCGGGCGTCACGAACCGCTGGTAGGCGGCGTCGGTGTAGGCGGCGTTGGCATGCAGCGTCAGCCCCGCGGCCGGCTTCACCGCTCCCTCGAGCTCGACGCCGAAGATCTTCGCCTTGGCCGCGTTCGACAGGATCTGGCTGATCGCCCCGATCTGCAGGACCTGCAGATCGCTGTAGCGGCTGGTGAAGGCGGCGGCGTTCAACTGCGCGCGACCGTCCCAGAGGCGCGTCTTCACACCGGCTTCAAAGTTGGTCACCGTTTCCGGGCGCACCGGCGCGGTCAGCGCGCCTAGGTTGATCGCGCCCGATTTGAAGCCGCGGGCCAGGTTGGCGTAGACGAGCACGGCGTCGTCGGGCTGGTAGTCGACGCCGAGCTTGCCCGAGACGTTCGACCAGCGGTCATGGGGACGCGCGGTCTGGCGCGCCCCGAAGACCACGAATTCGTCGGCGGTCTTGCGATCGCTGGTGAAGCGGATCCCGCCCGAGACCCGGACGGCGTCGGTGACGGCGTAGCGGAGGTCCGCATACACGGCCTCGGACTCGGTCCTGACCTTGCCGCCGGCGCTGAAGTCCACCGGGAACGGAATGTTCAGCGGCGCCCCGGGCGCGACGAATCCCAGGGGGATCTGGTCGAAGACATAGGTCACGCGGTTCTGGGTGAAATCCAGGTAGGTCGCGCCGACAAGCCAATGGAAGCGGTCGGACTCCGGCGACAGCAGACGCGCGTCCACGCTGAAGTCGTGGCTGCGTGTCACCAGGGTCACCGTCGACTGGTTCGCGGCGGTGCCGTCCTGGTCGTAACCGATTAGGCGGCGGCTGTTGCGATAGCTGGTGATGACGGTGAACTGGTTCGGCCCGATGGGCTGGTCGTACTGCGCCAGAACGGCCCCGACATCGCGCTTGTTCTTCCCGTACTGGCTACGTAAGGACCGCGGATCGGGACTGGGCGAGGCGCCGAACAGCAAGGCCGCCGGCTGGGCGAAGGGGTCGGGCAGAACCTTCTCCGCCGGTCCATTGTCCTTCTGGCGATAGACGCTGGCGATCAACCGCAGCCGCCCATCAAACGGTGTCCGGGACAGTGTCTGCAGGCGCAGGGCCACCGCGTCCAGGTCGTCGAAACGGCTGGGGGTATTCGGGCCCGAGAGCTCATTGCGCGTAAACCCGTCCAGCCGCCTGATCTGGTACGACAGGCGCGCGCTCGTCCCGCTGGTCCCAAGGGGACCGGAGATGAACCCTTCGCTCTCCCGCCGGCCATAGTCGCCCGCCACCACGCCCAAGCGCCCCTGGGCCTCATCCGTCGGCCCGTTGGAGATCACATTGATGGCCCCGCCGGTCGCGTTGCGCCCGTAGAGCGCCCCCTGGGGCCCCCGAAGCACCTCGATGCGCTGCACATCGAAGAAGGCGATGTTCGTCGCTTCCTGGTCCGAGACGTAGGCACCGTCGTTGTAAAAGGCGACGCCCGGATCGCCGCCGGGGCTGTAGAAGTTGTTGCCGATCCCGCGGATGAAGATCTGCGAGATCCCGAAGTTGCTGCTGAACGACAGGCCGGGCGCCGAGGCCGTGAGGTCGGCGATATTGGCGGAACCCCGGCGGGCCAGGCTGTCGCCGCCGATCGCGCTGATGGTCTCCGGCGTCCGCTCGAGCAGCGTTTCACGCTTCTGCGCGGTGATCACGATCTCTTCGATCTGGGTGGCGGCCGGCTCGGCGTACGCCGCCTGGCCAAGCCCGCAAACCGCCAGGATCGCCGTCGATTGCATCAAGGCGCGTGTGACCCGAACGGCCATGCCCTGTCCTCCCCCCATTATGGTTCCGGGCAGGGTCCGGGATTGCGCGTTCCCCCACTAGGTCCGCATCGCTCACGTTTGAGCGGACATTTTCGCTCACGACAGCCGCGCGACGGCCCCCACGGAGGCATTGTCAGCCCAAACTCACCACCTAGTAACCCGAAGCGCCTGAGACGGGCGCCATGGCTAAGTCCGAGAACCCGTTCCACTGGTTCGACTCCTCGCCCGAGGTGATCCAGATGGTGGTGATGCCCTACGTCCGCTTCCCGCTGTCATTGCGCAATGTCGAGGACCTGGCCTTCGAGCGTGGCGTCGACGTGTGTCATGAGACGGTGCGCCTGTGGGTGAACCGCTTCGGTCCTATGTTCGCCTCGAAGATCCGTTCGCGCCGGGTCCAGGCCATGCGCCAGAATACCCAATGGCGTTGGCATTTGGACGAGGTTTTCGTCCGCGTGAACGGCGAGCGCCGCTACCTCTGGCGGGCGGTTGATCACGAAGGCGAGGTGCTGGAGTCCTTCGTGACGAAGAAGCGGGACAAGGCCACCGCGTTGAAATTCCTGAAGAAAGCGCTCAAGCGCCACGGACCTGTTCGCGCCATCGCGACGGACCGACTTCGGTCCTATCGCGCCGCGATGAAGCAACTCGGCAATCAGGACAAGCAGGAGGTCGGCCGCTGGGTCAACAACCGCGCCGAGAACAGCCACCTGCCCTTCCGACGACGAGAACGAGCGATGCAGCGGTTCCGACGAATGAAGACCCTTCAGCGGTTCGTCGCCACCCACGCTTCATTCCACAACCACTTCGCCCAGGAGCGTCACCTCATCAGCCGTCAAGAATACCGAGCCCGACGCTCCGCCGCCCTGGCGGAGTGGAAGTCCCCCTTGGCCTGAGCCGGGTCTTGGGTAGGGCGAAGCGCGCCAAGCTGGAGACTAGTTCTCGTTGGACTGACAGCACCTGATAACTCGCTGCCAGCAGGGGCTAAGCGCCCGCCCCTCGGCCAATCCTATTGACCACACTGCGACGTGTCGCCGGCCTTGCAGGCGGCCACGCGTGCTTTCCACGCTTCGAGGTCAGCTTGCCGCTTTCGCTCGGTTTCCTGCACCTGAGCCTGGTAGGCGGCGATCTGCGCCGCGTAGGCGTCGGCCGTGGCCTTCTTGGCTGCTTCGAATTCGGCGGTGCGGGCTGCGTTGCGAGCGTCGATCTGCTCAAGCCCAGCCTTTACACGCGCGTTCAGGTCGGCGTCTCCGCCACCTGACGGCAAAGCCACCAACTCAGTCTGCGCAGGCCGTGGTGCGGAAGTTGGCGTGGCGCTGGCCAAGACTGCGTTCGGGGCCGCAGGCTCGACCTTGGGTTGGACAGCCGGTTTGGGCGCAGCCGGCGCCGCCGGAACCGTCGTTTTCACCGGGGCCGGGCGTGTTGGGGCCGACGCAACGACTTGGGGCGCCGGGGGCGGCGTTGCAGGCGCAGGCGAACCTGGCGGGGTCGGCGCGTTCGCGGCGGGCGCGCCGAGCGGGAAGACGCACGTGAACACCCATCCGCTCACGCCGCGTCCGTTCTTGTCGGGCGCTTCGGCGCAGCCTGCGGGCTCGGAAAGCGTGACGCCCAGGCGCTTGAAGCTCGCCGGAACTGTGGACTTCAGGCGAACGTAGACGGCTTCCGCGTCAGGATCGGCGCCGAAACTTCGCGCGCCGTCCGGGCCATCGGCGATGAACTGGCTGAACGCGATGCGTCCATCCGCGACGGCGTACCAGGTGTTATCGGTCCGATAGATCCGCGAGGCTGCGACGGCCGGTTGCGTCAGGGTCATCGCAACGACGCCGGCCAGCGCGAGCATAAGGCGGCGGGTCATCGCTTGGTGAGCTCCGAGTTGGGCGCCGACGGCGCGACATCAACGGCTGTGCGCGTACGCGTCCAGCCAACGGCGCAACGTCCGCCAGGCGTTCCCTTGGCCTCGAACATGGCGCTGCGCTGGAAGCGTCCGCCTGCGTCCTGCAGGACGATGCGATAGGCGCCGGCCTCCCCAGGACGTGTGGCGTAGCGGATCTCGCCCGGCAGCGTATCCCAGTAGCGGATGTCGGCTTGGGGCCGCGCCGCCTTGGCCGCCATGTTCGAGATCAGGCCGACCGCCAGGAACGCCATGCCGGCGTAGGCGGCCGCCTCTCCGCCACTGTTGTTCACATTGTAGCCCTGCGCCTGGAGGCTCTGGGCCTGCATCGTCATCTGGTTCGCGGTCTGGACCGCGATCAGCGACGCCTGGGTCATCGTGTTGCCGAACTCGGTGGCGTTCTCCTTGAACTGGGCCTTCCCGGCCAGAACCGCATCGATCATCCGGCCGCCACGCGTACTGGCCTGCCAGAGGAGGTTTTCGCCCGACGTGGCCACCGTCGGCGCCACCGTCGGCGCCTCGACGTGCGCGCGGGCGGCTTCGGTCAGTTGCAGTCCGTAGGGCTGGAGTGACGCGAGGGCCTCATTGCGGCGTTGGCCGCTGACCTGCGCCTCGGCCTGCGCCTTCAGCGACGCCTCCCGCACGCCCGCGAGGTCGGCGCCCGACTTGTCGGCGGCCAGCGCCGCATTCAGCGCCACACGCTCGAGCGCCAGGAGCTCGACGTCACGCTCGCGCGCCGCAGCGGCTGCTGCGGCTGCGGCTGCCTTCGCCGTTGCCGGGGCCGGGCGCTTAGCGGGCGCGGGGCTGGCGGGATCGGCGAGCGGCTCCGCTGGGGTCGCCTCGGGCGGCGTCAGAAGCGCCGCTTCGAGAGTCTGGGCGGTGGCCTGGGCCAGGGCGCGCTGGTTCGCGGCCAAGGCTTCGTGGTCCTTCAGAGCTTTGGCGGCCTGCTCGTCTGCCTGAGTGGCCTGCGTGAACGCGTCGACGGCCGCCTGTGCGCGCCCCAGAAGAGCATGCTCAGCATCACTCCCGAGGAAGGTCACACCCGCCTCGTCGTAGGCGACGCCGCGGAACCGAAGGTTCTCCATGTACTGCCCATCGGCCCACTTCTGCGGCCCAACGCCGACATCGGCGAGCAGCAGGACGCGATCCTCTGGCTTGGGAATGGCGATATCCGGCCGAATTTCCCTGGCGCGCTGATAGAATTCGTCGGCCCGGCCCTGGTCGCCAAGGCACTGGCTGGCCCACCCCGATAGCACCTCGAGGCTCGCGTAGTCCGACTTGTACGTCTCGGCCTCGGCGAACGCGTCCTGGAGCTGACCCTGCTGGAAGCTGGCGCGAGCGTTCTCGTAGTCCCCCTGACGAAGGTAGACGACGCCGCGATAGTAGAAGGCCATGGCCCGCTCGTAGGGCTCACCCTTGAAGTCCTTGGTGGACTCCTTGACCCACAGCGACCGCGCCTTCTTGGCCTTTTCATTGTCAGCGTAGATGGCCTCGATGCGCTCGAGCGCCTGGTCGAAGGCCAGGGCGGCTGTCGCGTCGTCGCCCAGCTGCAGCGCGGCCAGTCCGGCGCGGTTGAGGTTCAGGACGCGGTTTCGTTCGCCCTCCAACATCACGCTGCGAAAGAAGGGATGCAGGGCAGGAGGCTTATCGGCCAGATAGGCCGCAATGTCGGCTTCCTTCGGCGGCTTGGCCGGCGCGCTCCAGGCCGGCGACACGCTGGTCGCGAGCAGGGCCAAGATCGAAACGCCGGCAGCCAGCCTGCGACTCGTCGCGACGACCCTCGCGCGTTGTCTTTCAACGCTCTCCCGCATCACGACCCCCCTCGCCGTAACCCGTTATGTCAAAGCTATGCTGTGGCGGTGAGCGGCCCGAGTCAACGGACCAGCCGGCGTTCGACGAACTGTCGTCAAGCTACACAGCGTGTTATCGTCGCCGCCGCATACGGGGGGATTTCATGCGTATTTTGCGATCGTACGGGGCGGCGTGCGCCGCGGTCGTGTTGGTGATTGCCGGCAGCGCGGAGGCCGGCCCGAAGCGTCCCAACACCTCAGGCAGCAAGGCGCAGGAACTGGATCCGTCCCGTCGCGGCGCTATCGCCGGCGTAGGCATCGAGGGTCGAGACATCATCTCCATGTCCGACCAGATGGCGCGGGATATCCTGTCGGTGCCCGACGTCGCCGGGCGGACCACCGCGCCGCGGGTGATCATCGACGACGCCTATTTCCGCAACGAGTCCACCCAGCGCATCAACAAGGCGATCATCACCGATCGCCTCCGGGTGGGGCTCAACCGCGCCTCGGCGGGGCGCCTGGTGTTCGTGGGCCGCGAGTTCGCAGACATGGTCGCGGCAGAGCGCCAACTGAAGCGTGACGGCGTCACCGACGTCGGCACCACCGGCATGACCCGCGCACAGGCGGGCGCAGACTTCCGGCTGACCGGTCGCATCTCGTCGCTCGACCAGGCGCAAGCCAGCACGGGGATGATCCAGCGCTACAACCAGATCACCTTCGAACTGGTGGACCTGGAGACCGGGATCGTCACCTGGAGCAACGTCTACGAGTTCGAGCGCGCGGGCGCCGACGACGTCGTTTATCGGTAGCGTGAGGCCAACATGATGACGCGCGTTGTCCGAACTGCGGCCATCGCGGCGCTGGGAGTGGTCCTGTCGTCTCCCGCCGCCGCCGACCTCAGGCCCGTCGCTGCTCAGGGCGTACTGAAGTGCGACTTCTCGAAGGCCCGACGCGACCGGCCTTCGGGCCCGATGCTGACACCGCTGGTGCGGGGCGCATTCTCGCCCGTGCCCCTGGAGACGGTGCAGTTGGTCGACAAGAAACTGCAGCGCAAGCTGATGGTGCAGGGCGTCGTAGCCCAGAAGACCCAGACCGATACGGTCGAAGTCGTGGCGCGCCTGGTGAACTGCACGGGGAAGCCAATGCAGGTCGAGGCGCGTATCAGCTTCATGAACGACCAAATGACGCCCACCGAGCCGCCCTCTGGATGGCGCCGCCTTTTTCTCGAGTCGAAGGCCATGGGCGTCTATGCTGAGAAGTCGCTGGCGCGCGATCCGAGGCACTATCTGATCGAGGTGAGGACGGCGGATTGAAGCCGCCCGTAAGCGTCACCTGGGAGACGAGGCCATGAGGCTGCCGAACATCGTTCTGAGCGTGACGCTCGCGGCAGCTGTGGCCGCGCCCGCAAGCGCGCAGGCCGAGCCGCAGCGGCGCGGGCCCGTGCTGCCCGTGATCCGTGAGCAGCTGTCGCGCTACCCTCAGCATCCGCGGTTCGAGGCGCGCGGACCGGTCACCATCAGCTCGATCGCAAGTTCGGTATGGTCGGGGCCCGTGACGACCACACACGAGTTGACGACGCGAAACCGGTCACGCTGGTCGGATCCGGTTTTCAGCGACACCTGGAACCGGCTTCGAGCCGAACAGGATGAGGTATGGGTCGACCGTGATCCTGGACCGGCGGACACGCGCCGCTGAACCGGCGACGCCTGGGGGGAAAGATGCAGCTGAAGACCATTCTCCTGGCCGCCGCGCTAGTCTCCGCGCCAGCCCACGCCCTCGCCCAGTACCGCACGGAAGCGCCGACCGCGCCAGGTTACCGACCAGGCCAGCCCCAGGTGCTCGCGGCGCCGCCCCCTGAAAATCCGGAAGCTCAGAGCCAACAGGCGACCACCGCGTTCCGTCGCTGGTACGCCTCGGCGCAGCGGCCTGCCTTGCTGATCTTCTGGAACCGCGAGCTCAGCGATCAGGCGACCACCCAGTACGCCGAGGTAAGCACCACCCGCGAGCAGGTGCAGGGTACGCCGGAGAGCGGAGCCCAGTCCAAGGTGGCGATGCAGGAGGCCTATCGGCGCGCCATGGGACCGGGCCAGTACGCCGCCCTCGACCCGATGCTGTCGGCGCGGCTGGAGACGGCGTTCCAGGCTGCCTGGCTCCAGTCGGGTGTCGAAGTCGTCGACCGCACGGCGCTGATCCGTAAGATGTCCACCGTCGCTTCGAAGGAGGATCGGGCGGATACGCAACTGCTGGAATCGGTGGCGCTGGAACAGGGTGTTCAATACCTCGTCGAGGTGCTGCCCAACGCCACCCAGAGCTCCCCGACAGGCTTCAACTTCCTGGTGAAGGTGAAGCATCTGCCGAGTTCCACCGTGATGGCTCAGTTCCTGAGCGCCGCTCAACCTCCGGCGGGGCCGAGCCGCTGGGCCGCAACGCCCGGCGGGTTCGAAAAGCGCACGGAAAACCGCACCACGCCCGAAACGGTGGGCGCCCAACTGGCAGTGGAGACAATGGGTCGGCTGGTCCGCTGAGCGCGATCAGCCGCCGTTGCGGGCCAGCGTGAAGGCGATGTTGCCATCCGCGCCCTGGACAGCGCCAGTCAGGCGATCGGCCGACTCTCGCATCAGCCGCACGGGCGGCCACGCTGGGCCCCCGCGATCGGCTGTGCCGACCCCGAACGTGACGATCACGCCGTCCGGCATCTCCAGCAACGTCGTCGCCCGCTTGAACGCCACCGCTTCCGGCCCCTGGCAGGCGAAAGTTGCGTCGCCCTCGTAGGCCCCGGGGCCGTTCTTGCGCCGGACCATCAGCGCCCCGCTGCAGTTGGCCGTGCTGCCGCCGACGACCGCGAGCGTCCAGCCCTGGCCTTCAGAGAACCCCTCGCCCGCCGTCTCGTAGTCTGCGCCGGCCAGCGGCGGCGGGGCCGCGCGACGGCGCACCAGCAGCGGCGAGACCGGCGCCGCGGGCTGTGGGGCGACAACCGGCGCAGCTGGAGCCGCGGGCTTCGACGGCTTGGCCTTGCCGCCGCCCTGCTGAGGCTGGGCTGCAGGGGGCTTGGGAACCACGACCGCCGCGGCAGGCGCAGCGATCGCAGCGACCGCGCAAATCAACAGGGCGGCGCGAAGACGGCTCAGCATCGCTTCAACCTCATACGGGTGGGACTCGCGCCCATCTCCTCGGCGGCGAGTTCGTCGCCCTCGAGGCGGTAGCGAAAGGCGCGGCCCGCTTGCGCCTCGGGCGCCTCGCCAATTGTGAAGATGGTCGATCCGTCGGCGCCGATAAGGCGCTCGCGGTAAACGCCCTGCCCCGGCCACGACACCGAAAGCTTGCCGTCCGCGAACGTCCATTGGCTGGCCGCCTTGCAGTCGCCGTCAGACCAGGCACCCGCCAAGCGGCTGGCGGCGGCCGCTTCCGCCTTGCTGGCCGCATTGCGCAGCTCGCCGTCCATCGCCGCGAGCCGACGATAGTCGGCTTCCAGGATCTTGAAGCGTTCCAGCGCCCCGCGCGTGTCGCCGGCCGACAATAGCGCCTCGGCTTCGGCCAGCCGCACCTGGGCGCCTTCGAGGTCCGTCGCCGCCCTGGCTTGCAGAGCGTCGCGCCGAGCCGCGACGCGCGTCTTCTCAAGGTCTGCCTCTACGAAGCGCGGCAGAATCTCATCGTAGTCGCTGCTCGAGTTCGCACCCTCCAGCCGCTCCTGTAGGCGCAGCGCATCCTGCTCGGCGCGATCGGCGTCGCTCCGCGCCTTGGCCAGCTGGGTCTCGGCGCGCTGCGACATCACCTTCACGACGCCTGCCAGCCGCGCGGCTTCGGCGCCCGAGTTCAGGCCCCGCCAGGGGGCGGCGGACTTCCAGGCCGGATACGAGAGACCTACCGCCAGGGCCGCCGCCGCGCCCAGGCCGCCGAACAACACGCGCCTACGGTCCATCTCGGGCAACCACACGCCCAACGGGCCCGGCAACCGGATGCGTTGATCGCTACCTTCGAGCGCGGCCGCCAAACCGTTGAGGTCGGGGAATCGACGGCCTCCCGGCGAAACGGCCCGCGCGACCGCCTTGGCCACATGCGGCGGCGCATCCGGGCGCACGGCGCGGAGGTCGCTGCCCTCGCCCATCGGCTGGCCCGACAGCCATTCCCAAAGGAGCCGCCCCAGCGCCGCCTGGTCGACTCCCGTGGCGAGCCCCCCCGCGGCCACCAGCGCCAGCGGTACGAGTCGACCGCCGGCGGTGCGCCACACACTGTCGGGTGTCAGCTCGCGGGGCCGCAGTCCGTCGCCAGCGGCTGCTAGACTCCGCGCCAGTTGCGCCACCGCGACCGCGGCCATCCTCGGCTCAGGAAGGCGCCGAACCTTTCGCGCAGCGTCGATCTCGTTGCGCAGCGTCATCCCGCCGTCGGCGCGGAAACTGACGTAATTGCGACCACCGACTACGCCCGCGGTGAAGTCCAGCGGCTCGTCAGACTGCCAGGCTGCCGCCAGGGTCGCCAGGCGGGGCTCGTCGGCGCCGCTCCCGGGCAGGCACACGACGCGGCGCTCGCCGTCAGGGAACAAGGTCGCGAAGCTGGCCACGGCGCCGCCGCCGGCCCAGATCTGCTCGCCCAGCGCCAGCCGCGGGTCGTCGGGGGACACCGTCGCCGCTGCGACCGGGGCGCCCTGGGGGCGGGCGACCGGCAGGTCCGCATCGCCGTCGTCCCGGCCCATCAGCACCGCCTGAGCCTCCCGCAGGTCGTCGAGTTGGCGGCTGAACTTGCTCCGAAGCGCGTCTGTCGGCGCCGAGGCGATACGAGCCTCAAGGGCGGCAGACCGCTCGGAGACAACGGTCGAAAGGGCTTCGCGCGAAACGTCTGCGTCCAAGCCCAAAAGCCGCCGCGCCGCATCGACGTCCACGCTCACGCCTCCCCCATAGCTTCAGTATGCGCCCAGGCTCACCGACGCCACAAGCGGCCGCTGGCTCTCGACGGGGATCGTGCCCGCCGACTCCTCCTGCAGCACCCGGTCGATCGATCGCCCCGTTAGCGGATCCATCGCAGTCACCCGCACGAGGCCTTCGGCGTTGCAGCCGATCTCGAGATCAACGGGGTAATCCGCGCGAGGGGCCAGGATCGGCCCGAAGCTGAACCGCCCGAGGCTCGTCTCCGCCGCTCCGTCGCCGCGAACCTGCACGAACTCCAGGGTCACATGCGTCTGGTCGGCGCGCGAGGTGAAGACGGTGCGTCGACATGCGGCGGGCAGGGGCGTGTTGCGCGCGATCAGGGCCTCCAGTGTCGTAGCCCCGGTCGTTGCGTCACGGACCCTCAGGCAGAGATCGGCCGTCGCGACCTGTCGGAGCCGGGTGTACGCGCCCGGATCGGCGGCGAAACGCTGGGCCAGGATCGCCGCACCGTATGCGACAGCTTGATGGGGCTGTTTCAGCGACAGGTCCGAGGCCGGCCGTCCCCAGCTGGCCGACACCGCCGCCCCAGCCTGGGGCAACAGAGAAGAGCCACCGGTCATCATCACCTTGTCGATGTCGCGCCAGTCGAGGCCCGCCTGCGCCAGGCATCGCTCGCAGGCTTCGATCGAACGCGCCACGGCGGGCCCTGCGATGCTGTCCATCTGGGCGCGCGACAGCGTGAAGTCCCAAGGCTGACCCATGAGCATAACCGACCGGCGGACGGCTGGCCCACCTGGTCGCGAGAGGCTGATCTTCGCCTCTTCCGCCACCCTCCGCAGCCGCTGAGACGTGGCCGGGTCGGCCAGGGGCGAGACGCCGAGCCTTCCCAGCATCTCGGCGTCGGTCAACTCCATGATGGCCTGGTCGATGTGGCGGCCGCCGAGCGCCGCGTCGCCGTCGCTGGCCAGGACGAAAAGGCCATCCGGCGACGTCTGCAGGAGGGTGACGTCGAAGGTGCCGCCGCCGAAATCGTAGACCAGAAGGGTGCGATCGGCATCGCCCTCCTCCTGGCCGTAGAACGCCGCGGCAGCGACTGGCTCTTCGATCAGGCGCACGTCTTCGAGCCCCGCAAGGAGGGCCGCCGCCCGGGTCGCACGCCGCTGCTCGTCGGTGAACTGGGCCGGCACGGTGAGCACCGTCGTGCCTATGTCCTCGCCCGAGAACACGCTGGCGTCGCGCAGCATCTTGCGCAGGATCAGCGCGGAAAGGCCGACCGCATTCCATTCACGGCCCTGATGATCGACGTAACTGAAGTCGGGTCGGGTCAGCAGCGACTTCACGAACCTCGCCACCTGTGCGTCCGGGACCTCTTCGAGAAGGTCATCGACGGCGCCGCCGATGAGGCAGCCCTGGGCGCCCAGGTAGACCGCGCTGGCGGTGCGGAACTGGCCTGCGTCATTGAGATCGGGGAACAGCGCCGGATGCCCGAACGCATTCACATGCGCGATCATCGAATACGTCGTGCCGAGGTCGATGCCGGGATTCATGAGCGGACCGTCAAGCCGGAGGCGTTGAAGGCGCGCGCGCCGGAGCGCCCAATTCGCGCCGCGCTTCTCCGGCCGCCCGCTCCAGCCCGCCGACTGCACGCTGTAGGGCCGGCCCTAGGCCTTGCACCTCACGCAGGCGATCCTCGACGACCTTGAGCCGCGTCCGGGCGCTGCGCCGATCGCCCTCGGCGCGCTGGAGGCGCGCAGCGCCCGCCGCCCGTTGCAGGGTATCGATCCCTCCGAGGGCGTTGCGACGCACGTCTTCCAGGACGCCCTGCAACCGCGCCTGCCGCTCGCGCAGCACGTCCCCCAGCATCCGCGACAGCTCGGGTGAAAGCACGTCGCGCAGCCGCAGGAGTTCGTCGTCGAAGTTGATGTCGTCCTCCTTGCGCCATGAATAGAAGGTCCACCCCACCGCGCCCAGGAAGACGAGCAGGAAGACGGGCGCGAGCCCGGTCATGCGCCGGACGTTGAATCCCAGGAATCCTCCGATCAACGACAGAACCATTAGCACCACGAAGAGCAGACGACGCCCCTCGCCCAGGCGTTGGACAAAGCCCCGCTTGCGCATCTCGCCCCGGTACCGGACCTGCAGGTGCAGCGCCTCCTCGATCGGCGTCCAGATCTCGTCCACGACGTCCGGCGGGCCCATCCGCATCCGCTCGGGGACGCCCATCTCGGCGCCTGCGCGGTCAAACGCCTCATCCAGTCGCGCGACGGCCAAACGGATGCGTTCCGCGTCGGCTTCTATCTGCCCCTTGAGCGCCTCGGTGAAGCGCGCCTTCAGCTCTTCAGCCACTTCGGGCTTGAGGCTGAGGCGGATTTTCTTGCCGGCGGGTTCCTGCGCCAGATCCTGGCCGCGAAGGTTGCCCAGGAGCTCTTCCGAGAGCTGATAAATCTCGCTGTTACGCAGGCCGGCGCGGCGGCCGGAGTCGCGCAGGTCCTGGGTCAGCCGGCCGAGTTCCTCGGCGACCTGCCCCTTCAGCCGGTCGAGCCGCTGGCGCGACTCATCGTCCGGCGTGGCGGCGTCCGCAGGCCGGGCCTGATCGACTTCGCGCCGTTGCCGCGCCTGCAAGAGGCGCTCCTCGGCCTGTCGCCGATCCCCGATCATTTCGCTCGCCGCCAGCCCCGCGCGCGCCTGCTCCAGCGCCGCGATCTGCCGCCGCACATCCTGGGCCCGCGGCCCGGAGATCAGGTTCGCCTCAGGCGTCAGGTCATCGGCGACGGAGATCGGCGCGAGCGCCACCACGCCGGCGGGAGGGAGGCCGGGTCGCAGCGACGGGTCGGTCGGTCCCTGGAACGCGACGCGCCAGAGCACCGCCCCGGCCGACGTCAGTTCATCCACCGCCGCCTGTAATTCGCTGGGGTCCTGCCTCACTCGCTGCGCGACGATCACGAGCCGTGAGCCCGTCAGCCGCGTCGACCGAGCCACGACGTCGGCCGGCGCCGGACAGATGACCAGCGTCTCCAAGGCCGCCGGCAGGCCGACCGTCAACCCCGCCCCCCCGGCCGCTGAGATACGGCCCGCCAAGTCGCCGGCGGGCGGCAGGGGTTCGCCCGGCTGGCGCGGGCCCACCTGCAGGTCCGGGATGCGCACGGGCGGCGTCGCCAGTAACGGCTCGCGATCCGACGCCGACAGGCCCAACGCCCAGCTCAACGCGCGTGCGCGCGTCTCCTCGTCCGTCGCCAGGATCACGATTGTCAGCGGGTCTCGAGGGCCGAGGCCCTGGATGCGGGCCAGCTCATCCGCCAGCGGCGTGTCCGCCTGGCCTCGCTCCAGCACGCCGGCGGCGCGCTGGAGGTCGTCCAGCGCTTGCCTCAGTCCGAGCCCAGGGGGCGAAGGGGACGCAACTGTACTCATGACGCGACGTGGGACCCGTTGGTTCAGAACGCGTGCATCGAGGCCTGCGAGGCGGCGCTGGAGGCCTCGGAGGCCGCCTGCATCGCCTGTTGGGCGTACTGTTCGGCCATTTGCGCGGCCTGCATGGCCGCCTCGCGCTCGCGCTCGGCGTCCTCGCGGGCCTGCCGCGCAGCCTCCAGTTCCTGCTCGGTCTGGGCCTTCAACTCCTGCACCTCGGCCAACAGGCGCTGGACTTCGGACTGGGCGTCGCTCGCCCGCGCACGCTCCTCCTCGGCGCCCTCGCTGGCGTGCTGAGCCGCGTCGCGATGCGCTTCGGCCTCCGCCTGGGCTGCGGCGGTGGCGTTGCGCGCCGCGTCCGCGTCGGACGCGTGGCTCTGCGCCGACTGCTGCTCTGTCTGCGCCGTGCTGGCGGCCGTGGTGGCCGCTTCCGATTGCTGGCCAGCGGCGGTGGAATGGCTGGAGGCCTCCTCGGTGGCATGGCTGGCGCTGGCGGCGCTGGCGTGGGCCGTCTCGGAGGCGGTGTGCGCCTCGGATTCCGCCGTCTTTGCGCCCTGCGCGCTGGTCGTGGCCTCGCCCTCGGCTCCGGTGGCGGAGTGGGCGGCGCCCTGGGCTTCAGAGTCAGCCGCGGTCGAGCTCTGCGCGCTGCCGTGAGCCTCGGTGTCGGCCGTCGCCGCCGATTGGGCCGAGGTGTCCGTCCGGTCGCGGGCGTCGCCGGCCTGGGCCTCGCTCGCCTTCGTCTCATCGAGGACGGCCTTTCCTTCCTCGTTCTGCGACTTGGCCTCGTCAAGGACGGCCTTGCCCTCTTCGGTCTGAGCCTTGTTCTCGTCGAGAGTGGTCTTGCCCTCTTCGGTCTGGGCCTTGTTCTCGTCGGTGGTGGCCTTGCCCTCTTCGGTCTGGGCCTTGTTCTCGTCGGTGGTAGCCTTGCCCTCTTCGGTCTGGGCCTTGTTCTCGTCGAGGGTAGCCTTGCCCTCTTCGGTCTGGGCCTTGTTCTCGTCGAGGGTAGCCTTGCCCTCTTCGGTCTGGGCCTTGTTCTCGTCGGTGGTGGCCTTGCCCTCTTCGGTCTGGGCCTTGTTCTCGTCGAGGGTAGCCTTGCCCTCTTCGGTCTGGGCCTTGTTCTCGTCGAGGGTAGCTTTGCCCTCTTCGGACTGCGACTTCAGTTCGTCCAGCTCGGCCTTGCCTTCGTCTGACTGGGCCTTGAGTTCATCGACCTCGGCCTTGCCTTCATCCGACTGCGACTTCAGCTCGTCGACCTCGGCCTTGCCTTCATCCGACTGCGACTTGAGTTCGTCGACCTCCGCCTTGCCTTCATCCGACTGCGACTTGAGCTCGTCGACCTCCGCCTTGCCTTCATCCGACTGCGACTTGAGCTCGTCGACCTCCGCCTTGCCTTCATCCGACTGCGACTTGAGCTCGTCGACCTCCGCCTTGCCTTCATCCGACTGCGACTTGAGTTCGTCGACCTCCGCCTTGCCTTCATCCGACTGCGACTTGAGTTCGTCGACCTCCGCCTTGCCTTCATCCGACTGCGACTTCAGTTCGTCGACCGCGGCCTTGCCTTCATCCGACTGCGACTTCAGTTCGTCGACCTCGGCCTTCCCCTCGTCCGACTGCGACTTCAGCTCGTCGACCGCACCCTTGCCCTCGTCCGACTGCGACTTCAGCTCGTCGACCGCACCCTTGCCCTCGT
>FWWM01001245.1_pt1 | contig 77688 bp, 82 predicted proteins | sample 2228351 | NCBI WGS metagenome assembly FWWM01 (sample SAMEA103939774, study PRJEB20133) | metagenome | reverse complement strand
CCACTTTGAAATCCGTGTTGGCGACGACAGCCGGCAGGGTTTCCAATCCTTCCCCAAAATCCGCGGCCTGAGCGTGGATGGTCACCGTCTCGGGAGCCAGCGCGAGACGAACCGCCTGGGTATGGTCGCGCGAGACCACGGCGACACGATGGAGGGCTTCTTGAAAGCTCTCGCGATCCGTTTCCATGCAGGCGCCGTTGATCGGGGGGATCACCTGTTGAAAGTTCGGATAGTTCCCCTCGATGAGACGACTCGTGAGGATGATGTCCTACACTGTGACGCAGAGCAGTTTGTCGGAAAGGGCGATGGGAACGTCGATGATGTCTTCGCGGGCGAGCAGATTGGCAAGGAGCTGAGCGGCCTTCTTAGGAATCAAGGCTTCGAGTGATTGGGGTTTGGCGCCGAGCCACGTCCCGGCGGTGGATTCGGAAATGGCCAGGCGATGCCCGTCCGTCCCTACTACGGTCAGGGTCGGGGTCTTGCTCTTGCTGAGGCGGATGAGCACAGATTGCAGCACGAGCCGTTGGTTCGTGTCGGGCACGGCCGGCAACACCTGTTGCAGGCAGGCGAGGAGGTCGGTGCTGGCGATACGGTACTGCAGTGCCTGGTCGAACGCCGGGAGCTGGAGGTAATCGTCTGCGGCCAAGCCATGGAGTGTGAACCGGCTCTTGCCTGAGTGGATCGTGACGGTGTGCTTCTCGTCGGTGTGGCAGCTGATCGGGTTCCGGGGATCAAGTTCCTTCAGGACCTCATAGAGGGCGCGGGTGTGCACCGTGATCCGGCCTGGAGTCTCGACGGTCGCCCCGTACATGCCTTGGAACCCCGTTTCGAGATCCGTGCCGAGGACCTTCAGACCCGTGGGAGTAGCCTCCAGCAGGGCATTGGCGAGGATCGGGAGGGTAGACCTGGTCGAGGTGAGGCTGAGCAGATTCCGGATGGCGCTCAGGAGAACGCTGCAGGTGCACGTGAACTTCATAACGACCTCCACGAGGTGGGAGAAGACGTGAGTGATGCCAGGAATCGTCAGGCGAAGAAATCGAGAGGGGTCAGGCGGCTATTAAGATCAGAATTATCTCGCGATGCAGCCTGCAAGGCCTTGCGGACCAAGCCGCCATTGGTCACGAGATCCATGAACCAGAACCGGTCGACTCGCCGCAACTGGAAGGCCATGGGGTGCTCGCTGATAAAACGCAGAAGATCCGCATCGGTGACGTGCCAGGCGTCCCGTTCCCGTTCGGTGCCCCGGCGCCGAATCTGGAGTTTGTTTTCTCGAACCCATCGTTCGATGACGTGATGGTCGCAGCCGAAGCACAGCGCGAGCTCCCGCAGGGTGTACCCTTTGCGATAGCGGTGGCTGAGGTCCAGATGGCGGCACTTCATCTTGACCGAGGTCACGGATCGCTGCAGCTTCCTGGCGATCCAGGGCAGGAGACGGCTGCCGGCGTGTTCCAGGAGAAAGGCTTCTTCTTCCTTGGTCCAGGGCTTGGGATCGACGTGATAGGTGAGCCCGAGCTCGGCGGCGCGGCGTTTGATCGCCCACGTAGGCCAGCCGAGCACGACGGCGATCTCGGCCGCGCGCCCCTTGATGGTTCCATCGTACCGGTCACGGAGCACCTGATCCCGCTCCGCGGTCCAGGTATATTTCTTGGTCATCCGGCCCCGGTGTTTCCACCGGCAGCAGGGGCCATACTGGGCCGCCTCCGTGCCCAGGAATGGCTTCCCGCAATCTTTGCAGGATCGCTCGGATTTCACGGCTCGTCTGGCGGTCCGTTGAGCCGGCGTGTGCTCCCGGGACTGCAGAGTGAGGGACGGCTAGACCTCGGTCTTCATGTGGTCTCCGGTGCGACTTCTCCGCGGTGGTCGACGCAATTCACGATCACGTGCCGCCCGTGGGTGGGACCGTCCGTGATGTCCCAGGCCTGGATCTGGGGAACGAACACCTCAATGATGCGGGTGACCGTGCGGGTCTCGCGTCCCTTGGGAGTCTCGTATCCTTCTTGTTCGGGAGGCAGTTGCCTGGTGGTCTTATCGGTGAAGCCTTTAATGATCCAGCGAGTGGACCCGGTCGCGATCGTCTGGTTATTGAGCATGCCCGCCGCGATCATTCTCGCGAGGTGCCCTTTTCGGAGCGGCATGAGGGGAGTACAGGGGCCCGTGACGGGAACATGGAGGGCCTCGTGGAGGCGGGGGTCTTTCCAGATTCCGTGTTCGGAGACCTCGGCGACCTGGTCTTCGGGAGAGACCCAGTCGCTGCGAAACTCGATCGGTCCCGCGATCGACTGGGGAGCGACGGCGTAGAGCGGGGTGAGGCTGCCCTGAAGGGAGTGATAGTCGATCTCCTGCGCCGTGAGCGCGTCGACGCGTCGGCGGTCGTGCAGCGGCGAGGCGGCTCTCACCCCGAAGATGACGACCTGCCGGAAGGCGAGGTACTCCGGATGAGGAAACCTGAAGAAGGCGACCTGCCGGTAGTGGGTGGCCAGGTAGCGACGGATCTCCTTCGTGACGCGAGGCTCGGGGATGATGAAGACGAGGATTCCTCCCGGTTGCAGGGCAGGGGTCATCCTGCGGAGCCACGCGGGCTCGCTGCGCTGGCGGTTCCCCAGATCGTTATAGGGCGGGTTCAGGAAGACCAGGGACATGCTGTGCTTCTGGATGGTGGCGGCGAAGGCGTCGGCGCGGAGGGTGTCGGTGAGGAGGAGCCGCGAGGCCTGGAATCGGTGTCGCTCGAGCTCGATGCCGAAACTGAGCAGTCCCAACGAGTGGGCAAGCGTCCTTGCCGGCTGTCCGATCCCGCAACAGGGATCGCAGAGTCGGCCGGGATGGTGGGAAGGGTTCTGAATCAGCTTCGCGATGGCATGGGTGACCGGTTCCGGTGTTGGGTAAAGCCCGCTTTCGCTCTTGCGATCGTTCTCATGATTCGTGGGTCTCGTCAGAATTGTCCGAGGTGGTTCCCTGTGCTGACCCTGGAACGGGTAACGCACGGGCTTGGAGCTGGGCGCTGATGAAGTCTTGCACGACGGTCCGCGGAGGATGGACTTCCCAGGCCTGCACTCGATGTCCGATCAGGGGAATGATCCATTCGGTCTCGAGCCCGAATTCCCACAGGGCCTCCGCCCAGGGAGCGAGAATCGGGTACGGGAGCAGTCGGTCGAGCAGTGCGACGAAGCCGGACGGAGTCGTGGAGACGGTGCGACCGCGGTCAATGAGGTACGCGGGCTTGTTGGTCTCGATCCCGTAGGCCATGGCGGTCTTGGGGATCCAGAGCGAGGAAATCAGCCCCGATGGGAGGCGCCGGTGAAAGGACTGGATCGCCAGGTCGGATGGCCTGGGCCAGGAGAGCAGGCCGACTCCCTCGATGTCGACCTGATGTCCGAGGCTCATGTTGGCGCGGATGGCTCGCATGCTGGACTCACGGGCGACGAGTGAGAGCACGCGCAGGGAGAGACAGGACGTGAGGTCTTGTTAGGCGTAGGATTCGATCGGGGCTTCGAAGCCGTTGACTCGGAGCGTCCTCGGCTCGTCCTCCAGCGGGCTCGGGCAGTCGTGCGTCATATGATCCTCACGGATGAACAGTGGATCGGATGGGTCAGGCCGCGAAGAGGTTGAGTTGGAGGGAAAGCTCGGGGACCTGTGGGGGACGCGGGTCGGCCGTGGGGATCGCGATCGCCTCTTCTGGTTCCGGTGGTACAGGCGCGAGATGAATCGCAGGCTGACTGGACGCTGATTGCTCGCCGATGACCTCCCGTTGTTCCTTGTAGGCGCGAGCGAGGTCCCGGAAGGCCTTTTCCGCGCTCATGAGCTGGGGATTCTGGTCGAGAATGAAGCGGATCAGCCCGATGGTGATGTCGTCCTCTTGATTGAAGGCCGCCATCGCATGGCTGCTGATGTCGCCTTCGGTGTGCAGGCTGGCCTTGATCCCGCTGGCGATCAGGGACCAGGCCTGCTCCTGGGCCGTGCCGGCATACATGAACGGCCGGACGTCGACCGGCTGCCGTTGGCCGGGCCGCCAGGAGCGGCGGGATGCCTGCCGGATGGTCAGGATGTTGTAGTCCGACTCGAAGAATCGCAGGCTGGGGAAGTCCAGGAGATCCAGCCCGGTCTGCACGAGGCGGGGATTGCAGATCAGCACGTCGAGGCCCGCCTTCACCCGGTCCTCAATCCATTCCGCCCTGCGCTCGGCTTGCACGGAGGCCGTGAGCACGGCCGTGCGGAACCCGGCTTGTTTCAGAACCTGATGAAGGCGGGGCGTGATGTCGCGCGTCCCCGTGTGGGTGCAGAAGACCAGGACCCGGCGATGCCGGTTCAGGTTCTCTTCGACCTGTCGGAGCAGCAGCCGTTCCTTCGGATAGCGCAGACGCGCGGGCAACGGAGGGAGGGAGAATTTGACCTCTCCAAATTTGTTCGTGATCCGTTCCTCCGCCGTACAGCGGTCCGGGTAGGCCACCAGCGCCTGGATGACCGCGGACAGCAGATGCCCGTCTCGGGACTTCCTGGCCTCCCGGATCAGGGGCTTGGCGGCTTTGAAGAGCTGCTCGTAATGCTCCTTGAGTCGTCCTTCGAGCGCGCACGTCTCGACATGCTCTTCGTAGGGAGGGAGGGCAAGATCCAGGTCCTCCATCCGGAGGAAGCAGGCCTTGTCCACCAGGTGCGGGATCAGCCGCGGCGAGATGCCCGGCCGTTCCACGACGGTCACGTAGACTTTCCGCTTCGACTGGCTCCCGTGCTCGACCACCTGGTCGGCCTCGATGGACGTGGTGCGGGTCTCGCGAATGCCGTAGACGTCGACCCAACGGGACTCGTCATGGAAGCTATAGGCCGACTTGAGACCGGGAATGAGCCGCCAGAGCAGGTAGAAGAGCGACGTGCTCCGCCCGTTCGACAGCGTGCCCGTCAGTGCGATGACCCGGTCCGTGACGCGCATGAGGTTCGCAAAGGCGATGCCCTGGGCGGTGGCCTTGCCCTTCAGCTCGTGGACCTCGTCGACCACCAACGTATCAAACAGCGTCGAGTGCTTCTTGCAGATGTAATCGGCGAGCGCGTACCGGCGTGGCCCGTTCGGATCGACATCGTACAGGGGAGAGCGGCATTCCCGGCATTTGGATTTGGCCGGCAAGGTCTCCGGCGTCAGGGGCGTCTCGTTGCCGTCGCAAGCCTGCGCCCCGCAGTGGGGACAGCAATAGAGGTCGATGAGACCGTGCTCCCCCTTTCATCGTCGCAGGACCAGCGCCGACTTCGTGGCGTAGGAGAGTTTCGCTCGTTCGCGGGAGATGATCGCAAAGAGGGGGACATGGGCGGCGAGGGGCGTCCGGGCGATGAGATCGACGCCGCTGAGCGATTTCAGCTGATGGACCGGGGCGGCCGGCAGCACGCGTTTGATTTCCCTCTCCCACTTCCGGAGGAGATGGGGCGGCGCCATGACGAGGACGCGCCGGGAGCCGTGAATGAGACAGGCGCCGACCGAGGTGCGCGTCTTGCCGGTCGCCATTTCGCCGACGATCAGCGCGCCCCGGTGGCGTTGCAGCGCGAGGGCGGTCGCCGCGGCGACGTCCGCTTGTGAAGGCCAGAGCGGTTCCTTGAGCCGGCTCAGGCTGGGCTGGGCGTGGAGGCGGTGCTCGGCTCTGAAGATGGGTCTGAGCTGCGAGGCCGCGGAGGCACAGAGGCTGGCGCTGAAGGTCTCGATAAACGCCGTGATCGGCACCCGCCGAGATTCCATGGACTCTCCTTGCGGGATCGGATGTCGAAATGTGCGCGCGATTACGCGACGGGGGGTGGCGCGGCCGCCGAGGGCTGGTGGTGGAGGCCGCTCTCGCTGAGGAGAAACAGCGAAATGGGCGCGGGATTTTGAAGGAGGAGCTTATGGAGGTCCTTCGCGCCTGCCTGGTGATGGACCCGGACTTCCATGACGTGGATCCCCAGGGCGGTCAGGAGGGCGGTCGCCTCGTGCTGCGCCTTGGGGCCTTTGTCCGGGTCCGGGTCATTATCCAGAGCGAGGTAGACGATCTTGGCATCGAGCCTCCGCAGGTAGTCCGGCAGTTGGCGCACATTGCCGATGCCGTTCAACGCGACCAGCGTGAACGCGGGGCCGAACAGGACCTCGACGGCCCGGCAGTCGAGGATGCTCTCGGTCACCAGGACGGCCGCGTCGCGGCGCTTCATGATCCAGGGAGACTTGATCCCGATCGTGGCGCGGAGGCATTCGTTCGGAGCATCGCGAAGCGCGCGGCATTCCAAGCCGCGTATGAAGAGGGGGTTTGGGCTGGGAAGCGGAAATGCAATGTACGGCGTGTTGGCCTCGCCGAGGGCGATCCAGACCGCACCGAGGTCGGGATAATAAGGGACCTTGCGAGAGGAGAAGTAGTGCCGCAGCTCTTCCTCTTTGTCCGGCGTCATGCCGGCCTTGGCCGTGTGGTAGGCCCGCCGCGCCAGGTCGATGCGTCGTCGCCGCTCTCGATCCGAGTTCTGCCGTGATCGGCTTGGGCAATGGACGGGGGCAACGGGCTCACCGAGCAGTTTGCGCACCGCTTCCGGGAAGGGGAGGGAGAACTGCTTCTGGACGAATTCGATGACGTCGCCGTGCGCGCCCGTGCCGAAGTCGTACCAGACCCAGGCGCCGTTGACGTGCGACACGGAGAACGAAGGGTGGCGATCTTCTCGCAAGGGGGAGTGGAAGAGGGCATGGTCCGGCCGGCGGGACACGGGCTTGTGGCCCAGCTCGATCAGCAACCCGATGAGATTCACGGCGCGGGCTCGGCGGATGTCGTCGGGCGAGAGTTTCATGGCGGGAGGCAGTCCTTCCGTCGAGGTGTCTCAAAAGAGGGTATTACGGCATCGAGGTCAGCTGGTGACAGCGGCAAGGAACCCATCATCATCATCGCTGTTCCCGTATGATCCTCCTGCCGGTTGCCTCGCGTGTGAATCCCAGGCTTCAGCCCGAGACCCCGAGGGATCCCAGATAAGGGTAGCGGGTCAGCCGGGAGGATGTCCGATTAATCGATCGCCGGAGGCAAAGGAGGGATGACGGGCTCAAGCTGTGCGATGAGGGCGGGAATGTGCGTGGTCACGACCCTCCAGATGCGGAAGTGTTCGATGTCGCCGTATTCGTGAGCCAGGACGTTGCGCTGCGCAATGATGGCCTGCCAGGGGATCTCCGGATGAGCCGACTTGAAGGTGGAGGAGACACGGCGCGCGGCTTCGCCGAGGATCTCCAGTTGCCGTTCGACCGCCAACTGCACGACGCGCTGCTTCAGGTATTGCTCGAGTGACAGACCACTGGTGCACTCTTGGATCCCGCGCGCCGCTGTCAGCATGTCCCAGAGGTGAGCAGGATCCCGTGCCTCAGCCTGCAAAGATCACCTGCCGTGTGCGAAGAATCTCGTAGCGCCGGAAGGGATTGCGCAAGGCCGGCTTCTCGACCAGGTGAACCTTCCTGCCAAAGAGGGCGGTCAGTTCGTCCTCAATCTGAACAAGATCGAACAGCGAGTGTTTCGCGTCAGGCTCAAACTCGACGAGGGCATCCACATCGCTCTCCGGACGGAAGTCATCACGCAGCACTGACCCGAAGAGCGACAGCTCACGGATACGATAGCGTCGACAGAACTCAGGCACCTTGTCGCTCGGAATGTCGATCTGCATCTTGGTGGTCATGGTCCTGCACCCGAGTCGGTTGGGCTCACTGCGTGGCTATCACTGGTAACGGACACCCTTCATGCTAGCACCGTTTGTGGGCAAAGTCATGCCCGTTACAGGACAAGTGCTACCACGCTTTCTTCCCGCAAGTCCGTGTCGAACCATAAGCGCTATTCATCCTCCAGCGCGTACACGCGGGATGGCTTCTCGACCAGCAACGCGTCCAGTTGAGACTTGATGGCCCGCATCCCTTCGCGCACGACGGTGGCAACGGAATCATCCTTGCGGATGGATGCGGGGTCCATGCCGGAGAGGAGGCCCTTGGCCTGATTCACGAGCTTCTGCAAGTCAAAGTCCTGGCCGAGATTGCGCGCGTCGAACCGGTCCAAGAAGTCCATCAGGTTGGTCACCGTACTGGCCTTGCAGGTCTTGGCCTTGCCGTTCGTGTCGGGGGTGAGTCGTTCCATGAGGTGATCGACCAGCTCAGCCATCGCCTCGCGCAGGGTGGCTTTGGCTTCATCGAGCATCTGTCCGACTTTCCGCGAGACGTTGTCGGTCTCACGCTTGAGCAGCCGCTCGCTGAGGGTGCTGAGGGTACCGGGAAGGTCGAAGGTCAGGTATTGGCATTCGAAGAGGAAGCCCGCCTTGACGGTGTCCACGCCCGGGTAGTCCGCTTCGTTGTAGAGGTCGGCCAGCTTACGTCGAGCTTCGTCGACCCGCTGGGGGTAGACCCGGACAAAGGAGTCGATCAGGCTGTCCCGCGTCTCTTTGAAGCTCACGATCACCTCGTCGACCTCCTCCAGCAGGGCGGTGGGGACGAGGTAGATCCCGGGCCGGAGGGAGGACGGCAGCGTATAGCTGGACAGTCTCTTGAGGATCTGGGCGTCCAGCTTCGTGATTTCCTTGTATTCGGGACAGGCCAGAATCACCTTGGTCACCTTGACCAGGGCCCGGTCGGTCTCGACGGCGAGCACGTCCTCGCGGACGGTCCGCTTGATGCCGAGTTTCCGTAGCGTGAGGACGAGGCAGACTGCGTTCTTCCAGAGTGCGGACAGGGTGGCTTGTGGGGTGTCCATGGAGAACCTCATTTCCGGTCTTAGTGGTGAAGGTGCGAGTGGTCCTGGTGCTGTTCGTGGAGCAGGCGTTCCGGCCGCTGAATGGATTCGGTCTGGCCGGCGGTGAGTTGGTTCAGCACGTTTAGTAAGTCGTCGGCCTCTCGGTGGTTGGGCATGCTGACGTCGTCGGTGGTGATCGTCAGGGTGCCGTCGTGCGCGATGTGCACGCGAATGGCGTCGGGTCTGTGCATGAGCGGCTCCTTCCCATGCGGAGATTAGAACTTGCTGAGGACGAAGGTGGATTCAGAGGTGTCGCAGGATTCGAGGGTCCAGCCGAATCAGGACGCCACGCTGTCAAGGACCTGCTGGGCGTAGGATCGCTGCAGCGTGTTGACCAGTTCTTCCTGGCCGCGGGGAATCGCGACCGACTGGGCGGACACGAGCAGCGAAATCCCGTCGGGGGTCTGGATGCGAAGGGACTCTCCCTCTGGGATCACCGTCCATCCGAGCCGTTCGGCGGCTTGTGTGAGGAGCGTCCGATCGGCGGCTTTCAGTTCGACTGTCGTCGTCACGGTCGTCCAGCACGGCATGGGGACCTCGCGGAGAAAGGAGAGAGATTCACTTACGCCTCGTACATGCGGAGGCTCGCTCCCTGGGCGGCCTCGGCGTCGATCGCGGCCATCAAGTCCCCCTGGCGAGTTTCTCCGGAACCCCGTATTGGCAGGACACAAACTATCTGTCCAACATCACACCGCAGAAGAGCGCGCTGAATCAAGGACCGTGGGCGAAGCTTGAGCAAGCGGTGCGAGACCTGGCGCAGAAAGATGGAGTCGAGGGTGTCTACGGCATGACGGACCCCCTTTTTCAACGCATCATGCCGCAATTGCCCAATGCGGACGAGCCCCACGTCATCCCCAGCGGCTACTGGAAGATCGTGGCGGTGAAGGAAGGGAACACGGTCAAGGTTGCGGGGTTCATCTTGGATCAGGACACCACACGTGGGGCGAATTTCTGTTCTGGGTTGACGACGGTCGATGACGTCGAACAGCGGACGGGGCTGGATTTCTTCCACGCCCTTCCTAAAGAAACCCAAGCGGTCCTCGAAGGTGAGACACGAGCACTCGCCCCCGCGTTGGGATGCGGGGAGTCAGCCACTAAGGAAAGGCCAGCTCGTGAAGGCAATGAGGGCCCCACGGTCACGGGCGCCCCCGCGCAGGCGCCGATTCTCGCCAACAAGCGAAGCAAAATCTGCCACTGGGCCGGGTGTCCGGGATATGATCGCATCAGCGAGGCCAAGCGGGTCGAGTTTAAGACCCGCGAAGAGGCGGAAGCCGCGGGCTATCGGGCGGCACGGAATTGCTAGGCATGCGGCCAACAAGGTGAATTCCAAGCTTGCAATTCCCCGAGCGTTGTTGTGGCACTCCGCTTCAAGGCAGCGTGTCAGGGGGGTGTCGACGGATTGACGACGGAACGGTCGGAGGAAGGGGGGTTGGATCGGTTCTAGTCGGAATCCCATGAGAGGACTGGGAGGTGCTCAACCCCCGCCATCGCCGCATGGGACACGGCGATTCGTGCGTCAGGAGGGGAGTGAAAGGGTGGAGCTGGCGAGAGGACTCGAACCTCCAACCGGCGGTTTACAAAACCGCTGCTCTGCCGATTGAGCTACGCCAGCTTTCCAGCGGAATCAAGCCAATAACTGACCGGCGCGACGGGATACGGCGCAGCGTAGGGGATAGTGTAGGGGAATTCGGCTGACCGTTCAACTACTTGGGCATCGTGCGCCGGGAACAGACGGCTGTCTTGCGCTTTTCGTAAGCGAGAAACCGTGCGCGGTTGATCAGTACGACAAAAGCGGCGGTCTCTCGGAAGCCCTCAGGGAGAAGTCCGGTCGGAAGGAGGAGAGGGCGGGGGCGACAGACGGTGCCGTTCGCGGTAGTTGTTCAAGGCGCGCTCCAGCACGGCGAGGGACTCATTGAGCAGGTCCGACGCGCAGGTCAGCGTCACGTGAAATTGTTGCATCGCTTCCTGCCATCGCCCTTCCCGCTGAAGAGCTTGAAACCGCTTGTGCTGCTCGTCGAGGATGGCCTGCTTGGCGTCGAGGATCAAACTTTCTAAAGGGCTCACGAGGTTCCTCCCCGCCGGTGCCGGGTGGAGTTGCACGGTAACAGAGTTGACAGTCGAACCGCAAGGGATGACAGGGGAGTTTCTCATACCGCTTAAGACCCAAGCCAACTTCCGCAATTCGGTCACCTGGGAGTTTTGTTTCGCCCCCTGCGCTTGCGCAACTCCCGACAAACTGAAGACCGCCTCCGTGCAGACACGATGGAGTGCCGACCTGCCCCATTGACGTTGGCGGTGCGTTCGGTGCATATGGGCGTAGGATGTCTCTGCGCCATACGACGCACCGCAGGGACGGCAAAGTTCATACGTATTGGCGGCTGGTCCGCTCGATGCGGAACGGCCGCCGGGTCGTCCAGCAGACTGTGGCGCAGCTCGGCGAGCGGGACGCGCAGGGCCGAGCGCGCGCGAAGGCGCAAGCGCTCGCTGGACGTGGCACGCAGACGGCGTTGGTCACGCCGGAGGCCGCTGAGAACGTCGTCGTCCCGGTCCGTCTGGATCGCGTTCGGCCGGAACGCGACCGGCGCTTCGGGGACGTGTGGCTGGGCTGGACCCTGTGGCAGGCCTTGCGGCTTGACACGCGGTTGACGACGCTGCTGTCGGCAGGCCGCGAGGCCGTGCCGTGGGCGATCCAGGCCGCTGTCTGGGTCTTGGCCTGCCTGTGTGAACCGGCGAGTGCGGTGCATAGTGCGGAGGACTGGTACGGCAGACTGCGCTGGGGGTCGGCTCGGCGTGTCGACGAACGTGGTCCAGGGCGACCGGCTCTATCGAGCCTTGGATGGCTTGCTGCCCCACACACGGACGAGCGGGCACCTAGCAGGATGTTGAAAAAGTGCGCCGGCTTTGTTGGGGTACCCATTGCTCTTGTAGCGCAATGGGTCTGACGCTCAGAGGCTCAACGTACCGCAAAGAGTACGCCTCGCCTCTTCGCTCGCTGCGGCCGCGCTGGACGGCCCTGTTGAACATCCTGCAGGCTATTCTCATCCCGTCCTCGATCTCCAGCACTCATGCGTGTCCGGGGCGCCAAAATGGTTCTTCAACAGCTTCCTCGTCCCCCGACGCGGCGAGGTGTTCGCGCTGGACGACGACCTGCTGCTTTATGTCGTTCCGGGCACCTGCTTCGCAGGGCAGGCGGCCACGAACCCACTCACCCGGCGTGGCTACAGCCGGGATCACCGTCCGGACTGCACGCACGGAGGCCGGGCCTTGGTGGTGACGCGGGAAGGGCGGCTCCTAGGCGAGGAGGTCTTCGCCGACGACCGCACCGACACGACGGCGGTCGAAGAGATCGTGGGGGACGATGGAAGCCCGCCACGGGCTCGCGCAGCGTTTCTGGTGATGGATCGGTGCATAACCAGGGAGGAGAAAGAAGCTGGCTTAGCTACGGGCCAGGGGCTGGCGCTATCTGCGTTTTGCGCCCCATCTGGCATCAACGGGCGGATTGGGTCCAGGCCCCCAAACCTGGTCTGCTTCTCGGCGCACCTCTTCTGGAAGACCCTGGAACAGTGGCAGCAGCGGGCCGGAGTGGACCGCGGCCCCCGCACCATCTTAGAGGCACTGCGGACGAGTCAGAGCACCGATGTGATGTGACCGACGACCGAGGAGCGGGAGGTTCGGCTGCGCTGTGTGGTGCGCGCCGACTCGGGCGCAGGCCCTATTGCTTGACCGGTTGGGGCCGGACCTGCCGCATCGACTGCGGATGACCTCGCCACTCTCGGCAGCCGTCCCCGTGTCGTGCCGACTTTTGGCGCAACTCCCGGCAATCTTTCGCTCTGACCTTGCGAACGGCGGAAGTTGGACTAGGGCCAAATAGCCCTAGGGAGATTCGCACCTTGGTGCTATCATATGTCGCCATGTTGGTTGCAAATGCTTCTGGGGCACCGTAGGACTGCGGTCGACGCCCCTTCCCAATTCGGCAGGCACTCGTCATTTTCATGCGCGGCCCTTCGCCGCACCGGGCAATTCGCTGAACCTGAACGGCTCAAGACTCGGGCCCCCAGCAAAAAAGCCGGGGAGGCTGCAACCTGTGCGATAGGAGCAGTGTTGAGACACTTGTACGTACGGCTCTGGAGGACCCTCGATGGCGACAGGGCGTAGACCGCCACGGGAGGGTCGAATTCTACGACAACCTGAGGCCAGTGGTGGCCTGCTTCGGTCAGAGTTATGCCAACACGGATGGAGACACGATGGTGCTTCAGGCAGCGGAAGACCGCCTCCACCGCTCTGACCAGTTGGCCGGGTGTCTGGCCAGTCGCCGGGATCCGGACACGATCCGGCACATCGTGCGGGATCTGCTGCGGCAGCGCATTGTCGGCTTGGCCAGTGGGTCCGTGGACGCCAACGACGCCACCTGGCTGGCGGACGATCCCATGCACAAGCGGGCCTGGGCCAAGACCCGTTTACCGGGGCGCCCCTGTCTCGGTTTGAGCATCGGGTAGGACCGTGGGACTTGTATCGGATGGGCTTGACCCTGGCGTGACGCTGACGCGTCGCATCGGCGGCGGCTGAGGGTCCGGGCGCCGCGCATCACGATCGATCTGAACCGGACCCATGATCCGACGCATGGCCAGGAGGAGTGCACCTTCTTCCTTCACACTAAAGCACGCTGAGGCCTGGTGCTATCGGCCCCTGGTCGTCAACCGCACCTTCGACCGTGCGGTCGGCTCGACCGAAGGGAAACACGATCCTGATGAGGCTCCGGGCCCTGCCCCTCACAGGCTCGGACACGTTCAAGAGGCTGTTCCAACCGCCTGGCAGGGCTTCTGGTGAATAGTGTCCGGCAACGGGCTGTTGAACAACTATGGCGGCGCCAGCGAACCGTAGGACTTCGGCGGAATCCAAACAGGATCAGAAGAGGCCGCAGGATGTTCAAAAAGGCCGTCGCACCAGCCAGGCGGGTACCCGGGCCGCAGCGAGCGAAGAGGCAAGGCGTACTCTTCGCGGTAGGTCGAGCCTCTGAGCGATGCGTCCCGCCTGCCGCAGGCGGGGAACAAAGCCGGCGGACTCCTTCAACATCCTGCTGGGAATGTTTCGAGAGAGGAGAGCGATGAGTCAAGTCCACGTGGTCATCGTTGATGACGAAAAAGGGATCAGGGAATTTCTCGCTCGTTTGTTGACTGAAGCGGGGTATGCCGTGACAGCGGTGGCCGATGCGGCGGCGGCTCTGCAAGTGGTGAAAGAGACGGTCGTCCAGGCCATTCTTATCGATTTGTGGATGCCCGGCATGGACGGCTTAGAGCTGCTGCAAGAAATCTCTCGGCTGGACTCGAAAATTGCCGGCATCGTTATGACTGGCTACGGAACCATCGAAGCAGCCGTCAAGGCAATGAAAGCCGGTGCGGTCGATTTCATTACGAAACCGTTCGATGCGGACGCCGCGCTGCTCGTAATCAGGAAAGCACTGGAATTCCAGCGTCTTCGACAAGAGAATCTTCTCCTACGAAGAAGCGTTCGAGAACACTATCGCCTGCAATCCCTCGTGGGCACGAGCGAATCGATGCAGGCCGTGCTGCGATTTATCGAGGAAGTCGCCGACAGCGACAGCACGGTGCTCATCCAAGGGGAGAGCGGGACAGGAAAAGAGTTGGTCGCGCGCGCTCTGCACTTCAACAGCATGCGGCGAGACCGCCCGTTTGTCCCGGTCAACTGTGCGGCCATTCCCGAGAGTCTCCTCGAATCCGAGCTGTTCGGACATGAAAAAGGCGCCTTCACCGGTGCGGTGGGCGCACGACCGGGGAGATTCGAGATGGCACACGGAGGGACGATTTTTCTCGACGAGGTTGGAGAGATGAATCTGTCCCTTCAGGTCAAGTTGCTGCGTGTCCTCCAAGAGCGGTGTTTCGAGCGGGTGGGAGGGACGAAGACGATCGCCGTAGATGTCCGAATCATTGCGGCCACCAATCAGGATTTAGAGCAACTCGTTCAAGAGAAACGGTTTCGACAGGATCTCTACTATCGACTCAACGTCATTCCGATCCTACTACCTCCGCTCAGAGAGCGCCAAAGTGACATTCCGTTGCTGGTGGATCATTTCATTACCCGCTTTAATCGTCTGAAGCGCGCCTCAATCCAGGGGGTCGAGCCTGAAGCCATGGATTACTTGATGCGGTATCAGTGGCCAGGCAATATTCGCGAATTGGAAAATCTCATCGAACGGCTGGTCGTCCTGAAAAAGACCGGTAGCATTTCAAAGGCCGATCTCCCGGAGAAGATTCTTCAGAGCCTCCCTCGGCCCGTCACGACAGGCGAGCTGCTGATCAGGTTTGATGCCAACGGCATCAATTTGATGAAGGAACTCGAACTGCACGAAACCCGGCTGATCTTGGAAGCCTTACGCCAGGCGAAAGGGGTGACGAGCAAAGCTGCGCAGCTTCTGCATCTGAATCGCACCACGCTTGTGGAAAAGCTCAAGCGAAAGGGGTTGGATCCAAAACTGCAATGCGACCTCTCTTCCGATAGGCCACATTCCCCTAACCAGTCCAATTCGCCAGCGTCAAGTATTTGACCTTTTCGTACGGCACTGCCGGTTTCTCTGACGCTCGGTCGAGCCAGCCATCAGCATCAGTTCGCCAGCCGCGCGATGTACGCGGTCTGCCTATGGGGTTGAACTCGGCGGCAGAAGGCACGAGCCTTGCTAGAGTCTGCGGTGGCATGTCGCGATGGACCATTTTCATCCTTGTTCCCTTGATGCTGTTCCTCGGACGTCCTTCGGCTGCAGTTGACAGCCCGCCGATGCCGTCTCGTCTCTACGCGATGCCTTCTCATTCGTCCGAGCGCTTGTCCCTGCTCGATGACGATCTGCGGATCGAAGCGCCCGTACAAGGACCCGGTGCTGTCCTGTTCCAAGAGGGCGTCTCCGCTTACGAAGCAAGGAAGTTCAGTGCGGCGGAAGCCGCCTTCCGGCGGCTGCTTGCTGAGTTTCCGAGTACCCCTCTGGCGAGAGATGCACGTGTTCTGCTCGCAGAGTCGATCATCGGTGATCGTGCGACCGTTCAGCGGCTTAGGGAAGCGATCGAACTCTATGAAAGCCTTATCCGCGAGTCTCCCGGGACACTAAGGAGCGCTCGGGCTCGTTGGCGCATTGGCGATCTCTATAACGCGTTGGAATGGCGGGTTGAGGCGAAGGCGGCCTACGAACAGGCGCTCGGCGAAGCGCGGACCCCTTCCGACACCGACCACGCCCTACACGGCCTCGCAATGAATTTTATGGCTTCCAGAATGTGGAAGGAAGCCGAGCAGTGCTTCGAGCGGCTCAAGGCCCACACGGAGGATGAGCGTTTTCTCCGACACGCCGTGCTCGGATCGGCTGATGCGCTCTATGAGCTCGGGCGGATCGAGAAAGCGACGGTGGCTTATGAAGAGGCCTTTCAACGCTGGCCCGCCTTCGTGAAAGGAAGACCGCAGTCTCTGCTGAGATTTGCCGGCGCGCTGAGTAGGCTCAACCAGAACGCGAAGGCCAGGGAGCTGTACACCGCCTTCTACAACATCTATCCACAGGCTCCCGAAGCGGCATCGGCGTTGATCGCCATCGGAGATAGTTGGCGTCGTGCCGGGAGGGGCGACCGAGCCGGGCTGGTCTACGAAATGGCCGCGATTAGGCATGCCGGGACGCCCGGCGAGCTCGTGGCGTACATGCGCCTAGCGGAGTTGGGGCAAGAGCTGACGGCGCGGAGCAAGAGTGCCGCGCTTCACCTGGCGGTGCAGGCCGTCTTTAAAGCGCCGCTCGTTGCCGTCTTTGACGAGGCTCGGCAACGGGACATCTTTCAGAGCATTGTCCAGACCCATGCGGATTCGGTGTTGGGGAGCGAAGCGCTGTTTCACCTCGGCGAGCATTTTGAGTTGATCCAGCGCTGGCCCGAAGCGGTCAGGACCTACCGGGTGCTGAGCGAGCGAGAAGGGATGGTCGCGGATGATCCGTGGCCCGTGGCGGCTCAATCCCGCCTTTCCGGGCTGCTGAGGCCTTGGATGGCGGCTGCGCTTCGAGCGCACGATGATTTGGCTGCCGTGACCTTGTTCAAGCGGCATGGGATGGCGGCCGAGCGGATCTATGCCGGAGACGTCCTGCTGCTGCGGATGGCCGATGCTCACCGCCGGCTGGGCTTTTCCGGGCAAGCGATTCAGTTGTACCAGAACATTATTCGGAACCCCACTGCCGGGGCGATGCACGAGGAAGCGCTGATTGCATTGGGACGGAGTTACTTGGATCAACACGATCACGGAGCGGCCCGTCGAGTCTTCGAGCGCTATCTGCTCCAGTATCCGCTGGGGCGCTGGAAATCGGATGCCCTGTGTTTTCTGGCAACGGCTCTGCATGAAGAGGAGGATTGGGAGGGCGTCGTTCGTGCTGTCCGCCGATGGCTTCGACTTCCCGAGTCATCATCGTATCCGGCCCGGTCGACCATGCTGACCATGCTTGCGAACGCGCTGTCGGAATCCGGATCGATTCAAGAAGCCCTGCAGGTGTACGCCGAGGTCGAGCGGGCCGGTGCATTGGGCGACACCGCGCTCGTTCGCTGTGCGGATCTGCTTGCGCAAACCGGGCAATACGACCAGGCGCTTGCGCGCTATCGTCGAGTGCTTCACACGGCGCCGGGCTCCGTCCATGCGGATTGGGCGCGCATGCAGATGGCCAAGATTTGGCGCACCCGGCACCGCTATCAGGCGGCGCGAGCGGTCCTTCAGGAGCTCGAACGGTCGGCCAGCGATGATCTGATCCGCCGTCTTTCGTCACGAATGCAGGCGGACCTTCCCGCCACGGAGACGGAGGAAGGATGACCGCATGACGCAACACACCGCTCAGGAACAACAGGGTCTGGACCTCCTGCAGCGTGCGTTTTCTAGCTTCGATCAAGCGGCGGTGAACCTGCAGGAGTCCTACCGGGCGCTCAAAGCGAGGGTCGAGCAACTGGACCTGGAGCTGGCGGCCAGCAACGAGGCCCTTCGCATTAATTTGAATGAGAAGGAGGAAATGCGGAGCCATCTCGCCGCCGTGCTCGAATCGCTGACGACCGGCGTCATCGTTGCGGATCAGCAGGAACGGATCGTGCGGTGTAATCAAGCCGCCGAGGCTTTGTTGGGCGTGGAAAGGAGTCGGGTATTGGGACGGCGGCTCGGTTCGGTATTGCACGAGGCCGGGCTGGACGGGGGATGCTATCCGATCGTGTCGCCGACCGGCGCGGCGCTTTCGCTCTCGCGTGCGCTGCTGAAGGGCGACGGGGGGCGGCAGGCCGGAAGCATCGTGTTGCTCCACGATATCTCGGCCATCCGAACGCTCGAAGAACGCTTCCGGCGGCGGGAACGCCTGGCGGCCATGGGCGAAATGGTGGGGCGAATCGCCCATGAGATCCGAAATCCGCTCGGAAGCGTGGAATTGTTCGCCTCCCTGCTTCGCAAAGACTTGGCGCACGATGCGGAGCGCCGTCGGTACGCCGAGCATATCTTGACGGCGGTACACGCGCTGAATCGGTTGTTAACGAATCTCCTCACCTACACGCGGCCCGATTGCTCCCGGTCGGCGTGGCATGCGCCGGAGCCGCTGGTCCGTGAGGCTTTGGCTCTGGCGGCCGGTGAAATCGAGCGGGCTCGGATCGAAACTGAGGTGCGGGTTGAGGACGGGATCAAGCGGGTGTGGTGCGACGCAGCGCAGATGACGCAGGTCTTGGTGAATCTGATGCTGAACGCCGCTCAGGCGATGCCGAACGGGGGGACGCTTTCGATCAGGGTCTTCCGGAACGGCAGCGCCGGATCCGAGCTGAAGATCGCCGTCTCCGATACGGGGAGCGGAATCGACCCCGCCCATCTTTCACGCATCTTCGATCCGTTCTTCACGACCCGAGACGAAGGCACGGGGCTAGGGTTGGCGATTGTGCATGCGATTGTTGAGGGTCATCGAGGCCGTGTGGAGGTGGAGAGCACGTTGGGGCGCGGGACGACCGTGACGGTCGTCCTGCCCAAGGGGAACGGCCTGGGAAAGGGCTAAATGGGGAGGGCCTATGCACGCGATCGTATCCGAACGACCGAGCGGGAGCGCCGGGCAGGAGGTGCGCTCCGTCTTGGTCGTCGATGACGAACCCTCGATGCGGCTTGCCTTGACGGAATCCTTACGGCGCAGCGGGTACGGTGTCGCAGAGGCGGCGAACGGGCACGAAGCGATAGAGCAACTCGCTCGGTGCAAACCGTGGCTCGTGTTGACCGATATCAAGATGCCGCGCATGACGGGCATCGAGGTCGTCAAGGAGATCAAAAGGCGATCGCCGCGGACACTGGTCGTGGTGATGACCGCTTTCGGAACGGTCGAAACGGCGGTGGAGGCCATGAAGCAAGGCGCCAGCGACTATCTGCTCAAACCGTTTGCGGCCGAGCATCTCGAGCGGGTGCTGAGCAATCTGGAGGTCTCGGCACAGCATGATTCGGCGGGTCGCCAAACGGAGGCGGACGAACGCCGGCAGATCTTGAGTCAAGATCCAGGCATGCTGCGGCTCCTTGCCACGGCGGAGGGGGTGGCTGCCAGCCAGGCGACGGTGTTGATTTACGGCGAAAGCGGAACAGGGAAGGAACTGCTGGCGAGATTTATCCACAACTGCAGTCCGCGAGCGCATCGTCCGTTCGTTGCGGTCAATTGTGCGGCCCTGCCGGATGGATTGCTGGAGAGCGAGTTGTTCGGACATGAACGCGGGGCCTTTACCGGGGCGCTTGTCCGAAAACTCGGCAAATTTGAAATGGCTCACGGCGGGACCCTTTTGCTGGATGAGATCAGTGAAATGAATCTGGTGTTGCAAGCGAAGCTTTTGCGGGTTCTGCAGGAGCGGGAGGTGGACCGGATCGGCGGGCGGGAGCCTGTGAAAGTCGATATCCGCGTGATCGCGACGACCAATCGATCGCTGCGCCACGAGGTGGAACAAGGTCGATTCCGCGAAGATCTGTACTATCGATTGAACGTCTTTCCGATGACGCTCCCTCCCCTTCGGGAGCGTTCGGGCGATATTTCCCTGCTCGCCGAGCATTTTGTGAAAAGCTGTGCGGCGCGAAACGGGCTGCCGCCCCCGGCCATCTCTGAAGCCGCGCTCGCGGCCCTGGAAAGCCGACCGTGGAAAGGAAACGTACGGGAGCTCGAAAACGCCGTCGAACGAGCCGTGCTGCTCGCATCCCCCGGGACGATCGGGCCGGAGCATTTCGCGATCGAGGAGGGCGGTTCGGCTCATGCGACGGCCCGCGCTGCCTCCACGCCGCACGGCGAGGCGACTGGTAACGGCTCGCTGTGGGAGATGGAACGAGAATTGATAATGAAAACGCTTGCCCGGATGAACGGGAACCGGACACATGCGGCAAAGGCGTTAGGAATCAGCATTCGGACGCTGCGGAATAAGCTTCGCGAGTACCGCCAACTGGCCGAGCCGCAGCAGACCGGTCTGTCCTGATGGGCAAAATTTGCCGGGCGGCGGGACGGGTATCCGGGCATCTTCCGCCCCTGGGAGCGGCGTAGCGCCGGACCATGGATCAAGAAGGAGCGACCATGAAACTGTTCGACGCCACGATGGACGTGATCGAGAAGGTCTTGGACCTGCGAGACCTGCGGCATCGCGTGATTGCGGCCAACATCGCCAACGAAGAGACACCCGGCTACCGAGCAAAGGACCTGCGTTTTCTTGACGCACTGTCGGCGGCCGTCCGATCGCAACCTCGTGTCGCCGTACAGGTGACCCATGTTCGCCATCTGCACATGGCGGAACCATCCATTCCCGGAGAAGGCCGAATCGTCGAAGTGCCTGCAACCGAGCTTCCTCTGGATGCCAATTCCGTCAATCTGGATAGTGAGATGGTGAAGCTCTCGGACAATGCCATGCACTACAACACGGCTGCCACCGTAGTCGCGTTGCGATTTCGGCAGCTCCTCGCGGCGATTCGCGAGGGCAGATGATGAGCGGCGGGCTGCCACGGACCGGAGAGGAGAACACCGTTCGCCCGATCTGACGGAGGAGGTCTATGGACATCAGCGACAGTTTGGCCATTTCGGCATCGGCGCTGGATGCGCAGCGGCGCCGCCTGAATGTCATCGCCAGCAATCTTGCCAACGCACAATCCACTCGTACGCCCGACGGCGGCCCGTACCGTCGCCGCGACGTCGTCTTTCGTTCAGCTCCGGTCGCGTCGCCGTTTCACCACGCCCTTCGTGTGACCGCCGCCAAACACGAAGGAAAGCCTTTGGAAGGCGTCCGGGTTGTCCGCGTGATCGAAGACCGAAAGCCCGGCCAGACGGTGTACGATCCCAAGCATCCGGATGCGGATGCTGGCGGGTATGTGCACCTGCCGAACGTCAACGTGATGGAGGAGATGGTCAACATGATTTCGGCGTCACGAGCCTATGAGGCCAACGTGCAGGCGATCAATGCGACGAAGGCCATGTGGGTCCGTGCGTTGGAAATCGGTCGATAATGCAGGAGGAGCAAATGAACGAAATCAACCCTATCGGCCCTGGATTCATCCGGGAGGTTGCGGAACCGCTGGGATCACAGTCCCGTCCGGCAGACGGAGAGTTTTGGGGGTCGCTCAAGGAGGCGATCGCCAAGGTTAACGAGATTCAGGTTGAGGCCGGCCGGGCGGTCACCCAGGTGATGACCGGGCAAAGCCAGAACGTGCACGACATGATGATTGCCCTGCAAAAGGCCGATGTGTCCTTTCAGCTCATGATGCAGATCCGCAATAAGCTCGTGGCGGCGTATGAGGACGTTCAGCGAATGCAGATCTAGCAGGATGTTGAGACTATTTCGGCGCCATCCAACCGCAGGACTTCGGCCGATTCCCAGTAGGATCGGAAGAGCCCGCAGGTTGTTCAAAGAGGCCGTCCAGCGCGGCCGCACCGAGGCGCACGCTGCGAGGAGTAACGAGCGTTACGCTCGTGCACGCCGGCGAGACGGTGAGGCGGCCGTCTCTTCCCCGAGGCGTACTCTCTGCGAGACGTTGAACCACTGAGCGATGCGACGCGCCTGCCGCGGGCAGGGAACACAGCCGGCAGATTTGTTCAACATTTTGATGGGAAGAAAGGTTGAGGCTGAGGGGAGTCACGCTCAACCGTCTGAAGAGTCGTCATGCTCTCGCGATTCAATGAGCTTCCAGTCAGCCGGCGCCTCGGTCTTCTCATCGCGCTGGCGGCGGCGGTCGCCGGCCTGATTGCCGTGACGCTGTGGACGCAGCAGCCGGAGATGCAGGTCTTATTTTCGAATTTGGCTCCCGATGATGCCGGGGCGATCGTCGAGAAACTGAAGGAGTTCAAAGTCCCCTACGAAGTCGGGGCCGGCGGCGGATTGATTCTGGTCCCGGCCATGCAGGTGCATGAGCTGCGGTTGCAACTGGCCGCGCAGGGATTGCCGCATGGGGGCGGAATCGGATTTGAAATCTTCGACCGCACGACGCTCGGGGTCTCCGAGTTCGTTCAGAAGCTCAATTATCGGCGCGCCCTGCAGGGAGAGCTGGCTCGGACGATCGCCCAGATGCCGGAGGTGGCCAGGGCCCGCGTCCATCTGGTCGTTCCGGAACGCCGCCTGTTCAGCAGCGAGCAGGACCGAGCGCGTGCGTCCGTGGTGCTGTCGCTGCGCGGGAGCAACACCCTGAGCAAGTCTCAAATCCAGGGCATCGTCCATCTCGTCGCCAGCAGCGTCGAAGGCCTCCGGCCAAGGGATGTGACCGTGGTCGACGGCCACGGCCGCTTATTGTCCGAGGCGGGCGATGACGGATCGTCTCGTCTGACCGGAACCCAACTGGATTACCAACGATCCCTGGAGAAGGATATCGAAACCAGAATTCAGACCATGCTCGAGCGCATCGTCGGAGCAAACAAAGCCGTCGTGCGGGTGTCGAGCGTGCTGGATTTTCGTCAAGTGGAGATGACCGAGGAGCGCTATGATCCGAACGGTCAGGTCGTCAGAAGCGAGCAGCGAACTCAGGAGAAATCCAGCGGGACGAACGGGATCGCCGGCGGTGTGCCAGGTGTGGCTTCGAATGTCCCGCCGGGAGAATCCGCCGAGCCGGCCCAGACGAGCTCCACCAGCAGCGCCAATAGCAATGAAACCGTGAACTACGAAATCAGCCGAACGGTCTCGAAGATCGTCGAACCGACGGGAACGATCAAGAAACTCTCGGTAGCCGTCCTGGTGGACGGCACCTACGAGCCCGTCAAGCCGAGCGGGGAGCAAACTGCGAGCGGTGCCAAGGAGAACGCTCGGAAATACGTGCCTCGCACCGAGGCGGAGATGAAGCAAATCGAAGAAATCGTCAAGAAGGCGATGGGCTATTCTGAGGAACGGCAGGATCAGGTCGAAGTCGTCAACGTCCAGTTCGGATTTGAGGCGGACGAGGTGAACGGAGGCAGCGCCGACGACTCGTCCGGCGCGGCAGCGGTCTGGGCGCCGTACATCCGGTACGGCGTGGCGGCCCTGCTGTTTGCGCTGATTCTGATTTTCGTGGTCAGGCCGGTGCTGGCGGTACTGACGGCGGAGCCTGAGGCCCGGACGATGCCGGCGACCACATCTCCGCCGCAACCGGGAACGGATCAGCTCTCTGTCCCGTCGCAGACTCAAATTCTCGAGCTGGCTCGGAGCAATCCGGAGTCGACTGCGCTGATCGTCAAACAATGGCTCAAGAACGCCTAAGGGAGCATCTGTGGCCAGCGAATTGAGTGGAGAGGTCAAGGCGGCCATTCTATTGAAAATCATCGGCGAAGATGCGGCCGCGGCTGTGATGCGGCATTTGGAGCCGAAGGAAATCAAAAAGATCGGCCTTCAGCTCGCGGAGCTGTCGAACATTTCCCGCGACGAGGAGGCCGAGGTGATGCAGGAATTCCAGCGTGCGGCAAGCACGGGAGCCATCGGATTCGAGGGAAAACAATATATCACGACCATCTTGAGCAAGGCGCTGGGCCAGGAGAAGGCGGCGCACATTATGCAATCTTTGGCGTCGCAAAGTTACCCGGGGCTGGAGTCGCTCAAGTGGCTCGATGGGCGAACCGTCGCTGGACTGTTAAAAGTCGAGCACCCGCAGACCATCGCCGTCATTCTGGCGCACTTGGATCCGGAGCAGGCCAGTCAAGTGTTGGCCGCCCTTCCCGAGCCCTTACGGGCCGACGCAGCCCTGCGCTTGGCGACGATGGAGGAAGTTCAGCCGGAGATGTTGCAGCATGTCAGCGAGGCGTTGCAGGAATCCCTGAAAGGAAGCAAAGGGCCTCGTGCACTGGCCATCGGCGGGGCGGAGATGATGGCCGAGATCCTCACTCGGCTCGATAAAACCACGGAAGGCAGCATCATGGCGAAGCTAGCCGAGCGCGATCCGGCGCTGGCCGAGAACATTCGTGCATTGATGTTCGTCTTCGACGACCTTGTCGAGGTGGACGACCGTGGAATTCAGGAACTCCTGAAAGAAGCGGGCAAGGAAGATCTGGCATTGGCGCTGAGGGGGGCGAGCCCGGAAGTGCGAGACAAGATCTTGCGCAACATGTCAAGCCGAGCGGCCGAAATGCTCAAGGATGATATGGAATCCAGGGGGCCGGTCAGATTGAGCGAGGTTGAACGCGCTCAACAAACTATCCTCAAGCTATGCCGGAAGTTGGAAGAGGAAGGTCGTATCGTACTGGGCGGCGGAGCCGAGGTGCTCGTGTGAGCGCGAAACGAGCCGATGCCGAAGGGATTTGGCAGGAACCGGAGTGGGCGACCATTGCCGGCCTCGGCAGCAAGTGGTCATCCCCGGAGTCGTGCGCGCGGACCGGATGGTCCACCCATGTGCTGATTGTCGAAGATGAAACCGGGCTTCGTGAGTGGCTTCAGAGCACGCTGAAATGCGAAGGCTTCCAGGTCACGGCGGTGGAGACGGGGAAGGCCGCTCTAGAGGCCGTTCAAACGGAGGCTGTCCAGATCGTGCTAGCGGATTTCAGGCTTCCAGACGGAGACGGGATTAGCCTGCTCGAATCTCTGCTCGATTACGACGGCCGGATCATAGGGATCGTCATCACGGGTTACGGGACGATCGATCTGGCCGTCAAGGCCATGAAGGTCGGGGCCGTCGATGTCCTACCGAAGCCGTTTAGCTCCGAGCAAGTGCTCATGGCGCTCAGACGAGCTCTGAAGATGCAACGGCTGCAATATGAGAACGGCCTGCTCAAGCAGGCCGTTCTCAAGGGAACCGGCGTCCGGTTGCAGGGGTTTCGCCTTCAGGACATCGACCAACCTGCTCCGGATTTGGCTGGTAGGGACGGCGAACAGACTTCGGTCGATCTCTGGCATCTAGCCTATCGGCGCGGACTCATCGAAGGCGAACGCCGCGCACGGGAAGCGACGGGAGTCGCCCAGCAGCAGACCCTCGCGGCTGCCCTGGGCGCGCAACTCGGCAAGATCGGCTCGAGTCTGCCTCAGGGGCTGGAAGAGCAAGTCGCCGCACTGGCCTTCAAAATCGCCTGCAAGGTCGTGCGCGACTGTGCCGAAGAGAAGCGGGACCTGATCCTGGCTCAAGCCCGGGAGGCGCTCGCGCGCGTACGGGAAAGCCGGAGTGTGGAAATTCGCGTGAATCCTCGCGATCTCCCTGTGCTGGAAGCAGCCCGCGAAGCGCTGAGTGAGCTGTTTGAGGGACCGGTGACCATGAAGTTGGAGGCGGAGGCGTCGATCTCGCCGGGCGGATGTCTGGTCGAGACGCCGACACGGTTGATCGACGCCACCATCGAGGCGCAACTGATTCAGCTCGGAGAGGCGCTCAGACGGAGGGGCCGGCATGAACCCTAGCGAGCTGCTGGACCAGGTCGACCCGCTCGTCGTCCATGGGCGCGTCGCCCAAGCCGTCGGCATCGTGATCGAAGGATTCGGACCGATGACCTCGATCGGAGAGATCTGCGAGGTCACTCGGGAGGATGGTCAGGAGGCTCTCCTCGCGGAGGTGGTGGGATTCCGGGGAGAGCGCGTCTTGCTGATGCCGCTGGGGGACATGCGCGGCATCGGGCCGACCAGTCGTCTCATTATGAAAGGTCGATCCGCTTCGGTCGGCGTCGGACCCGCGCTGTTAGGGCGCGTCTTGGATGGGCTCGGCCGGCCGCTCGACGGACTCGGGCCGATCCCTGCGGAGACGCAATATCCCTTGTACGGAGAGCCGATGAATCCGCTCCGCCGGCGCCGCATTACGCAGCCGCTGGACTTGGGGGTGCGGGCGATCAATGGTTTGCTGACATGCGGCCTCGGCCAGAAAATCGGGATCTTCGCAGGATCCGGCGTCGGAAAAAGCATTCTCTTGGGCATGCTGTGCCGGAACACGGTGGTAGACGTGACGGTTGTTGCGCTTATCGGGGAACGAGGCCGTGAAGTGAAGGAGTTTCTCGAGCGGGACCTCGGCCCCGAGGGATTAGCGCGCTCCGTCGTCGTCGCAGCCACCTCTGATCAGCCGCCGTTGATCAGGATCCGGGGCGCCTTTCTGGCGACCGCCATCGCCGAATACTTTCGGGATCGCGGCAAGCATGTCTTGCTTCTGATGGATTCGTTAACCCGATTTGCACACGGGCAACGGGAAGTGGGCCTTGCCGTCGGGGAGCCGCCGACGACGAAAGGCTATACGCCGTCCGTGTTCGCAATGCTGCCCAAGTTGCTGGAACGGGTCGGCACCTGCGACGGCAGCGGAACATTGACCGGACTGTACACCGTGCTTGTGGAGGGAGACGACCTCTCGGACCCGGTCGCCGATTCCGCCCGGGCAATTCTGGACGGGCATATCGTCCTGTCGCGGGAGCTCGCCGCCCGGAATCATTTCCCTGCAATCGATGTCCTGCAGAGCATCAGCCGAGTCATGCGAGACGTGGTGACGCCGCAGCACCAAGCGGCGGCCAGGAACATCGTTGAATTACTGGCCGTCTATCAGCGCGCCGAGGATCTGATCAGTTTGGGCGCATACAAGCCCGGCGTGGATCCGCGGCTCGACCGGGCGGTCGGCATGATCGAGGCCATCCGTGCCTATCTACGGCAGGAGCCGACTGAACATGCCGGGCTGGCGACCTGCGTAGACGGTCTGCTCAAGCTTGCAGAGACCGCACGATGAATGTGGCGGTTCTGAGAAGATACCACGCGCAGCTTGAAGACATGCTCCGCGCGCAACTCGCCGAACTCGAAGCGGCCCTCCGATGCGCGGCCGAGGCGCATCGGCATCTTCAGGCCGCCGCCGAGCGTGAAATCGCCCGTTACCTGGACGACGCGCACAAAGGGCTGACAGCCGATGAAGCAGCGACACGGTATGCGGAGCTCGAGGTACAGGCCCAAGCCGCCGCGACAGCTGCCGAGGCGATCGATGCTGTGCGACGACGATGGGAGCACAAGCGGGCCGAGGTGGTGGATGCGGCGCGGGAGCGCAGGAAAATGGAGATCCTGGAGAAGCGCGACGCCCGGCGACGGCGATACGCCGAAGCCCGCGCGGAACAGCGGGCGGCGGATGAGGCGGCGGGGCGAAGCTACGCCGCGAGAGGCCTGAAGCGGCAGCCATAGTTATGGCCACGATGAGGAGGACCAGCAAGCGAAACCGGAGGAAGCGAACTGGCGTTTGGGCGGCGAGCGCAGTGTGGATAGGGATTGTGCTCTGGGTGGGCGGCGTTCGGCCGTCGGAAATTCCGGCTGACTTTTCGCTGCGGACAGCCGCGGACGCGCGCGTACCGATCCTCGGTCCCGCCGTCGATGAGCCGCATGAGGTGCTGGAGCTGCTGGATCAGCGCAAGCGCGCACTGGAGAAAAGAGAGGAAGCCGTGAGAATCGCCGAGGCCAGGCTTGAAGCGATCAAGAACGAGGTCGAACAGATGCTGATACGCTATGAACAGTCCGCTCAGGCGGCGCAGGCCGGTCAAGCGGCTGAAAAGCAAAAACGGACGCAGGCTGAAGAACTCTCAAAGCGAAAACGGGAGGAAGCCGAAGCGGCGGCCTACAAGGCGAATCTGCTGCAGGTGAGCAAAATCTATGAGACGATGCCGCCGGAGGAGGCCGCCATGAGGATCGAAAAGTTGCCGGCCTCAATGGCCTTGCGCGTCCTCCGTTCGGTCAAGTCGAAGACTGCGGCGGCGATTCTCTCAGTGATGAATCCGGGGAAGGCCGCGAAGCTGACCGAGCGGTTTCTGGCCACGGTCTCGCCGACCGAACAGACGGTCCGCTGAGAAGCGGATGCGCGCCTCCTCGATCCTTTCCTTTCTTGCCGACCTGCTCGGCACTCTTTGCCCCGTTCCCCATGAACCACAGGGGCTTTATCGCCGAAGCTTCTGATTTTTCAGGAGTCCGATCCTGGCCTCTGTGGCACCGGACTTGAGTTGAGCTGACGGAGTTGAGGAAGATGATGGTGGACGGTTCTCTCGACATACGGATTGCAGCCAATGTGAATCACGTTGTGGCAGGCGATGCGGCTGCAACCGAGTTGTTCGCCGCGGCGCCCGAACACTCGGAGCATTCGCCATTCTCTCGGCTTTTGAAAGGTCTTGCCGAAGGGTCGGATGATGCTTCCGCAACGGCGATCAACCTGCTGGCCGCTCTGCTGGCGGGACATGCGCGCTCCGACACGGCGACTGCGTCTTTCAAGCCCGCGTCACATCCAGCTGGAGAAGAGGTCAACGAAGCGGAAGCGCCGCTCTCTGCGGCCGAGCAACTCGGCGCATCCGGCGTCACTCATCAAACCGCCGCCCCGTCCAAGGCGGGGCCGCCTCAGCACGTGATAGCGGAGCCCGTTTCTGACCGCAGGGTCCGGCTCATCGGCTCGGGACTTCCGGTCGACAGGGCCGAGCCGACTGTGCCCTACGCCCGTGCCGGCCTTGCCGCTCGGGCAGATTCGTTCCTCGATCACAGCCGACAGGCGGATCAGCGGGATCCGCAACAGGCTCACCGAGGGGATCTTGCAAGGACGCTTCCGGCTGAAGACGGCCAAGCGCCCGCAACACCGCTACGGTCCGCCGTTCCGCATGCGGTTTCCGGCACGCTGGTCGATCCGCCGCAGGCCTCGGCTCCGTTGCAATCGCTTGCCCGGGAGTCGCCGGAGGCGCCTGCACCAGCGGCACAGGAACCCGTGACCGTGCTCGCTCGCGACGGCGGCCAGGCCGGCTCTTCCGACATGCGGGAAGAAATGCCTGAGCCGGCGCCGGTTCGTCCGGATGACGGGCGGGCAGATGTCATTGGCGAGGTGTCCGGCGAGCGGTTCGCACAGGCGCCTCATCAGACCCCGATCGGTCACGGGGAGAAGGCCGCAATCAAGGGGGCTCCGGCCGGTACGCCCGTGCCCGATCTCCCGCAGGGGGCGGACAGACCGCAGGGCGCGGCATCCGTTCATCTAGAAGTGCAACCGCCTGATTTGGGCCGTGTGCGGGTCCATGTCGCGCTGGCCGATCAGAAGGTCTACGCGACGGTCATCACAGAGCGGGTTGAACTGCACGATTTTCTGCTGCAGCATCAACGGCGGCTGCAACTCGATCTCAACACGTACGGGCTTGATGTCGGCGGATTTCAGGTCGCCGTCGACTCTCAGGAGCACGGACGAAGTCACCCGAACTGGTCGTTCGTCTACGGTCGTGACCCGAGCGGCCGGCCGGCCTCCGCCCCTCCCGACCGCGTCCTGCCGCAAGAGCCGGTGGTCGACGGCGGCTCGGCAGCGCCGTTGGGAAGAGACCGTTTAGTGAATCTGTTTGTGTGAGGGACCGACAGAAGCGACCATGCACGATGCCTAGGGAGCCGCGAACGGAAGCCCGCGGAAGCAGGCCGCAAACCCGAACGTCTACGCTGAATGCTGACGATTGACCGCAGAACAGGAGGAACAAATGGCAAGCATCGGCGAGGTACTGGCAACGGACACGACACAGAACGGTGCAACGGCGCTGATGGACACCGGGCAGTTGGGGAAGGATGATTTTTTGAAGCTCTTGATCGCCCAACTGCAACATCAGGATCCGTTGAAACCGACCGATAGCGAAACGTTCGTTTCGCAAGCCGCCCAGTTCAGCCAATTGGAGCAACTCTCCAAGCTCGTCTCGCTGACGCAGCAGATCGTCGATCACAATCAACGATCGGCGATGCCTGCAGGGCGATGAACGACGGGTCGCATCATGCTCGAGCGGCTCAGACGGGTTCGCTCATTCTGGGCTCGTCCTTCAAAGTTTGAAAGGAGGCAATCATGGGAATCTTATCGATGTTCACGGCGGTCAGCGGATTGAATGCGTACGGGAATGCGCTCTCCGTCATCGGGAACAACATCGCCAACGTCGGCACGATCGGATTCAAGTCGAGCCGTTCCGCGTTTGCCGAAATGGTCTCTGCCACGCTCGCGAGCCTCGCGGGTTCCAGACAGGTGGGGCTGGGGGTCTATTTGAGTGACGTCCAGGGAAACTTCGGACAAGGCTCGATCATGCTGACCGGAAACACGCTGGATTTGGCGATCGACGGCGACGGCTTTTTCCAGGTCAACAGCCCGAGCGGCGCACAATTTTATACCAGGGCCGGTCAGTTCGAGCTGAACAACCGGGGAGAGGTCGTGGATTTGAACGGAAACCTCCTGCAAGGCTATCAAGCCACTACCACGGGCATCATCACCGGTTCGCTCGGAAATATCACCCTGAGCAACACGGCCTCGGCGCCGCAGGCGACGACGACCGCAACCGTGCTCGCCAACCTCGATGCCTCGGCGACAGTGCCGGCCGCGTCTTTCGCTCCGACCGATCCCACGTCGTACAACTTCTCGAGCAGCCTGACGATCTATGATTCGCTGGGAGTCCAGCACGGGCTTCAATTGTATTTCGTCAAGACCGCAACGGCGAACACGTGGGACTTCCACTATCAGCTTGACGGCGGGGGAGCGACCGCCGGGACGGATCTCGTGTTCGGCTCGAACGGAACGCTGACATCCGGCGGGACCCAGACCCTCTTGCTCACGATCGGCGGCGGAGCGGCCACTCCTCAATCGGTCACCGTGGATTTCTCCGGTATGACCCAGTACGGGGCGCCGTCTGCGCTGCTTGATCAATCGCAAGACGGCTATGCGGCCGGGTCGCTCCAGCGAATCTCGGTCGATTCGCAAGGACAGGTGGTGGCGCAATTCACGAACGGCCAGACCAGGACGTTGGCGCAGGTCGTCCTTCATCGGTTCATCAATCCGCAAGGCCTAGTCAGAGTGGGGCACAATCTCTTTGCGGAGTCCGCGGATTCCGGCGCGCCGCTGGCGGGTACTTCGAATACCAATGGGCTCGGCAGCATCGTCTCCGGAGCCTTGGAGCAGTCCAATGTGGACCTCGGCAAGGAATTCGTGGATATGATCACTATCCAGCGGGCGTTTCAAGCTAACTCACGCGCCATCACTACCAGTGATGAGATGCTGCAGGAACTGATCAACCTGAAGCGGTAACCACAGGCGTCAGCGATCAATGGAAACGAAGGCCGGCGGGGGATCCCGCCGGCCTTCGTCTTTGCGTGCGGACGCCGGCCGGCCGATTGCGACGAGCGTCAGCTTTCTGACATCGTCAATGGGGTGGCCGTCATATCGACGAAATGCCCTGGTGCGCGCGTATGACGGCGATCTTAAAACCCCTATGACATCACGGCGTTCGCGAGCGATGGGCAACGCGCGCCATGGCATACGCATTGCAGCGGCGTAGGCACCGCGGACCACTTGGTAAAGAGAGGAGACTATGGCGGAAGCAATCGAGGAAAAGGTTCCAGTGCCGGCCGGGGGATTTCCGATCAAGATCGTCGTGTTGATCGCTCTGATGGCGCTGGTTCTGGGGATCGGGGGCGGTGTCGCCCTGACCAAGCTCAGCGGAAGCAAGAGCGTGGCTGAGCAGTCGGCCGGGGGGATTCCATCCGGCGCCGAGACTCATGCTGCGGCCAAGCCGTCCTCGGCTTCGAATCGCGCGCCGGGGGTCATCTATGATCTCGATCCGTTTATCGTCAATCTCGCCGATTCGCCTGAGTCGCGTTATTTAAAACTCACGCTCAAGCTCGAACTTGACCGCCCGGGGATTGCCGAGGACCTGACGCCGCGGCTTCCTCTAGTGCGTGACGCCATTCTGACTCTGCTCTCGAGCAAGGAGGCGGCCGGCTTGAAGACCGCTCGAGAGAAATTGCAGCTTCACGAGGAAATCGCCCAGCGCATCAACAGCGTCCTGCCTCAACAGGGCGTCAGGTCGGTCTACTTCACGGAGTTCCTGGTGCAGTGAACGCGACCGAGGCGCAGCCGGCCGGCAAGAGCAGGGTACGGCAAGCTGACGACCGACGATCCGGAGTTGGGATGAGCGAAAAGATTCTTTCTCAAGAGGAAGTCGATGCGTTGCTCCGCGGTGTGGCCTCCGGGGAGGTGGATACCACGCCGAAGGAAGAGCAGCAGGGCGGAATCAGGTCATATGATTTCGGTTTGCAGGAGCGGATTGTTCGCAGCCGTATGCCGACGTTCGAGATGATCAATGACCGATTCGCGCGTTTGCAATCAGTGTCCTGGGGGTCCATCTTCCGCAAACCGGTGGAGTTCACGATTGTGACGACGCAGGTGGTGAAGTTCGGCGATTGTCTCAAAAAGGTTCCCATTCCGTCGGCGTTGAGCGTGTTTCGGCTAGATCCGCTCAGGGGGCATGGACTTATCGTGATGAACGCGCTCCTGGTCTACACGCTGGTGGATTACTTTTTCGGAGGAAGCGGGCAGACCCATGTGAAGCCTGAGGGGCGGGACTTCACGATGATCCAACAACGCGTCATCAAGACCATCATCGACCATGCGTCGGCCGACTTGGAAAAGGCGTGGCAGGCCGTGCTGCCGGTGAAATGCCAGCACGTCCGCATGGAGAGCAATCCGCAGTTCGCCATGGTCGTGTCGATTTCCGAGATTGTCATGGTCGTCACGTTGCGGGTGGATTTCGGTGAGTCGTCCCATGACCTATTGCTGGTCTATCCGTATGCGATGATCGAGCCGATTAAAGAAAAGCTCTACGCGGGATTTTTTGCGGACCAGATGGAGCAGGATTTCGGGTGGATGAGACGGTTCAAAGAGCGACTGGAAGAGTGCCCGGTGATGGTGACCGTGCAACTCGGGTCGACGACGCTTCGCGTCAGAGACGTGCTGAACATGAGCCCTGGCGACGTCCTCATGCTGGACCAGAGTCCGGGTGATCCTTTGCCGGCCTTTGTCGAAGGTTGTCCCAAGTTCGAAGGCGTCGCGGGCGCAGTCAAGGGAAGCCATGCCTTTCGCATTACCAAGCTGATGACATGAAGGCCGCCTCGACGCCGGGACGCCGGTCGAACGGCGCCGCCACTCAGGAGAAAGCGATGGGACAGAGCGACGTCAATCAACTCCGGCAGGACGAAGCCACATCCGGTAATCAGGCGGCCTCGAAGCCGGCTGCGTGTCCGCCCCTGGAAAACAAAACCTCGTCTGCTCCGGCGCAAAACCTGGATTTTGTGCTCGACATTCCTATGCAGGTGTCGGTGCAATTGGGATCGACGAAAATGCTGATCCGCGATCTGCTGCAACTGGGCCAAGGATCGGTGATCGAGCTCGATAAGTTGGCCGGGGAGCCGATGGAAGTGCTGGTGAACAATAAGCTGGTAGCCAGAGGCGAAGTGGTCGTCGTGAACGACAAATTCGGCGTCCGGTTGACCGACGTGGTGAGCGCCGTCGAGCGCGTGCAGCATTTGATGTGAAACGTGGCGAGCCGTTCGAGCGGTTTGGTTCCGTCGTGCTTGGTCACGAAGAAACCGACCGAACGGCATGGGTCGGGGAAAAGCCAGACATGGATTTCTATGATGGTCTGATCCGGATGGTTTCGGCGTTGGCCGTCGTACTCGGGCTCATGGCGGTCTGCACCGCGATCGCACGACGTGCGATGAGGGCCCGAGCACTTGGCCGCAGGGAAGGCCCGCTTGTGCAGGTTCTGAGCACAGGGTACCTCGGCCCGCGCACAAGCATCTCGCTGGTGGCTGTGGCAGAGGAATTGTTCGTTATCGGAGCGACGTCCACCGATCTGATTCCGCTCGGTCGAATTAGTGATCCCGAGCGGGTCAGGAGGGTCGCTTCCGCGAAGACGACGGGTACGGCTGAGGCTCAGATCCAGGACGGTCCATGTTCGGTCTTCGAAGCCTGAGAGAGCGCGCCCCGTTGCCTGGCAGGCGTGTGGCCTGCGAGGCTTGTGGATTCCTGTCTCCTCTCATGCGGGCGCGTGCGCACCTCTTCGTCGCCGCCACGACCTCCACCGCACCTGTCGTCCTCGCCATGTCCGCCTCGGCCTGGGCGGCCGGCCCGGGCATTACGATCGATCTGGGAAGCGGCGGGCCGGGGCAGACCGCCGTCGTCATTCAAATCCTGGCGCTCCTCACCGTGCTTTCGCTGGCCCCCGCCCTGCTCATCATGGTCACGTCGTTTACGCGCATCGTGATCGTGCTGTCGTTCCTTCGCCAAGCGCTGGGAACCCAGCAGGTTCCGCCCAACCAGGTGCTGATCAGCCTGGCGCTGTTCTTGACGTTTTTCGTGATGGCGCCGGTGGCTCAGAGCGTGTACAAGGACGCCTTGCAGCCTTTGTTTGAAGAGCGGATCACGCAAGAGGAAGCGTGGCAGAAGGGGATCGCGCCTCTCCGTAGCTTCATGCTGAAACACGTGCGGGAAAAGGACCTTGAGTTGTTCGTCCGCTTGGCGAAATTGCCGCAACCCGCCACGGCGGACGACGTTCCCACGCACGTCATCATTCCTTCGTTCATGCTGAGCGAACTTCGCATCGCGTTTCAGATCGGATTTCTGGTCTACATTCCCTTTCTCATCGTGGACATGGTGGTCGCCAGCGTCCTGATGTCGATGGGCATGATGCTGGTGCCTCCCGTGGTGATTTCGCTTCCCTTTAAGTTGATCCTGTTCGTGCTGGCGGACGGCTGGTATCTCGTCGTCGGGTCGATGGTGAAGAGCTTTCAGTAGCGCAATGGCAAGGGCCGAGCGCAGCGCGATGACGGCGGATCGTCCCGATCCGATCCGGCAGGCGTCGCGCATCGGTCATGGTTGGACGGGTCATGACTCCTGAGGCCGTGATTGAAATAGGGCGTCGCGCGATCGAAACGATGCTCGTGGTGTCGGCGCCGATGCTCGGGCTGAGCTTGGTGATCGGCCTGCTCGTCAGCCTCTTCCAAGCCCTGACGCAGATCAACGAAGCCACCTTGACGTTCGTCCCCAAGATCGTCGCGGTCTTCGTCGCCGTGCTGCTCATCTTTCCGTGGATGCTCAGCACCTTGGTCGGTTTCATGACGTGGCTGCTGACGAGCATTCCGGAATATGCGCATTGAAAGGCGGGCAACGCGATGAGCGCGGCATGAGCATCCGGCGGCCTGACGATCATCGCTCGTCATGCGAGCAGTCGCCATGAACGACTTCATCCATATTGCCGTTCCGCAATTTCACTCCTTGCTGGTGGTGCTGGTCAGGGTCGGCGGAATTCTGGCTGCCTGGCCGATTCTCGGAAGCCGGTCGATCCCGGTTCACATCAAAGTCAGCCTCGTGCTGGCGCTGGGACTGGTTCTGCTGCCGCTGGTGCGGATCGCGGGGCTTCCGGGCGATCCGCTGTCCATGGCCGCCGGCGCGGCCGCTGAATTTCTGGTCGGCATGGTGATCGGTTTGGCCGTCCGACTGGTCTTTGCCGGCATCGAGTTGGCCGGTGAACTGGTCGGCATTCAGATGGGCTTGAGCGTCGCGTCATTGATCGATCCGTCCACCGCCGCGCCGGCGCCGCTGATGAGCCAGTTTCACCTGCTTGTGGCCTCGCTGGTTTTCCTGTCCTTGAACGCCCACGTCGCCGTTGTTCAGGCGGTGGCCGGCAGTTTCGACCTGATTCCCCCCTTCGGAGCCGGTCTTTCGGCCCCGCTGCTCGAGGAGGTCCTCAGGCTTTCGCATGGTCTGTTTGTGACGGCGCTGAAGCTCGCCGCTCCGGTCCTGGCCGCGACGTTGCTGACCAACCTCGGAATGGCCGTCCTGGGGCGGGGCGTCGCACAAGTCAATGTCTTCGTGCTCACGTTTCCCCTCGCCATCGCGGTGGGATTTCTCGTGCTGGGGGCGGCGCTTCCCGATGCCGCCCGTTTGTACGAATCCGAGTCCGGCCGTCTGCTCGAAACGGTGCAGGGGCTGATTAGGCTGATGGCCAGGGTGGGCTGAGAACGGGTCTCGGAAGGGGAGGGAGGCGATGGCGGCACACGCTGAGAATCGAACCGAGCGCGCCAGTGCGAAGCGTCGCGCAGAAGCCCGCAAGAAGGGACGGGTTCCTGTGAGCCGCGATGTCCCGATGGCTGCGGCTGTGCTTACGGGAGCCGCCCTGATCTCCGTGATGGCTCGGCCGGCCGTGGTCAAAATGACCGGTCTTATGCAGGAATGGCTGGGGCGGGCGGTGGAAGCCGGCCACGAGCCGTTCAATGCGTCCGTGTTGCAAGCCGTCCTGCGGTCGGCAGGTTTGGAAACGCTGATCCTTGTGCTGCCGCTGGCCATCGCCGTCTCTGCGGCCGGGGGCGGAGCGTACCTGATTCAGACCGGGTTGTTGTGGCGCAGCGAGGCGTTTCGGGTCGATCTGTCCCGCGTCAATCCTCTCGCCGGGCTTGCCCGCCTCTTCTCCGTCCGATCCATTGTCGAGCTGATGAAGGCGATCATGAAGCTGGCGGTCATTGCCTTGGCCGGCTATATGGCCGTTCGCCATGACGTCGTCCGGTTGCCTGAACTGGTGGAGTACGACCTGTTCAGTGCGCTTCGCGTGATGGCGCAGTGGGTTCTGAGGATGGCGGTGTGGGTCGGAGGAGCGGTGGCCGTGATCGCCGTTGCCGATTACGGATATGAACGCTTCGAATGGGAGCGAAGCCTCAGGATGACCAGACAGGAGGTAAAGGAGGAGCAGCGGGAGTCCGAGGGCGATCCACAGATACGCTCGCGCATCCGGAGCCTGCAGCGCCAAATGGCGCGCACCCGCATGATGGCGGCGGTGCCCAAAGCCGATGTCGTCGTCACGAACCCGACGCACCTGGCTGTGGCGTTGCGGTATGACCCCGCGTCCATGTCGGCGCCGGTCGTGGTGGCGAAGGGGGCCGGCTACCTCGCGGAGCGGATCAAAGCGCTGGCCGTCGAACACGGCGTCCTGGTGGTTGAGAACAAGGTGGTCGCGCAGGCGCTGTACAAGCTCGTCGACATCGGCCGCGAAGTCCCGGCCGATCTGTATCGAGCCGTGGCTGAGATTCTCGCGCTGGTCTATCGAGCGCGCGGAAGAGTGGTCGCGGGGTAAATGCCCAGCCGATCCGAGTCGACGATGAACGGACAAACAAGCCGATCCGCGATGAGCTTTGTGAGGCATCCCGACACCCTGATGTCCCTAGGGGTGGTCGGCGTGCTGATGATCATGCTCCTGCCGCTGCCGCGGTTTGCACTGGATGTCCTGCTGACGTTCAACATCACGCTGGCCATTATCGTGCTCCTGGTCGGCCTGCAGATCCGCAAGCCGTTGGAGTTTTCCGTCTTCCCCTCGGTGCTCTTGATGGTCACGCTGCTGCGATTGTCGCTGAATATTGCGGCGACCCGCCTGATTCTTCTGCACGGCAATGAGGGCGCCGGAGCGGCCGGGGAGGTGATTCGGGCCTTCGGCAATTTCGTGGTGGGCGGCAACTATACCGTCGGGCTGGTCGTGTTCGTCATTCTCGTGGTCATCAACTTCGTCGTCGTGACGAAGGGAGCAGGGCGCATCGCGGAAGTGGCGGCGCGCTTTACGTTGGACGCCATGCCCGGCAAGCAGATGAGCATCGACGCCGATCTGAACGCCGGTTTGATCAACGAGGCCGAGGCTCGCCGGCGGCGGCGGGAGATCGCCGAGGAGGCCGACTTTTACGGCGCGATGGACGGCGCCAGCAAGTTCGTCCGGGGCGACGCGATCGCCGCGGTGATCATCATCCTTGTGAACATCATCGGCGGCCTGACCATCGGTGTGCTGCAGCAGGGGATGAGCCTGACGGCGGCGCTCCAAAACTACACCTTGCTGACGATCGGCGAGGGGCTGGTCGCCCAGGTGCCGGCGCTGATCGTGTCGACGGCGGCCGGCGTCGTGGTCACGCGCGCGGCCTCCGAGATGAATTTGGGGCGGGAGATTGCCAGTCAAATCCTGATCTCGCCGAAGGTGCTGGGGACCGCGGCCGTCATCTTGCTCGGGCTCGGGCTGATGCCGGGTCTCCCGCATCTGGCGTTCATGGGGCTCGGAGCGTTGGTGGGGTGGTTGGCGTATGAAGTGCACAAGCACGTGCGAGAGCATGCCGCGGCGCAGACGCCTGCGGCCGCAGCTCTCAAACCCGTCGATCCGGTTCAAGAGGTGGCGCCGCTGGATCTTATGGAGGTGCAGGTCGGCTACGGATTGATCGGCCTCGTCGAAAGCGATCAGGGCGGGACGTTGCTGGATCGCATCAAGGGGCTCCGGCGCCAGATCGCATCGGAGATGGGATTCCTGGTCCCTCCCATTCATATTCGGGATAACCTGCAGCTTCGGCCGAACGACTATGCCGTGTTGTTGAAAGGCGTGGAGTTGGTCCGAGCGGAAATTTGGCCCGGGCATGTTCTGGCCATCGATCCAGGAACGGCTCAGAAGACCGCCGTCCAGGGGATTCCCACCAAAGAGCCGGCGTTCGGCCTTCCGGCGCTCTGGGTGCCCGAGTCGGCTCGGGATCAGGCGCAGATGGCCGGTTTTACCGTGGTCGAAGGAAGCGCGGCGATCGTGACCCATCTGTCCGAGATCATCAAACGCCATGCGCATGAACTCCTGGGACGGCAAGAAGTACAGGGGCTGCTCGACGAACTGGCCAAATCCCATCCCAAACTGGTGGAAGAGGTCGTCCCCGCCTTGCTTCCGCTCGGCGCCGTGGTCCGCATCCTCTCTAATCTCCTTCGAGAAGGCGTCCCAATCCGCGACCTCCGCACCATCCTTGAAGCGGTCGCCGATCACGCTGCGGCGACGAAAGATCCCGACCTGTTGACCGAGGCGGCGCGGCAGGCGCTGGCGAGAACGATCACCCGGCAGTATCTCGGTCCGGACGGCATCCTGCCCGTGATCAATCTCGACCCTCGCCTGGATCGTACGCTGCTGGAGCAGGTGAGTTCGGCCGCCCAGGGCACGCAGGGGGCGATTGACCCCGGGGTTGCACAACGATTGTTGAACAGCCTGAAGCAGGCTGCCGAGAGGATCGCCGGGCGCGGGATGCAACCGGTCATTCTGTGTTCGCCGGCGCTTCGGCGCCATTTGCGCCGGTTGACTGATCGGGTTCTGCACTCGGTCCCGGTGCTGGCGCTCAGCGAGATCGATGCGGCAGCCAAGATCACGGCCTATGAGACGATCCGATTCGGCGAGGACATGGCCTAAGGAAACCAGGAGGAAGCGGTATGAAGATCAAGACATTTCGGGCCTTGACGATGCAAGAGGCCCTGCGGGCGATCAAAACGGAGCTGGGTCCTGAGGCGGTGATCCTCTCGACAAAGCGGGTCCGGCATGGCGGGCGTCTGTTCGGAATGTTCGGCCGATCGATGATCGAGGTGGCGGCGGCGATCGATCCGGGGAACATCGGCAAGGACCGAGCGTCGGGAAGCCGGCGCAGTCCGAGCGGCGAGCACGGTTTTGACGATCTCCTGCGGCTCTCGCTTAAGCGCCCCTCAGTGCAAGAGGGGGCGACCTTCGAGCGGTCGGATCCGATGCCGTCGAAGGATCCAGAGCCGGCGAGACACACGCCGGTTGAATGGCGGGAGATCCTGAACGAGTTGAGAGACATCCGCCGAATCCTCACTGAAGCCCCCGCACGTCTTGAGCGAAACAAACGACTGGACCTGACCGACATCCTCTCGAGCTGGTGTCAGGATCTGATCGGCGCGGGCCTCACGTGCGCCACGGCAGAACGCATGGTCGAAGAGGTACGGCAACGACTTGAAGAGTCGTCGCTGGCGTCTCCCGCCGCCGTCCGCCAGGTTCTGTCTCGGGTGCTCGCGGACCATGTGCATGTCGCCGGGCCGCTCTTGCAGCCGGACGAGCGAAGGAAAACGGTCATCTTCGTCGGCCCGACCGGGGTTGGAAAAACGACCACGATCGCCAAATTGGCGGCTCATTACCGGCTTCAGGAGCGACGGAAGGTGGCCTTGATCACGCTCGACACGTACCGGCTGGCAGCCGTCGAGCAACTCAGAATGTACGCGCACCTGATCGGGCTCACGGTGGATGTCGCGCTGACCAGGCGAGAGGCGGCGGAATGTATTCGCCGGCAGAGCCAGGCCGACTTGATTCTGATCGACACGGCGGGCAGAAGTCCGAGAGATGCGGCAGGCATGGAGGAGCTCAAGGAAATGATCACTCTGGACCCTCCGTGCGAAGTGCATCTCGTGCTGTCGGCGGCGACTCGCGAGCGGGATCTCAGAGACGGCGTCACTTCCTATGCCGGGATTCCGATCAGCCGGCTGTTGTTTACGAAGCTGGACGAAACCACGAGCTTCGGCGGCCTCTTCGACCTCGGGTGTCGAACCGGTCTGGCGCTGTCGTATTTCAGCACGGGGCAGCGCGTGCCGGAGGACCTCGAAGTCGTACGGCCGGAGCTCGTTGCGGCGCTGGTGCTGGGAGACGATGTGCGGCAGCCGGCCTTCACGCGGGCGGGACGGAGCGCGGGCGAACCCCGTAAAGGTGAGGGGTGACGGCCGACACCGATCGCGTGCCGCCTAGGAATGACGAGACGTGGGGAAGGAGGATGGTCATGGATCAGGCGACAACGTTGCGAGCATGGATCGGCGAGCAGGCGGAGTGCCGTGCGCCTCTGCAGGTCATCGCCGTGACCAGCGGGAAAGGCGGGGTCGGAAAAACCAATGTGGTGGCCAACCTGGCGGTCGCTCTTTCGCAAGCCGGCAAACGGGTGTTGGTCCTTGATGCGGATCTGGGACTCGGCAATCTGGATGTGCTTCTCGGCTTGATGCCCCAATACACCTTGGAGCACGTCTTCGCCGGAGAGAAACGGCTGTCGGAGATCATTCTGCCCGGCCCCGGCGGGATCACCGTCCTTCCGGCGAGCTCCGGCGTGCACGAGCTTACGGCGCTGAGCGACCGGGAACGGCTGATCCTGCAAAATGAATTGGACCAGCTCGGTCGGGCGATCGATCTCCTGCTCATCGATACCGGAGCCGGGATTTCATCGAACGTGCTGTTCTTCGCCGTTGCCGCACAGGAGATTGTCGTGGTGGTTGCTCCGGAGCCGACATCGATCGCCGACGCCTATGCGCTGATGAAAGTGCTGTCACAGCGGCATCGCGAAACCCGTTTCCGCCTCTTGGTGAACTTGGCGCGAAATCCTCAGGAGGGCATCGAAGTCTACCGCAAGATCGGCCGCGTCGCCGACCGTTTTCTCAACGTGTCGATCGACTATGCGGGTGTGATCCTGAGCGACGACTATGTGCCGCTTGCGGTGCGTCAGCAGCGGCCCGTAGTGGAACTGTTCCCGCACGCGCCGTCCAGCCGCGGATTTCAACAACTGGCGAAAACCGTCGCGGCCTGGGAATTAGCCCGCTTCCCGAAAGGCGGCGTCCAATTCTTCTGGCAGCGTTTGGTTGAGCAGGCCTGACCGGACTGCAGGCTACCGGTCACCGCCGTTACGGCCACCGGGGTCATGGGGTCTGTTCACGAGTCGGCGTTGAACTGTGATCCGATGAAGGAACCGAGGATGTATCGCACGGCCGAGGCACCGCGCGGGGAGTGTGGCGCATGGCAGGATGCGGAAAAGGAGCGCATCATCCGTGAATTCGCGCCCGTGATCAAGGCCATCGCCCATCGTCTGGCATTCCGGCTGCCGGCGCATCTGGATGCGGATGATTTAATCTCGGCCGGCGTTATCGGCCTGATGGACGCCATGACGAAATACGATCCCGGCCGCGAAGCCAAATTCAAAACCTACGCGGAATTCCGCATCCGCGGGGCGATGCTCGATGAGATACGGTCGATGGACTGGATCCCACGATCCACGCACGAGCGCATCGGCCTGCTTGAGAAAGCCCATGCCGAGCTGATGAAGCGGTACGGGCGGCCCCCGACGGACGAAGAACTGGCGGAAGCGCTCAATCTGTCGCTCGCCGAACTGTCGGAGTATCTCACCAGCGCCCAAGGTGCGGTGCTGCTGAGCCTTGACGACCTGGGCGTTCAGGAGGCGGACGGGCACCGCATTCTTCGCATGCTGGTCGATACCGAGCATCCCGATCCACTGTCGCAGGTTGTCAGTGGACATATCCGCGAGCGGTTAGCCAAGGCCATCGAAGAATTGCCGGAAAAGGACCGATTGGTCTTGACCCTGTACTATGTGGAAGAACTGACGATGAAAGAGATCGGGCGAATCCTCAACGTGACGGAGTCTCGCGTGTGCCAAATTCACACGAAAGCCATCCTGCGTCTCAGAGCGAAACTCCAGTCTTTGAGGTAGACCCTATCTGAAGATTGGTTGGCGAGCGAGATGGCGCGCTCCAGGCAATGCGGCGGTGTGGTTCTCGCCTATCGGATCGCCGACGCCCGGCAAATTCTTCCTCTTCCTGCAGAAGATGCCGCGGGCGGAATGAAGGAATCGCGGTATGGAGGAAACAAGTTCCTGTCTTTTCTGCGCCGATCGCGTCTCCATCCCCTTCCTGGTCGTGGCATCTTGGTTGCTTAAGCACGCTGAACGCAGGTGAGGGTGGCCTATGAACAGAGGCATCTATCCTATTCTCTCCGGAGCGTTGGCGCAGGAGCGGCAGGTCCAGATTGTCGCCAATAATATCGCAAACGTGAACACCGTCGGCTTCAAACACGATGCGGCGGTGTTCAGATCGATTCTGGCTCGATCCGTCGCGATGGCGCCGTTACCGAGACTCTCCGATTTTCGTCCGGCTGGGGCCGCGGAGCGGGTCTTTGTCGACCTGCCGGGATTGCGGACGGGCTTCGAGCCAGGACGTCTTCGGGTGACCGGCAACCCGCTCGATCTTGCGATCGTGGGCAATGGATTTTTCGAAATTAGCACGCCGCAAGGCGTGCGTTACACCCGCAACGGTATCTTCCACCTCGACGGGCGGCGTCGTCTGGTAACGGAGTTAGGCTTTCCCGTCATGGGGCAAAACGGCGAACTTACCTTGCCGCCGGGGGAGGTCCGGATCGATCCACGCGGAGTCATCGAGGTCAACGGCCAGCGGGCTGGTGTCATCAAGGTGGTTGAGTTTCCGACGGATGAGAGCCTACAAAAGGTAGAGGACGGCCTCTTTGCGGGCCGCAATCCCAAGCCGGTCAGAGAGGCCGTGATCCACTCCGGCTCGCTCGAAGAGTCCAACGTAAACGCCGTGGGAGAGATGGTCAACATGATCCAGAGCATGCGCATGTATGAGTCGGCTCAAAAGCTGATCCAGACGTTTGATCGAATGACGGAACTGGCGGTGCAGGATGTGGGGAGAGTGGCGTGACCGGAGGGAACGATGATCAGAGCGATGTGGACCGCGGCGACAGGGATGACCGCGCAGCAGATAAATGTCGATACGATTGCACACAATTTGGCGAACGTCAATACGAACGCGTTTAAACGGAGCCGGGCCGAGTTCGCCGATCTGCTCTACCAGGTTCAACGCTTGCCCGGGACCAATGCATCGAACATCGGGATTTTTCCCGTTGGCGTCCAGATCGGAGCCGGTGTGCGCCCCGTGACGGTAGCCAAGGAATGGATCCAGGGCAATTTGCGGCAGACCGGCAACGACCTCGATCTCGCGATCGATGGCCCGGGCTTCTTTCAAGTATCTCGGCCGGACGGGACGATCATGTACACCCGGAACGGATCGTTCAAGCGCGACAACGCGGGGAACCTCGTCACGGGCGACGGCGATCTCCTGAACCCCGTGATTACCATCCCCTCGGGCGCGTTGAAAATCGATGTCGGCCAAGACGGCACGGTCTCGGTGCTGATGCCCGGAGTCACGCAAGCTACGCAAGTGGGGCAAATTCAGCTCGTGCGATTCGACAACCCGTCCGGGCTTGTCGCCTTCGGAAACAATCTGTTCCTCGATAGTTTTGCGTCGGGACCGCCGATTCAAGGCGTGCCGGGTTTTGCCAGCGGCTTTGGGACGATTCAGCAGGGTTTTCTTGAAAGCTCCAATGTGAATCTGGCGGAGGAGATGGTCAACATGATCATTGCGCAACGGAGCTACGAGATCAATTCCAAAGCCATTCAGGCGGCCGACGATATGATGGGCATCGCCAATAATCTCAGACGATAAGGCAGACGAGGCGGAACGGAACGAACGAAGCGAGAAGAGGCGAAGAAGCCGATGGTGCGAAGAATCATCGTGCTGCTGGTCGTCGGCGTGCTGCTCGCTCCGCCTTCAACATGGGCGGGTGCGAGCGGCGGGACCAAGATGGCAGGCCGTATGCGGACTGAACACGTCACGGCCGACCGGATCGAGGCGGCCATTCGGCGCTACCTGGAAGGGCGGATCGCGAAACCGATCGAGGAGGTGGCCGTGCGTCTCCTTGATCCCCAGGACCCCGTGCCGGTGAAGGCCGGACCGTTGACGATACGTGTGACGGCCTCGGAGGTCGAGGCCGGATACGGCCGGCAGCGTTTCGATGTGACCCTTCTGGTGAATGCACGTCCGGTGGAGGTCATTAAAGCGACGGCGGAGGTGACGGCGTTTGCTGATCTGGCGGCGACGACACGGCTCATCAAACAGGACGAGGTGATCGGGCGGGACGATGTCGCCGTGGTCCGAATGAGGATTCCCGGGGCTTTTCAGGATGTGGTCACCGACCCGGGCGACGCGATCGGCAAGCGCGCCGTCAGGCCGATTCGCCCGCAGACGCCGATTCCGACCTCGTCTCTTGGTCAGCCATATCTGGTGCGAAAAGGAGAGCGCGTCACTATCGAGGCCCGGCGGGGAGGACTCCTGATTCAGGCTGCGGGGATTACCAAGGCAATGGGCCAGATCGGGCAGTTCGTGACGGTGACGAACCAGGATTCCGGAAAAGACGTGCGGGCACAGGTCGTCGGACCCGGTGTGGTGCGTGTGGAGTTTTGAGTGAAGGGTGCGGCACGGCAGTCGATGCAAGCAGCCAAGCAACCGAGACCCAGCGGCGTTCGAGACCTGTTCTGTTGCGCCTTCCGGGCGTGTCGGCTGTGGTCGGGCATCGGTTTCCTGATGCCGGCCATGCTGGCGGCGGGCTGCAGCTCGAAGCCGATCAGCTCGACCGTGGCGGTCCCGCCGATTCCACCGCCGAAGACCGTCGGGTCGCTGTGGCAGGAAGAGAACGGCCGCGCCTATCTGTACGAAGATCTCCGCGCGATGCGGGTGGGGGATATCCTGACCGTCAAGATCGTGGAGAAGCACAGCGGGTCGAAGAGCGCCGATACGAAAGCGGAGCGGGAGTCCACGCTCTCCAACGGCGTCGACGGCGGCGCGGTGGGCACGATCGGAATCCCGGGCGTCCGGTTGGGGGCGGAGGTCCAGCGGGGACTCGCCATCGATGCGAGCGCCAAGAATAAATTCAACGGGAAAGGGGCGACGAGTCGGGCCGACACCCTGACCGGGACGATGTCGGCGATGGTCACGGAAGTACTGCCCAACGGCGATCTCCGGATCGAAGGGCGGCGCGAGGTGACCATCAACAGCGAGCGGCAGGTGATGACGCTGAGCGGAGTCGTGCGCCGCGTGGATGTCGATACCAAAAACACCGTGCTCTCGACGGCGATCGCCGACGCGAGAATCGAGTACTCGGGGCTCGGGGTGGTGGACGACGTGCAGCGGCCCGGGTGGTTTGTCCGGATCTTGGACTGGATTTATCCGTTTTAGCAGAAAGAAAACACCACAAGGCAAAAAGCGGAAGGCGCGAGGTAAACGGCGGAAATCGGAAGGCGGAGGAAGAAGGACATGCGGGGGGCACGGGCGGCAAAGAGGAAGACCCTTCCATGGGCGACTAGTTTGTCGGTTCCCATTATTGTGGCCCTGGGACTTTTGCCTTTTACCTTCCATTCTGCGGAGGCGGCGCGCATCAAGGATGTTGCGACGTTCGAGGGCGTGCGGGAGAACCAATTGATCGGGTACGGCTTGGTGGTGGGACTCGATCGAACCGGCGACCAGGTCATCGGCGGGCAGTTCACCGTGCAAGCCATGATGTCCATGCTGAACAAAATGGGCATCAATCTCGTGATTGATCCGATCATGCTGCTGACGCGCAATATCGCGTCGGTGATGGTGACCGCCAAATTGCCGCCGTTCGCCAAGCCGGGGATGACAGTGGACGCGGTGGTCTCCTCCATGGCGAACGCGAAAAGCCTGCAAGGGGGGACGTTGCTGTTGACGCCGCTGAAAGCGCCGAATCAACAGGTCTACGCCGTCGCGCAGGGCCCGATTTCCATCGGCGGCTTTCTCGGGGGTATCGGGGGTCCGGGCGGCAGCACGGTGACCAAGAATCATCAGGCGGCCGGCAGGGTCCCCGGCGGCGCGATCGTGGAAAAAGAAGTCGTGGTCGATCTGGACGCGTGGGATTCGGTGCTGATCCTGCTGCGGCAGGCCGATTTCACGACCGCGCTGCGCATCGCCGACGCGATCAACGGGGTGTTCGGAGCGGGGACGGCCGTCCCCGTCAACGCCGGGCAGGTTCGGGCCTCCATTCCGCAGGAATTTCGCGGTCGGGTGGTGCAATATATCGCGACCCTTGAAGGGCTGGATGTCGCGGTGGACGTGCCGGCCAAGGTGGTGATCAACGAGCGAACCGGCACGGTTGTCCTCGGCGAGCATGTTCGCCTGGCCACCTGCGCGATCTCCCATGGCAATCTCACAATCTCGGTTAAAACCAATTTGAATGTCTCTCAGCCGCCCGCTCCGGTGATTGGATCGACCGGGGGGCAGACGGTCGTGACGCCGGATGTCCAGACGGAGGTGAAAGAGCAGGAATCTCGCTTAATGGTCGTGGATGAAACGGTGACGTTGGGCGAGGTCGTTCGGGCCTTAAACGCCGTGGGCGTGACGCCCAGAGACTTGGTGGCCATTCTGTCGGCCTTGAAGGCGGCCGGAGCCCTGCAAGCCGGCCTCGAGATCATCTAGCGAGGGACGGTCACATGGAGATCACGCCGCCGCCTTTATCAAGCACCGCTAGCGACCAACTCGCCGACTTGCCTATTCAGCAGGCTGGCCGGTTGGCTCAGACCATATCCCGCCGACTTCAACAACTTACCGTGTCCGGGGAGGAGCTTCGCAAGGCCGCACAGGAATTCGAGGGTTATTTTCTGGCGTATCTCTTGAAAGTGATGAGAGACACCGTTCCCAAGGGGTTCATTGAAAATAAGGCGGGAGCGCAATTTTACAGCTTCTACGATCAAGAAATCGGACGGCTGGCCGCACAGGCTGGAGGCATCGGGCTTGCGACCATCATGGAGAACCATTTGAAAGAGCGAGGCTATCCCGGTGCCTAAGACGTGCTCAAGTTTGTGCCTGTGCGGCCGATAAAGGGCACAGCCGGAGGCCATCGGCGCGTTGGGACGGACTTAGAGCGTTCAGCCGGCGAACAAGGAGCCAAGCGATGGAAATTTCAGGACAAAACAACGCTCGAGAGCTGGCAGCATTTCTCCTAGGAGTGCACGAGTCCGAGCGGACGGGAACCCCAAAAACCACGCCGTCCGGTCTGCAAACCGATCAGATACGCATTTCCCAGCGCGCCAAGGAGATCCAGCAGATCAAGTCATTGGTGCAGCAGACCGCTTTATCCCGAGAGGAACACATCGAACGTCTTCGCCAGGCAATCGAGGCGGGGACGTACGATGTCAGCGGGCGGCGCACAGCCGATGCCTTGATTCGCAACGTGCTGACGGAGACTGTTCTGTGATCCTGTTCTCTTGCAGAACGAAGGGTGCGTCGGCGCCTTTTCCAGAGGATGCTGATCCGAATCGGCCGAGCGCGTAAACGGGGTCCGGATGCCGACTCCTTCATCGCCACCAGCGTGCTTCATCGGCGAACTGATCGACCTGCTGCAACGGATACAGGATCGCGCTCGAGCTCTGCTTGAACTGCTGACGCGAGAGCACGCGAGCCTCAAGACGCTGGCCTTGAAGGAATTCGACGGCCTTCTCGTAGAGAAGGTCCGGTTGCTGGACGACCTGCGAGCCCTTGATGAGCGACGCTCTGCCCTGATCGGACAATTGGCCCGCCAGTGGGCTGTTCCTCCGGAAACGCTGACCCTCGAGGACATTGCGCGTAGAATCGGAGGAGAAGAGGCGAACCTGCTGCGGCATCTGCGCCGCCGGCTTGAGGCGACAGTCACCGCAGTGGGAGAGGGGAATCGGTTCACGGGCGGGCTCATTGCGTGGTCGCTTGATTTTCTCCATCAAGGCCTCAGCCTGTTACAAAGGAGAGAAGGGCGCACCACGCTGTACGCGCACTCGGGGAGACTTCAGCCTGCCGCAGGAGGCGGAGGGCTGATTGAACGGAAAGGGTGAGCATGTCGGGGATCACGAGTCTGTTCGGGATCGGCACGTCGGCGCTCTTCGCCTTTCAGCGCGCCCTCGCCGTCACCGGGCAGAACGTCGCCAATGTGCAGACCCCCGGCTATTCACGGCAGGAAGCGATCCTCTCCGAAGCGATTGCGCAGGACGGCCGTCCCGGCCAGATCGGCACCGGCGTGCAGGCGACCGAGATCCGCCGTGCCCTGAACACCTTCGTCGAGCGCCAACTGCTGGCCTCCCGTGAGCACCTCGGTCGATTTCAAGCCTCCAGAGATAGTCTCGCTGTTGTTCAAGGCCTCTTCGGCGATGCCAACGACCTCGGCATCGGCGCGAGCCTGAACGAGTTCTTCAACGCCGTTCAGGACGTCGCGACGAATCCGTCGGATGTGACGGCCCGGTCGGTGCTGCTCTCGAAGGCCGCAACGCTCGCGGCTCGCTTCAACCAAGCGGCGTCGGATCTGCATGCGCAACGGCAGGCGCTTGATGCTCAGGTCGGCCAGACCATTGCCGAGATTAACACTCTGGCCTCGCAGATTGCGGAGTTGAACACGGAGATCAATTTGGCTGAGACCGCCGGGCAGCGGGCGAATGACTTGCGGGACCAGCGCGGACGGCTGCTCAATGAATTGGCTGAGCGGATCGAGGTCTCGGTCATCGAGGATGCCACCGGGCAAGTAACCGTCTTTGTCGGGCGAGGGCAGGCGCTCGTTGAAAAGGGAGACGCCCGCCGATTAGTGGGGACGGCGTCGCCTGGAAACAACGGGCTGCTCGATGTCCACTATGAGGACGTGGGCGGGACGCTGGTGACCATCGCACCGGTCATTTCAAGCGGCCGATTGAGAGGGCTGCTGGACGTTCGCGATTCGAACATTCCTGATCTGCTCACCGCGCTCGACACGCTGGCCGGCACGCTGGTCACCGAGGTGAACCAGCGGCACAGGGCTGGCTACGGCTTGGATGGGAGCACAGGGCAAGACTTCTTCTCGCCGACCGGTCTGACGGCGGCAACGATATCGGTTGCCATCACCGATCCGCGGGCGATCGCTGCCTCGGACACCGCGACCGGCATCCCGGGCAATAATGCGAATGCGTTGGCACTGGCTGCGCTCAAGAACCTGTCTCTGTCGGCGCTGGGGGATGCGACCTTGAGCCGCTATTACAGCACGACGGCGGCCAATCTGGGCACCGTCGCGCAAGCTGCGGAGCGTGATCTGACCGCGCAGCAGATCGTGCACGAGCAGCTTGAGGCCCACAGAGCCGAAGCATCCGCCGTTTCTCTGGATGAAGAAATGGTGAATATGATCAAGTACCAGCGGGCGTTCGAAGCCGCCTCCCGCTTGATCGTGCTCACGGACGAGTTGATGCGGACGATCTTGGAGCTCAAGCGATAGGCGCAAGTGGAGACGGGGGGCACGCGCCGGTGGCGATCCGCCATGAACCGTCATGAGGGATGATCATGAGAGTGGCCGATCAGCAGATCGTCGGGGTCGTCTTAGGAAACATGCAGCGGGCTCGAGAGCAATTATTGATCGCACAGGAGCGCATCTCATCGCAACAGCGGGTCGCGAAGCCGTCCGATGATCCGGCCGCGTTCAGCCGAATTATTGTTGGAAAGGCCAGCCTCGCCGAAGCTGAACAATATCTCCGCAATATCCAGTTTGCCTCTGCGCGCTTGGATGCGGCTGATGGAGCGCTCGTCCAGGTCAGCACACTGCTCGGCCGCATTAAGGAACTGGCCGTTGGCGCACGGAGCGACACGAAGACCGCCGGCGACCGCAGCCATGTTGCACAAGAGGTGCGCCAGCTTCATAGGCAGCTTGTCCAGCTGGCGAATTCCGAGATCGACGGCCAAACTCTGTTTGCCGGGACGAAAACCGATCTTTTGCCGTTCGTCCTAGGAGTCGGAGATGCCGTGACGTATCAAGGCAACAATGAGAGACAATCGATTCAGGTGGGCACAAGCCAGACGATCCAGGTGACGGTACCCGGCGACGAGATCTTTACTGGTCCCAGGGTCAACGTGTTCGACGCGATCAGGGATTTGCTCTCCGCCCTGGAGAGCAACGATGGCGCCGGCATTGAGGCCGGGATCGCCGCCATGGATGATGCGCTCGCGCAAGTCGCCGACGCGCAGGGGCGGATTGGCGCAATGGCGAACCGGGCGGAGAGCACGTCGATGATGCTGGGGCAGGTGAGGGATGTGTTGACCACGGTCCTCTCGCGACAGGAGGATGTGGATCTGGCCCAGGCCGTGGCGGATCTTGCACGGCAACAGGTTGCCATTCAGGCGGCGGCGGAGGCGGCCAGCCGTCTGTTTGAAAGCTCTCTGGTCACATTTCTCAGATAACCGTGCACTGAATTGCGAACCAGCCATCAAGCAGGCGGATCCCGAGGCGGATCGGACGCATGGGCCAGGGAGGGCGATCATGCTGGTCCTGACGCGCAAGGCAGGAGAAGGGATCATCGTTGGCTCCGATATCCGGCTGGTCGTCCTGGATGTCAAGGGCAGGCAGGTCAGGCTGGGCGTCGAGGCCCCGTCGACGGTTCAGATTCACCGTGACGAAGTGTATGCCCGCATCCTTGACGAGAATCAGCGAGCCGCTGTCGCGAGCCTCAATTCGCTAGAGGCGGTGAAGCATTTAAGCGTCAGGAGGCGGGTCGAATCCCAAACGGAGTTTCAACCCGAGCCTCAGCCTGAGGGTCTATGAAGGTCACGACCACCCGCTTCGGCGACATCGAATACCGAGACGACATGGTTCTTACCTTTCCGTCCGGCCTCATCGGCTTCCCCGAGGCGACCCGATTTCTGATTCTCGATCACGATCGTCAAGTGCCGTTTAAGTGGCTGCAAAGCGTGGATGATGGGGCGTTGGCGTTCGTTATTATGGATCCGGCCGTGTTTAAGCCGGACTACCGAGTGTCCGTTGCTCGAGATTGCCTTCCCGACTTAGGCTGCCTGAAAGAGGACGATCTCCTCATGTTCGTCGTCCTCACCGTCCCATCCGATGATCCGATTCGGATGACGGCCAACCTGCGAGGTCCGGTCATCGTCAATCATCGAACCCGCATGGCCAAGCAAGTGATTCTTCACGAAGAATGGCCCATCCGTTATCCGCTGTTTCCCTCGCACCCATCGCAGTCGATGGCCGGGAGACCGCCTTCTCTTGTCTCCTGTCCGAGTTAGGCGGCCTTGCCGCCAACCCCGGGGTTCAAGTTTCGCCTGGATATTCCGATGCCGTGTTGGGCGTTGGGACGTGATCGATCCTGACGATCACAGTGGGTCCACATGCTTTCCCGCCACGAGCCGACGGCGGCATCAGCGACCTCCTATGTTTGTTGAGAGCAACGTCGGTAACTGGGAAAGGTACGATCGAGCTGCACGGTGTCGCCGAACAGGTAGTCACAGGATCCAATGAGTCACCCCCAACCGAATCCTTCCGCCCGCCGAAAACGCATTCCGATCGAGCAGCTCACCGTCGGAATGCGGATTCTCGCGCTTGATCGATCCTGGTTGGAAACGCCGTTTGTGCGCCATCGCATGCGTGTCACCGCGCAGAAGCAGATCGACACGTTGAAGGCTTGCGGCGTGCGTGTCGTCGAGGTCGAGGTTCACGAAGGAGCGGAGGGCACGTGCGCGAGTGATCCGGAGATGGCAACTTCCGGCTCGTTGGCTGGTCGGCCGGCCGAGGTGCACGCCAACTCTCAGCCCTCTCCCCCGGTGACCTCTTTCGAAGAGGAATTGCCGATCGCGCGCCAGGTATACCGGGAAGCGAAACGGATCGTCGAGCAAGCGATGCACGATGTTCGAATGGGGCGAGAAATCAATGCCGATGCCGTGAATCGGGTCGTGGCCGAAATGGCGGACAGCATCCTCCGCAATGAAGATGCCTTGGCCAGTCTGTCTCGGCTGAAGAGCTTCGATGAGTACACGTTTTTTCACTCGGTCAACACCTCCATTCTCGCGCTGGCGCTGGGACGTAAGCTGGACATGGACCGCACGGCGCTGCAGCAACTCGGCATCGGCAGCCTGCTGCACGATATCGGGAAGACGAAGGTACCCTTGGAAGTGTTGAACAAGCCGGGCCGGCTCGATCCTGACGAATACGAAATCGTGAAGCAACATGCCCTCCGGGGCGCGGAGATACTATCCCGGACGACAGGGGTGAAGGACGAGATCGTCCGGCCTGCGCTCGAACATCACGAGCGTGTGGACGGGACAGGTTATCCCTTCGGCCGAACACAGAAGGATCTCAGCCTCTTCGGTCTGATCTCCAGCGTCGTGGATATCTATGACGCCGTTACCAGTGATCGCGTGTATCACAAGGCAAAGACGCCGCATGAAGCGCTCCAAATTCTCTATGGCCTCGGGCAGAGCGGGCATCTCGACTCGACGCTCGTGCAACGATTCATTCAGTGCATCGGGGTATATCCGGTCGGGTCGTGCGTGGCCTTGAATACAGGTGAACTCGCGGTCGTCAGCCGAATCAACCGGCATGCGCCGTTAATGCCAACCGTACTGCTTGTGAAAGATACCGATGGTCGCACGATAGCCAGACCGAAGCCGCTTGACTTAGCCGCACAGAGTCGCAAGCCGATCCGGCGGATCGAAACGGTGGTCGGTCCTGACCGGGTTGGGCTGAACCCCGAGCTCGTGCTGGACGAAACGGCCGAGTGACGCCGCTCGAGCGTAAAGGGCGTACCTGCCGTACTCATTCGGCAGGGTAGGGGCGGGGGTGAACTGAAGGCTGATCGCCGACGGCTATTTTCATGCCAGTCCCACGCGTGATGAACATCAAGGCTGGACGAGAGACGAGCGGCTCGGGGCGAGGGGGAAGCGACTCCAGCCTCGGGCCTCTGCCCCACGCCTATTTTCAGAAGAGATCGCGAAACCATCGTCCATATTCCTTCGACAGGCAGCCTCCCGGCACGAGTCTCCGATTCACCATGGTCATGACACCCTTGTGAGTCCAGGGGGCCCCGCCGACGAGGACGAGGATCGCGCGTCCGGCGCTCGGCGCGGCATCATAGCTCCGTTGCACGGCCGGCTCCCACCGGCTTTGTTCCAGCAGGAACCCGGCGACCGCGAGCAACCGGTCAGCTTTGTCCAGGCGGTCCAGCGAAAGGGCGCGTTTCTCCTCTTGATGCGACGCCATAAAACGCGACCCCCTCCGATCTGACGGCCTTGAAGAAGGGGCTGCCAAGCGGTTCGTTCGTGGCAACATCCGGCCGCGTCAGGATCGCCACCGAAACGGACCGCCCGCTCTCCAGTTCGTACCGGTAAAACAGGTCTCGAAGCGCGTCCTCGATCTCAGGGTCCTTCTCTGCCACGCCAACGAGAGTATCGAAGTCCGAATCAGCGCGCGTTCCTCTCCCCCAATTTTGGATCCATAGGCGATGGCTTGCAGCACCGATGGGTGATCGGCCAACTTCGCCCCAATCTCGACTAAGACATCACGGTGCCGCTGAAACATGGCCTGGCTCCGAGGAGCGGCGCCAGAGTAACGACTCGCTCGCCGCCGTGCAACGCAACGAGCAGTGTGAGGTCATTCTGACATCCCTTGAGAACCGGCTACTGCCGAGGGGAGGACTCGCGAGTCTGATAACGCTCCAGGACCTCGGCGAGACGAACGGCCTCCCGTTTCAACGCCTCGAATCCCTGCCGGAGCTCGTCGGGACTGCCCATCCGGCAGAACACCTCGAGGCGGCCAGCCGCCTGGGTGAGTTCTCGCGCGCAGAGGTTGCCGGCGGTGCCTTTCAACGAGTGGGCCACATGCTCGAGTTGCCTGCGGTTCTGCTGGGCGAGGGCTTGGTTCGCACGGTCGATGGCAGACTGATAGCTGCTTAAATAGAGGCGGATTAAGTCCTGCTGCAGTTCGGCATCCCCGTCAATGTTGCCGAGCATAGCGTGGGGATCGAAGACGCTCGACGAATTGTCCTCTGCGGCGGCCACCACGGCGGGGGGCGCTCTTCTGTCCGTCTCGCGGGTTTGTGCGGACGGAAGCCAGCGTTTGAGAGCTGCCCTGAGGTCATCGGTCTTGATCGGTTTGGCCAGGTAATCATCTGCGCCGGCGGCCAGGCAGCGATCGCGATCTCCCGGCATGGCGTTCGCGGTGATCGCGATGATCGGGATATGGCGGATGGTCGAGCTCTTAGGAGAACGATCCGCTTCGGCCCCGGTGGAGAGGCCCGCCGAGCTTTCCCACTCGCGGATTCGCCGTGTGGCTTCCAAGCCATCCATCTCCGGCATCTGTACATCCATGAGAATCGCGTCATAAGCAGCCTGCTGAATGGCACGGACGGCTTCGCGTCCATTGCTTACGGCGTCGGCGCAATACCCGAACCGTTCGAGCATCTTGACGGTCAAGGTCTGATTGACCGGATTATCTTCAGCGACGAGCACGCGCGCGCATCGGTGTGAGTCTCCGATGGCGTCGCTGGTAATGACGGGTGTGGACGCAGCCGTGTTCGGTGGTGGTTCAGCGGGGAGCGGCGTGGCGGGTGATGAGGTTCCTAACGCGAAATGTAAACACTGGAGGAGTTGGTCGTGTCGGACGGGTTTGGTGAGACAAGCCGACGCGCCGGCCTCATGGGCCGCCTTGGCCTGTCCAGGCTGGATCAAGGAGGTTAGCGCGATCAACGGGAGCGTACTGCAACCGGGCAGGGTCTTGACGCGGCGTGTCAAGGCAATCCCGTCTTCCCCCGGCATCACGACGTCCACGATGGCGACGTCGAACGGTTGATGGTCGGCCACCGCATGTTGGAGGAGCCGGATTGCCTCCTCCGCGTTTTCGGCCGGCACGGCCGCCATACCCCAGGAGGAGATGAGAGAATGAAGGATCCGGCGGGTGGTCGCATTATCATCGACAATCAGCACGCGCCGCCCAGCCAACTCCGCGCATGCCGCCGCCGGGGATTGTGCCGCTTTGGCCGACCGGATCGTGAACCAGAAGGTGCTCCCGCGGCCGGGTTCGCTCGACACACCTATGGTCCCGCCCATCAATTCAACAAGTTTCTTGCTGATAGAGAGCCCCAGTCCCGTGCCCCCGTACCGGCGGGTTGTTGAGGTATCAACTTGCGTGAAGGGCTGGAACAGCTTGTCGACGGCCTCCGGAGCGATGCCGATCCCGGTATCTTTAACCGAAATGAACAAGCGGACCTCGTCCGGACGAATAGGCCGGCCGTTGTAGCGGGCGTGCTGCTCCGCCAGGTGCACTTCGAGAACCACCTCGCCCCGCTCCGTAAATTTGACGGCGTTGCCGACCAGGTTCGTGAGGATTTGCCTCAGCCGGCTGGGATCTCCTACCAGCGTGTCCGGCACAGCAGTATGGACCAGGCCCGCGAGCTCGACCCCTTTTGTCTGGGCCGTTTTGGCGAACTGCGCCAGTACTTGGTCGACCAGCGCTCTGATTTGAAAGTCGATGGATTCCAGCTCGAGTTTGTTCGCCTCGATTTTACTCAGATCGAGGATGTCATTGATCAAGCGGAAAAGTGCCTCTCCGCATTGGTGGATGGTGTCGACAAACGAGCGCTGCTCGGGTTGAAGCGCAGTATCTTGCAGCAGCTCGGTTATGCCCAAGATGCCGTTGAGCGGCGTCCGAAGTTCGTGGCTCATGGTGGCCAAAAACACGTTTTTGGTATTGACCGCTTCTTGCGCGCGAACGAGTGCTCGATCGAGCTCCTGGTTGATTTCCCGCAGGGTTCGTTCCGCCGCTCTGATCGCGGTAAGGTCAGTGGCGAAGCCGCGCACGGTTCCCGTCGAAGGGGCCGGACAAAAACTCCATGCATAGGAAGCGGCCGGCAATTCAACTTCGCGGTGATGGATTGATCGGCCGGTGGCCAGGCACTGTTGCACGATAGCGGCGATGTCGGCCGGGAAGACCGTCGGGAAGCCCTGCTCCGTATAGCCAAAGCGATCAATCAAATCGGTCATGGCGGCGTTGGCATAAAGCAGACTGACGAACCTATCGAGCTCGACGACGGGAGATGGGCTTTCTTCGGCGAGGCGGGCGAGTCGATCGCGATCGCGCTCTAATTCCGCTTGCCTGGAACGATCTTGTAGGGTCAGAACCACCAGGGCCGGTTGGCCCGGAAGCGGTGCGCACTGCCATTCCACGCGTCGCTCGCGCCCGTCGCGCCGGTGCAGAATCGCGTGCCCGCTGATGGAGGTTTGGCCGTTCCGGAGGACTTCGCCGATGACCGGACCTCCGCAGCAGTCTGCCTGCGCATCACCGCTCCAACGCAGCACCGTGCCCAAGTGTCGGCCGGTGGCGCACTCCCCGCTGATTCCCAGGATCCGACCCGCTTCCGCATTCAAGGAAACGATGCGTTCCTGTCCATCGATGAGGCAGACCCCGATTGGCAGGGCGTCCAGAAGCACGTGATGGAATGCGGCGTTATAAGACGACTGATGGGTTGATGCGCGGCGAGTTATGCGCTTGGAGGTCATGACCTGGACCGCTCAGTAAATGAGGGATCGAAATACCTGTCGACCTCGACGTGCTCGCGTGAGGGATTAAGGACCTGCACAATCGTTCTGGTCGGACCGCCGGCATCCTGAGTGGACAAATCCACGTACACCGGATTAGGGGACGGTTGCCCCTGGACGTTCGTGATGACGGCGACGACCGGCCGGAGCCGGTTGTGCGGATTGATGGAGACGACGATGGCCCGTTCTCCCGTATTGAGTTCAACCAAGGTGCCGATGGGATAAATCCCCAGGCAGGCAATGGCCGCTTCGATCAGCGTGTGGTCGAACAGGCCCTGTTGTCCCCATCCGAAGAGTTGCGCGACCGCTCGGTGCGGGGTCAGCGGAAGGGCTCCGCCCCTCGGACAGACAAGAGATTGATAGGCGTCGGCGAGGCCGACCAGTTGTCCGAGAAGAGAGATTCGCTGGCCGCTCAGCCCAGCGGGGAATCCGGATCCGTCGATTCGTTCATGATGCTCTTCGACGGCGCGCCGAACGACGTCTTGCACGCTCGCCTGCTCCCTCAGCAGAGTTGCGCCCAACTGCGGGTGCTGTGCCATCACCCGGCGCTCTTGCTCGGAACAGCAATGCGCTTTCCGGAAAAGATTGCGCGGCAGGCGCACATAACCGATGTCGTGCAGCAGCGCGGCGAGTCCCGCCGCTTCGAGGTCCGGTCCGGTCAGCCCGTAGGTCGTCGCGAATAAAAGAGTGAGCACCCCCGTCTCAAGGGCATGGGCGGGAAGTTCGCGATCATACTCCCGCATTTGCCGGAGGGCCAGATGTGTGAGCATGGCGGCGCGATCGGCCAGGAGACAATCCAACAGGTTGGCGACAATGCCGACGAGCGCGGACGCGCCAGGCACCTGCCCCTCGGCCGCCACCTCGAAGAATCGGTCTATCGTAGCTCGTGCCTCGTTATAGGTCTGCCGGGCGGCACGGAGTGCTTTGCTGCGGGCTTCCAGCGTGTTGGCTTCAGGGAACGGGTGTGCCGAGGAGGTGTGCTGGCCTGCTCGATCGATCGGCGGGGAGGCGTTGTGTTCCTCTACGTCCGCACCCTTCGTCACGTCGATCGTCACATGCTGGATGCCAGAGTGCTTCAGTTTGAGAATCTCTTTTGGCCCCTTGATGTACTGCCGATGAAACAGGAACGGCGTCTTTAGCCATGGGCGGTCCAGGTCGACGACGAACATGCCGGGTTTCAGTTGATTTATATGGATTCGCTTGAGCGTGCCCATCAGCGGTTGTGCCAACGGGATCGGACGTTATGGGGCGCGTCGCTGGCCTAACGCGCGGTATTCATGCACGCTTCTGCTGGGGCGCCCATTGCATTCCCGGAGCAATGGGTCCCGGGATTCGCTGCTGCGACAAGCCGGCATACGCTTGAGCGGCGTGCCGGCTGGCAGGCTTGCCCCGCGTCGCTTCAACGTACTGTCGCCAGTACGCCTCGGCCTCATGGGGTTCCGCGTGCCTATCTCACCTGGCGATTGCCGGATACCCGTTGCTCGGGGTGCCCACTGCTCTGCCAACTGCAATGGGCCAAGCAACGGGTGAAGGCGACGAACCGTCATGAATAATGCGCGCTATCGGGTCCGGATAAAACTCCCAGAAAGGTTTTCGGCGTTTTTCCACCTGAACTTGAGCGATCGGTGTTCTGAAAATATCGCTTTTGTCTTTATCGATCCTCGATTCCTGCGGACGAGCCGTTCTATTAAGTTCTGTGCGGTTGTTGCTGATACGTGATCCACTGGCTGTCCACCAGGATCTTGGGGACCAGTCCTAGTCGGATGTTGAAAAAGTCCGTTAACTTTGTTGGCACCCATTGCTCTTTTAGCGCAATGGGTCTGACGCTCGGAAGCTCAACGTTGTTGACCTGTTGCAGCAAGAAGAGCAACGAGTGCTTCAAGTATGCCTCGCCTAAGACACGGCCGGCTTACCGACTGGCCGGTGCGCACACGCGTGCTGCTCGTTCCTCCTCCAGCGGGCGCCTCGCTGCGGCTGTGTGGGGGGCCTTTTTGCACATCCTGCAGGCGCTTTTGATCCGATTGGTAATCGGCTGAAGTCCTGCGGTTCGATAGCGCCGAACTAGCTTTTCAACAACCGGCTAGGACTGTGCCGCCGGGGGCTGTGGGGCCGGCCCTGGTGTGGAGGCTCATCTGACGTTCTTCAACACGTTGACGGGCTCCGAGCCTCCGGCAGTCCAGGCTCGTCCTGCCTGTTTCCGGCTCTTCTTGCCGGATCAGCATCGAGGCTCGGGCAGAGATTGCCGGGCAGGTCGTTACCCTGCCCAGCATCCGGCTTCGAAAGCGATAAGGGGTCGGGAGTCATTGACGTACTCGACTCGTTGGCCGCAGGCGCATCGTCCGCGGGATGTTTCGCCGGGAGGGGGATATCCGACTTCCGCCCCAGGCTCGATCGTCGACGGGCCATCGGTCTGCGACCGTCGAGGTTTCTCCGCGGGCGTACGGGGGTCACAGGCCATGGGGGCGACCATGCCCGAAGGCAAGCTGAGGAGCCGCCCGTGTGTGGCGAAGAGTGAGGCGGCTCGCTTAGTCGGGCTCGAGCCGCGCCCGCACCCGGTAGCGGATCCCCAACCGGTGCATGAGGGCCTCGGCTTGCGGTTCCATGCTGAGCGCGATGATCAGGCGGGTAACCGATCGGCTCCAGTTGCCGTTCGGCGAACGGCGGCCTTGGGGTGGAACGAGAGCACATCGGTGGTCTTGAGATGCGATTTGACCTCGACGAGATAGGCTGTGCCGTGTGTGCGTAGAGGTCAAACTCGATCGCCGCGCCGGTGACGCCGAACACCTCGCCGGCCTCATTCCGCAAGACCAGCCGCTCGGTAGTGGGAAACGCCTGCCCGGCGACTTCCTCCACCACTTTCCGCACAACCTGCCCGAGCCCGCCCCCCAGGCGGCCGCCCAGCGCCGAGACATGCAGGGTCAATTCCCGTAATTGTTTTGGCTCTTCCGGATCTTGGGTGGGTAGAGCACTCCGGGACATCCCTCGCCCCCGCTTGGCGGGGGCGAGGGTGCGGGTGAGGGGGGACATCGGCATGCGGCGGTGACTGTTCAGAAACATCGTGGGCCTCCCTGGGCATCACCGTCTTGCCCACCAACTCCGGTGTTCACCCTCACCCTCCCCTCTCCCCTCAAGGGAGAGGGAAAAAGAACAGGCCCCCACGATTTCCTGAAGAGCCATTGTTTTCCATGGATCTCCAATTGTTCGCGATGCGACCCCAATGCCTCCAACACGGCTTCGAACCGCCGGTCCACGGCCTCGAAGCGCTGGTTCATGTCGGCGCGCAGCTCTTCGAACCGGCGGTCCATCGCCGCGAAGCGGGCGGCTGTCTCGTCGGCATGCCGGCGGAAGTCTTCCCGCAGCGCCCGGACCTCGTCCAAGAGCCGGGCGAACTCCTCACGCGAGGGAAAGGCTTCGAGCATGAGCCCCCACACCTCGTGCCGCACCTCGGGATGCTCCCGCAGGAGCCGCGGTAACTCCGTTCTCAGACGCTCAAGCAGTTCTGGCTCCCCCATGCTGAATGGGCTCCCTAAGAAAAGAGCCGGGTCCTGGTCCCTGCGGCGATGAGAGCCGGCACGACGGGCCTGCCCAGCAAGCCCCTCGGCGGCAAGGGTCACCACACCGTCGCACGTGGGCCAGGTTCATCGGCGACCTGGCGGCACTGTATCCGAGCCCCGGGTGGGAGTCAACGGACGCTCCCAACCGGACTGTCCGGACTGTCGGGACGGTGGAGCGAGTTCCGGCGGGCCTGCCCGTCGCGAAGCAGGCATGCCAATCTGATGCTCGTCAATGCGTTGACAGGCTCCGACCCTCCGGAGCCTCCCGCGGTCCAGGCGCATCCTGCCTGTTTCCTGCTCTTCTTGCCGGATCGGCATCGGTGCTCCGGCAGAGGTTGCCGTGGTGGTCGTCACCCTTCCAAGGATTCGCGTGGAATGACTTGGGCAATTGACTCGCTTCCGATTGTATGAAAGTTGAGCCGCAGGCCATTCGATAATGCGGGGGATGGGGCGGGAAGAACCGTACGAGGGCGGCTCGATGAACGTGGCGCTTCTCGAAGAGCTTTAGCCCTTCGAGCATCGGCTTTCATGCCTGGAGCATGACCAGGCCTCCTCACTGGTGCTCGGTTTTTCCCTGCCGGAGAGAAGTCTTTGCCTAGTTTATGTCGCCGTCCCGCTTCTCCAGGCGACGCGTCGCCGCCAACTCATTGAAATAATGACTCATTCCAATCCGGCCTAGGCTGGCCCGTACTTTGCTCGCGGCTCCTTTGCCCGTTGAGTGATCTGGACGATCCGAAGTCACCGGAAGGGAATACGGATGGACCTGATCAAGATCATGGCTAGTAACCATATTATCATCACGGGTGGTGCCGGGTTTATCGGCTCGCATCTCAGTTCGCGATTGCTCTCCGCAGGGGCTCGGGTCACGATTCTCACTCGGCGCGTCGGATCGCCTCGCGCCGTTCAACTTGCTCGACAAGGGGCCAAGGTCATCCCTTGCGATTTGTCCTCACCCGCGGGCGTCCCCAGCCCCGATACATTTTCACCGGCACAGATATTCGTCCACTTGGCTGCTGACGTCTCGATCAGCAATCCGGGGCTTCGGGCCACGAATGTCGAAGGTACGCGACGAGCGCTGAGTCTGGCGACTGCGCTCAAAGTTCCCTACTTCGTCTATGCTAGCAGCATTGAAGCTCAGGGGCCGGGATCAGATCGGGAGGTCCCTTTGAGTGAAGAAGCTCCATGCCGGCCGGTCTCGGATTATGGCGCCTCGAAAGTCGAGGCGGAGGGACTGGTGCTGAATTGGAGCTACCCGCAGAATCGACATGGCCTGATTCTCAGGATCGGAAATATCTATGGTCCGGGCAGCGCATGGTTTCTCCAACCCTGTTTGATGTCTCTCATCGGCGCCATCCCGATACGCCATGTCTGGCCTTTGCTTCAACATCGTACGTTCCAGCCACTGTACATCGACGATCTTATCGAAGGCGTCATGCGTGCTGTGGCCAAGCAACTGGACGGAGTCTACAACATCACCGGTGAAGAACGGGTTTCTATCGGAGCTTATCTGCAAAAGCTGGCCGATCTCACCGAGTTGCGCGAACAATTGGCGCGGATTCAGATGCCGCCTGACGGCTCCGAGCCAGCCACCCGGCCCATTGCTCCCGATTTTGCATATATCTTGATGGGGAACCAAGAACAATGCCATCGGGTGTATGACAATGCCAAGCTTCGAACGCAGATCGGTGAGTATGCGCGCTGGTCGCTTGTGCGAGGTCTCGCCGCGACGTTGTCCTGGTATCAGACCAGCGGGGGCCTGCCGGCGCTTCTCAGTGCGATCCGACTGCGGCAAGGAGCGCGATCGTGCGCGTCACACTGATCTTTCCCGGCATTGCGCTGCCAGGATTCGATAGTTTTAAAAAGACACCCGCGACCGAGGCCAATTTCATCGATCACGGTCTCGTCTCGATCAATGCCTCGGCAAAGGCGCACGGCTATGCCGTAGATCTCGTCGACTTGAGGGGACGACCATCGTAGAGAGTCTGAAAGCCGCAGAACTCAGCAAAGAATTCGGCGTCAAGATCTAGGCCGACATTATGTTCGGCGCGCCGATCGAGACGCGGGCGGAAGTCATAGATACAGTCCGAATGATTTGGATGATTAAACCGGATCGTCTGAGCACGAGTTTCTTTACCCCGACGCCGGGGAGCGGCATGGCGGAGAAGATCGACACACAGGGGATGGTCATTGTGGACCCCTACAGAGGTCCTGCCGAACACCCAACGAGGCCAAGATGAAGGATGTCGATTACGAATGGTTGGCCCGCGCGATTGCGCCGGCGCATGAAGGAGGTCCGGAAGAACAACGGGTGGCATTAGGCCGAGGTGTGTCGGCGGCCAGCAAGGTGACGACATGCGCATTGCCTTGATCAACAGCCCGTCGTCGACGGTTCGTCCGGTGAGCCGGAGCATGGCCGGTGGACTGGGGTTCGACGGCAATGACGAGATGGTACTGCCTCCATTGGATCTGGCGATCATGGCGGCGACTCTACGCAAAGCCGGGGAGACGGTTGACCTGATTGATGCGGATCCGCTGCGGTTGGATGTCGAAGGGGTATGCGAGAGACTCGGCGACCGAGCCTGGGACCTGTTCATCGCTACCGCCTCCCTCCCAACGTGGGAGCAGGATGCGTCTTTTCTCGCGGAACTGCGCCGCCGCTATCCGAAAGCCAGGGTGTTCGGCAAAACCCTTGTGCGGGAGCAGACTGTGCTGCAGGCCTTGTTGCAGCGCAGCGGAGCCGACGTGCTCATCCATGGTGAAGCCGACTTAAGCATTGTCGATCTCATACACGATAGGAGCCGCAGCGGAACGGCATGGTTGGAGCCTGGGCCCAATGGGGCCGAGCCAGTGCTCAAATTCGAGCCCGGCGAGCCCGTCCACGATCTCGACCAACTGCCCTTCCCCGCGCGCGATCTCCTCCCGAACGCCTTGTATCGCTATCCTTTGCTCGGCGGGCCGGTTGCAACCCTGCAAACCAGCCGCGGCTGTCCGTACCCTTGTCGCTATTATTGTCCCTATCCGTTGGTTGAAGGAACTAAATGGCGTGCGCAGGGACCGGAACGCGTGTTTGCCGAACTAAAAGAAATCGTCGAAGGGCTGGGTATCACCAAGATCTATTTTCGCGATGCAACGTTTACGCTGAAGCAGCAACGGATCGAGCGGCTGTGCGAGTTGATTATCGCGGCGAGATGGGATCTCGAGTGGGTATGCGAGACCAGAGTCGATTGTTTGAGCGACGCGTTGCTGGAAAAGATGCGTGCCGCCGGCTGCGTCGGTCTCCTGGTTGGGGTGGAAACCGGTGACGAAACGGTGATGTCCCTTCGGGAGGTGAAAAAGGGGTTGACCGTCCCCAAGCTCGCCCGTCTGCGGGAGCAAACTCGGCAATTGGGCATCCGGTTGCACTTTCTTTTGATCGTGGGCCTTCCCCAGGAAACGCGGGAGTCCATCGTTGCCACCTACGATCTGATCCAGCGGTACCAACCGGACACAATCGGTGTCACGATCATCACGCCTTATCCGGGAACTCCGCTGTATGCGGAAGGCCTGCGTGCAGGGTGGATTGATTCGCTTCAGTGGCGGGATTACGGCGGTCATCAAGTTCCCATGCATACGCCCAACCTGACTCGGGACGACCTGATCGACGGAAAACGATTCTTGGAGGAAGGCTTCGCGATCCTCCAGCGTCGCCTGGTCGGCGGACGGTTCCAGCCTCTCGAAGCCATAGCCGGCCGGCATTATCAGCAACTCCTACGATGGGCCTATCAATTGGACGATCCGATCGCCAAGTTGCGCGAAGCGGCTCGCCTACTGGTCTCTCCCACGTCTCACCAACCGGGTAACGGGTCGGTGAGGCCGGAAGACCGTTGCGAGTCTGGAAGCCCGGCGCCGTCGGGAGTCTCCCTGAGCGTCGTGATTCCGACCTACAACCGATGCGCGATCCTGCGAAAGACGCTGGTGGCATTCTCGGCCCAGACGATCTCGCCGGATCGGTTCGAAGTTATCGTCGCGGATGATGGATCAAGCGACGACACAATTGCCATGCTCAAGCAGTTCACGGCGCCGTTCGCCCTCAAAGTGGTGACGCAAGCGCACCAGGGAGCCAATGCCGCACGCAATCAAGCGATCCGCGCTGCTCAGGGCGAGATCGTGCTGCTCACAGGCGATGACATGATCCCGGAACCCTCGTTTGTGGAATCGCATTTGCAGTTTCACCGGCAGCATCCATCCGAACTGGAGGCCATGCTAGGCTTCATTGATTGGTCCCCGGAGATCACCATCACTCCGTTCATGCGGTTTCTTGTCTCGCCCGAGGGCGGGCAACAGTTTGCGTTTCATGAGGTCGAGAACGGCAAGGCGGATTTCCGTCTGTTTTACACGAGCAATGTCTCCGTGAAGCGCAGTTTGCTGCTCAAGCAGGCGATCCTTTTCGATACGGATTTTGCCTATCCCGCTTACGACGACATTGAGCTCGGCTACCGATTGACCCGTCAAGGGATGCAACTCCACTACAACCCGAGGGCCGTCACCAGGCATCATCATGAAATGAGCCCTGAGGGATTCGTGCAACGTCAGCGGAACGCCGGCCGTATGGCGGTGATCCTAGCGGATAAGCATCCTGAGCTCGACAAGGCTCTGCTCGGCGTCCAAGCGATTCTAAGCTCCCCAAGCCGCACTCAGCAGGAGGTCATCACCCGCTTGCTCAGCGCTGTGCGGGAACTGGATAAGCCCGACAGAGAAGCCTTGGCTCGTATTCGTGTTCAGGGTACCGGTTTGGATCAATTCTATGCGCAGCAGGTGCTGTATCCCGTGTATCACGCGCTCTTGAGGACAGCCTATGAACTCGGGGTGATCGAGGGCGCGGAGATCTGGGCCGCGCAACGGCGAGGCGGCCAGAGAAGCGGAAAGCCGTTCGAGGCGTCCATCATCATTCCCGTCTTTAACAAGGTTGAACTCACGCGGCAGTGTCTCACAAGCCTGGCGTCGGTGACGCAGGGCGTCGACTACGAAGTCATTGTCGTGGACAATGCCTCCACCGATGGCACCGCATCGTTCCTCGCAACCCTTAGCGGCGATATCCGGATTATACGAAACAGCGAGAATGCGGGATTCGCGAAGGCGTGCAATCAAGGCGTTCGGGCCGCACAAGGTCGCTATCTCGTCTTTTTAAACAACGACGCGATTCCGCGCACGGGCTGGCTCAAGGCGTTGATCGATGAGGTCGAAGAGCACCCGGAGGTCGCGGTCGTCGGAAGCAAGCTGCTCTATCCGGATGGAACCATCCAGCATGCCGGAGTGGCCTTCTCGCGAGTATGGTTTGCTCCCTATCACGTGTATCGTGGTTTTCCTGAAAACGCACCGGTCGTGAATAGGCGGCGAGAATTTCAAGCGGTGACGGCCGCCTGCATGCTGGTGCGTCGCGAATCATTCGAGGCCGTCGGCGGGTTCGACGAGGGGTATCGAAACGGCTTTGAAGACGTCGATCTGTGTCTTAAGATTCGGGAGCGCGGCTGGCGGGTTGTGTATCAGCCCAAGAGCGTCCTCTACCATCTCGAGAGCCAGACGCCGGGCCGCAAGGCCCACGAGCAGGAGAATGCGAGGCGACTGCGCGAGCGTTGGGCTCATCAATGGTGGTTGCCGGACGAGGATGCGATCTATGTCCCGGACGGCTACGCCTATCGGGCGGAGGAAGCGAACGGCATCCTTCGTGACCGGCTCGAACTCCTCGAGAACCGCGGTGACCGCGCTCGCTGGGAGGTGGTGGCCGAGGCGCAACGCTTGGCGCATCGGCAGGATGTTGCAGGCTTAAAGCAACTGTTGGCGCGGGCGGATGCCTGGCCGAGGGATCGAGCCGTTCTTCGCTGGGCGGCTCGCGTCGGTAAGTGGATTGACGCCCCCGATCTGGCTGAATCGTTCTGGCGAACGCTGCTCACGTTGGAGGACGCGTGCGACGCCAGGGCCGCACTGGCTCGCGCGGCGTTGACACGGGGACAGCCGGACGAAGCCGACGCCCACCTGACGGCCTTGCTCGCCAATGCACCGCAATACGGCGAGGGCTGGATGCTGAGAGGCATCTGGGCCATGCAGCGTCACGACTATGCGGAAGCCGCGTCCGCGTTTGAGCGCGCGCACCGCAACGGCGGCGATCCACGTCAATCACGAATGGGGCTCGGCATGGCCGCGATGGGGCTGAGTGACGGCGAGCTGGCCTGGCGGGCCTTTTCCGCCGTCCTGGCGGATAACCCGGACGACGTTGAGGCGGCGCACTGGGTCCTGCGCGTCGGCACGGCGCTGGAGCGGTGGAACGAGGTCGAACATGCACTGCGCCGGTTCGTTCAGCGGAATCCCGGCGAGCTGGCCGTGCGGTACGCGTGGGCCGGCGTGCTCCTCCGCTGCGGGCGGGTCGAGGAGGCCAGGCGGGAGGCCGAGACGATCCGGCTGCTTCAGCCGGACTTTGCGGGGCTCGCGGAGCTGGACCAGTCGCTAGAGGCAAAGAGGCAAGAGGCCGAGGTGAATTCGAGGTGACATCACTCAGGCAACGATTGCGCTGGTGGCGAGTTCAAGACCGGGAAAGGTCGGGGACGTGAATGTGTGCCCCATTTCGGAGAGGCCGATCAGCCGATAGCCTTGCGGGTGGAGCCGATACGGGTTCACCCGTGTCGCCGCGCGAGCAAAGTGCGCGGATGCAAGTCAAGGACGCTGTGGCAGACAGGGCTCTGGTCATTCAATTAGCCCGCCTCGGCGACCTGGTGCAGTCGGCGCCGGCAGTCCTGGCGCTCAATGCACAGGACCGCGACCGTCTCATCGACGTGCTCTGCCCCGCGCCCTTGGCTCCGCTGGCTGCCTGGTTGCCGGGGGTGCATGCGGTGGTGCCCTGGGACGGGACGCGGTGGAGCGCCCTCGCCCGACGCGCATCGCTCACTGAGGCCGAGGCGATGGTGCGCGAACTCGTCCCGGAGCCGTATGACGTGGCGTTCAACCTCAACGATCACCCTCGTGCGATTTACGCCGCACATCTGCTCGGTAAGCGGGTTGTGGGGCCAGGCGCGACCGGACCGTTGACCGAGACGTTACCGCCGTGGGCCGCCTATCTCCGGCAGGTCGCTCAGGAGCCGGGGGCGAACCGGGTCCACCTTGCAGATGCGTGGTGCGGCTTCTGTGGAGTTCGGCCGCCGGGGATGGCGCCGCGCCTTGAGGTGCGTCCGGTCGAACTGCCTCCTGATCTCGAGCGGGTTACGCAATGTGGCGGGCTTCGCATCGCGGTGGCGGTGGGCGCAGGCGATCCGGATCGCGTGATCCCCCCAAGGATCTGGGCGCAATGGATCACCACGTTGGCCGGAGCGTGCGCGGATTGGGCCGTCGTGTTGGTCGGCGGTGCGGGCGAACAGGGCTCCGCGCTGGCGATCCAGGAGGCGCTGTCTCCTCTGGTGGCGGGACGGGTCTGGGATGCGACCGGCAGAACGGTGCTTCGCCAATTGGCCTGGCTGCTCGCGAGCTGCCACTGGGTGGTCGGCGCCGATACCGGGCCGCTCCATCTGGGCGCGGCGGTCGGGGCCAGGGCGATGGGCTTCTATCTCGCCCGAGCTCGGGTGCACGAGACCGGGCCGTATGGGACGGGGCATTGGGTCTGGCAGGCCGGCGCGTCTGAAATGTTCGAAGTTCAAAGTTCGAAGTTCGACGTTCGAAGTTCAGGGATTCGGAGAGCATCTGGATTGTCCACCCTCGACCCTCGACCCTCGACCCTCGAACGGTCCTGGCCGGTGAAAGAGAGCATCGCGCTGTTGTTGACCGGGTCCTGCGCGTCGGTTCCGGATGGGTGGTCGCTGTGGCGGAGTCATTTCGACCAATGGGGCGTGTACTACACGGTGGCGGGCGCACCGGTGGAGCCCGACCACGGCCGGGCCGATGTTTGGAGGCGTCTGGCCGCACCGGCCCATGGCAGCAAAACGAGGCGTCCCGTGTGGGAGGACGCCGATGAGGCTCTGGGAGCGGTTGCCCCCAATAGCGTGGAGAGCAGGAAGGCACGAGAGCTGCGGTGAAGGGATTCTTGGACAATTGTGCTCGCCTGGCCGACCGTGATGCAACGTTGGCGAGGCACCTCCGAGACGGCGGCGGGGGTGTGCTGTCGGTGGCGATGGGCCAAAACGGGCTGCCCACGGCGACGGCGGACGGCCGTCAGGTGCATAGCGCTTATGATCCCGTGCGGGAGGCGGAGGCGTGGGCCGAGGCCCAGGCCAACGCCTGGCAGGCTGGGGAAGTCGCGGTGGTGCGCGGGGTGGGGTTGCTGTATCACGTGGAGGCGCTCGTGCGGCGGCTTCCGGCTGATGCGCGCATGGCGGTCGTCGTGCCGGATGTGCGCGAGTTGCACGATGCGTGTCATGCTCGGGATCTCACCGGATGGCTGGACCGGGTGATGTGGATCTGGGGCGAACCCGAACAGATCGCACGCGTGTTGGCGGAGGTGCACCAGCCGTTCCGGATCTTCACGTACGAGCCGGCGGCGCGGCTCCATGCCGAGGCGTACGCCCGGATCGAAATGACGCTGCGCCGGGAGTTGGCCGCGCAGGCCGGCGGGCAGCTCCGGGTCGCCGTGGTCGGACCGATCTACGGTGGCTCGCTGCCGGTCGCGCGGTACGCGGCTTCCGCGCTTGAGCACTTGGGCCACCGTGTGACGTTGATCGATCATAGCCCGCATGCTCCCAGCTATGGCGTGATGGAGGCTCTGAAGGACGCGCGATCTCGCATGATTCTGCACAGTCGATTGGCCGATCTCTTGGGCCAATTAACCCTTGCCCGCTTGGCGGAAGAGCCTCCCGATCTGGTGCTGGCGCTCGCGCAAGCGCCGCTGTCGCTTCCGATCTTGCAGCATCTCCGCAGGAAGAAGTTTCTCACCGCCATGTGGTTCGTGGAAAACTACCGCCATCTGACCTACTGGCAACAGGTCGCCGGCGGATACGACCATTGGTTCGTCATTCAAAAGGGGACGTGCGAGGAGGCGCTCAGGCGCGCCGGCGCCTCACACGTCACCTATCTACCGCTTGCCGCCGAGCCGTCCGTGCACCGGCCGGTCGCATTGAGTGAGGGCGAACGCGCCGAATTCGGCGCCGACGTCTCCTTCGTCGGTGCCGGCTATGCCAACCGCCGCGCGATGTTCCCTCGCCTGGCCAAGGGCGAGTGGACCTTTAAGCTGTGGGGCAACGAGTGGGACGGCGCGGCGGACCTGGCCGGCGTGCTCCAGCGGCAGGGCGCGCGCATCGACACCGAGACCAGCGTGAAAGTGTTCAATGCGACGAAAGTCAATCTCAATGTGCATTCCTTCACCGGAGACGGCTTGGATCCCGAGGGGGATTTCGTCAACCCGCGCACTTTTGAGCTGGCCGCCTGCGGGGCATTTCAATTAGTGGACCAGCGCCGTCTCTTGCCGGAGATCTTCACCTCGGACGAGATCGTCGCGTTTGGGCATCCCGACGAGCTGCCCGCGCTGATTCGCACGTGGTTGCGTGAGCCCGAGGCGCGGGCGGCCATGGCGCAGGCTGCGCGGCGCCGCCTCTTGAACGAGCATACGTATGTGCATCGGATGCGGGACCTGCTCGCCGGGATCGGGGTGGCCCAGCCGGATCGCATCGGAGCGGTGTTGCGCGGCGGGAGACTAGCCGGCTCGTTATCGGCCCGGCTCGCCCCCGACCACGCGCTGGTCTCGTGCCTGCGAGCATTTCCCTCGGGCCAGCGGGTGGAACTCAAGGAGCTCGCGGCCCACATCCGCGGCCGGGGGCCCGGCTCCCCCTTAAGCCGGGAGGAACTCTTGGTGCTCCTGATGGATGAGTACCGGAAGGAGACGCGGGATTTGGTGTAGGTAGAGCGTTTCGGGTCTCGGGTTCTCAACGCGCAACCCGCAACGCGCAACCGGCAACTCGAAACCCGCAACTTCTATGAACAGGCAAGTGCTGCTCCTCAACATCACCCGCATGGGTGATCTGATTCAGACCGGACCGTTGATTGCGCGGCTTCAAGAGGAGTGGCCTGGAGCGGCGGTCGATCTCGTCGTGGATACGACCTTTGCCCAGATGGGGACGATGCTTCCAGGGGTCCGGCATGTGCATGCGTATGATTTCCAGCGTCTCATCGACGACAGCCGCACCATGGCTAGGGATGTGGTGAACCTTTATCGGGACCTCGAGGCTTGGGCGAAGCCGCTTGCTCAAGCCCGCTACGACCGCATCGTGAATCTTACGTTTAATCGGAGAAGCGGGTTCCTCACTCGCTACATCGGCGCGCCGGATATCCGAGGCGTGACCGTGGCTTCGGATGGCTCGCTGCTGGTCCGCAATCCGTGGCTTCAGTATTTTGCCGATTTGCACCGACACCGCCGGCTCAATCGCTTTAACCTGGTGGACCTGTATGCGCTGGGCGGCAGCGGCCCTGGACGGTTCGCCCCGCTAGCGTTGAACGTCGATCCTGCTGCGGCAGAGTGGGCAAAAACACAGCTTCGCGCCGCGCTTAAACCTCGAGCCTCGAACATCGAACCTCGAACGTCGAACGTCGAACCATCGTCATGGATCGCCGTCCAGGCCGGGGCAAGCGAAGCAATCAAGGCCTGGCGGCCGGAGTACTTCGGGCTCACCATGGCGGCCATAAGTCATCGGGCGCCGGTCGCGTTCGTGTTGATCGGGACGGAAAGCGAGGCAGCGGCCGTTCAGCAGGTCGTCGCCGCGTACCGTGCCGCGCGTGGGTCGGCGCTCTGGTACAACGCGGTCGGCAGAACGACCCTTCCCCAGCTTGGTGCCCTGCTCGCAGAATGCCGCCTGTTGCTCACCAACGATACTGGCCCCATGCATCTGGCCGTCAGCGTTGGGACGTCGGTCGTGAACCTCTCGGTTGGGCACGTCGACTTCCGCGAGACGGGGCCGTACGGATGCGGCCATTGGGTGATCCAGCCGAAGTTGGATTGCGCCCCGTGCGACTTCGATCAGATTTGCTCTCACCATGCGTGCAAGGATCGTCTTCTTCCCGAGGAAGTCGCGGCGGTGTGCCTGCACGCGCTCGGTGTTGGGCCGTTTCCCGATCGGGTGACCGGAGCCCGGGTGTTTGTCTCAGGCGTCGATGAAGACGGTCTCGGCTGCTATCGGCTCCGAGCCGGCTCCGAGGATGCGCGTTTCGACTGGTACGGCTCATTCTGGCGTCGGTTCTGGTATGAGGCCTTGACCGGTCGGCGAAGCCGCGCACCGGAGCCGCCGTCGGCTGAGCCGCCGGATCTCGGACAAGCCGTCGCCGCTTTCCGGGAGCTTAGACCTCAGCTTCACCGATTGGTCGCTCATGCGGACCGCGTGGTGAGGTTGAGCGGGCTGCATCCGATTCCGGCCGCCGCGGTGAAAGCCGCGCAAGCGCTGGTTGCGGAGCAGCGACAGGTCGCTGTTGCGGCAGCGATGACCACGCCGGCCTTTTCGCCATTAGCCGTGGCCTTCTTGCGCGAGTCACAGAATATGGATGCGGAAGGGTTGCTCGACATGGCTCAGCAACAGGCAGTCGCCTGTCGAACATGGAGCATGCGAGTCGAGGCGGCGATGCGCGCGCTCAGCGGCGGCGCCGACCGCCCGGCGCACGAAGTCGCGGATGCCATGCCGATGTGCGGTGCCGCTCAAAGGGGGTAACACATTGGGCTTCCATCAGGCCCGCCAGAGGCTTGCAACCTCGAATGTCGCCAACAAGGAGAACATCATGCGGATCGTACTCGATGAAGAACGATGGGAAGCAGCCGATGATCTGTCGCTTCAGGAGATCCTGGCTCAAGTGAGCGATCGAGCGCATGCCAAGCGGAGGCTGGTGACCTTCCTCGAGGTCGGCGGAAAACGGCTCACCGACCGCGATCTTGCGCCTGCCTTGCTCGCCCGACTGGGGCGAGAGGTTGGCGACATCCGCGCGACGTCACAGAGCCTCGAAGACATCCTGAACGGTGCGAGCGAGCCCCTGCGTCGGTTCGGCGCGCTGATCAAAGAGCAGGGCCGGACGCTGATAGGCGATCTGCGGACCGGGACCGGTAGGGGCGCCGTCGCGTCGCTGGATGCCTGGCTCGGGCTGGTGGCCGATTATCTCGAAGCGACGGAAGCCGCGGGACTCTCGACCCGCGCCGCCCGCCCCGGTGAACCGCTCTCGCCGTGGATCCCCCCCCTCCTGGAGGCCCGTGCGGCGGAAGATGCCGTTCGCCTAGCCGATCTCATCGAGTATGAGCTGTTGCCGAGACTCCCTGGATATTAGGGACTTGTGACTCCTCGGCGCTGGCCGTGAACGGTCATTGGTGCCGCATCAACCGTGATAAACGAGCAACAACGAACGGCTGGCCAGAGCCCTCAAGTTTTGCCATCGGGACGCCGATAAGGCCTGCAAGAGGAGGGCGGGCGACGGTCTGGCGGGATATCGCGCATAGCCAGGACCGTGAGCGCTGCCGGTCATCGGTACGGATGCCGACGACTCCAAGGCAACCGGTTCACACTCATTTCAAGGAGGAACATCATGGCTCTGATCGTCAACACCAACGTTGCGTCTCTGGCAGCTCAACGCAACTTAACTCTGGCGACCAATGCGCTCACGCGCTCCGTGGAGCGGCTCTCTTCGGGGCTCCGCATCACGCGGGCCGCCGACGACGCGGCGGGGTTAGGGGTGTCCGAAACGTTACGCGCCCACATCCGCAGCATCAATCAGGCGATCCGCAACGCCAATGACGGCATCAGCTTGACCCAGATTGCAGACGGAGCGGCCCAGACCATCGGCAATATCTTGGCCAGACTTCGTGAGTTGGCCTCCCAATCGGCCAACGGCACGGTGGGAAGCACCGAGCGTTCATATCTGGATCAGGAGTTCGTCGCGCTGAGATCAGAAATCGATCGAATCGCCGCCGTCACCGAATTCAATGGAACCCCGCTCCTCAGCGGGGCGAACAATACGTTCACCATTCAGGTCGGCTTTAAGAGCGGCCAGAACAACACCTTAAGCTTGGATCTCAACGATCTGGATGTCAATACGCTCGGTCTCAGTTCGGTCAATATTTCAACTGCCGCCAACGCGCAGAGCGCCTTGGCGAATATCGACAGTGCGATCAGCGCAGTGGCGACGGCCCGCGCGGAGTACGGGTCGATCCAGAATCGGTTCGAGTCGACGATCGCCAGCTTGCAGGTGACCAGCGAGAACTTCTCCGCCGCCGAGTCGCGGATCCGTGACGCGGATATCGCCTACGAGACCGCCGTGTTCACGAAGAATCAGATTCTCGTGCAGGCGGGTGTCGCGGTGCTCGCTCAGGCGAATCTCTTGCCCCAGCAAGCGCTGACGCTGCTCCGGTAACCCCTCGGGGCTCACCCGCTCTTCTGAACCAGGAGGGCGGGTGAAGCTCCTCCGCTCGCGGAGGCAGCCATGATACAGAGTGCAGCGATTGGGGGCATGCCTCCGATGGGAATCGGGCAGCGAGGCGACGATGCACACCGGACGAGCGCAGGCGTGCAAGTCATCGCCCGGCCATCGGACGAGCAAGCCGATGCGCCTGCATCGAGACGCTCGGTCGTGGATCGATCGACGTTGGAGGAGGCTCTTGCCCAGGTGCACGAGCATGGACGGCGTGCGGAGTCCTACCTGAAATTCGAGATCGATGCCGACCTTGACCGGGTCATTGTCAAAGTCGTGGATGAGCAAAGCGGCGAGATCATCCGACAAATTCCTCCGGAGGAACTCCTGAAGATCGCGAAGCAGTTGGGCGAGATACAAGGCTTATTGATCGACCGGCAAACGTAGGGGCGGACGACGCGATGCCAACGATTAGTTTCGGAGGGTTGGGCAACGGATTGGACTTCGGCCAGGTGGTGGCCCACCTGGTCCAGCTTCAACGGTTGCCGATTGATCGACTCTCTCAAACTCGGCAAACGCTCCAAACCAAGTTGACGGAGTACGACGCGCTGGGCGCGAAGTTGTTGGCGTTGCAAAGCGCGGCCAACAGCTTGAGGCTCAGCAACAGCTACGACCGATCGGCGACGACGGTCAGCGATGAGACGGTCCTGACGGCCTCGGCATCGTCCACGGCGACGCCGGGCAGCTATACCATCCAAGTCCTGCAACTGGCCACCGGCCACCAGATCACGAATAAGGGGGCCAGAGCCGTCTCCAGCATCGATGCAGACATTGTGAGCGGAGGATCAGCGACGTTCGCCTTTCAGGTCGGAAGCGGGGCCGTCCAGACGATCACTCTGAGCGAGACCGCCACACTTGACGAGCTCAAGACCGCCATCAACGATTTGGCGGCCGGGGTCAGTGCGTCCATCGTCAATACGGGGACGGACTCGTCCCCGGCTTACCGGTTGGTGCTGACGGCGAGCGAGACGGGGGCGAGCAATACGATCACCATCACCGGCGATACGACGACCCTGGATTTTCTGAACTCCACCGGAACCGGCGGCACGGACACGCTGCAGGCGGCGCAGGACGCAATCATCGTGCTGGGCGATCCGGCTCAAAACCCGGTCACGTTGCAGCGGAGCAGCAACACGATCACGGATGCGATCGCCGGAGTGACGTTGAATTTGAAGAAACCGACGGCGGCCGGCGGCACGATCAGCTTGAACGTTACTCGGGACCTCGAGGCGGTGAAAGCGAATATCACGGCGATCGTGACCGCCTATAATGAGATCGTTCAATTCGTCAACGAGCGCTCCGCTTATGATCCGGTGCAAAAGCAAGGCGGTCTCTTCATCAACGAGGGAGCGGCGAAGGCGGTGTTGAGCCGGATCCGCCAGGCGCTGTCGAACGAGGTCGTCGGGCTGAGCGGGATCACCGCTGTCTCCCAGATCGGTTTTAAGACCGAGCAAGACGGCACGATCAGCCTCGATGAGTCGGCCCTGGACCAAGCGTTGAGCACCGACTACGCCGACGTGAAGAATCTTTTCATTAACCAATCGGGCGTCACGGGCGTCGCGCAGCGGTTGTACGAGGCCGTCGACGAGCTCGACGACGTGGTGGGCGGCGTCCTGACGGTACGCAAGGATGGATTGAATCGAGAGATCAGCTCGCTTGCTGATCAGATCCGAAGGAAAGAAGACGCGTTGGCCGCCTACGAAGATCGATTACGCCGGCAGTATGCGGCGCTGGATGGGCTGTTGCGGCAGATGCAGGCACAATTGGATTACCTGAAGTCCAGATTGTGACCGCCGGAAAGGACCATGATGCTGAACGAAGGCGTGCACCAATACCGGCGCACTCAAGTGCTGACCGCTTCGACGCTGCAAGTCATTGCCCTGTTGTATGACGGAGCGCTGCAATCGCTGGAGCTCGCCCGAAACGGCATGCTGACGAATAATTACGCGGACAAGGCGCGTTTTCTCGGGCGGGCGGTCGGCATCGTGAGCGAACTCTCCAACGTGCTCGACATGGAACGAGGCGGCGACCTTGCCGCTCTGTTGCGCCGCCTCTACACGTATGTGTTGGATGAATTGACGAAGGCCAATCTGCATCACGATCCCAGATACTTGGAAGGGCCGATCCGATGCCTGGCGACGGTGCGGGAAGCCTGGTACACCCTGGCTCAGGAAAAGGCGCTCTCCCATGCCACAAAGTGAAGCCGGTTTAGCTCCGCCTCAGGAAACCGATCTCGACGCGCTCACTCGGCTGGCCCTGTCGGCCGCCGAACGAGGTGATTGGGACATGGCCCGGCGATGCTACCGGCAGCGTGAGCCTATGCTGCGATCCCAGCAGATGTCGGCGGCGGCGGCGCGGAGTCTGTTAGCGATGGATACGGCCGTTCATGAGCGAGCTCGAGCGGCTCGAGCTGCCGTGGCCCGGCTGCTCGAAGACCTCGCCGTCACGCGCCATGCTCTCGCACAGTTTGCTGAGACATGCGACGGCGGCGTCGTCAGGGGAAGAAGCGTCGATCGGCTGGTCTAACGCCGCGATCGGGCGAGCGGCAAGGGGGTCTGAAGAAGTGAAAGGTGAGGGGTGATGGGTGAACGTTCCTCACCCTTCACGCTTCACCCTTCACCCTTTTGTCTACACAGTTCGTTCAGATGAACGCACCCGAGACCTCGACGTTCGTGGACGATCAACGGGAGTGGCACCGGATCGACGACCGCCTGTTGTTGGAGTATCGATTGGCCGGGGAGCCAGCGACAAGCGCGGAAGCTTCGTTCTCCCAGCAGGAGACCGCCGACGCCATTACCACCTTTATTACCAAGTCCACTCAAGACCTGCTCGCGCACGATCAGCTTTCCGAACATGAATTGCTGCTGGTGCCTTGGCTGAGGAAAATCGATTGGGTGCTGGAATTGATGCTCCACAAGCTGTCGCGTCTGAGCGGAGAAGGGCTTGCGGTGCCGCGAATGACCGACGTGACCATCAGCGGCGGAGGAATCAGCTTCACCGCGATGCGGGGCTTCCAAGTAGGGGACCATCTTGATCTTCGACTGATTCTTCCACCCTTCACTCCTATCCAGGCTGTTGCCGAGGTCACGGGTGTGCGTCCCCTGCACGGGCACGCGCATGCGTGTCGCCTGGCCGCGCAATTCATCGCCATCAGCGCCGACGATCGGGAACGCCTCATCCGCCATATCCTCCACCGGCAGGCCGAGCGCCTGCGCACCCGGCACTCGATCGAGCGCGAGTAGAGCGAAGCGCCAGCGGCACAAATCCGTCCAGTGCTATTCTAGGAACCTGTCCGACATTGACCTTTCTACTGCGGCGAACGATGCACCGACATCTGCTTCGTTCTCGCCTCCGACAAATCCGGGGCACCCATTGCATGCTGCGGAGCAATGGGTCCCGATTCCAGCGAAGACGCCCCCGGTTTTTCGCGGCCTGCGGCCTCGCCACGAACGGCAATGTCGGATAGGCTCCTCCCGATCCATCGATCGGTCCGGCTGCGGTCAGCACCTCGTCCACGCCGGCGAGGTCCGGCTCAGCCGAGCCGCTCGGTGATCGCATCACCCGCCAGAGATTCGGACAAGACTCGGCGGATGGCCGCCGGCTTGATGAAGCGATACGGGTCCAGAACCGGCGTCGCGCCCGCAAGTCGATAGTCGGCTGAAAAAGACCTCCAAAACCATGGCAGCTGGTTTACGCGCCGAGTGCGATCTGCACGATGCTGTCTCGATCTTGCGGAGATACCGAATCTGCTGTTGCTTTCGGCATACGGCATATTGGCGGTCGCAAGCGTCTCTCCGGTTCCCGGAATGATCCCTAGGAAGCTGTTGAAGAACCATTTTGGCGCCCCGGACGCGCATGAGCGCTGGAGATCGAGGACGGGATGAGAATAGCCTGCAGGATGTTCAACAGGGCCGTCCAGCGCGGCCGCAGCGAGCGAAGAGGCGAGGCGGACTCTTTGCGGTACGTTGAGCCTCTGAGCGTCAGACCCATTGCGCTACAAGAGC
>FWWM01001242.1_pt1 | contig 77857 bp, 71 predicted proteins | sample 2228351 | NCBI WGS metagenome assembly FWWM01 (sample SAMEA103939774, study PRJEB20133) | metagenome | reverse complement strand
AAGAACGCGAGCCCGAGATAGCTGATCAGGAACTCACTCAGCCGGCCGATCCGGAGCTCGCGGATCACCCTCGCCGGCGCTAGCCCGAGGTCGATGCTAACCACAGCCGTCACGATCCCGCTGTTCACCGCGTAGTCCACAAGAGCGGCCAGGAGAGCAGCGAGCATGAGGCGTACCGGCGACGACGTGTGCAGATCTGCGAGCGAGTGGAACGAGGCACTCGCCGCCAACACCGATAGCGCCACCTGGCTCCGGTTGAAGAGGGCGCGCAACATGCCCACTTGTCTCCGGTACTCACGTGGGTCGCTCGCTCCAAGGAATGCACACACGCCTGCCGCCGCAGGTTCGTAGATGAAGGCGATCACCATCAGCAGCGGGAACCCAACGCTGACCTGGAGACCGTGCCACGCAGGAACCGGCAGGGCTTCGACAACCGCGACGAGGAGGATCCACAGAAGAAGGATGGGCCTCAGCTGGCCGGGGTCTTCCGCAAGCAGCCACGCGAGAACGATCCAGGTGGGCACAACGACAGCAAGCTGGAAAGCGAGGAGAGCCAGCTCACGACCTCGTGCCGTGCCCGCTTCCGCCTCGCCGCCATCCATGCCCGAAGCTCCTCTCGCGTGTGCGTCCATCTTGCACGGCCGCCAGCGGGTTTGAAACTACCTACTTGGCAGTCGGGAATCCCTACGTCCCCGCAACGCGCGCCCTGTGGCCGAACGGACTACGGAACGCGCTGTAGGCCGGAGTCCCCCTTGTGGGGGATACCGACATCCGACGAACATCGTCGCAAGGCCCTCGCCGGGGTACACAGGCCGCCCGGTTTTGGGGGACACAGAACGGAGCTAGGTGGCGGCTCTGCGGGTTCGCCCGCGGCCGGTGCCAGGAGCGAAGGGGGTGAAAGGTGAAGCTCGCGAAGCGACTGGCCATGGCGCTCGGTTCGCTCCTCGCCCTCGCGGTTGCAGGCGCGGCCCACTGGCGCTGGTAAGAACCCGGATCACGAGCAATTGCGACTAGCCCCGGCCCGGAGCCGGGGCTAGCTTTGTGCCACCCCAGTGTCGTCAGGTCTCAAGCATCTAGAGGGAACTTCGCAACGATCGTCACACCTTCGCCCGACGTGTGAATCGCGAGCGATCCACCAGCGATCTCGGCCCGCTCGCGCATGAGTTGAAGTCCGAAGTGACCTGCCTTTAGATGACCCGGTGGCAACCCGGTCCCATCATCCGCCACAACAAGTCGGATGTGTCCGTCACCGGCATTCAGCGAAACTCGGATATGGGTCGCGCCGGAGTGCCGGACGGCATTCAGCAGCGCCTCACGCGCCACCTGGTACACGAGCAGCTGCGTGAGCGGTGATCCCCCCACCTCCTCCACACTCAAGCTAATCCCCGCATCGCTTGACCGCCGCAACTCATCGACGAGTAGCGAAAGTGTGCGCGACAGCCCCCTTGAGCCGAGCGGGGAAGAACGCACTTCCTTCAAGATCTGTCGAATCGCCGCATTCGCGGCGTCGGCCGCGCGGAGCAAGTTCGGGACATCCTCTTCCAACTCGAGAAGTCGTCCTGTTGCCAGATCCTGCCGGATGACCTGGCCAAGCAGATGCACCTGGTACAGGGGCTGAAGAACCTCGTCGTGGATGTCAGCTGCCACCGTCAAGCGCTCTTCGCGACGTTCTTCCGCGATCCGCTGCATCGCATCATAGAGGGCACGCTGCTTGCCCACGAGTTCAGCGGACATGTCTGCGACTCTCTTCCAGTGATTGAACATCCGCCTGGCGAGGAAGAGCGGAACCCCAAAGGCGACAGGCGACCATCCCCCAGCGCTCACATGCACCGTGCCAAGCGAGACAGCAAGCAGACCGAAAGCCACATAGCTCGAGAGGAAGACCGTACGATGCTCCGCGCCCGACATATGCCACGCCACACGAGTGAGTGGCGTTCCCGTCAGCAAGTGCGTCCCCAGAGCAACGAGCGTTCCGTTGATAAGCATGTCGACAAGTAGCGCAGCCAGAGCAGGAAGGACAACGACCGGCCATTCCCTTACATCGCCTCCGAAGGCCCGGAACACGCTCGAGGCCCCGAGAACACTCATCCCGATAATCGAACGGTTCAAGGCCGCCCGCGCCAGTGACACCTCTTTCCGGAACTCACGGAGGTCAAGCGTGCCCACTATCCCCAGGAGCGAGGCGAGATGCCCCGGAAACACAAACGCCGCTGCCAGCAAAACGGGGAAGGACATGGCAACCTGCACGGATCCCCACATCGGGAGCGGACGCGCATCCATGACCGCGACCACCAGCAGCCACAGCGCTGCCTCGGGCAAATCTCGCAGCGTGCCCGACCAGTCGTCGGCAACCCGCCACAGCAGGTAGGTGAGCAAAGGAACCGAACACGCGAACGACAGCGCTCGGAGGGCGGGCGGGTCGGAGGGTGTGCGGGAACGGCGGGGAAGGTCACGGGCTGAGGTTGCGCTGGCAGCGGACATCGGCCCCCCCTCGTCGTGATGGCCGGCATCCTAGGGAGGACGCCGGAGCGCGCGCAAGGGCCTGACCAGCACAAACAGTGACAAAACCCCGGGGTCGCGAGCGGGTACCATCCTCGCGTGAAGCCGCGGATCCTGGTGGTGGAGGACGAGGAGGCGATCTCCGAGCCCCTCGCCGAGCACCTCGAGCGCGAGGGGTTCCAGGTCGAGGTCGCGGCGACGCTCGCCGCGGCGCGGAGCGCGGTCGAGCGGGAGATGCCGGACCTCATCCTGCTCGACCTCATGCTCCCCGACGGCGACGGGAGGGATCTCGCGCGGGAGATCCGGCAGACCTCGGACGTGCCCATCGTCATGCTCACGGCCCGGGGTGAGGAGATCGACCGCGTGCTCGGGCTCGAGCTCGGCGCCGACGACTACGTGGTGAAGCCGTTCTCGGCGCGGGAGCTCTCGGCGAGGATCCGAGCGATCCTCCGACGCGGCCGGACGACCGACCGGCGGAGCCCCATCACCATCGGGGACGTCGAGCTCGATCCCGCGGCGCGGACCGTCACGAAGGCCGGCGAGCCGGTCGAGCTCACCCCGCGCGAGTTCGACCTGCTCCACCTCCTCATGGCTAACGCGGGGCGGGTCGTGCGCCGGGAGGAGATCATGGACGAGGTGTGGGACCCGCACTGGTTCGGGCCCACGAAGACCCTCGACGTGCACATCTCGTGGCTGCGCCGCAAGCTCGAGGACGACGCGCAGGATCCGCGCTACATCGCCACCGTCCGCGGCGTCGGCTTCCGGTTCCTCGTGCCCGATGGCTCGGCCGCGGCCGATCCCGGGTCGGGAGACAGGTAGGGGGTCGCCACGAAGGTCCGCACCAGCCTCGTTCTCGCGTTCGCCTACATCCTGCTCGTCGTGCTCGTCGCCCTCGGCGTGCCCCTCGCGGTGAACCTCAACCAGCGCGCCACCCTCCAGCTCGAGGCCGAGGCCCTGATCCAGGCGCAGGGGATCGCCTCGGCGATCGGCGCCGCGCACCTGCTCCCCGAGGAGCGGGACGCGCTCCGATCCATCGTGCGCCAGGCCGCCGCCCAGGTGGGGGGGCGGGTGATCGTCGTGGACGCCGAGGGGATCCTGCTCGCGGACTCCCAGGGCCGCGCCCGACTCGGGACCGACTACGCGAACGGTCAGCGCCCCGAGCTCGACGCGGCGGTGGCCGGCCAGTCGGCGACCGAGGTGCGCTTCTCCGAGGAGCTCGGCACCGACCTGCTCGCGACGGCCGTCCCGATCCAGGACGACGGGGTGACCGTGGGGGCCGTGCGGATCACCAAGCCCATGTCCGAGGTGCGGGCGCAGACCCTGCGCTCGACCCTGGGGCTCGTGGCCGTCGGCGGCGCGGGCCTCGCGGCGGGGCTCGTGCTCGCCTGGGCCCTCGCGGACTCCTTCGCCCGTCCCCTCCGACGCTTGGCGAGCGCCTCGCAACGGCTCGGCTCGGGGGACCTGTCGGCCCGGGCCGAGCACGTGGGGGGCGCGGCCGAGATCGAGCAGCTCACCCGCTCCTTCGACGAGATGGCCGACCGGCTCGAGCGGACCGTGCGGGCGCAGCGGGAGTTCGTGGCGAACGCCTCGCACCAGCTCCGGACGCCCCTCACAGGGATGAAGCTGCGGCTGGAGGCCGCCCTGGGGGAGGTCGAGGACCCGGCGGTCCGGCGTCAGCTCGAGGCCGCCGATCGCGAGGTGGACCGCCTCGCCGAGATCGTGGAGCGCCTCCTCGTCATGGCTCGGCAGATCGAGGAGGGTCAGCCGACCGAGGTGGACCTCGGCGAGGCTGCGCAGCGGGCCATCGCCCGGTGGGGGGAGCGGGCGCGGCGGCTCGGCGCGTCCCTCCTCTCGCAGGGCGAGGGCGGCAGGGCCCAGGCGAACCCCGCGGACGTGGACCAGATCCTGGACAACCTGCTCGACAACGCCATCGCCTACGCGCCGGGCGAGATCCTCATCGAGACCGGCCGGGACGGCGCGGGGATGGTGCTCGCCGTCCGGGACCACGGGCCGGGGATCCCGGAGGCCGAGCGCGAACGCGTCACGGACCGCTTCTACCGGGGCGCGGGGGCGCCGCCGGGCGGGTCGGGGCTCGGTCTGGCCATCGCCCGGGAGCTCGCCGAGAAGTGGGGCGGGTCCCTGCGGGTGCTCGAGGCCGAGGGCGGCGGCACCCGGGTCGAGGTCCACCTGCGACCGGCCGGAGCCTTAACCGAACCTTAGCCCGGCGGGGGCTACCCTGCTCCCGTGAAGGCGTCCCTCGTGAAGCGCTACCTCGCGGGGATCGGGCTCGGTCTCGCCGGGATCGGGCTCGCTCTCGGGCTCACGGTCGGCGCGCTCGCGGTGGCGGGCCCGCACGTCGGGCCGCCGCCGACGCCGCCGACGATCGTCGTGCCGGGCGAGGAGACGCCGACGGCCTCACCGACCCCCCGGGAGGCACGCGGCGACGACGACCGCGACGGCAGGGCCACCCCGACGGCTTCGCCGTCCCGCGAGGACCGCCCGAGCCCCACCCCGAGCGTGGACGACGACCGCTCGGGCCCCGGCGGCGGGGGCTCGGGCTCGGACGACGGCTCGGGCTCGGACGACGGCTCGGGCTCGGACGACGGCTCGGGCTCGGACGACGGCTCGGGCTCGGACGAGGATGACCACTCAGGCTCCGACGACCACTCGGACGAGGACGAGCCCGACGACGACTAGGCCGAGGGGCCAGCTTCGGGGCGATCCCGCCGTGAACCCCAGCGGGAGCTTGCCCGGGAGACCCTCCGCCTCGTTCAGCGGTCGTTGGCGGTCTCGTCGACGTAGAGCGTGGCGCCGGGACGCCGCTCCTCCGGGATCGAGGCCCGATGCATGCACCACTGCCAGACCCGGGCCACGACGAACACGCCGAGGAGCCTGGAGGCGCCCTCCCCGAACGTTCCCCTGGGGACGCGCAGAGCAGCGGCCCCCCCGTCGGTCACCGACTCGTCTTCCCGCTTCGGGTCGGCCCGGCCGATGATCGCCTGCACCGCGGCCATGACCGCGACCGGTCGTCGCCCCTGATCCGAGCAACGACCTGCGCTGTCTGCCGGCCTGAGCACAGGCCGACCGCTCAGCCTTGCTCCGCGACGCGCTTCAGGTTCTGCTGCTCCCGTTGGAACCGTCGTTGCAGGAGCCCGCGCACGAGCAGGCGGTCGATCGGGCCCGCGAGCCAGCCGGGGGCCGCGACCGTGTAGGCCACCCGGAAACCGACGATCGTTCGCCCCTCGTCGGGCCCCAGCGTCCAGCGCTCCTCGAGGCTGCGGAGTCCCGGGGGAGGAAGCTCGACCACCCAGTGGAAGCGCGTGGGCCGCTCCATCGCCGTGATCCGGCCTACCACCGGATACGTCCGTCCCCGTTCCCTCGCCAGGAGGCGGAACTTCGGTGATCCGTCCTCCTCGTAGGTCTCGAACCCCGTCGGGGGGTTCACCCACCATTCCGCGAACCGCCCGGGCGCGGCCAACACCTCGAACACCCGCTCGACCGGCGCCAGGACGCGGGTGGTCAACTCGATCGTCCCCACGGGGCTCACCTGCGTCGCTCATCCGGAGCGGCGACGCCAGCACCCAGCCTATCCCTCCGGGCCCCGCCGCTCAAAGACTGGCTCGCCGCGGATGCGTTCCCCGAACCGCAGGCGAGCTTGCGAGGAAACCAGACCTCAGAGGAACAGCAGGTAGCAGGTGAGGTACGTACCCGAGGCCGGTGTAGTCGTGGAGCGCCCTTCCGGTTCGGACCGTCTGCTCGGCCCCGAACCGTGCCAGGAGGCTGTCGCGGGTTGGCAACGGCATGCGGGCGACGACGAGGGCGGTTGTCGTCCCGCCCCCGCTTCGCGCAGACTTGGCGCGGCACGGAGGGGAGTACCCATCACGGCGTCGCCGTCATCACGGCGGGAGCCCGGCGGCGTCGGCCCTCGAGGGCGGGGAGACCTCCGACCCGAACGCCGGCGCGAGCCGGCCCGACGTCGGAGGTGTTGAGGGTTGAGCGTTGAGCCGTGGATGTGGGTGGGCTTCGTGGGGCTGATCCTCGCCCTGCTCGCACTCGACCTGTTCGTCTTCCACCGCGAGGCGCACGAGGTCTCCTTCCGCGAGGCGACGAAGTTCAGCGTCTTCTGGATCGTGCTCGGCCTCGCCTTCGGCGGGGTCATCTTCGCGTGGCGTGGGCCCCAGGCCGGCGGCGAGTACCTGGCCGGCTACCTGCTCGAGAAGAGCCTGGCCGTGGACAACATCTTCGTGTTCGCGGTCCTGTTCACCTACTTCGCCGTGCCGGCGAAGTACCAGCACCGCGTCCTGTTCTGGGGGATCGTGGGCGCCCTCGTCTTCCGCGCGATCTTCATCGCGGGCGGGGCCGCGCTGCTGGAGGCGTTCCACTGGACGATGTACGTGTTCGGCGCGTTCCTCGTCGTGACGGGCGTGCGCCTGGCGATCCACCGCGACGAGGAGGTCCACCCGGAGCGGAACCCGGTGCTGCGGCTGTTCCGCAGGGTGGTGCCGAGCACGACCAGCTACCACGGGCAGCGGTTCGTGGTGCGCGAGGCCGGGCGGCTCGTCGCCACGCCCCTCTTCGCCGTGCTCGTGATGGTGGAGACCACGGACATCCTCTTCGCCGTGGACTCGATCCCCGCGATCTTCGCCGTCACCCGGGACCCGTTCCTCGTGTTCACCTCGAACGCCTTCGCCATCCTCGGGCTGCGGGCCCTGTACTTCATGCTCGCCGGGATGATCCGGCGGTTCATCTACCTGAAGGTCGGGCTGTCGGTCGTGCTCGTGTTCGTCGGGATCAAGATGCTCGTCGCCGACCTGTACAAGGTGCCCATCTGGGCGTCCCTGCTGTTCATCGCCATCACGATCGGCGTCTCGATCTGGATCTCCCTGCGGGCGACGGCGGCCCCGACGCGGGAGCCCGAGCGGGAACCCGACCGTCTGCCGTGAGCCGACGGGCCGCGGCGTAGGCTGGGGGCGTGGGCCGCATCCTCATCGGGACCTCGAGCTGGACCGACCCCACGCTCGTGAAGGAGGGGGGCTTCTACCCGCCGCAGGCCCGGACCGCCGAGGCGCGCCTGCGCTACTACGCGGAGCGCTTCCCCATCGTGGAGGTGGACTCGACCTACTACGCGCCCCCGTCCGAGCGGAACGCGGTCCTGTGGGTCGAGCGGACCCCCCCGGACTTCACGTTCAACGTGAAGGCCTACTCGCTGCTCACCGGCCACCCGACGCGGCCCGACTCGCTCCCCGACGACCTGCGCGAGGCGCTCCCCCCGGAGCTCCGGGCCCGGCGACACCTGTACCGGGACCAGGTCCCCGCCGAGGTCGTCGAGGAGGTGTGGACCCGGTTCCACGACGCGCTCATGCCGCTGCACTCGGCGGGGAAGCTCGGGGCCATCCTCTTCCAGTTCCCCCAGTGGTTCGTGATCGGGCGTCGGAGCAAGGAGTACCTGCTCGAGTGCGCCGAGCGGCTGCGCGACTTCCGCATCGCCGTGGAGTTCCGCCACCGCAGCTGGCTCGAGGGCCCGAACGCGGAGGAGACCCTGTCGTTCCTGGCCGAGCACCGGCTGCCGTTCGTGTGCGTGGACATGCCCCAGGGGTTCGACTCGAGCCTGCCCCCCATCGCCGCCGCGACCGCGGAGGACCTGGCGATGGCCCGGTTCCACGGTCGGAACCGAGCGGCGTGGGCGTCGCGGTCGGCGAGCGCCTCGGAGCGCTTCCGCTACGACTACCGGCGCGAGGAGCTCGAGGAGTGGGTCCCGCGGATCCGCGCCCTCGCCGAGCAGGCGCGGGAGGTCCACGTGCTCATGAACAACTGCTACCGCGACTACGCGGTGCGAAGCGCCCTCGCGCTGCGCGACCTCCTGGTGGGGTGAGGGCCACGCTCAGCCGGGGGTGACCGTCAGGGCGGGGGCGAGGCTCACGGTCGGGACGAGCTCGGGGTGCTCTCGGCTGATCAGGTGGCGCGTGACCGAGAGGCTCCCGGTGGCCGGATCCTGCTCGATCACGTCGTAGGCGACGAGCCGGACCTCCGGTCGAGCGAAGTACAGGACCTGCGCGGAGAAGGGGACGTCGAGCCCGCGGAAGGCCCCCGCCCCGTTCCCCCCGGTTGTGCCCACCCGGAGGAACAAGGTCCCGTCGACCACCCGGGCCGTGGTCCGGTGGAAGTGCCCCGAGATCACGAGGGGGATCTCGCCGGTGAGCTCCTCCACCATCCGGTCGTCGTGCACGGCCACGACGCCCGGGGGCTCCTCGAGGAGGGCGAGGTCCTCCCGGATCGCCTCCGCCGCGGCCCGCGCCTCCTCCTCGAAGGCCTCGGGATCGATCCCCTCCTCCGTCCCCGAGGGGGCGAAGGCGGGGTGACCGAGCCCGTAGATCCGGAGCCCGGCGATCTCCTCCACGTTGCCGTCCAGGACGGTGGCGTTCGGCAGCCGCGCCACCTGGGCCTGGAGCGCCAGGGAGTCGTGGTTCCCGCGCACGAACACGTAGGGGCGGCCGAAGGCGGCGATCCTCGCCGTGATGAGCTCCTCCAGGGGCGTCCCGAAGGACGTGAGGTCCCCGGTGTCCACTACGAGGTCCACGTCGAAGGCGTCCGCCACCTCCCGAGCGAAGTCCATCCCGAGGGGCGAGGCGTGCAGGTCCGAGACGTGGAGCACGCGCACCGAGCCCGCCCCGGGCAGCGGCTGGGCCTGGATCGAGGTGTACGCGCGGGTGGCGCTGGCGATGAGGGCCCGCAGCCCGGCCCGGAAGTCCTCGATCCGGTCGGTCGCCTCGCGAACCGGCCCGATCAGGTGGGAGGCCGCCCCCAGCGAGCCCACGTACCGGGGCTCGGTGAAGGCGGCGGGCCGGTACGTGCGCCAGGCGAGGGCCTCCAGACCTCCGACGACGAGGAGCGCGGTCAGGCACGCCGCGAGGATCGGTCGCAACCGCCGTCGGAACACGAGCGCCCCGAGAGCCGCCGCCCCGAGGGCCGCGGCGAGGACGAGCCGGATCGCCAGGCGCAGGACGGCGCCGAGGGCATCTGCCTGCACCCGGTCCACGAGGCCCTGGATCCCCACCCGGCCGACCACCTCGGTGAGGCGTCGGACGCCGACGTCGCTCAGGGTGGCCGAGACGTCGAGCGGCCCGAGGTGCGTGTCCGCGACGACCCGCCCGAAGGGGGGCAGGCCGATGTCGGTGACCCCCCGCCCGAGCCCCGGCCGAACCTCGACCCGGAACGGGCCCATGCGCACCTCGGCCGGTGCGAGGAGGGCCGCGCCGAGCCACGCCCCGAGGAGCCCGACGAGGATGGGCAGGAGGGGGCGACCCATCCGGCGGGCGCCTTCGCGCGCCCCCACGTCCCCACCTTAGCCCCCCTCGCCCCGGCGACCGCCCCGGGCGCTCGGGTACGCTCGCGGTGGTGTTCGGTCGGCCGTGGAGGCTCGCGACGATCCGGGGGGTTCCCGTGCTCGTGGACCCCTCGTGGGTGTGGATCGCCGCGCTCGTCACGTACAGCCTGTGGGCCCACATGGGCTCGGTCCACCCGCACCTCGACCAGCCGCCGATCCTCGCCTTCGCCGTGGCGGGCTCGGCGCTGCTGTTCGGCTCGGTCTTCCTCCACGAGGGCGCCCACGCCGTCGCCGCCCGCGCCTACGGCATCGAGGTGCAGGGCATCACCCTCGTGCTCTTCGGTGGGTTCACGAGCGCCCGCGCCGACGCCCGGGGGCCGGTGCCGGCCTTCGTCATCGCCGCCGTCGGGCCGACCGCGAGCCTGGCCCTGGGCGGCCTGTTCTGGGGCCTGTCTCGAGCGGCCCGCGCCCTGGTGGACCCCCTCGAGCCCGTCGGGTGGGCGCCGCTGCCCGGGCTCCTCCGGTACCTGGGGTGGGTCAACCTGCTCATGGCCGGCTTCAACGTGCTCCCGGGCCTCCCCCTGGACGGCGGCCGGATGCTGCGGTCCCTGATCTGGCGGCTCACGGCGAGGGAGTCCCTCGCCACCCGCGTCGCCGCGTGGACGGGCGTGGGGCTCGGAGTGCTGCTCCTCGCCGTCGCCGGCCTGGAGATCGCGCAGGGCGAGCGCTTCGGGGCCCTGTGGCTCTTCGTCATCGGCCTGTTCATCCTCCAGGGGGCGCGGGCCTCGGACCGGTACGCGGGCCTCCAGCGCCGCCTGGCGGGCGCCACGGTCGCCGACGTCATGGAGCCGCCGCCCCCCGCCGTCCCCGCCGACCTCAGCCTCTCGGAGGCGCTCGACCGGTTCCTCCGGGGCCACGAGGACGAGGCCTTCCCCGTGCTCGAGGGGGGGCGGGTCATCGGCATGGTCTCCTTCGGCTCGGCAAGCGAGCTGGGGGCCGTGGACCCCCTCCGCCCGGTGCGCGAGGCCCTGATCCCCCTGGCCGAGGTCGTGGTCGTCGACCCCGACGAGCCCCTGGACCGGGTGCTCGAGCGCCTCGGCTCCCGTCGCGCCGGGCTCGTCCTGCGGGAGGGACGGCTCGTGGGGATGGTCACGGCGCGCGGCCTCGAGCGCTGGGCGCTGAGCCGTCGGGAGGGTGTCGGAGGCCAGGGGTACGATCGCGAGCGATGACCCCCACCCCCCTCGATCCGGACCAGCGACGGGTCCTCCAGCACGACCGCGGCGCGCTCCTCGTCCGCGGCGGGCCGGGGACGGGCAAGACCCTCGCGCTGCGCGAGCGCTTCGCCGGCCTGGTCGAGGCCGGGTGCGACCCCGAGCGGATCGCCCTCGTCGTGCGGGCCAAGCGCGACCGCGTGCGGGCCCGGGCCGCGCTCCTCGAGCGCTTGCGCACGCCGATGCCCTCGCTCGGCGTCTTCACCGTCCACGCCCTCGCCTTCCGGATCCTCGGGCGGTACCACCGCCGGCTCGGCTCCGTGGAGCCCCCGCGCGTCCTGTCCGCCGCCGATCAGTTCGCCCGGGTCCGGCGTCTGCTCGAGGAGGAGGACCCGAGCGCGTGGCCGACCTACGGGGCCCTCCTCGGGCTCCACGGCTTCGCCGACCAGCTCCGCCAACTCCTGCTGCGCGCGCAGGAGCAGCTCGTCACCCCCGAGCGACTCCTCGAGCTCGCCGAAACCCCGGGCCACGACCGCTGGCGCGAGGTGGGGCGGTTCTACGACCGCTACCTGCGCGCGCTCGCGGCGGAGGGGGAGGTTGACTTCGCCGGGCTCGTCCTCCGCGCGGCCGAGGCCGTCTCCCCCGAGGACGCCCCCTTCGAGCACGTCCTGGTGGACGACTACCAGGAGGCCACCCCCTCCCTGGAGCGCCTCCTCGAGCAGCTCGGCCCCGCGAGCCTCGTCGTGGCGGGGGATCCTGAGGCCCACGTGTTCGGCTTCCAGGGGACGACGGCCGAGCCGATCCTCCGGTTCGCCGAGCGCTTCGGGGCGGGGGTGATCGAGCTCCGCGCGCGGCACCGCGGGCCCGAGCCCGAGGTCCAAGGGTGGCGGGCGGCCCACCCCTCGGAGGAGCACGCGGCGATCGCCCGCGAGCTCCGCCGCCTCCACGTCGAGGAGGGCGTGCCCTGGCGGGAGCTGGCGGTGGTCACCCGCCGCCAGGACGCGCAGGCCGCCGCCCTGGTCCGGGCCCTGGAGGACGCGCGGATGCCCCACGTGGAGCTGGAGGGCCGGCCCCAGCCGGCCGCGGCGCCCGCGACGGCCCCGTACGTGCTCGCCCTGCGCTGGCTCGTGGCCACCGACGAGCAGCGGGACGAGCTCGTGGTGCCCCTGCTCACCTCGCGCCTGGCGGGCCTCTCGCCGGCCACGGCTCGGGCCCTCGTGCGAGCCGCGCTCGCCTCGGGGCGCCCCCGGCGAGCGGCGCTCGAGACGGAGGAGGGCCTCGCCGAGCCCGAGCGCGCCGCCCTCGTCACGCTGCGGGAGGTCCTCGCGCGCGCCGCCGAGCGGTCCGCCTCGGTCCTCGACGCCTTCGCCGTGTGCTGGCGGGAGCTCCCCTGCTCGGCGGAGCTCGTCGCCGCCGCCGAGCGGGACCCCGTGGCCCGCGCCGACCTGGAGGAGGTCGTCGCCTTCGCGCGGTCGGTGGAGGCCGCAGGGAGCTCGGAGGACCCCTCGATCGAGGCCTTCCTCGAGACCCTCGAGGCCCGCGAGGGCGCGCCGGAGCTCGCGGCCCCCTCCGAGCGCGAGCCGGACGCCGTGGCCGTGCTCACCGCCCACGGGGCGGCGGGGCTCGAGTTCGACACGGTCTTCGTCGTGGGCGCGGTGGAGGGGAACTTCCCGAGCCTCGCCCGTCCCGAGCCCCTCTTCGACCTCGAGGCCCCGGGTCGCCCGCGCACGCGCTCGGAGCTGAACCGGGCGCGCCTGGCCGACGAGCGGCGCCTGTTCCGCCTGGTCCTCTCCCGGGCCCGCCGCAGGGTCGTCCTCACGGCGAGCACCGCCGAGGACGAGGACGCCGTCACCACGGTCTCCCGCTTCGCCGACGAGCTCGGGGTGACCTGGCGCGAGGCCCCCCTCCCCCCGTTCCCCGAGCCCGTCTCCGTGGCGGAGGCCCGGACGGCGTGGCGCCGCGCCCTCGCCGACCGCGCGGCTCCCGCGGCCGAGCGCCTCGCCTGCCTCGCGGGTCTGCTCGCGCTCCGGACGGACCCCGGGCGCTGGTGGTTCCAGCTCGACTGGTCCACCACGGGTCCGCCGGCCCGCGACGCCCTGCGCCTTTCCTACTCGCGCCTCAGCCACCTCGAGAACTGCGAGCTGCAGTACCTGCTCGCCGACGAGCTCGGGCTCGAGCCGGGGGGCGGGTACCAGGCCTGGGTGGGGCACCTGATCCACCGGATCATCCAGGACATCGAGGAGGGCAGGGTCCCCCGCACGCCCCAAGCCTTCGCCGCCGAGGTCGAGCGCCGGTGGGACCCCGGGCGCTTCCCCTCGCACGCGGTCTCCGAGGCCGAGCGCCGCAACGCCCTGGAGCGGCTCGTGCCGAACTGGTTCGCGCGGTACGGACCGCTGCCGGCCGGCGCCACCGAGCGGTACTTCGCCTTCGAGCTCGACGGGGCGACGATCTCGGGCATCATCGACCGGATCGGGCCGGTGCCGGAGGGCGGCGTCCGGATCACGGACTTCAAGACCGGCCGGCCGGATCGGGCGGACCCGGCCGCCAAGAACCTCCAGCTCGGGATCTACTACCTGGCGGTGCGGGAGTGCGAGGACCTCGCGGAGCACCGCCCGGACCTCGTCGGCGTCGAGCTCGCCTTCCTCGCCGGCAAGGACGGCGGCGCCGGCCCCGAGGTCGTCGCCTGGTCCCTCTCCGAGGGGCGGGAGGAGGCCTACGAGCAGCGGATGCGGGAGCGCCTGGCGGAGCTGGTGGAGCGGGTCCGCCGGCTGGACGCCGCGGGGGCGTGGGTCGCCTCCACCGCCGCCCAGTGCCGCTTCTGCGGCTTCCGGACCCTCTGCCCGCGCTACCCGGAGGGCCAGCCGGTGCTCCCGACGGCCGCGCCGGGCCCGGTCGCGGAAAGGGCCCGGGAGGAGGGGGCCGCGTGAGCCGCTATCCCGAGCCCATCGTGGCGTTCCTCGGCGGCGAGCCCACCGAGGAGCAGTGGCGCGCGATCTCCTACCCCCTCGAGCCGTACGTACTCGTCGCGGGGGCCGGCTCCGGGAAGACCTCCGTGATGGCGGCCCGGATCGTCTACCTCGCGATGGCCGCCCGCGGGCTCCTCGACGCGGACCACCCCGGCGTGCTGCCCGGCAACGTCCTGTGCCTCACCTTCACGAACAAGGCCACGGAGCACCTGCGGCTCCGGGTGCGCCGCGCCCTCGCCGAGCTCGACCTGCCCGAGGGCGAGGAGCCGGAGGTCCTCAACTACCACGGCTTCGCCGCCGACCTGCTCGAGCGCTACGGCATGCTGATCGGGCTCGAGCCGGGCCAGCGGGTCGTGACGCCGGTCCAGCGCCGGCAGATCGCCGAGCGGGTCCTCGACGAGATGACCTTCGAGCACCTGTCCACCCGGTGGCAACCGAGCATCGTCGAGAAGATCGTCACCCTCGACGACCAGCTCCAGAACCACCTCGTGGACCCCGAGGAGCTCGTCGCCCACGTCCAGGGCAAGCTCGAGACCCTCCGGGCGGCGCGGTCGGAGGAACCCTACCGGGCGGCCCTCGAGCGCATCGAGCTCGCCCGGGCGGTGGCGCGCTTCCGCGAGATCAAGGCGCAGCTCGGCGTCATCGACTTCGGGGACCAGATCGCCCACGCGATCCGCATCGTCCGGGAGCGGCCGGAGGTGGCGGAGGCCTACCGCGAGCGCTTCGGCGCGGTCCTGCTCGACGAGTACCAGGACACGAACCACGCGCAGGCGGTGCTCATGGCCTCGATCTTCGCCGGCGGCCACCCGGTGACCGCGGTCGGCGACCCCGACCAGAACATCTACGCCTGGCGAGGGGCGAGCCTGTACAACCTGCTCGAGTTCCCGGAGGTCTTCCGCCGCTCCGACGGCGAGCCCGCCGAGCGCCTGCCCCTGTACACGAACTTCCGCTCGGGCGAGCGGATCCTCCAGGCGGCGGACCGGATCATCGCGCCGCTGCCCGCGGAGCAGCGCCCGGACCAGGAGAAGCTGCTCCGGCCCTGGCCCCCGAACGGGGCCGGGGAGGTCCGGATCGCCCTCCTCGACCACGAGGTCGCCGAGGCGACGTGGATCGCCGAGCGCATCGCCGAGCTCCACGCCGAGGGCCTGCCCTGGTCGGGCTGCGCCGTGCTCTGCCGCAGCCACCGCCTCTTCGAGCCGCTCGCCGTGGCCTTCGCCGAGCGCGGGATCCCTGCCGAGTTCGTCGGGCTCGCCGGCCTCATCAGGCTCCCCGAGATCGTCGAGGTCCTCGCCTACGCGCGGGCGGCGGTGGACCCGGACGACAGCGTGGCCCTCGCCCGGATCCTCACGGGCCCCCGCTACCGGATCGGCGTGCCGGACCTCTCCCGCGTGGCGGCCTGGACCCGCCGCAGCGACGCCCGCCTGCGGCGGCGCATCGCCGAGGAGCGACTCGAGGTGGACGAGGACCTCGTCGAGGACCAGCCCTACCTCATCGCCGAGGCCCTGGAGCACCTGGACGAGGTGGAGGGGCTCTCCGATGAGGGCCGACGTCGCATGCTCGCCTTCGCCGCCGAGCTGCGCGAGCTGCAGGAGGCGGCCAGGCGCCCGGTGCCCGAGTTCCTCGCCGAGATCGCCCGGCGGATCGGCCTGCTCGAGGAGCTCGACGCCGAGCCCGACCGGGCCCTCGCCACGGCCAAGCGCCGCAACCTCGCCGCCTTCCTCGACCAGGTCCACGCCTTCCAGCCCCTCGAGGGCGAGCTCACGCTCCGCGCCTTCCTCGCCTACCTCGACGGGATCGAGGAGGACCGGGAGTGGACCCCGGTGCAGCCGAGCGAGGAGGACTCGGTGAAGGTGATGACCATCCACGCCGCCAAGGGGCTGGAGTTCGAGGCCGTGTTCGTGCCGGGCCTGGCGGGCGGGATCCTCCCCAACACCACGATCCAGCACAACCCGGCCCGGCGCGGGGACTCCCTGGACGTGGAGCTCCGGAGCGATCGCGCCCTCCTGCCCACCTTCGATGGCGTTATGAGCCGGTTCACCGACGAGCTCCGGGCGCGCGAGGAGCACGAGGAGCGGCGGACCGCCTACGTGGCCCTCACCCGGGCCAAGCGGTGGCTCCACGTCTCGGCGGCGAACTGGTACGGCGAGAACGTCCAGCGGGCCAAGGGCGTGGGGAAGTTCCTCATGGAGCTCAAGCGGTGGAGCGAGGAGCATGGCGACGTCGGGCTCGAGATCCGGCTGCCCGAGGGCGAGGAGGGCGGCAACCCGCTCGTCGGGTACCGGCAGGCCCGCGTGCCGCCCTGGCCGGGCCCCGCGCTGCGCGAGGAGGCCGACGAGCTCTTCCCAGAGGGCTGGCGGCGAGCGGCGGCCCGAGCGGCGGAGGCGGGCGGCCTCGGCGAGGAGCTCCTCGCCCGCCTCGGATCCGGGGAGCGGGAGGCCTTCGAGGCGGCGGCGCGGGAGCGTCGTACGCTCGCCGCGCACCTGCTGGAGCGGGAGGCGGAGGTGGACGCGGGGCTCGCGGCGCCCCGCACGGTGACGGTGAGCGCGGTGATCGACTACGCGCGGTGCCCCCTGCGGTTCCGCTTCACCGTGGTCCAGCCGCTCCCGCGGTTCTCGGGCCCCGCCGCCCGGATCGGGACCGAGGTCCACGCGTGGATCGAGCGACGCTCCTCCGGCCAGACCTCCCTCCTCGAGCTCGAGGAGACGCCCGACCTCCTCGCCGAGGAGCTCGTCGGCGAGCCCGGCCGGATCGAGCGGCTCCGGCGCGCCTTCCTCGAGAGCCGCTTCGCCGAGCTCGTCCCCCTGTTCGCCGAGCGCCCCTTCCTCCTGCCGGTCGGCGACCGGGTGGTCGGTGGGAGGATCGACGCGATCTACGGGACGCCCGACGGCCCCTGGGAGGTCGTGGACTACAAGACGGGCCGGCCCCCCGCCGAGGACGACCCCCTGGCCCGGGCCCAGCTCGACCTCTACGCGCTCGCCTGCATGGACGTGTGGGGCAAGCGCCCCGAGGAGCTCACGCTCACGTACCTGTACCTCGCGACCGGGGAGGAGCGCTCCTACCCCGCCTCGGACCCCGGGGAGCTGCGGGCCCAGGTCGCCGCCTGGCTCGAGGGGATCGCGGCGGGGGCCTTCGACCCGACCCCCGGCGAGCACTGCCGGTGGTGCGACTTCCGGGCCTTCTGCGAGGCGGGTCGCGCCTTCCTCGCCGAGCGTGGCTGAGCCCGACGCGGGGCGGCGCGGGGCGGCGGGTCAGGCCGCCGAGGTGAGCCGCGCGACCTGCTCCTCGAAGCGTCGGTACTGGGCGGCCGGGTCCCAGCCACCCTCGAGCCGGGTGGACACGAAGCGCACGGAGAGACCGAGGGCCTCCGCCCGCGTCCGCAGGGCCTCCCGGAACCACGTGAAGGTCCCCGGGTGCAGGAGCGTCTCGCCGTGGGCGCCCTGCCGACGAAGCGAGGGGTCGTCGACGACGACCGGGGTGGGACGCAGGATCGCCGTCACCTGCGCCGGCGCGCCCTCGAGGACCTGGAGGTGCGCCTCCCGTCCGTCCCAGGTCGCGACCGCGACCGGGGTATGCGGGTCCTCCGGGCGGTACAGCTCGGCTCGCATCAGGCCGTGAGCGAGCGCTCGTGCCGGCGGAGCAGCCCCGCCACGTGCTTGAGGATCCGCCCCGCGAGGACCGGCTCCGTCTCCAGGAGCGAGAGGAAGGCCCGGCGGGGCAGGGCGAGCAGCCGCATGGGGGTCTCGGCGATCACCGAGGCCGTCCGCGGCCCGCCGTCGAGCAGCGAGATCTCCCCGAAGGTGTCGCCGGGGAACAGGCGGTTCAGGACCCGTCCCGAGGAGCCCACCACCTTCGCCTCTCCCTCGAGGATCACGTAGAAGGCGTCGCCGGCGTCGCCGGCGCGGACCATCGTCGCGCCCTGCATGTAGCGCTGCTCCTCGCACAGCTCGGCCACGCGGCGCAGGTGGCGCGCCGACAGGCTCGCGAACAGCGGCACCGCAGCCAGGGCCTCACGCGCTCGCTTGCTCACCGCGGTTCCCCCTTCCCTCCGTCGCCCCGGAGCCTACCCGCCCCGCGGCGCGGGTGTCGAAGGCGTGTCGGTGCCCCGGTCTATGGTCCGCGCGTGGGGGAGGTGGTCCTCGCGGCGGGGGTGCCGCGGCGGTACCGGCACGGCGAGGTGATCCTGGGGCAGGGGCAGCCCATCGCCTGCCTGCGCCTGGTGGTCGCCGGGGCCGTGCGTCTCGCGGCCGTCGCGCCGAACGGGCGGGAGGTCGTCGTCGGCCTCCTCGGCCCGGGCGAGGCCTTCGGCGAGGTCGCGCTCCTCGGCGGCGGCCCCTCGCCCGTGGAGGCCCGCGCCGTCGGCGAGGAGACGGCGGTCCTCGCGATCCCCCCCGGGGTGCTCCGCGAGCTCTTCCGGCGGTTGCCGGCCGCCGCCGAGGAGCTGCTGCGCATCGTCGCCGGCCGGCTCCACGAGACCACCGTCGCCCTCGAGGAGGCCCTGGCCCACGACGTCCCCACCCGCCTCGGGCTGCGCCTGCGCCGCCTCGCGGAGACCCACGGCGAGGGCACGCCGGAGGGGGTGGCCCTGCCGCCGCGCCTGACCCAGGAGGAGCTCGCGCGGATGGTGGGCACGACCCGGGAGTCCGTGAACCGCGCGCTCGCCCGGCTCGCCGCCCGCGGCGCCCTCGCCCACCGCGAGCATCGGTACGTGGTGCGCGACCCCGAGGCCCTCGTCCCCGCCGGCGAGGGATGAGTCCCCAGGCCCTCAGCCCTCGCGCCGCCGCCCGAAGGCCGTCGCGAGCGCCAGCAGCACGCCGCCCACGAACAGGATCGTGCCGAACACGTTCACCGTGGGCGGGATGCCGATCCGCGTCGCCCCGTACACCCAGATGGGGAAGGTCTGGACCTGGCCGGACACGAAGTTGGAGATCACGAAGTCGTCCAGGGACAGCACGAAGGAGAGCATGAACCCCGAGACGATCCCCGGCATGATGAGCGGCAGCGTGACCTTCCAGAACGCCACCGGCGGGGTGGCGTAGAGGTCCTGGGCCACGTCCTCCAGCGTTCGGTCCATGCCCGCCACCCGGGCCCGCACCGTGATCGCCACGAAGGGGATGCTGAACGCCACGTGGCTGAGGAGGATCGTGAGCAGACCGAGCGGCACCCTCGCCTCGATGTAGAGGGACAGCAGCGAGGAGCCCATCACGATCTCGGGGATCGCGATGCCGATGAAGATCACGAAGTTCACCGCGGCCCGCCCCCGGAACGCGTAGCGGCCGAGGACCAGGCCGAGGGTGCCCCCCAGGGGCGTCGCGATCGCCGCGGCGGTGACCGCCACGAGCAGCGAGTTGCGGACGGCCTCGTTCAGCGAGGGGTCGGCGAAGACGCTCCGGTACCAGTCCAGGGTGAACCCGAAGAACCGGGCCATCTGGCGCTCGCCGGGGATGTCGTTGAACCCGTACAGGATCATGAGCAGGATCGGCGAGACCAGGTACAGCATGAGCAGCGTCGTGTAGCCGCCGAGAATCGCCCGGGCACGCCGCAGCCGGGGTCGCCGCAGCGGCGCGGGGGCGAGGAGGCCCGCCGAGCGCTCACCGACCTCGACCGCCGCGCTCATGCTCCCACCGCCGCGGCCACCGTCTCCTCCTCGGTCCCGATGACCTTCGCGTAGAGGCTCGTGAGCGCCACCATGCCGAGCATGAGCACCACGGCGAGGCCCGCCGCGATCGGGTACCGGGCGCGGCTCAGGTACTCGCTCTGGATCACGTTGCCGATCATCCGGTTCGCCGTCCCCCCGAGGACCTCCGCCTCCACGTAGTCGCCGGTGGCCGGCACGAACGTGAGCAGCGTCGCAGCGAACACGCCCGGCATGGACAGCGGGACGATCACCTTCGCGAAGGTCTGCCGCGGCCGCGCGTACAGGTCGTAGGCGCCCTCAACCACGGCCCGGTCGATGCGCTCGATCGCGACGTACAGCGGCAGCGCGGCGAAGGGCAGGTAGTTGTAGATCAGCCCGCCGATCACCGCGATCCACGTGGACAGGACCCGGAAGTGCTCCGGCAGCAGCCCGAGGTCCTTCAGGGTCCCGAGCAGGATCCCGTTGTCGGCGAGGATGAACTTCCACTGCACGGTCCGGATCACGAACGAGACGAAGTAGGGCAGCAGGATCATGAACAGCAGCGCCGACTTCCACCGGCCGCCGTAGAAGGCGATCCAGTACGCCGCCGGGTACGCGAGCAGCACCGTCCCCAGGGTGGTCGCCGCCGCGTAGGCGATCGAGCGGAGGAAGAAGACCTGCCGGCCGCTCAGGGCCTCCACGTAGTTCTCGAAGGACCACGTGAACCGGAACCCGCCCGAGAGCACCCCGCCGCTCTTCAGCGACATGTACACGAGGATCCCGAGGGGGACGACGAAGAAGACCACGAGCCAGCTCCCCCCGGGCACGAGCAGCCCGTACGCGACACGCCGCCGACGGGCCATGAGCCCGTGCGGTCGGGACGCCCGCCGCGGGACCACGGTCGCGGCCACGCTCAGCCCCTCACGCCGCCTCGACGATCGGCTCGAAGATCGAGTCCCACTCCTCCTTCTCCTCGTCGCTCTTCAGCGTCCGGGCGAACCGGCACCGCGCGAGGAGCTCCTCGGAGGGGAACAGGTACTCGCTCTTGGCCGTCGCGTAGAGCTTGCGGGCGTACCCCTTCCAGCCCCTCTCCTCGGCCCGCTCGGCGTGCTCGCGGATCAGCTCCCGGGTCCCTTCCACCGGGGACATGTAGAGGACCCACTCCTGGAGCATCGTGGCGATCCGGGGCTGGTAGTAGAAGTCCATGAGCGTGAGCGCGCTCACGGGGTGCTCCGCGCCGGCGGGGATCATCATGTTGTCGGTCCACATGAGCGCGCCGCCCTCGGGAACGACGAACTCGAGGTTCGGGTACCCGCCCCACTGGCTGAGGTAGAGGATGTCCCCCGACCAGGCCATGGAGACCGCGAGGTTCCCGTTCTGCAGATCGTCCACGTACCCCTGGGCGTAGTACCCGCGCACGAGCCCCGTCTCCCGCTGCTTCAGCAGCCAGTCCGCGGCCTTCCGCCAGTCCTCCGGCGTCGAGGTCTGGGGATCGATCCCCAGGTTCCACATCACGAAGTCCGGCATGTCCTCCTCGAGCATCCCGACGCTCCCCGGGGGCAGCTTGTCGGGGTCGGCGAGGTCCTCGAGCTTCGTGATGAGGGCGTCCACGAGGTCCCGGTTCACCGCGATCCCGGTGAGGCCCCACTGCCACACCATGGAGTGCTCGGCGCCGGGGTCGTAGGGCGGGTCCTTCGCCCAGCCCGCGGCGTGGGCGTCGAAGTTCGGGCGCTTCGTCGGGTCGAGCGGGTAGACCCAGTCGTTCACGACGAGCGCCTGGAACTCCCATCCGTTGCTCATCACGATGATGTCCCAGCCGGTCGGCTGCCCCGCCTGCAGCTGGGGCTGGAGCTTCCCGAAGAAGGACTCATTGTCCTGGATCACCTCCTTGTAGGTGACGGTGATCCCCGTCTGCTCCTCGAACTTGCGCAGCGAGGGGCTGTAGCGCTCCCCGGTCTCGCGGTCCCTGGCCTTGTCGATGTACAGCGGCCAGTTGGCGAAGCTCACCTCCCCCTCCTGGGGCCCGGAGAAGATCTCGGTCACGTCCACGCCCTCCTCGGCCTCGCGGGCGCACGCCGCGAGGACCGGCGGGAGGCCCACCCCGACCGCCCCGACGCCCGCGGCGCGCAGGAACCCGCGACGCGTCAGGCGGTGGCGGAGCAGCTCCCGGAGGACCGAAGGCTCGAACGAACCGTCCATGGCGTCCTCCTCCCGGGTTCGGGCGGCGACGATGGGGCGCGAGTCGGCGTGCTCGTCGGGGTCCTCGCGCCTACCGCGGGGCGGGATCTCGGACGACGAGCCACGCAGGCACCAGGCATCGCCCGACCTCAACCATGATATCGCTCGCGGCAACCCATCCGACCGTCCCCCGCTCGGCGGGTCGCGAGGCCGAGTCGCCTACCCGCGTTCCTGCAGCACGGCGAGGCTGCAGGGGCCGCACAGGCGGCCCCGCCCGCGGACGGGCCGTCCGCAGCGCTCGCAGGCCCGGGGGTCCGCCAGGGCGAACCGGGTCTCGCCGTCCGCCCGGACCCGCTCGACGCGCCCCTCGGTCTCCAGCTTCAGCAGGTGGGCGAGGACCGAGCGCGCCGCGAGCGGGTACAGCTCCGGCTCGTAGCCCGCGTAGATCGCGGGGACGAGCTCCTCCGGGGTCCGGGGGCCGTCGGCCAGACCCGCGAGGACCTGTCGCTCCCGCTCCTCGCGGTGGGCGAGGTACTCCTCAAGCTTGGCAACGCCGTCGAGCACGACCGGCCCGTGCCCCGGGTAGAGCCTGCGGGGCCGGAGCTCGCGCAGGCGCCGCAGCGAGCGCAGGTACTGGACGAGGTCGCCCTCGGGCGGGTCGATCACGCTCGTCCCCCGGCCGAGCACGGCGTCGCCGGTGAACAGCGCCCGGTCCCGCTCGAGCCAGAAGGCCACGTGGTCGGGGGCGTGCCCCGGCGTGGCCACCGCCCGCAGCACCACCCCGGGGACCCGGATCTCCTGCCCGTCGTGCAGCCGCAGCATCCCCCCTGCCGGCCGAGCCGCGTACACCGGGGCCCCCGTCCGGCCGCCGAGCTCGAGCGCGCCCGCCGCGTGGTCGGGGTGGTCGTGGGTGAGGAGGATCGCCCCCACCCGCCCGGCGGCCTCGAGCACCTCGTCGAGGTGGCCCTCGTCCGCCACCGCCGGGTCGATCACGATGGCCGGCCAGCGGCCGACGACCCACGTGTTCGTGCCCTCGAGCTCCCGCAGGCCGGGGTTCGGCGCGAGGACCCGCACGATCCGCGTCAGCTCGCCCTCCACCTCAGGCCTCCTGCCAGAAGGTCGAGGGCGGCAGGGTCGCGAGCTCCTCGGCGTCCGGCTCGCGCGTGGCGATCTCGAGCTCGAGGAGCTCCGTAACGCTCCGGCACCCGGCGAGGGCCCGCACCGTGAGGTAGGTCGGCCAGTACAGACGACGGCGGCCCCGCTCCCACTCCCCGAGGAGCGCGGAGGGCGGGACCCACCACGCGTCGGCGATCTCGTGCCCGTCGGGCACGGGCTCGAGGTCGGGCGGGGCGGCCACGGCGAAGTAGTCGGCGTCGAAGCGGACCGGCACGTCCTCGGGCGCCACCCAGTGGGCGATCCGGGCGAGCTGCCCGGCGCGGGGCGGGTCGGCCTCGACCGCGGCGATCCCGCCCTCGGCGGGCGCGAGGCCCGAGGCCGTGAGGGCGAGCCCGACCTCCTCCAGGAGCTCACGCACGGCGCACGCCCGGGCCGCCTCCGCGGGCGAGCCGAACCAGCGCTCGGCCCGGGCGGCGTCCTGCCCGTCCACGGCGCCGCCGGGGAAGGCCACGTAGCCGGGCAGGAAGCGGCTGCCCGCGCTCCGCTCCAGCGCGAGCACCTCCGGGCCGTCAGGGCCCTCGCGCGCGGCGATCACGACCGCCGCCCTGCGGATCGTCCTCCCCACGGCCCGCATCATCGCAGACGAGCCCGCTAGGCTGGCTGGGATGGTGGGGCCCCGGTGAGCGACGAGGTCGCGGCCCGGATCCGCGCGGCGATCGCGGAGCGCGGACCGATCACCTTCGCCGAGTTCATGGAGCACGCCCTCTACGGGCCGGGGGGCTTCTACGAGCGCCCGCCGGTCGGGCCGCAGGGGCACTTCGTCACGAGCCCCCACGTGCACCCGGTCTTCGCCGACCTCGTGCGGCTCGCGCTCCTCCAGGCCTGGGAGGCGCTCGGCCGCCCCGAGCCGCTCCGCATCGTCGAGCTCGGGGCGGGGGAGGGGACGCTCGCGCGGGGGATCCTCCTCGGGCTAGAGGCGGGCGGGATCCCCGTCCGGTACGTCGCGGTGGAGATCTCGCCGGGCGCCCGCGAGGCCCTGGCCGAGCTCCCCGTGGAGGTGGCGAGCTCCCTGCCCGAGCTCGAGCCGCTCGACCCCGGCCTCGTCGTCGCGAACGAGCTCCTCGACAACCTGCCCTTCCGACGGGTCCGACGTCGGGGCGGACGGCTGCTCGAGGTCCGGGTCGGCGCGGAGGGCTCGCGCCTCGTCGAGATCGAGACCCCCTGCGAGCCCGAGCTCGCCGGGCTCGCGCCCCCGGACCTGCCGGAGGGGGCCGAGGCCGTCGTCCCCACCGGCGCCCTGGCGCTGCTCGGGGACCTCGCCGGCGTCCTGCGCCGTGGCTACGCCCTCCTCATCGACTACGGCTCGGCCGGCGGGCCGGCCGGGGAGGTCCACGGCTACCGCGGACACGCCGTGCTCGAGGACGTGCTGGCCGATCCCGGGAGCGCCGACATCACCGCCGGGGTGGACCTCGGGATGGTGGCCGCCCGCGCCGAGGCCCTCGGGCTCCGCGTCCACGGGATCGTGGCCCAGTGGCGCGCGCTCCTCGCCCTCGGCTACGAGCGGTGGGCCTCCTCCGAGCGCGAGCGCCAGGCCGAGCTCCTCGCGACCGGGCGTGGGTTGGAAGCCGTCCGCGCCTGGGAGGGCCGCAGCCGGGCGAGCCTGCTCGTGGACCCCGCCGCCCTCGGACGCCTGCGGTGGCTCGTGCTCTCCACCCCGGGGCTGCCGGCGCCCCCCTTCCTCGCCGAGGCCCTCGAGCCCGAGCCCGCCGCGTAGCCGCGGAGCGCCCTCCGGCCCCTTCCCCCGGCGCCCGGGCGGGGGCTAGCATCGAGCGAGAGCCGAGCAGGGAGGATCGCCATGCGCCGACCCCACCGCCCCGCCGTCCTCGCCCTCGGGATCCTCCTCGTCGGCGTCCTGGCCTGGCTCGCTCGCCCCGTCGAGGGCCCCGAGCCGCGCCCGCGTGCCGGGGTCCCCCTGGAGCGCCCCGAGGCCACGAACGAGGAGGCCGAGGAGCAGGCCGAGACCGTCGAGCAGCACCGGCAGGCCGTCGCCGAGGCCCTGGCCGCGGGCACCCTGGGACGGATCGAGCCCGTCCGGCACCTCCGCGCCCGCGCCTGGGCGGGCGAGCGACTCATGCACCCGACGGCCGACGATTGGGAGCCCGCGATCGCCACGGATCCCCGCGCGCCCTGGGTCTACGTGGCCATCACCCGCTTCGGCCACCCGGCGTGCCGCGGGGGCAACTGCCCCGACCCGGCCATCGTGGTCCGGGCCTCCCCCGACGGCGGGAGGACCTTCGGGGACCCGGTCTACGTGTGCGAGTGCCGTCGGGTGCAGACGCAGTTCGACCCGCTCCTCGAGGTCGTCCCGGCGACGGGCGAGCTCTACGCGGCGTGGATGAACGACTGGAACATCGTGTTCGCCCGCTCCCTCGACCACGGACGGACGTGGTCGGCCCCGGTCCCGGTCTCCGGCAAGGTGGCCTGGGGGGACAAGCCCGCGATGGCGCTCTCGCCCGACGGGCGCGACGTCTACGTCACGTTCAACGGCCCCACCGGCGGCGACGTGTACGTGGCGGTCTCGCACGACGGCGGCGTCACCTGGCGCCAGGAGCGGGTGACCCGCGGCGACCGCTACTACTTCGCCTACCAGGGCGCCGTGCTGCCCGACGGGCGCGTCACCTTCGCCCAGATGAGCGAGACCTACACGGGGCCCGGGGGCGCGAGCGAGGGGCCCGTGCTCGTCCACGCCATCACCTCGGCCGACGGGGGGCGGACCTGGACGAACGTCGTGGTGGACAGCGTGGAGCTCGGCGTTCCGTGCACGTCCGAGTGGTGCTACGCCGACTACTACGACGGGCACGCGGCGCTCGCCGCCGACGCCGACGGCGACCTCGTGATCGCCTACGACGGCGCCACCGCCGTCGGCGGACCCCGGCGCGTGTGGGCGCGCTCCTCGACCGACGGCGGCCTCACCTGGAGCGCGCGGGTGCCGCTCTCGCCCCGGGGGGTGAACGCCGGCTTCCCCGCCGCCGTGGGGATCGGCGACGACGAGGTCCGTCTGTGGTTCATGGACCAGCGCACCGGCCGCTGGAACGTCTGGTACCGACGCTCCACCGACCTCGGCGCGACCTGGTCGGATCCCGTGCGGATCTCCGACGCCACCTCGGGCACCGTCTACAAGGACGCCGACGGCTTCGCCGAGGTCTACGGGGACTACGGCGAGATCGGGGTCACCAGCCGCGGTCGGACCGTGGCCGCCTGGGGCGAGGGGGTGAGCTACCGCGGGCCGGGCGGCGTCTGGTTCAACCGGGAGCGCTGAGCCGGCTCAGCGGTCCACGTCGCCGACGACGAAGAAGATCGAGCCGAGGATGGAGATGAGGTCCGGGATCAGCGTCCCGGGCAGGATCGCCGGCAGCAACGACACGTTCGAGAACGAGGCGGTCCGCATCTTCAGCCGGTACGGCTGCTTCTTCCCGTTGCCGACGAGGTAGTAGCCCATGAGCCCGAGGGGGTTCTCCGTCCGCACGTAGACCTCGCCGTCCAGGGAGAGCTTCTTCGGCAGCTTCGCCGCCCGGTACTGGCCCGCCGGCATCCTCTCCAGGCACTGCTCGACGATGTTGCAGGACTCATGCATCCGCCTGAGCAGCACCCACAACCGGTCGAAGGAGTCGCCGTTGCGACCCACCGGGACCTGGAACTCCACCTCGCCGTACTTCTCGTAGGGCTCGTCCTTGCGGGGGTCCATGGGGACGCCGCTGGCGTGGAGCGTCGGCCCCGAGGCCCCGTAGGCCACCGCCACCTCCGGCGGGATCACGCCGACGCCCACCGTGCGGGCGTGGATGATCTCGTTGCCCATGATGAGGTTGTCGAAGTCCTTCAGGCGCTTGCGGACGTGCCGGAGGACCTCGGCGGCCTGCTTCATGAACCCCCGGGGGAGGTCGTCCTTCACCCCGCCCACCCGGGCGTAGGAGTGGTGCATCCGCGCCCCGGTCGCGGTCTCCATGAGGTTCTGGATCATCTCGCGCTCGATGAACGCGTAGAAGACCGGGGTCATCGCGCCGAGCTCGAGCGGGTACGAGCCGAAGAACATGAGGTGGTTCAGGATCCGGTTCAGCTCGGCCATCATCGTCCGGATCCACTGGGCGCGCTCGGGGACCTCGATCCCCGCCAGGCGCTCCACCGCGATCACGAACCCGAGCTCGTTGTTGAACGCCGACAGCCAGTCGTGGCGGTTCATGAGCACGAGCACCTGGCGCGCGTCGCGCTGCTCGGCGAGCTTCTCGGCGCCGCGGTGCATGTAGCCGATCACGGGCTCCGCGCGGGTGATGACCTCCCCGTCGAGCTCGAGCACGAGCCGGAGCACGCCGTGGGTCGAGGGGTGCTGCGGGCCGATGTTGAGGATCATCTCCTCGGTGCGCAGGCCCCGGCCGGTGATCTCGACGTCGATGCCGCCGCCCCGGACGAGCCACTGCTCGGCCGCGGCGGAGAAGACGGCCCGCTCCTTGGTGTCCATCGGCCCTACATCCTGCCACGCGCGAGGGCCCACCGCCCACGTCGGCGGTCGCCCAGGCGGGTCGCCCCGCTCGCCCGCGCGCTAGCCTGGGGCCACGATGAGCGCGAGCGAGGCGCGGCGCCGGCTCCCCTCCGTGGACGCGCTGCTCCGCAGTGAGCCCGGTCGGAGGGCCTGCGAGACCCTCGGGCGCCCCCTGGTGAAGCTCGCCACCACCGAGGTCCTCGGCGAGCTCCGGGCCAAGGCCGCCAGGGGGGTGGACCCGCCCGGGCCGGACGAGATCCTCGCCCGAGCCCTCCAGCTCGCCTCCGGCGCGGCGGGCGGGCTCGTCCCGGTGATCAACGCGACCGGCGTGATCTGCCACACGGGCCTCGGACGCGCGCCGCTGCCGCTCGAGGCCGCCCGGGCCGCCGCCCGGGCCGCGGCGGGCTACGGCGACCTCGAGGTGGATCGCGCGACGGGCCGCAGGGGGCGCCGCACGGCCCGGGCCGAGCTCCTCCTTCGCGCCCTGACCGGCGCCGAGGACGCCCTCGTCGTGAACAACGGGGCCGCTGGGGTGCTCCTCTCCCTCGCGGCCCTCGCCAAGGGCAAGCAGGTCCTCGTCTCCCGCGGGGAGCTCATCGAGATCGGGGGCGAGTTCCGGATCCCCGAGATCATGGCCGCCTCCGGGGCCCGGCTCGTCGAGGTCGGGACGACGAACCGCACGCGGATCGGCGACTTCCGCTCGGCCCTCTCCGAGCGCACCGGCGCGATCCTCAAGGTCCACCCGAGCAACTACCGCGTCGTGGGCTTCACCGCCGCCCCGAGCCTCTCCCAACTCGTCGAGCTGGGGCGGCGGGCCGGCGTCCCCGTCCTCTACGACCTCGGCTCCGGGCTCCTCCACCGCTACCCGGGCGTGCCCGCCGACGAGCCCGCCGCGGACGAGGCCCTCGAGCAGGGCGCCGACCTCATCGTGTTCTCCGGCGACAAGCTCCTCGGCGGGCCCCAGGCCGGGTGCGTCCTCGGCCGGTCCGAGCTCGTCGAGCGGCTCCGTCGGCACCCCATCGCCCGCGCCGTCCGGGTGGACGTGATGCAGGTCGCGGCGCTCGAGCGGGTCCTCGCCGCCTACGTGCGCGGGGGCCGCGAGGACCTCCCGGTGTGGCGGATGATCCGCGAGGCCCCCGCCTCGGTCCACCGGCGCGCCGCCGCCCTCGCGGAGGCCCTCGACGGCGAGCTCGAGGGCGCCCACGTGGTGCCCTGCCGGTCGGTCGTCGGCGGCGGCTCTCTGCCCGGTCACGAGATCCCCTCCTTCGGGGTGGAGGTCCGGGTCCCCGACCCCCCGGCGATGGCCGCGCGCCTGCGCATGGGTCGGCCGAGCGTCTTCTGCCGCGTGGACGAGCGAGGCGTCGTGTTCGACCTCCGCACGGTGCCCGAGGAGCGGATGCCCGACCTCGTCCGGGCGATCCGCTACGCGCTCGAGGGCGACGACCTGCCCGACGAGGAGGCATGACCGACCCCGAGCCGGCCCCGCAGGTCGTCGCCACCGCCGGCCACGTCGACCACGGCAAGTCCACCCTGATCCAGCGACTCACGGGGATCGACCCGGACCGCTTCGAGGAGGAGAAGCGTCGCGGCCTCACGATCGACCTCGGCTACGCCTGGTGCACGCTCCCCTCGGGCCGGGAGATCGGCTTCGTGGACGTCCCCGGGCACGAGCGGTTCGTGCGGAACATGCTCGCCGGCGTCGGCCCGGTCCGGCTCGTCCTGTTCGTCGTCGCCGCCGACGAGGGGTGGCGGGCGCAGTCCGAGGAGCACCTCCAGATCGTGGACGTCCTGGGGGCGCAGGGCGGGGTGGTGGCGCTCACGAAGGCGGACCTCGTGGACCCCCCGCGGCTGGAGGAGGCCCGCGCGGAGATCGCCGGGCGCCTGCGCGGGACCGCCCTCGACGGCTCGCCGATCGTGCCGTGCTCGGCCGCGACCGGGCTGGGGCTCGCGGAGCTCGTGGCGGCCCTCGACGCCATGGTGGAGGCCGCCCCCGAGCCGGAGCGCGGCGGCCGAGCGCGTCTGTTCGTGGACCGCGTGTTCGCGATCCGCGGCGCCGGGACCGTCGTGACCGGCACCCTGACCGACGGGACCATCGCCGTGGGCGAGGAGGTCGAGATCCATCCCCTCGGCCGGCGCGCCCGGGTGCGCTCGCTCCAGACGCACAAGCGGCCGGTGGAGGTGGCGCGCCCCGTCTCGCGCGTCGCCGCGAACCTCGTCGGGGTCGACCGCGAGGAGCTCGAGCGCGGCGACGTCCTCGGACCGCCCGCGGCCTGGCGCCCCACCCGGGTGCTGGAGGCGCGGATCCGGCCGGTCCGGGGGCTCGCCCACCCCCTCACCACCCGCGGCGCCTACATGCTCCACGCGGGCTCGGCCGAGCGCGACGCCCGCCTGCGGCTGTACGGGGTGAGCGAGGTGCGGACCGACGGCGCCTTCGCGCGGATCACGCTCTCGGCCCCGCTCGTGCTCGCCGTCGGCGACCGGTTCGTCCTGCGCGAGACCGGTCGGCGCGAGACCGTGGCCGGGGGGATCGTCCTCGACCCCGATCCCCCGACCCGGCCGGGCCCCGACCCCGCCCGGCGGCTCCTCGCCCGGGAGACGGCCGCCCCTGAGGCGCTCCCGGGTCTGCTCGTGGCGGAGCGCGGAGCCGTGCGGGACCCCGACCTCTTCCCCCTCGCCGGCGGCCGCCCCCGGGCGGAGGACCCCGTCGCGAGGGCCGGGGAGTGGTGGCTCTCGGCGGAGCTCCTCGCGGCCGTGGAGCGAGAGATCGTCGGCCACCTTGAGCGCCTGCACGCCGCGCGCCCCCTGGAGCCCGGGGAGGACCTCGCCCGGCTCCGGGCGGAGGTGACGCGGTCGCTCGAGGCGCACGGCCTTCCCCGCCCCGCGGACCCCGGGCTCGCCGGCGCGGTCCTCGAGCTCCTCCTCGCCCGCGGCGTCCTCGTCCGGGAGGGCGCGGCCGTGCGCCTGCCCTCCCACCGACCCAGGCTGGCCGAACACGCGGAGGCCATCGAGCGGCTGGTCCGGACCGTGGCGGAGGGGGAGCCCACGCCCCCCACCATCCCCGAGCTCCTCGGGGCCGGGCACCCCCGCGAGGTCCTCGAGGCCGCCGTGCGCGCCGGCGCGCTCGTGCGGGTCTCCCCCGTGATCGTCCTCACCCCCGCCTTCGTCGAGCGCGCCGTCGCCGAGATCCGCGCGGCGGGGCCCGCCGGGCTCACCGTCTCCGCCCTCCGGGAGCGCCTGGGCACCTCGAGGAAGTACGCCGTGCCCCTGGTCGAGCACCTCGACGCGCGACGCATCACCCGCCGCGTGGGCGACGTGCGCATCGCCCGTGACGCCTGATCGAAGCCAGGCCGATCGACGGGGAAGGATCCGGCTCCGACTCAGGCGACCTCGGCCACGAGGGCGACCTCGACGCAGGCGCCGAGGGGCAGCTCGGCCACGCCGACCGCGGCCCGGGCGTGCTGGCCCGCCTCCCCGAAGATCTCGACGAGCACGTCGCTCGCACCGTTCGCCACCTGCGGCTGGTCGGTGAACCCCGGGGCCGAGGCCACGAAGACCTCGACCTTCAGGATGCCCCGGACCCGGTCGAGCGTCCCGAGGGCCGCGCGGAGGGCGGAGACCCCCTGGAGGGCGCACCGACGGGCGGCCTCCCGGCCCTGCTCCAGCGCGACCTCGGCGCCGAGGCGCCCGGGGTACAGCCTCCCGCCGTCGGGGATCTGGCCGGCCACGAAGGCCAGGCCCGGACCCAGGCGCACCGGGACGTAGGCGGCGACGGGCGCGGGGGCGGGTGGGAGCTCGATGCCGAGCTCCGCCAGGCGTGCCTCGAACAACGCGATCCCTCCTCGTGACGGTCGTCCCCGCATCCTGCCACAGCGCTCAGCCGGCGAGCTCGCGGGCCCGCAGCAGGCGCCGGCGCTCGAGCTCGTTCAGCCCGCCCCAGATGCCGTGGGGATCGCGGATCCGCAGCGCGTACTCCAGGCAGGGCGCGCGGACGGGGCAGCGGGCGCAGATCGCCTTGGCCTTGGCCTCGCGGGCGAGCTTCTCCTCCCGCCGCTCGAAGTAGTTCGGCGCGAAGAACAGGCTCGTGTCGGCTCCGCGGCAGGCGGCGCGGGCCTCCCAGCCCTCCCCGCTGTCCGACGTCATCCGTGAGACCACGCCCGTCCCCCTCGCCCCGTTGTACGTGCCTGGGGACGTGGGAGGATCCCGCGGGTCAGCCGCTCGGAGGGCTCGGCGAGGGCTCGACCGGCGCCTCCGGCTCCGGCTCGACCCGCAGGACGAGCCCGTCGAGACCCCGCACCCGGATCCTCGTGCCCGGCGGGATGGGGCCGACCTGGCTCCGGCCGCGCCAGAGCGTGCCCTTCACGTACACGGGCCCCTCCGGGTCCAGGGTCGCCCGCGTCTCCCCGACCAGGCCGATCAGCCCACGCTGGGTGGAGGTGATCCGCTCGCGCGCGCGCACCGCCACCGTGAGGGCGAACCCGTAGTAGAGGAAGCTCGAAACCGTCGCGGCGCCGATGAGCCAGGGCGAGACCCGGATGAGCTCGGAGACGTCGCGGAAGGCGAGGTGCGAGCCGAGGGCGAAGGAGGCCAGACCGGCGGCCGTGAGGACGCCGAGCCGTCGCAGCAGCACGTCGGCGGTGAGCAGCCCCACCCCGCCGACGAGCAGCGCGAGCCCGACCCAGGAGGCGGGCACGACGAGGAGGCCGCGCACGGCGAGCGCGAGCATCCCGAGGCCGGCGAAGCCCGCGAAGCCGAAGCCGGGCTGGGTGAGCTCGAAGGCGAGGGCCGCGAGGCCGAGCATGAGCAGGACGTAGATCGCGGCGGGGGAGGCCACCGCGTGGAAGACCTTCGCGATGGGACCCGGCGAGGTGAACCGCACCGCGACGGGCTCCTCGCCCTCCTCGAGGGCGATCCGGGTGCGCAGCGTCACGGGGCCCGAGGCCGTGCGCACGGTGCGCCCGTCCACCCGCGCGAGCAGGTCGGGGACGGAGGCCGCGGCGACCTGGACGATCCCCCCGTCGAGCGCCGCCTGGGCGGGCACCGGCTCGGTCGGGATCTCGGGCGTCGGCCGGTCCCGCTCGGCCGCCCAGCGCGCCACGAGCTCGGCCAGGTCCCGCCCGCTCGGCAGGGTGGCGTCGCGGCTGCGGACGAGGTCGAGCGGCTCGAGCGGCCCGATCCCCGCCCCGGGGGCCACCGCGCCGAGGCTCGACGCGTAGAGCAGGAGGAGCCCGGCGCCCCGCGCCTTCGCCGGCGCCGGCCCGACCCAGACGATCACCGGGACCGAGGCGTCGTGGATCCGCTCGGCGAGGGCGACGGCGTCCTGGTCGAGGGTGCCCGCGGAGTCGAGCTGGACGACGAGCGTGGCCCCCTCGCGCTCGGCCCGGTCCAGCCAGTCCGTCAGGTATCCGGCCAGGATCCCGTCGATCGAGCCATCCACCTGCACGACGATCGCCGTGGGGGTGCGCGGCTGCGCGCCGGCCGCCGGCAGCGCGAGCACGGCCGCGAGCAGGAACGGGAGGGGGATGAGGCGCCGCATGAGCGCTCCCCATGGTACCGGCCGGGCGTATGCTCCCCTCGGCGATGCAGGCACCTCCCCGCCCGAGCCCCTCCCGGAGCGCCCGGCGACCCGCGCGCGATGCGCCGAGGCCGGTGCTCGCGCCCCTCGTGCCCGTCCTCCTCGTCCTCGCGATGCTCGTGATGGCGGGGCTCGTGGCCGCCGTGCTCCTGCCCCTCGTGGGGGCCGCAGGCCTCGGCGTGAACGCCTTCCGGGAGCGCCTGGACGCGGCCGGCCTCGGGAAGGTCCGGATCCCCCGGTTCCCCGAGCGCTCCGTGATCTACGCCCGCGACGGCTCGGTCCTCGCCACGGTGTTCCTGGACGAGAACCGCCGCATCGTCCGGCTCGAGGAGGTCTCCAAGGTCGCCCGCGACGCCGTCATCGCCATCGAGGACCACGGCTTCTACGAGCACGGGGCCCTGAACTTCACCTCCCTGATCCGGGCGGCCCTCGCGAACCTGGCCGCGGGCGAGATCACCCAGGGCGGCTCCACGATCACCCAGCAGCTCGTGAAGAACGCGATCATCGGGGACACCTCTCAGACCTTCGCCCGGAAGTTCCAGGAGGCCGCCCTGGCGATCCGCGTGGAGCGCCGCTACACGAAGGACGAGATCCTCGAGATGTACCTGAACGACGTCTACTTCGGGAACGGCGCCTACGGGATCGGGACGGCCGCCGAGACCTACTTCCGCAAGCCCGCGCGGAAGCTCACCCTGGCCGAGGGCGCGCTCCTCGCGGCCCTGATCCGCGCGCCCGGCGCCTACGACCCCATCACGAACCCCGAGGCCGCGCTGGCGCGCCGGAACCTGGTGATCGACCGCATGGTCCAGTACGGGTTCGTGAGCGCCGCCAAGGGCGAGCGCGCCAAGGCCCGCCCCCTCGGTCTCGCGCCCGACGCAGGGCCACCCGAGCAGCGGGTGGAGCCGTTCTTCGTCACGTACATCCGCAGCCAGATCCTCGACGACCCCGCCGGGGAGTTCGAGGCCCTCGGGGCCACGCGCAAGCAGCGGGTCCACACGCTCTACCAGGGCGGGCTGCGGATCTACACGACCCTCGACCCGGACTGGCAGCGGTACGCCCAGCAGGCGGTGCTCACGAAGCTCGACCCCCGCCGGGGGCCGGACGCCTCCCTCGTCTCGGTGGACGCGAAGACCGGGGCGATCCGCGCGATGCTCTCCGGCAAGGCCTACGAGCGGGACCAGCTGGACCTGGTCTGGCAGGGGCGCCGGCAGGTGGGCTCGGCCTTCAAGCCCTTCACCCTCGTCGCCGCCTTCGAGCAGGGTTTCCCGCCGGGCAAGGTGTACTCCTCGGCCTCCCCGAACTGCAAGATCCCCGGCTGGATCAGCCAGACCGGGTGCGTGAGCAACGCCGAGGGCTCATCGGCCGGCAGCTTCGTGGACCTGTGGAGGGCCACCGAGGACTCGATCAACGTGGTCTTCGCGCAGCTCGCCGTGGACGTGGGGCCGGAGCACATCGTGGACGTCGCCCACCGGATGGGCGTCACGGCGCCGCTCGACCCGGTCCCCTCGATCACCCTCGGCGTCGAGGAGGTCTCGACCCTGGACATGGCGAGCGCCTACGCGACCCTGGCGAACGACGGGATCCACTGCGAGCCCTTCGCCGTGGCGCGGATCCTCGAGCCGAAGGAGGGCGGCGGGTACCGCCCGATCTACCGGCACGAGCCGGACTGCCAGCAGGTCATCGAGCCCGACATCGCGCACCTCGTCACGGCGATGCTCCAGCGCGTGGTCTGCTGCGGGACGGGAACCGTCGCCGACGACGGCATGGGCCGGCCGGTGGCGGGCAAGACCGGCACGGCCCAGGACTACACGAACGTCTACTTCGCCGGGTACACGCCCCAGGTGGCGACCGCGGTGTGGGTCGGGTTCCCCTCCGGTCAGATCCCCATGAACACCTACTACGGGACCTCCGTGTTCGGCGGGACCCTCGCGGCCCCGATCTGGAACGCGTTCATGGTCCGGGCCACCGCGGGGATGCCGGTCGAGCGCTTCGAGCCGCCCCCGAGGCCGCCCACGGGGAAGGTCCCCGACGTCGTCGGTCTGCGCTCCCAGGCGGCGCAGCAGGTCCTGGTCGAGGCGGACTTCACGCCGGTGGTCGAGAAGGTGGACTCGATCGAGCCGGTGAACACGGTCCTCGCCCAGACCCCCGCGGCGGGGACCACCCTGCCGCTCGGCTCGGCCGTGACGCTCCAGGTCTCCAACGGGAAGGGCGAGCCCGTGACGGTCCCCCGGGTGGTGGGCATGGGAAAGGTCCGGGCCGTCCAGACGCTCGAGGCCGCCGGGCTCGTGGCCGCGGTCGTCTTCGTGGAGGTCGACGACCCCGACCTCGTCGGCCGCGTCGTCGCGCAGGTCCCCATCGGGAACAAGGTCGTGAGCGCCGGTTCCACCGTCACGATCTCGGTGGGCGTCGCCGGCCAGGGCGGCGGTCCCGGGCAGGGACAGGGCGGGGGCCAGGGGGGCGGCGGTCCCGGCGGCGGGAACGGCTAGCCGGGGCCCGGCTCCGCCCCGAGGCGCTCGCGCACCTTGCGCTGGACCAGGGCGCCGTCGGCGCGACCCCGGAGCCTCGGCATGACCTTCCCCATGACCTTGCCGAGGTCGCCGGGGGCGCTCGCGCCGACCTCGGCGATGGCCTCCTCCACGATCCGGTCGATCTCGGCCTCGGAGAGCTGCTCCGGTGCGTAGGCCTGGAGGATCTCGCGCTCGGCCGTCTCCTTGGCGACGAGGTCCGCCCGGCCCCCACGCTCGAAGGCCTCGATGGACTCCGTGCGCCGCTTGACCTCCCGCGCGGCGACCTCGCGCACCTCGTCGTCCTCCAGGGGGCGCCGGAGCTCCTTCTCGCGGTTCACGATGGCGGTGAGCAGCATCCGAAGGGCCCCGACGCGCACCGCGTCCCGGGCCTTCATCGCCTCCGTGAGGTCGTGCTGCACACGCTCCCGCAGATCGCTCACCTAGACTCCCTTCCCATGCTCGTCCGGACCCTGCTCGCCCTCGGCGCGCTCGGCGCCCTCTGCCTGGCCTACGGCGCGCTCGTCGAGCGCCGCTGGTACCGGGTGGATCGCCGGACGCTCGCCATCCTACCCCCGTCGGCGCGGGGGCCGATCTCGGTCCTGCACCTGTCGGACCTCCACGTGGTCGCGCGCGACCGGGCGCTCACGCGGTTCCTCGCATCCCTTCCCCGCCCGGACGTGGTCGTCGTCACCGGCGACTTCCTGGGCGAGCCCGAGGCGGTGGACGCCGCGATCGAGGCCGTGCGCCCCGTGCGGGGGCGGCTCGCCTCGTGGTTCGTGCTCGGCTCCAACGACCTGTACGCGCCGCGGCCCTCGAACCCCCTCCGCTACCTCGTGCCCCCCTCCCGGCGCCGACGGCGGCGGGCCCGCCGGGGGAGGCCCGACGAGCTCGTCGCCCGCCTGGTCGCGGAGGGCTGGACCGACCTCGACAACGCGCGGGTGGCGACGGAGCTCGACGGCCTGCCCGTGGAGCTCGTGGGGCTCCACGACGCCCACATCGATCGCGCCGACCTCACCCTGCTGCCGAGGACCGCGCCCGGGCGCTTCGGGATCGCCGTCATGCACTCCCCCGACGCCGCGCCGGAGGCGGCCGCCTGCGGGTACGACCTCATCTTCGCCGGGCACACCCACGGGGGGCAGGTGCGCCTGCCCCTGCTCGGGGCGCTCGTCACGAACAGCGCGCTCCCGCCGCGCCTGGCGAGCGGGCTGATCCGGATGGGGCGCTCGTGGCTCAGCCTCTCGCCGGGTCTGGGGACGAGCAAGTTCGCGCCCTTCCGGTTCCTGTGCCGCCCGACGGCGATCTGGCTCGAGCTCCGTCCCGCGGGTCAGTCGCCGGAGACGACCCGCTCGAACACCCGGATGTAGCCCTCGACCATGGCCCGCTTGGAGAAGCGCCGCTCGACGCGCTCCCGGCACGCCCGCGGGTCGATCTCGTGCAGGCGCCCGAGGCGCTCGGCGGCCTCCTCGGGGTAGCGCTCCACGCTCACGATCCATCCGGTGCGCCCGTCCTCGACGACCTCCGGGACCGAGCCCCGGGGGGTGGCGATCACCGGGGTCCCGCAGGCCATCGCCTCGGTCATGACGAGGCCGAAGGGCTCGGCCCAGTCGATGGGGAAGAGCACGGCCTTGGCCCGCTGCAGCAGGTCCACCTTCTCCTCCTGGGAGATCTCCCCGAGGACCTCGGCGTCGGGGGGCAGCGCCGGCTTGATGCGCTCCTCCCACTCCCGCTGCTCGGTCGGGTGCGCGATCTTCACCGCGGAGACGAGCCGCTCCCCGGCGAGCTTCGCGGCCTCGATCGCGCGGAGCCACCCCTTCTCCGGGGCGGCCCGGCCGAGGAACAGGACGAAGTCCTCCTTGTCCTCCCGCAGCGCGTACAGGTCCGTGTCGATGCCGTTGTAGACGACCCCCGCGTACCGCAGCGAGGGGTTCGAGCGCATCTGCGCCTCGCTGATCGCCACGAACCAGGCCCGGTCCGCCACGAAGGAGTACAGGCGGTTCATCTCCGGCGTGAACGAGCCGTGGAGCGTGTGGACGGTCGGCACGCCGGTCTCCACGGAGGCTGCGAGCGCGGAGAAGGGCGAGTGCACGTGGAGCACGTCGAAGCGCTCGCGCGCCCCGCGGAGCGCGAACATCGTGTGCGTGGCGTCGAGGACGATGTCGTTGATGGCCTTCGTGCCGGGGGCCGTCTCGAAGACGTACTCGAGGCGCGCCTTCGTGCGCGAGTCGCCCGTCGCGAAGAGCGTGACGTCGTGGCCCGCCTCGGCGAGCCCGTCGGCGAGCAGGGCCACCACCCATTCGATCCCGCCGTAGCCGGTGGGCGGCACGGCGAGCCAGGGGGGACACAGCTGCGCGATCCTCACACCATCCCTCCTGCGTTCCCTGGAGCCGTTCCCTGGGAGCGGTCCTGGAGCCGCGTCCGCCCCAGCCTACCCGCCCGGGAGCCGGTACACTTGCCTGCGCACGGGACGTGGCGCAGTTTGGTAGCGCGCAGCGTTCGGGACGCTGAGGTCGCGGGTTCGAATCCCGCCGTCCCGACCGACCTCATGGAGCCGTTGCGTTGCAACGCATCGGCGGTTTGACGCCCTCCATCCCAGCCGCTAGCCTCGGGCGCGGGCTGCCACCGTGCAGCCTTTCATCATGCAGGGGACGACGAGGACGCGAAGCACGCTCGCGGTGCGGATCGGGGTCGCCGCCCTGGTCGTGATCACCGCTTCCCTCGCCGCTCCCCTCACCTCCTCCGCCGCGCCGAGCCGCGAGGACGTGCTGCGGGCCAAGGCGGAGCTCGACCGACTGAACCAGCGGGTCGAGCTCCTCGTCGAGCAGTACAACCAGGCTCGGCTCGAGCTCGACCGGGTGCGCGCGCGCCTCGCCGAGGTGCGGGCCGAGGCCGAGCAGGCCAGGGCGGAGGCCGACGCGGCGGTGGCCGAGCTGAACCGCAACGCGGCGGCCGCGTACCAGAGCCTCGGACCCCAGTGGGCCGCGCTGCTCGAGGCCACCTCGATCGCGGACCTCTCGGACCAGATCGAGTTCATCGGCAGCCTGGCCCAGGCCGACGCCGACCTCGCCACGCGGGCGGAGCGCGCCGAGCAACGCGCGCGCTGGAGCGCCGAGGAGCTCGAGCGCGCCCTCGCGGAGCAGCGGGCGCTGGTGGAGCGCATCCGGGGGAAGGAGGCCGAGATCCGAGCCGCCGCCGCCGAGGCCCGCGCCTACTACGAGGAGCTCGACCGGCGCTACCGGGAGTACCTCGAGCGGCTCGAGGCCGAGCGCCAGGCGGCGGCCGCGCAGGCTGCGGCCGAGGCCGCCGGCCAGCAGGCAGCATCGGGCGCGGGCGGCGGCGGCAACCCCTCGCCCCCGCCCGCGCCGAACCCGAACGTCCAGGCGGTCCTGGACGCCGCCTACTCCGTCCTCGGGGTCCCCTACCGGTGGGGCGGCGCGAGCCCCGAGACCGGGTTCGACTGCTCGGGCTTCACGATGTGGGCCTGGGCGCACGCCGGGGTGTCGCTGCCCCACTCCTCCCAGGCCCAGTACGACGTGCTCCCCCACGTGTCCCGCGAGGATCTGCAGCCCGGGGACCTGCTCTTCTTCTACTCGCCCATCAGCCACGTCGCGATCTACCTGGGGGGCGGGAGCATGATCCACTCGCCCCACACGGGCAGCGTGGTCTCCATCGTCCCGGTCTACTGGGAGCACTTCGTCGGGGCCGCCCGCCCCGGCTGATCGATCTCCGTCAGGTCCGCGAGACGCCGCTCTGCCTGCCGGACGAGCTCCTCGTCCCCGATCGCCAGCGCGGCCTCGCGCGCCCGCTCGAGCAGCTCGCGGGCCTGACGGCGGCGCAGGTCCGCGTGGGGCGGCCTCGCGTACTTCATCAGCTCGTCGGCCTCGACGATGAGCTCGAAGATCTCCCGCGGCTCCACGTCGCCGAGCCTGCCACGGATCGCGGCCCGGCGCCCGCGGTCGGCGGCTGGTACCCTAGTCGGCCGCATGGACAAGCTCGGACCCCGTCACCGCATGTGCCGTCGCGTCGGCCAGCCCCTGTGCGGCCGGCCGAACTGCCCCTCCGTGCGGCGCCCCTACCCGCCCGGGCAGCACGGGCGGGGGCGCAAGCGCATCAGCGAGTACCAGGTCCGGCTGCTCGAGAAGCAGAAGCTCCGCGCGATCTACGGCGTGAGCGAGCGCCAGATGCGCATCTACTACGAGCGCGCCAGCCGCAAGCGCGGGGTGACCGGCGAGGAGCTCCTCGGTCAGCTCGAGCGGCGCCTGGACGCGATCGTGCTGCGGATGGGGTTCGCCCTCACCCAGCGCCAGGCCCGCCAGCTCGTCTCCCACGGCCACGTGCGGGTGGACGGCCGCCGCGTGGACGTGCCGAGCTACCAGGTGCGCCCGGGCCAGACGATCGAGCTCTCCGAGAAGGCCCGCAACTTCGTGTTCGTGCGTGAGGCCGCCGAGCTCGCCCCGGAGCCGCCGCCCTACCTCTACGTGAACCGCGAGCAGTTCCAGGGCACGCTCACCCGGATGCCGGAGCGCGACGAGATCCCTCTGCCCGTTCCCATCGAGGAACGGCTCATCATCGAGTACTACTCGTAGGCCCTCACGGGTCGAAGTCCCGGCCCCCGCCGCACCCGTACGTCCGACGGATCTCCTTCGTGGCGCGCTCCATGGCCTCGTAGAGCGCCTGCGCCTCCTCCGGCGCGAGCTCCTCCTTCAGCACCTGGAAGCAGGCCTGCTCCTCCTGGGCGAAGTGCTCCTGGATCGCGCGCTTCAGGTTCTCCAGGACCCGGCGCATCCGGGCCTCCTGCTCGGCGCCCACCCCGGCCCTCGCGAGCTCGTCGCGGATCCGCTCCAGCTCGTCGGTGAGCCGGGCGATCTCGCGGTGCTCCGCGAGCATCTCCCTGGTCGCGACGTCGGTCCCGGTGATCCGGCGCAGCACCGGGAAGAGCGTCCGGCCCTCGCCGACGGCGTGGGGGATCAGCTCGTGGGCCAGCGTCTCGTGGAGGCTCCCCGTCTCCGCGCGGATCCGCACCGCCGAGCCCGCCTGGAGCTCGCCCTCGACCTCGTCGATGGCGGCGATCAGGGGGACGAACTGCCGGTGCCGCTCACACAGCGACTCCTCGCTCATGGCTCCTCCTCGGGGCCCTCCGGCCCCCGCACCCTGCACCGTACGGCCGCCGCCCGAGCCTCGCGTCGGTCGGTGGTCCCACGGGCGGTGGGTCCGACGCCGCACCCGTTGCAGGTGCGAGTCGCCGCGGCCCCGCCGGCTTCGAGGAAGGTTCGCCGCCCGGCCCGAGGCCGTTCCGCTCGCGGTCACGCGCTCGTCAAGGGCCGTCCGTAGGCTCGCCCGCGCACGGGGAAGGTCCCCGATGCCAGAGGAAGGTGCGAGGAAGGAGGCGCAGATCGTGCGAGCGATCAGGCTCCGACGCGCCGCGCTCGCGCTCGCGGTGAGCGCGGTGCTCGCGGTCCCCACGGCCCCGGCAGGGGCGATCTCGGCGGTGCCGCCGTTCGTGACGCAACCCGACGGCGGCAGCCCATACGCGTTCACGTCGCTGCTCACGGTGGGCGAGCGCGTCCCGTCCCCGGGCGGCTCGGAGTACCAGATGGTCGGGATCCCCGACGGGCTCGGAGTCCACGCCAACCCGGACGGCACCGTGACCGTGTACATGAACCACGAGCTCGGCTACGACACCGTCTCCGAGCCGTACGTGGGCGGACCCCGCCAGCGCGGGGCCTTCGTCTCGCGCTACACCCTCGCGTGGGACGAGGCGGCCGGTGACTGGCGGGTCGTCGCCGGCGAGCGCGCCTACACCCGCGTGTACCAGGACAACAAGCTCATCGGCGGGCCCGCGCTCGAGACGAACGGGGTCCGCGCGTTCGCGCGGTTCTGCTCGGCCATCCTCGCCGGAGAGGACGAGGGCTTCGATCGCACCATCTTCTTCACGAACGAGGAGGAGGACGACGACGCGCGGACCTTCGACGGCAAGGGCGGCCAGAGCGTCGCGATCCTCCAGAGCGACCGCGGCGTGTGGCAGGCACACGCGCTGTCCCGCCTCGGCCACTTCTCGAAGGAGAACACGGTTCCCCAGCCTCGCCACGACGGGTGGACGGTGATCCTCCCGCTCGAGGACGGCCCATCGACGCCCGACTCCCAGCTCTACATGTACGTGGGGCGCAAGGACCCGAGCCCCGACGCGAGCGTCCTCGACCGGAACGGCCTCCTCGGCGGGCACCTCTACGTGTTCGTCGCCGACGGCTACACCGGCGAGGTGGACGCGACCGGAGCCGGGATCGAGATCCAGGGGCGTTGGGTCAAGATCCCCACCGCGAAGAAGCTGGACACCGAGCAGCTCGAGGCGGCGTCCGACGCCGTGGGGGCCTTCGGCTTCGTCCGGATCGAGGATGGGGCCTTCTCCGAGACGGACCCGAACACCTTCTACTTCGTCACCACCGGCTCGGGGACCAAGCGCGGAGACGGCAGCTACGTCAACGAGCTCGGGCGTCTGTACCGGCTGGAGCTCGACCCGAGCGACCCCCGCGGACCCGCGACCCTCACGATCGTCTACGACGCGGCGGAGACGGTGCTCGCGGGCGAGGACATCGCGATCAGCCCCGACAACCTCGACGTCAGCGCCGACCTGCTGATGATCCAGGAGGACGGCACCTCCGAGAGCCGCAGGCGGATGGCCGCCTTCGGTCGGGACGGCCGGATCTGGGCCTTCCCGCTGGCGGCCGACGGGTCCGTCGACGTCGCGGGCCGCTTCCCCGTCGCCGAGCTCGATCCCACGACCTCGCGGTGGCTCCGGCCGGACGGGACCCAGGCGCAGCCCGGGCCCGGCGTCTGGGAGACGAGCGGGATCGTGGACGCCTCCGGCATCCTCGGTGCCGGCGCCTGGCTCTTCGACGTCCAGGCGCACCGGCCGAGCGGCGCGACCCCGTGGCCGCCCGCCACGGTCATCGCCCCGAACACCGTCGAGGACGGCCAGCTCGTGCTCATGCGGCCGGCCTCGACCTGAGCGCGGGCCCGGGGGGCGAGCCCCGGGGAGCAGCCGCGCCACCAACCAAGGAGCAAGGCCCGCCCACGGGCGGGCCTTCGCTCATCTCGCGCGCGTCGCAGGCGCGCGGTGCCTCAGGGGCGGAGCGCCGCGCGGACGAAGGCGAGCGTCTCCCGCTCCCTGCGACGCAACGCGGCCCGCGATCGCTCCTCGCCGACCATCGCGCGGAGCACGCTCGCCTCGGTGAGGGAGCCGACGACCGCGGTGTAGAGCTGGAAGAGGAGGAAGGTGGGGTCCTGCTTGCGGATCTCGCCGGCGTCCATCCCCTCCTGCAGGAAGGCGACGGCGCGGCGCTGCAGCGCGTCGAGGTTCCCGGTCAGGCGCTCGAAGGCCTGGGGCCCGAGGCGGCCCGCCTCGCGGACGAACATCGGGAACTCCGGCCAGTCCTCGGCCAGGCGGAAGATGGCGCGGATCACGGCCTCCGCCCGGTCCCAGTACGCCTCCTTGCCCTCCAGGGCGGCCGTCACCTCCTGCATGACGCGCTCGCCCGCCGCCTCCAGGCACGCGCGGAGGAGGGCCTCCTTGGTCGGGAAGTAGTACAGGAGCGTCTGCTTGCGGATCCCGCACGCCGAGGCGATGCGGTCCAGGCTCGCGCCGTGGTAGCCCTCGCGCCCGAAGGCCCGGATGGCCTCCTCGATCAGGGCGTGGCGCCGGCGCTCGCCGTCGCGGCCCACCGGGGCCTCACCGCCACGCGGGGGGCTTCCCCCGCCGCCTCACCGGCCGCGAGCCCTCCCACACCCGCAGCCACCGCGGCCCCGCGGGGCCCGAGAGCCTCGGCGTCTCGCCCCGCGCCGCGCGCCGACGGGCCTCCCACCAGGTGGTGCGATCCTCGTCGAAGAGCTCCGCGATCGCCTGCTGCATCCGCAGCGAGAGCTCCTGGTGGGTCTCGCCCCCCCGCGGGTACAGGGGCTCGCCGTAGCGGACCCGGATCGGCGGCCGGCCGGGCCTCGGCCAGGCGCGACCCCGGGGCATCGCCTGGTAGGCGCCGACGATGGCGATCGGCACGATCGGCATGCGCATCTCGATCGCCAGGCGGGCCGTGCCGTGGCGGAAGCGCTGCACCCACCCGTCGGGCGAGCGCGTCCCCTCGGGGAAGACGATGATGCTCCAGCCCTCACGGATCAGCTCCTTGGCCTTGCGGGTGGCGCGCTCGCCCCCGCCGCGCTCGATCGGGAAGCCGCCGTAGACGAGCGCGGTGAACCCGGAGCGCCACCACACGTCGAAGAAGTAGTCCTTCGCCGCCGCCGTCGCGGTCCGGTCCCGCCACCGCTGCGGCAGCGTCGTGAGGATCAACGTGGCGTCGAGGTGGCTCGAGTGGTTGCTGATGAACATCACGGGCCCCTGGAGGCCGTCCAGGTGCTCCAGCCCGTACACCTCGGGGGCGGTCTCGTTCCACACGAGGGGCCGCATGACCCCGAGCAGGATCGCGGTCCGCGCCGCCCGCCCGAGCGGCGTGCGCGCCCAGTCGGTGGGGAACTCGAAGCGCGGCGGGGGCGGCGTCGTGCCGACCGCCGAGCCGGGCACCACCGGCCGCCGGCCCCAGTTCCAGGCCCTGGCGACCTCGCGCACCTCGTCGAGGAACCGTCGGCCGCCCATCAGGACACGTCCGCGATGAGGTAGGGGGGCATGTGGAAGTAGGTGATGGACGGGCTGCGCCCCACGGTCTCGCCCGCCATCTCCAGGGCGTCCTTGAAGGTCGTGGCCGCCCGGTACCCCATCCGCTCGCACGCGCGGCGGTTCCCGCCGACCACGATGACGTCGCCCAGGTAGTCCAGCGCGTGGGCTCCCCAGTACCACATGTAGAAGGGGTGCACGCCGTGGTAGGCGTAGCTCGTCCGGTACAGGTGGATGTACCAGGGGTCCGTCGCGTACCGCTCCTCGAACTTCGATTCGATCGTCGCCGGGTCCGTGGTCTCGGCCAGGACCTCCTCGAAGAAGTCGATGTAGCTCGGGTGGTGGACCTGGTGGAACTCCCAGGGGACGGGGTGGAACATGATCACCACCCCGCCGGGCCGCACGAGGGGCTTGTTCCGGTACATGTTGAACAGGTACCCGAGCCCCAGGCAGTGCACGAGGATCGGGTTCATGATCGAGTTCACGTTGTAGGGACCGAGGTAGGGGATCCCGAACACGAGGACGTCGCTCTGACCCTCGACGTGGACGAGCTGCTGCTCGTGGAGCTTGGCCAGGGTGCGCTCGTGCACCGGGTCGGTCGCCCCCGCGTTGATCCCCGTCACCCCCACCGGTGAGCGCATCCGCATCCACACCTGGTGCCGGGCCGCGGGCGGCGTGAGGTCGTTCAGCTTCTTCGCCGCGAGGTACGTGGCCTGCTCCTTCGCCGACCACTCCCACTCGCGCTTGTTCATGAAGCCGAAGGGCTCGGGGAAGGTCTCGTTGTTCAGCGTCGTCTCGATGGTGAAGATCCGGATCCCGGCGTCCTCGAGCACCTTGCCCATCCGTCGGCACGAGTCGTGGATCGCCGATCGGCCCTCGCGGGGGTCCATGTAGGAGCGCGAGTGCAGCATCGTGTGGACGTTGTGGTGGTGGCGCACGCTCCGGTAGCTCGCGAGCCCCACCGGGACCGACTTGTGGCCGCCGTCCATCGGGACGAGGTTGATGTTCACGTAGACGATCAGGTCCGAGGTCGCGGCCCGTTTGTTGATCTCCACCTCCTCGCCCTTCTCGGTGGTCCCCACGAACAGCAGGTTGTCGCGGTCCTCCGCGTCGTGGTTCGCGAGGTCGTGGGGGTAGAAGGAGCGGAACACGCGCTCGCCGACGGCGTGCTTGACCTCGGAGGCCGTCATGCGCCGGTGCAGCGAGTTGGCCATGTACAGCTTCAGGTCCTCGACCCCGCGGCGGGCCGCGAGCTCGATCACCTCCTCCAGCACGAGCTGCCGGATGTCGGGGGCCTGCATCGGCGGCAGCGGCAGCGAGATGTCGTCGATGGCGATCGTGAGGCGCATCCCCGGCCTCAGCAGCTCGGCCAGGGGCTCGCTGCCGTGGGGGTTGGCCAGGGCGTGCCGGATCGCCTCCCGCACGTCGCGGATCCTCGGCAGCGGGTCCGGCGGGTAGATCACCCGCGTCCCGAGGGGGAACCGCTCGAGGCGGAACCCCTCGCCCTCGTGGACGAGGAGCGGCGGCGTGCGCTCGTCCACCTCCAGCACGAACCCTGGTCGCACCATCGTCCCCTCCTCAGCTGCCCTCGGCCCTCGGGTCGAAGGCCACCTTCAGCGTCCCCAGCCTCCCCGCCGCGAGCGCGTGGTCGAGCGCCTCCCGCCAGCGCTCGAGCGGGTACGTCGCGCCGACGATCGGATCGAGCGGCTCCTCCAGCGAGAGCTCCATCGCGAGGTCGAAGGCGTGCCGGCGCTCGCCCCCCGGGAGCGTCTCCACCCCGCCCGTGTAGGCCCCCACGAGCTCGAGCTCCCGGAACCACAGCGGCGTGAGGTCGGGGCCCTGGACCGGGATCCCGGCGAGCACCACCCGACCCCCCGCGCGCGTCCCGCGCAGCGCGAGCTCCAAGGATGCGCGCGAGCCCACGCAGTCGATCGCCACGTCCGCGCCCCCGAGCAGGAAGGGCGGGCCGATCTCGGGCTTCAGCTTCAGGGCCCGGGTGGCACGCCGGACCGCGTTCAGCGCCTCCCCCGGCGGGACCACCGCGCTCGCCCCGAAGGCCTCGGCGAAGCGTCGCTGGCGCTCGTGCTTGGCCACGGCGATGACGCGCCCCGCCGGCGTCAGCCGGCGCAGGGCGAGGAGCGTGAGCACCCCGATCGTCCCGGCGCCGATCACGAGCGCCTCGGCGTCCGGCGGGATCGCGGCGCGCAGCGCGGCGTGGACCGCGCAGGCCAGGGGCTCCACGAGCACGGCCCGCCGGTCCGACAGGCCCTCCGGCACCGGGTGGAGCTGGGAGCGGTGGGCCACGAACATGCGGCCCCAGCCGCCCCCCGTGTCCCGGCAGTAGCCCGTCTGCAGGCCCGGGGCGACGTGGCCCGCGGTGACCCGGTCGCAGCGCCCCGTGAGCCCGGCCGCGCAGTTCGGGCAGGGCTCGAGCCCCCGCGCGGCGCAGCGCAGGACGGGCTCGAGCACGACCCGGGTGCCCGCCGCGAGGTCCTCCACGTCCTCCAGGAGCTCCCCCACGACCTCGTGGCCCGGCGTGAAGGGCATCGAGACGAGGGGCGAGAAGTAGAAGCTGGAGCGGCCCGAGATCGTGGCGAGGTCCGACCCGCAGATCCCGGCCAGGATCGGGCGCACCCGCCCCCAGCCCGGCCCGAGCGGCTCGGGGTCCTTCGTGCTCACGAGCCGGAGCGTGGACAGCGGCCCCGTCACCAGGCCCGGGGCGCGGTCGGCGAGGGTCCGCGCCGCGAGGTAGCGGGGGACGGAGCGGAACAGCTGGAGCGCCTGGGTCGTCATCGTCTCGCGGGCCTCGGGAAACGCACGCGGGGCATGCCCCCGGACATGCCCCAGTCCTCGATCGGCCACCGCCGACGCCGGGCCACGCGCAGCAGCGCCGCGTCCGGCGAGACGGCGACGGGGTTGCCGACCGCCCGCAGCAGCGCGAGGTCCGAGTGGCTGTCGGCGTACGCGTAGGACGCCTTCAGATCCGCCCCCTCGCGCTCCGCGTAGCGGCGGAGCCAGGCCGCGCGGGCCTCGCCGACGAGGGGCGGCTCGGCCAGGTACCCGGTGTAGACGCCGTCGCGCACCTCGAGCTTGGCCGCCACGACCTCGTCGAACAGGGGCGCGAGGGGCCGGACGAAGGGCTCCGCCGCGGCCGTGATGAGGATCGTCCGGTGCCCGGCCTGCCGGTGCTCGCGGATCCGCCGGACGGCGGCCGCCGAGACCTTCTGCAGCATGAACTCGCTCACGACCCCGTCCACGAGGCGCTCGATCCCCTCCACCGTGGCGCCCTCGTAGCGACGGAAGAAGGTCCGCAGGAACGCGCCGCGGTCCCGCCGATCCAGGAGCAGGTACGAGGGGATCCGCGCGAACACGTCGAGGAGCTCCTGCGGCCACCGGTCCCAGGGCAGGTCGGCGAGGCGCGTCCACACGTAGGACTCCACGACGTTGGAGGGCAGGATCGTCCCCTCCATGTCGAACAGGGCGAGGACGAGCTGCTCCCGCTCGCGGATCCGCACCCGCGGCTCGGTCCGCGCGGCCGAGAGCGCCCGGACGCCGGCGGTGATCGCGGGGCAGTGCACCTCGACGAGGTAGTGGCGCCAGTCGATGTCGGCCGCGTCGAAGGGGAAGCGCTCGCGATCGGCCGCGGTGAGCGAGCGCCACAGCTCGTGCGTCCGGTCGTCGGTGTAGATGACCTCGGCCTCCGTGTACACGCCGTAGAGGTCCGCGTAGCGACGGACGAACTCCACCCGCCCGCGGTCGTGGTCCACCCGCCGCACGAGGTCGCGCATGCGCTTGGACTTCGGCAGGTGGCTCACCACCCGGTCCGCCGCCTCCACGAGCAGCTCGGCGCGACGTAGCCGCCGCTCCACCTTCGTGGAGCCGGGGAAGACCCACTCGGGGACCTTCACCTCGCCCCGTCCCTTGACGGGGAGCGGGTGCTCCTGGAAGTAACCCCGGACGTACCGGTAGAGGTCCTTGAACTGCAGCGGGTTCCGCGCGCCCGAGCTCACGTGGTAGTAGGCGGGCCGGCCGGGCTCGGGCACCGTGGCCGCGATCGCGAGCATCGCGTTCACCACGTGGTCGGCGGGGATGAGATCCACGATGCCCTCGGGGATCCCCGGGAACTCCGGGATCGCGCCGCGCCCGTAGGCGAGGATGATCGGGTCGGCCATCTTGAAGCCCTCGATCCACCCCGGGTAGGGGCGGCGGAGGGCCGACTCGATGATCGAGGGCCGCACGATCGAGAGCGGTAGCCCGTGCTCGGCGGCGAGCTCCTCGGCCGCGCGCTCCCCCATGGCCTTCGTGAAGGTGTAGTTGTCCGGCCAGCCGAGGGTCTGCGCCCGGGCCCTGCCGTACTGGACGAGCCGCTTCGTGACCCACGCTTTGCGGCGCTCCTCGGCGTCCTCGGCCACGGTCTGTGGCCCGGCCCGGCCGTGCTCGCGGCGGGCGCGCTCGAGGAACCGGTCGAGCATCTCGGGCTTGCGGCTCGCGGCCTCGACGTCGCGACGCGCCTGGAGCGCCAGCTCGGCCTCGGTGCGCCAGTCCACCCGGTGGTCCAGGGTGGCCTCGGGGATCACGCCGCGGCGGTTGCCCGCCACGTAGGCGGTGGAGACGTGCACGAGGTGCGGACGCGAGCCGCTCGCGATCACCGACTCGTACAGGCGCACGGCCCCGAGGAGGTTCGTCTGGAACCCCTCGTCGATCGGGGGATCGAAGGAGACGGTGGCGGCGCAGTGGAGGACCACGTCGAGGTCCCCCGGCAGCGCGAGGGGCTCCTCCCGCGAGAAGTCCCCCTCCACGACCTCGACCCGCTCGTCCACGATCGCCCGCAGCCCCTCGTGGCCGAGCCGCTCGCGGAGGGCGTTGAAGGTCGGGCGCCCGAGGATCGCGTCCACCCGGTCCCGCCCGCTCGCGCCGAGTTGCGGCCGCACGAGGAGCACGAGCCTGCTCTCGGGGAAGTCGGCGAGGAACCGCTCCACGACGGCCTGCCCGAGGAAGCCGGTGAACCCGGTCACGAGCACCCGCTTGCCCGCGAGGGCCCGCACGATCGAGGTCCCCCGCCGCCGCGGCCGCGTCTCTACCATGCGGTAGATGATGCCCCTCTACCGGTCGGTAGACAAGTTCCCACGGGGCGCAACGACGCCGGTCGGGCGCGCTCCGTAGGCTTGGGGCGGATGAGCGGGGCCCCGTCCACGACCAACCCCCCGCCCGCGAGATGGCGAGAGGTCTTCGCGGGCGCCCGGGGGCGTCTCACCGCGGGCCTCCTGCTCCTCGAGGCCCTCGTCGCGACGCAGATCCTCGTCGTCGCCACCGTCATGCCGGCCGTGCGGGAGGAGCTCGGCGGGCTCGCGCTGTACGGGTGGACCTTCAGCGCCGCCGGCCTGGGGCAGTTCGCCGCGATCCCCATCGCCGGGCACGCCGTGGACCGCTTCGGCCCCCGGCGGCTGCTCGCCGCCACGCTCCTCGTCTACTCCGCGGGGCTCCTGCTCGCCGCGCTCGCGCCGAGCATGATCGTGCTCGTGACCGCCCGTCTCATCCAGGGCGTCGGCGGCGGGGCGGTGTACGCGGTGTCCCTGTCCACGGTGGCGAAGAGCTACCCCGAGGCCCTGCGGGCGCGGGTGCTCGCGCTGCTCGCGGCGATGTGGATCCTCCCGGGCCTGCTCGGGCCGCCCCTGGGGGCGATCCTCGTCTCCACCGTGGGGTGGCGGTGGGCCTTCGTCTCTCCGCTGCCCCTGCTCGTGGTCGCCGCCGCGCTCACGTTCCCCGCTCTCGACGGCTCCGCGGGCGCCCGCGACAAGGAGATCCCGATGGGTCCGCCCCTCGTGCTCGCCCTGGGCGCCGGCGCGCTCCTCGCCGGCCTGACGATCCGCCCCTCGCCCTGGAGCCTCGCGCTCGTGGCCGGGGGGCTCGCCGTCGGGCTCCCGGCCCTCGCGCGCATCGTGCCGGCGGGGACCTTCACCGCCCGCCCGGGCCTGCCCGCCGCGGCGGCCGCGGCCTTCCTCCTCTCGGCCTCGTTCGTGGCGGCGGACTCCTTCGCCACCCTCATGCTGCGGGCGGTCAACCACCGGTCCCTCGGGGAGGCGGGGCTCGTCCTCACGGCGATGACCGTCGCGTGGTCGGTGGGCAGCTGGTGGCAGTCGCGCGTGGTCGCCCGGTGGAGCATCTCGGGGCTCGTGCTCCTCGGCACCGCGATGCTCGCCGTCGGGCTCGTGGCGGCGGCGACCGCCCTCGTCCACCTGCCGCTCGTCATCTCCTACGTGGGGTGGACGGTGGCGGGGATCGGGATGGGCATCGCCTTCCCCACGATCCCGCTGTCGGTCATGAACGTCGCCGCGGCGGGCGAGGAGGCGACGGAGCTCTCGGCCACCCTGCTCATGGACACCCTCGGATGGGCCATGGGGGCGGGCGTCGGCGGGGCGATCGTCGCCTTCGCCGAGACCGTCGGCGCCGAGCTGCGGGTGGGGATCGGCGGCGCCTTCGGCTTCGGGCTCCTCGCCGCCCTCGTGCTCCTCGCGATCGCCCGTCGTCTGCCGGAGCCCGCCGGGGCCCGGGTAGACTCGGCGGCCTGATGGAGATCTCCGAGCTGCAGGCGAACCTGCGCCGCACCTACTACCGGCGTGACGCCAAGCGTGGACGGGACGCCACGTTCCGGTGGCTCGCCGAGGAGGTCGGCGAGCTCGCGAAGGCCCTCCGCGCGGGCGACCGGGCGGAGCTCGAGCACGAGCTCGGCGACGTGCTCGCCTGGCTCACCTCCCTCGCGAACCTCGTGGGGGTGGACCTGGACTCGGCCGCGGCTCGGTACGCGCAGGGGTGCCCGAGGTGCGGCGACTCGCCCTGCGCATGTCCCTTCGTCCGCTGAGCCGATGACGACGGAGTTCCACATCCGCCCCGCCAGGATCGACGACTGGCCCGAGGTGGCCGGGCTCCTCGTGGAGCTCGGCCGCGACGTCTCCCCCTCGGCGGTCCACAACCCCGCCTACCGGATCCGGTTCGGCGGCCACCTCGCCCTGCGCGAGACCCGCACCCTCGTCGCCGAGGCCGGCGGGCGCGTCGTCGGGTTCCTCGACATGGAGTTCCGCCAGCGGCTCGGTCACCCCCGCCCCCAGGCGTGGGTGAACGACCTCGTCGTCACCGCCTCGATGCGCGGACGGGGGATCGGCTCGGCGCTGCTCGCCGAGGCCGAGGCCCTGGCCCGCAAGCGCGGCTGCTTCCGGATGTCCCTGGAGACCGCCAACTGGCGGACCGACACCCACCGCTTCTACGAGCGCCAGGGCTGGGTGGACAACGGCAAGTGGTTCGTGAAGCTCCTGGATCCGAGCTGGGGCAAGGCCGGCTACAACGAGTAGCCCTCGGCCTCGATGTCGGCGACGATCCGGGCGAACCGCTCGATCGGCTCCAGCTCGTCCAGCGCCTCGACGACCCGCCCGAGATCCAGGGCGACGTACCCATGTACGAGCACGTTCCGGGACCCGGGGAGGCGCTCCAGGCTCCGCACCAGCTCCGCCGGGAACCGCTCATCCCTCGCGAGGTTGCGGACGGCGTGCGTGTAGTCCTCGAACCGGTCACCCCGACGGGCCGAGAGATCACCGGCGATGTCGATGACGCTCTGGCAGACGGCGAGGAGCGAGAAGAGGACGTCGTTGTGGAGGGAGAGATCGCGCTCCAGCGCCTCAGGCCCCTGGATCCGCGGCCGGGGCTCGCGCAGGTGGTCGAGTTGCCGCCGGAGCTCCGCGAGCCGTTCGACGAGGTAGCTCATCGGCGCAGGGCCCGGAGCTTGATGGCCCGCGTGCGTCGAAGGAACGGCTCCAGGTCGGCCGCACGGAGCTGCACGTCTCGGACGAAGGCCGCGTCGGCCGCCGGATCCGAGCAGAAGACCCGGCGCCCTCCGGTCACGATCCTGCGGGCGAGGTGCGGCGGCGCCTCCTGGAGGAGAACGAGGTCGAAGGCGTCCTCGTGGAGCTCGGCCGCGAGGGCCGCGGCGAGGGACAGGCGGACCTCGAACAGCTCCCTGCCGCCCGGGACCCGGCCGCGCGCGAGGAGGACGGCGAGGTCGAGGTCGCTGTCCCGATGAGCGCGACCCTCCGCTCGGCTCCCGAACAGGTACGCCGACACGACGGGCACGCCGAGCTCGTCGGCGACGCGCCGAACCGCCTACCGACCCTGTGATCCGGGACGGCCGTCTCCTCGGTCATGACGTTGCGAGCCTAGCACCCGGTCCCGCCCGACCCGCGCGGCGAAGGATCCTCCCCTCGCCGCTACAGGGCGGCCCGCAGGCGCTCGGCGACGTCGGCGAGACCGCCGAGGCCCGGCGCCCGTCCGGCCGCGTAGCGCGGGATGAGGTGCGCGTGGAGGTGCATGACCTCCTGCCCACCGAGGTGCCCGTTGGCCTGCCGGACGTAGAGGCCGTCGGGGTTGAACGCCGCCCGCAGCGCGGCGGCCACCCGGCGGGCGGTGCGCCAGACGGCGACCCAGTCCTCCTCGGCCACGTCGAAGATCGTCTCCGCGTGGGCCCTGGGGATCACGAGCGTGTGCCCCTCGCCGGCGGGGTGGATGTCGAGGAACGCCAGGGTCCGCTCGTCCTCGAGGACCCGCTCGGCCGGGGCCTCGCCCCGGGCGATCCGGCAGAAGACGCAGCCGATCATCGGACCGCGAGGGCGGCCTCCGCGATCTGGACCGCGTTCAGGGCCGCGCCCTTGCGGAGGTTGTCGCCGCAGGCGAACAGCAGGAGCGTCTCGGGGCGATCGGGGTGCCGGCGGATCCTCCCCACGAGCACGTCGTCGCCGCCCGCGGCCTCCAGGGGGCTCGGGTAGACGAGGTTGGCCGGGTCGTCCACGACCCGAACCCCCGGCGCCTCGACGAGGACCTCCCGCGCCTCGACCGGGGAGAGCTCGCGCTCGAAGGTGGCCTCCACGGCCACGGAGTGGCCGGTCACGACCGGCACGCGGACGCAGGTCGCGGCGATCTGCAGGTCCGGCATGCCGAGGATCCGCTTGGCCTCGCGGGCCATCTTGATCTCCTCGAACGTGAACCCCGTCTCGGGATCGAAGGCGTCGATCTTCGCCACGACGTTGTAGGCGATGGTCTTGCCGAAGACCTCGCCGCGCGGGAGCGAGCCCGCATCGGGGTGGCCGAGCTCGTCCTCGGAGCCGGCGAGCTTCGCGATCTGCTCGGCGAGCTCCCGCACGCCCTTCTGCCCGGCCCCCGAGACCGCCTGGTAGGAGGCCACCGACAGGGAGCGGAGACCCGCGGCTCGGTGCAGGGGCGCGACCGCCATGAGCGTGGTGATGATCGTGCAGTTCGGCACGCAGTAGACGCGGCGATCGGGGCGGATCTCCTCCGGGTTCACCTCGGGGATCACGAGCCCCGCCCAGGGCTCCATGCGGAAGGCGGAGGAGTTGTCCACGCAGATCGTCCCCCGCTCGGCGGCCTCGGGCACGAAGGTCCTCGCCACGGACCCCCCGCAGGAGGAGAGCGCGAGGTCCACCCCCTCCAGGGCCTCCAGGCCGAGCGGCCGGACCTCGACCTCGCGCCCGCGGAAGGGGACGGTCCGACCGGCCGATCGCTCGGAGGCCAGGGGGACGAGCTCGTCCACCGGGAAGTCCCGCTCCTGCAGGATCCGAACCATCTCCCGGCCGACGGCCCCGGTGGCTCCGACCACGGCGACGCGCATCGCGCACATGCTACCGGGGGCCGGCCCTGGGCTCAGCGGAACCGGAAGGAGTCGAGCATGCGCTCGAACACCGCGGAGGAGACGGCGAACCCCTCCTCGGTGTCGCTGAGCGCGATCCGCCACCCGACCTCCCCACGCATTACGACGACCTCCCGCATCCGGTACGTCGTGCCCGCGTCCGAGGTCGCGGTCACGTCCCACCGCTGCGCGGGGACGCCGTCCACGGTGGTCTCGGCCGCCGGGCCCGGCGTGAGACCGGCCTCCGCGTCCCGTTGCCGAACGAGCGACGCCCACTCCTCCAGCGTGACCCCGCGCTGGAGGTCGGTGGCGTCCACGATCACCGTCGCGGCGTCCTTCGGCGGCGCGAACTGGTCCAGGGCGAGCTGGTCGCCGAACCGGGCTGGCTCCGCGGTCCAGCCCGTCGGCACGCTCAGGCAGTAGCCGAAGGTGGGCGAGGAGAAGTTCGTCCCCTCGCAGGGGTCCGGCCGGAGCAGCAGGAACGCGCCCACCCCGGCGAGGACGGCGACGAGCCCGCCGACGATCGCCACGGCCCGCCAGGGCGAGGCCGGCTGCGGCGGCGGGACCTCGATCGGCCGCACGGTCCGAGGCTCGGCCCGCCGCGAGAGCACGAAGGGCGTCGGCTCGAGGGAGCCGCCGCAGCGCGCGCAGACGGTCGCCTCCTCGTCGTTCGCGTGCCGACAGGCGGGGCAGACGATCATGTCGAGCCGTCGAGCCCGAACTTCCGGTGGACCGCCCGCGCCGCCCGCTCGCCGTCGGCGGCCCGCACGACGCAGGAGACGCGGATCGGCGAGGTGGAGATCATCTCGATGTTGATGCCCTCGGCCGCGATGGCCTCGAACATGTCCGCTGCCACGCCGGGGTGGCTCTTCATCCCCGCCCCCACGAGGGAGACCTTGGCGATGTCCTCGTCCACCGAGAACCGCACCGCGCCGACCTCATGCGCGATGTCGTCGAGGGCGGCCTTGATCTTCACCACGTCGTCCCGAGGCACGGTGAACGACATGTCGGTCCGCCCCTCGTGGGAGACGTTCTGGACGATCATGTCCACGTTCACGCCCTGGTCGGCGACGGCCCGGAAGAGCTTGGCGGCGATCCCTGGTCGGTCAGGCACCTCGTCGAAGGTGATCTTCGCCTCCGTCACGTCGAGGGCGACGCCCGAGATGAGCGGCGCCTCCATCCCGACCTCCATCTCCTCCTCCTTCACGACCCAGGTCCCGGGACGGTCGTGGAACGACGAGCGCACGTGCACCCGAACGCCGTGCCTGCGAGCGTACTCCACCGAGCGCGACTGGAGGACCTTCGCCCCGCTCGCGGCGAGCTCGAGCATCTCCTCGTAGGTGATGCGGTCGAGCTTCCGCGCCTCCGGGACCACCCTCGGATCGGCCGTGAAGACGCCGTCCACGTCCGTGTAGATCTCGCACACCTCCGCGCCGAGGGCCGCCGCCAGCGCCACGGCCGTCGTGTCCGAGCCCCCGCGGCCGAGGGTGGTGATGTCGTAGCTCGTGGACAGGCCCTGGAAGCCCGCCACGATCACCACGTTGCCGGCCCGCAGCGACTCGACGATCCGCCGCGGCCGGATCTCCACGATCTTCGCGGCGCCGTGGTGCGTGTCGGTGATGATCCCGGCCTGGGAGCCCGTGTACGAGGCCGCCCGGCACCCCCGCGCGCACACCGCGATCGCGAGCAGGGACATGGCGATCCGCTCGCCCGCCGTGAGGAGCATGTCGAGCTCCCGGGGCTCCGGCCGGTCGGCGATCTCGTGCGCCATCCGGAGCAGCTCGTCGGTGGTGTCGCCCATCGCCGAGACGACCACGACGACGTCGTGGCCCGCCTCGCGCGTGCGCACGATCCGGTCGGCCACGGCCTGGATGCGCTCGGTCGTGCCGACGGAGGTACCCCCGTACTTCTGGACGATGATGCTCACGACGTCCTCCGCGCCCGTTCCGCGCTCAGGGTAGCAACGCGGCGGCGCGGATCCGAGCAGGCGGGCCCCAGCGGCCGGGCCAGGGCGCGGGCGGGGACGCTCAGGCCCTGAGGAGGTGGCGCCGCAGGAAGTCCACCTGCACGCGGAGCAGGTTCTCGGTGACCGCGACGTCCCGGGTGAGGTGCGTGGCGGAGGGGATGAGGACGAGCTCGGCGAAGCGCCCCGCCTCGAACAAGGCGGCGACCAGGCGCAGCGTGTGAGCGACGTACACGTTGTCGTCGGCGAGCCCGTGGATGAGCAGCATCGGGCGCGACAGGCGCGGGGCGTCCGCCACGATCGAGCACCGCTCGTAGGGCTCGGGATCCACGCCGGGGTGCCCGAGGTACCGCTCGGTGTAGTGGGTGTCGTACAGCCGCCAGTCGGTCACCGGCGCCCCCACGACCGCGGCGTGGAAGCGGTCCGGCCGGCGCAGCACGGCGAGGGCCGCGAGGTAGCCGCCGAAGGACCACCCGCGGATCCCGACCCGCCCGAGGTCGAGGAAGCCGAACCGCTCCGCCGCGGCCTCGAGCGCCTCCACCTGGTCCTCCAGGGCGACGGTGAAGTCCCGGTGCATCGCCCGGTGCCACGCCGGGCCCCGGCCGTCCATCCCCCGACCGTCCACGACGAGCACGGCGAACCCGTGGTCGGCGATCCACTGCGACGTGCAGAACAGACCGCCGCTCGCCATCACGCGGTTCGCGAAGGGCGCCGGCCCCCCGTAGGGGTCGAGCACGACCGGCAGGGGGCGGTCGGGCTCGCGCCCGTCCGGCAGGAGCAACGCGGCGCGGAGCTCCCGGGCCCCGAGACGCAGCATCCGCGGCCGGGGGCGGACCACCGGCTCCTCGGCCGCCGAGGCCACCGGGCGCGCCTCGCGACCGTCGCGGAGCACCGCCGTCTCGGGCAGCGGGGCCTCCAGGCGCGAGGACGAGCGCACGAGCACGCCGCCGCCCTCCGCCCCCGTGTGGACCCCGGGCCCCTCGCTCAACCGCTCGAGCCCCCGGTCCGGGCGGAAGCGCCACAGGTCCACCTCGGTGGGCTCCTCGGAGGCGCGGAACAGGACGCCCTCGCCCACCGAGAGCACCTCGCGCACCTGCAGGCTCGCGGGGGTCACGGGCTCGCCCCCCACGGTGAGCCGGTACGTGTCCGTCCCCCGATCGGGGACCACCATGACCAGGCGCCCGTCCGCGAGCCGCCCGGGCGCGTCCTCGGGGAGGTCGAACCACTCGGGATCCTCGAGCTCGGCGACGATCGCGGTCGTGCCGCGCTCGTGGTCGGCCTCGAGCAGCCGCACGCGCCGCTGGTCCCGGGTCTGCACGAGGAGGGTGAGGGGCCCGGGCTCGTCCCACCGCACCCGCGCGAGGTACGGGAAGGCCTCCCGGTCCCACTCCACCTCCACCCGCGCGCCGTCGCGGACGTCGAAGACGAACAGGCGGACGTCCGCGTCCTCGGTCCCCGCCTGCGGGTACCGCACCGCGCGGGGCGGCGCCGCCGGGTCCGTCGGGTCCGAGATCCACCACGTGGCCACGCGGCGCTCGTCCACCCTCGTCGCCGCGAGATGCCGCCCGTCCGGCGACCACCAGTGACCCCGCAGGCGCCGCATCTCCTCGGCCGCCACGAACTCCGGCAGGCCCCAGAAGGTGTCCGGGTCGTCGTCGGCGGCGAGCACGCGGTTGCTCCCCTCCAGGTCCCGCACGTGGAGCGCGCCCTCCACGACGTAGGCGACCCGCTGGCCGGTGGGGTCGAGGCGCGGGTCGTCCACCGTCCCCGGAACGGTGAGCTCATCGACCCACCCCTCGACGAGGTCCGCCACGTACGGGCGACCGGCGACGGCGAAGACGACGCGGCGCACCGCCCGGTCCGTGGCGTAGGCGGTGACCCCGCTCGAGCGCTCGCGCACCCGCTCCCGGCGGGCGCGCTCGGCCTCGGAGAGCCCCTCCTCCCCTTCGAGCCCGTGCGTCCGAGGGTCGAAGACGCACCGCTCCTGCCCGCTCGCCGGATCCAGCACCCACAGGCACGTCACGGGGTCGTCCCCCGCCTTCGAGCGGAGGAACACGACGCGCGAGCCGTCCGGCGCCACCGTGAAGGACCGCGGGAGCCCGAGCGTGAAGCCGCGCGTGCGCGCGACCTGCCGGGGGTACTCCTCGAGCGGTCCGGGGCCCATGCCGGCCGCAGGCTACCAGCCCGCCGCGGGACCCTCGGAGCCGGGCCACGTGGCCTCGGCGCCGCGGTTGCCCGATACGCGACGGCGCTTGCGGGGATCCCGCGGCGGGTCGAAGATAGCCGGGGGTGGGAGACCTCGTGAGGATCTTCTACGCAACCGACCTCCACGGCTCCGAGGTCTGCTGGCGGAAGTTCCTGAACGCCGGCCCCTTCTACGGCGTCGACGTCCTGATCTGCGGCGGCGACATGACCGGGAAGGCCATGATCCCCATCGTGCGCCGGGACGGCCGCTACGAGGTCACCCTCCAGGAGATCCCCTACGTCCTCGAGACCGAGGCGGAGCTCGAGGAGATGAAGAAGCGGATCGCGAACCGCGGCTACTACCCCGTGGTGGTGACCCCGGAGGAGATGGCCGATCTCGCCGCCGACGACCGGCTCGTCCAGCGGCGGTTCGAGGAGGAGATCCTCCGGACGGTCGAGCGGTGGATGGCGATGGCCGAGGAGAAGCTCGCCGGCGAGGACCTCCGGTGTTTCGTCTGCCCCGGGAACGACGACATCTTCGAGGTCGACGAGGTGATCTCGCGCTCCTCGGTCGTGGAGCAGGGGGAGGCCAGGGTGATCGACCTGGGCGGACTCGCGCTGGTCTCCATGGGGTGGACGAACCCGACCCCGTGGAAGACCTACCGGGAGGCGCCCGAGGAGAAGCTCCGGGAGCGGATCGAGCGGATGGTGGCGCAGGTCCCGGACCTCCGGCGCGCGATCTTCAACTTCCACGCCCCGCCCTACGGGTCGAACCTCGATGAAGCCCCCGCCCTCGACGGGGACATGAAGTACCTCCACGGGGGCAGGGCGATGCGGCCGGTCGGCTCGAAGGCGGTGCGGGAGGCGATCGTGGAGCACCAGCCGCTCCTCTCGCTCCACGGGCACATCCACGAGGGCAAGGGCACGATCCGGCTCGGACAGACCCTGGCGGTGAACCCCGGGAGCACGTACGAGGAGGGCGTGCTCCAAGGCGCGATCCTGGAGGTGGACCCGAGGAAGGCGAGGATCCGGAACTACCTGCTCGTGAACGGCTGAGCTGGCGGTCTTGGGCGGCCCGGTCGAGACCGGGCCGAGGAAGGGGGGACAGCATGGCAGCCGCACCCGAGGCACCGACCCTGTTCCTGCGGAAGGCGACGGGGCTGGTGAAGGGCTGGAACGCGTTCGACGCCTTCATCTACGCGTTCATGTCGGTCAACCTCGTCTCGTTGGGGATGTACTACAGCTTCTCCTCGGCGCCCTTCATCCCCGACGGACAACAGCTGCCCGCCATCCTCGTCACCGGCTTCTTCGTGTCGTTCCTCGTCATCGCGTACGCAGGCCTCATCGCAACCATGCCGCGGGCCGGGGGGGACTACGTGTGGCAGAGCCGGATCCTCTCGGGGGGCGTGGCGTTCGTCCTGGCCGTGACGGGCTGGTGGTTCATCCTCTGGCACTGGGCTCCGATCTACGGGAACATCCTCGCCACCCAGTTCTTCCAGCCCATCTTCACCATCTTCGGGAACGCGGACGCGGCGTCCTGGTTCACCACGAACAACGGGGTCTTCGTCATCTCGCTGGTCGTCATCCTCATGGTGGCCGGGCTCGTCGCCCTGGGCATGGAGACCTACGCGCGCTTCCAGAAGGTCTGCTTCTGGGGCGCGCTGGCGGGGCTCGCCATCATGCTCGTCCTGATGGCGGTGAGCAGCCAGGCGGACTTCCAGGCCGCGTTCAACCGGGAGGCCGCGAGCCAGCTCGGGCTCTCCGGCGACGCCTACGCACGGACGATCGAGATCTCGGCGGAGAACGGCTACCGGGCGCTCCCGCTCGGATGGTCGCCGTTCTTCGGGCCGACCTGGCTCCTGGTCCCCTTCATGGTCTTCTACCTCCTGTACCCGAACTGGGGCGCCACGCTCTACGGCGAGGTCCGGGGGGCCAGCGACTTCAGGCGGGTCTTCAACGGGATGTTCTGGGGTCTGTGGGTGACCGTGATCCTGTCGATCGTGTTCCTCTACCTCGCCCACAAGACCTTCGGCTGGGACTTCTTCATGGCGGCGAACAACAACTTCTGGAGCGGCACCGCCGAGCTCCCGATCTTCCCGTACCCGCCGCTGCTCGCCGCCTGGCTGGTGGACAACTCGCTCTTCCAGCTCATCGTGGTGCTGCTCTCGAGCCTCTGGTTCTTCGGCTGGATGGGAACGCTGTTCCTGTCCTCGACCCGCGTGATCTTCGCCGCCGCGTTCGACCGGATCCTGCCGGAGTGGGCGGCGAGCGTGTCGGAGCGGCGCCACGTGCCCGTCGGCGCCCTGATGCTGATGCTCATCCCCTCCATCATCGTGAGCGCCCTGTACGCCTACTACGGCGATTTCCGCACCTTCACGCTCGACGCGACCCTGGTGATCGCCGTGACCTACCTGGGGACGGCGATCTCGGCGACGATCCTGCCCTGGCGGCGGCCTCAGATGTGGTCGAACTCACCCGCGTCGCGCTACCAGGTCGCGGGGATCCCGCTGGTGCCGCTCGCGGGTGCGATCACCTCGGGGTTCATCGTGTTCCTGCTCTACGAGTGGCTGAAGCGGGACGTGTACTTCGTGAACAACCCCACGTCCCTCCGCTACCTGGCCGTCCTGTACCTGCTCGCCCTCGTGATCTACGTGGTGGCGAAGGTGGTGCGGAAGCGCCAAGGCGTGGACCTGACCAGGATCCACCAGGAGATCCCGGTCGAGTAGAGCGGGAAGGCGGGACGGGACCTGGCGAGAGGGCCGGCCGCGCGCCGCTCCCCGGCCGCGGTCAGGCCCCGGGCGCCCGCGCCGCGTCGCGCCGGTGCCGGTAGAACTCGAGCGGCTCGGGGGGCAGCGGCGTGTTGCCCATGATCAGGTCGGCCGCCTTCTCGGCCACCATCATGACCGGCGCGTAGATGTTGGCGTTCGTGATGCGCGGGAACACCGAGGCGTCCACGACCCGCAGGCCCTGCACGCCGTGGACCTCCATCGTCGAGGGGTCGACCACGGCCATCTCGTCCAGCCCCATCTTGCAGGTGCAGGAGGGATGGAGCGCGGTCTCCGCGTCCCGGCGCACCCACTCCAGGATCTCCTCGTCCTCCTGCACGTCCGGCCCCGGGGAGAGCTCCCCCGCGTTGTAGGGGTCGAAGGCGGGCTGGTTCAGGATCCGCCGGGCGATCCGCACCGCGTCCACCCACTCCTTGCGGTCCCGCTCGGTGGAGAGGTAGTTGAACCGGATGGCGGGCTTGACGCGGGGATCGGTGCTCCGGATCCGCACCCAACCCCGTGAGTCGGAGTACATGGGTCCGACGTGCACCTGGTACCCGTGCGTGCCGACGGGCCGCGAGCCATCGTAGCGGACCGCGATCGGCAGGAAGTGGAACATGACGTTCGGCCAGTCGACCTCCTCGTCGCTCCGCACGAAGCCGCCGCCCTCGAAGTGGTTCGTGGCCCCCGGGCCCGTACGGAAGAACAGCCAGAGGAACCCCACCCACGGCCGCCACCGGTACCGCAGGTAGGGCGCCACCGACACCGGCTGCTTGCACGCGTACTGCACGTAGACCTCGAGGTGGTCCTGGAGGTTCTCCCCCACCCCCGGCAGGTCGTGGACCACCCTGATCCCGAGGGGCTCGAGGAGCCCGGCCGGGCCGACCCCCGAGAGCTGGAGGAGCTGGGGGGTGTTGATGGCCCCGCCGCAGAGCAGCACCTCCCCGGCCCCGACCCTGCGCGCGGAACCCCGTCCGACGTACTCCACCCCCACCGCCCGCGTGCCTTCGAACAGGATCCGCGTCACGAGGGCCCGCGTCTCCACCGCGAGGTTCCGCCGGTGGCGGACGGGGTGGAGGTAGGCCCGCGCGGCGGAGAGGCGACGGCCCCGGTGGATGTTCCGGTCGAACGGCGCGAACCCCTCCTGGCGATACCCGTTCACGTCCTCGGTGAGCTCGTAGCCGGCCTGCTGGACCGCCTCGAAGAAGGCTCGGAACAGCGGGCTCGAGGCCGGGCCGCGCTCGAGGATCAGCGGGCCCGAGTGGCCCCGCCAGGGATCGTCGGCGCGAGCGGCGAGGCAGTTCTCCATCCGCTTGAAGTAGGGGAGGCAGTGGGCGAAGTCCCAACGCTCCATCCCCGGGGCCCGCGCCCACCGCTCGTAGTCCATCGGATTGCCCCGCTGGAAGATCATCCCGTTGATGCTGCTCGAACCGCCGAGGACCTTCCCTCGGGCGTGGTAGATCCGACGCCCGTGCATGTGGGGCTCGGGCTCGGACTCGTAGCCCCAGTCGTAGAGGCGGTTCCCGATGGGGAACGTGAGCGCGGCCGGCATCTGGATGAACACGTCGAAGCGGTAGTCGGGGCGCCCGGCCTCGAGGACCAGCACCCGCGTCGCGCTGTCCGCGGAGAGGCGGTTCGCGAGCACGCATCCCGCCGAGCCCCCGCCCACGATCACGTAGTCGTAGGCCGCGTCGAACGTCGCAACCATGCTCGCCCTCCTTCGTCGCGCCGGTCGCGGATCCCTTCGCAAGTCTCACGCACCGGCCCCCGCTCCGCGACCCCCGTCGCCGGTGACGCAACGGACCCTCTGCCGGGGACCGCACCCCACCGCCCGCCCCCAACTTGACAGGGTTGGGCCAACGACCTAGGGTCACATCGTTGCGGTTCTTGGTGGGAGTTGCGCGATGCGAGACAGCCATCCGCACGGTTCGCCGGTCCAGTCGGTGGGACGGGCGCTCACGATCCTCGAGCTCCTCGCCGACCACGGAGGCGAGCTCGGGGTCACCGACCTCGGACGCCGCCTCGGGGTGCACAAGGCCACCGCCTCCAGGCTCGTCGCGACCCTCGCCGAACACGGGCTCGTCGAGCGCAACCCGCTCACCGACAAGTACCGGCTGGGGTTCGGCGTCGTGCGGCTGGCCGCCGCCAAGGTCGCCCGGATCGACCTGGTGCAGCAGGCGCGCCCCGTGCTCGAGCAGCTCGCGGAGCGGACGGGGGAGACCGTGAACCTCGCGATCCTGGACGAGGAGTGGGCGGTGAACATCGACCAGGTCACGGGGGCGAGGGCGGTCGTCTCCGTCTCATGGGTGGGGAAGCGAACCCCCCTCCACGCCACCTCGAGCGGCAAGGTCCTCCTCGCCCACGCACCCGCGGGGGTCCGCGACCGGGTGCTCGCCGGCTCGCTCCCCCGCCTGACCCGGCGAACGATCGTGGACCCCGTCGCTCTCCGTCGTCAGCTGGCCGACGTCATCGCCCAGGGCTACGCGTTCACCGTGGAGGAGCTGGAGGTGGGCCTGAACGCCGTCGCCGCCCCCGTCCGCCGGGCCGGCGGCGAGGTGGTGGCGGCGATCAGCGTCTCCGGCCCCGCCTACCGGGTCACCCCGGCCCGCATCCCCATGCTCGGCCAGGTCGTCCGCCTGGCCGCGGGCGAGATCTCCCGTCGGATGGGCTACGTGGAGAGGAGGGAGTCCGTTGTCCGTTGAGGAGAACCCGGGGATCCTGCTCTACACGCGGATCCGGAAGTCGCCGTACTTCTACGCCTCCCGGAAGCACGGGGTGAAGCGGTACAGCGTCTACAACCACACCTACCACCCCCGCCACTACGGCGATCCGATCCAGGAGTACTGGCACCTGGTCAACAACGTGACGCTCTGGGACGTGGGCGTCGAAAAGCAGATCCAGATCAAGGGGCCCGACGCCTTCAGCCTGGCCAACATGATCGTGCCGCGGGATCTCACCAAGTGCGCCGTCGGCCAGTGCAAGTACGTGTTCATCACGGCCCCCGACGGCGGCATCCTGAACGACCCGGTCCTGCTCCGGATCGAGGAGGACGAGTTCTGGCTCTCCCTCGCCGACTCGGACGTGAACCTCTACGCGCTCGGCATCGCCGCGGCCAAGGGGATGGACGTCACGGTCCGTGAGATCGACGTCGCGCCGGTGCAGATCCAGGGTCCCAACTCGAAGAAGGTCATGGTGGATCTGTTCGGCGAGAGGGTCCTGGACATCCCGTACTACGGACTGATGAAGGCCGAGCTGGACGGCCTCCGGGTCGTGGTCTCGCGGACCGGCTACACGGGCGAGGTGGGCTACGAGATCTACCTCTACGACGCCTCCCTCCACGGCGAGGAGCTGTGGAACAAGGTGCTCGAGGCGGGCAAGCCCCACGGCCTGGAGGTGATCGGCCCCTGCCACATCCGGCGGATCGAGGGCGGCATCCTCGCCTTCGGCGCGGACATGTGGTACGACAACAACCCCTTCGAGGTCGGTTACCACTACACCTGGATGGTCGACCTCGACCAGGAGGCCGACTTCATGGGTAAGGACGCCCTCAAGCGGATCAAGGAGGAGGGCGTCAAGCGCAAGCTCGTCGGCGTGGACATCGAGGGCGAGCCGCTCGGCAGCTACATCGACAACGAGATGATCGACTTCTTCCCCGTGTACGTGGACGGACGTCGGGTGGGGAAGGTCACGAGCGCCTGTTGGTCCCCGCGGCTCCAGAAGAACATCGGGTACGCGATGCTGCCGATCGAGTTCACGGACCTCGGCACCGAGCTCGAGGTCGAGACCCCGAGGAGCGGGCGGGTCCGGGCGGTGGTCGTCCCCATGCCCCACTGGGACCCGAAGAAGGAGATCCCGAAGCGATGAGCCGTGCTCGGCGAGGACGCCGGCACCGTGGATCGGGGTTCTTGAGCACGCACGAGGAGGAGGCATCGGGATGGCGGAGCTGCCGGAGGAAGCGCGGGTCGTCGTGATCGGCGGGGGGATCGTCGGCAACAGCGTCGCGTACCACCTCGCCAGGCTCGGGTGGAAGGACATCGTGCTCCTCGACAAGGGGCCCTTCCCGAACCCTGGCGGATCCACGGGCCACGCGTCGAACTTCATCTTCCTCGTGGACCACAACAAGGAGATGACCAAGGTCACCCTGGACAGCGTCCGCCAGTACGAGGAGCTCGGCGTGTTCACCCGGTGCGGGGGTATCGAGGTCGCACGGACCCCCGAGCGGATGGAGGAGCTGAAGCGGCGGATCGCCTCGGCCACGTCGTGGGGGGTCGAGCCCGTCGAGCTGCTCACGCCGGAGCAGGTGAAGGAGCTCGTGCCCTTCATCAACGAGGAGGTGATCCTCGGCGGCTTCTACACGCCTGGGGTCGGGGTGGTGGACTCGCTCCGGGCCGGCACGTTGATGCGCGAGGAGGGCCAGCGGCTCGGCGCGCTCACGGTCTCGCCCAACACCGAGGTCGTGGGGATCGACGTGGAGCGCGGTCGCGTGCGACGGGTCCGGACCACCCGGGGCGACATCCGGACCGAGATCGTGGCGGTCTGCTGCGGGGTCTGGAGCCCCCGGATCGCCCGGATGGCCGGCGCCAGCATCCCGCTCACACCCGCGGTCCACCAGATGATCGACGTCGGCCCCGTGCCGCTCTTCGAGAAGACCGTCGGCGAGATCGAGTACCCGATCGTCCGCGACGTCGACAAGAACATGTACGAGCGCCAGCACGGGAGCGAGTTCGAGATCGGCTCCTACGCGCACCGTCCGATCCTCGTCGACCCCGACGACATCCCCTCGCTCGAGGAGGCCCCGCTCTCCCCGACCGAGCTGCCCTTCACCAAGGAGGACTTCGACCCGCAGATGGAGGACGCCCTCGAGCTGTTCCCGGAGATCCTGGGCGACGAGCGGGTCGGGGTGAAGTACGCGATCAACGGGCTGATCGCGCTCACGCCGGACGGGATGCCGCTCGTGGGCGAGACTCCCGAGGTGAAGGGCCTGTGGTCCGTCGCCGCGATCTGGGTGAAGGAGGGACCGGGGTTCGGCCGGATCGCCGCGGAGTGGATGACCGACGGCAACCCCGAGATCGACCCCCACCAGTCCGACGTGGCCCGCTTCTACGACCACCAGCGGACCAGGCACCACATCGTGGCGCGGTGCTCCGAGGGCTTCAACAAGACCTACGGGATCGTGCACCCGATGGAGCAGTGGAGCTCCAACCGGGACGTCCGGCTCTCGCCGTTCAACGCCCGCGAGCGGGACCTCGGGGCGGTGTTCTTCGAGGCGGCGGGGTGGGAGCGCCCGTTCTGGTACGCGTCGAACGAGCGCCTCCTCGAGGAGTACGGCGACCGGGTGATGCCGCGGGAGGCGGAGTGGGAGTCCCGGTGGTGGTCGCCGATCGTCAACGCCGAGCACCTCGCGATGCGAGACCGGGTCGGGATCGTCGACCTCTCGGCCTTCGCGATCTTCGACATCACCGGGCCGGGTGCGCTCGCGTACATGGAGCGGATGTGCGTCCAGCCGATGGACGTGCCGGTCGGCCGGGTCGTCTACACCCCGCTCCTCAACGAGGCGGGGCGCATCAAGGCCGACCTCACCGTGATGCGCCTCGCCGAGGACCGGTTCCGGATCGTGACCGGCGGCCTCGACGGGCCGAGGGACCGCAAGTGGTTCCTCGACCACCTCCCCGAGGACGGCTCGGCTCAGCTTTCCGACGTCACCTCGGCCTGGTGCACGCTCGGTCTGTGGGGGCCGCGCGCCAGGGACGTGCTCTCTGCGGCGACCGCGGACGACGTCTCGAACGAGGGGTTCCCCTTCGCCACCTGTCGGTTCATCGAGGTCGACGGGGTCCGGGCCCTCGCCTCTCGGATCTCCTACGTCGGCGAGCTGGGGTGGGAGCTCTACGCCCCCATCGAGCAGGGCGCACGCGTCTGGGACGTGATCTGGGAGGCGGGGGAGCCCCACGGCATCGTCCCGGTCGGGATCGGCGTCTACGGCACGACGGCTCGCCTGGAGAAGTGCTACCGGGCCTACGGGAACGAGCTCGAGATGGAGTACACGCTGGTCGAGGCCGGCCTGGCCCGCGGGAAGGTGAAGGACGCCCCGTTCATCGGCCGGGACGCGTACCTCCGCCAGCGCGAGGAGGAGCCCGCCGCGGTGCTCTGCACGCTCACGCTCGACGACCCGACCTCGTCCTCGGGCGTGAAGCGCTACGTGCTCGGCCGCGAGCCGGTGCTCACGCGGGACGGGCGGCCGCTCGTGGACCGGCAGGGGCGCCGCTCCTACGTCACGAGCGCGGGGTCCGGCCCCTCGGTCGGCGCGCACATCATGCTCGCCTACCTCCCGCCCGAACACGCGCGGGAGGGCGAGCAGCTCGCCGTCGAGTACTTCGGCGAGCGCTACCCGGTCACCGTGGCCGTGGCGGGGAACCGACCCCTGTTCGACCCCGAGAACGCGCGGATGAAGGCCTGAGGTGAGGCGGTGAACGTCCTCATCTGCGTCAAGCGCGTCCCCACGACCGGCGGGCGGATCACGCTCACCCCCGACGAGCAGGACATCGACACCCGGTACTCCGGCTGGACCGTGAGCCCGCACGAGGAGTGCGCGGTGGAGGAGGCGGTGCGGATCGTCGAGGCCCACGGGGGGTCGAGCACGGTCCTCACGCTCGGACCGCCGGCCGCCGAGGAGCAGCTCCGCGACGCCCTCGCCGTGGGGGTGCAGGAGGGGGTCCTGCTCGAGACCGACGGCTCGGAGTGGGACCCGCAGGAGACGGCCGCCGCGATCGCCGAGGCGATCTCCACGCTGGAGGCCGAGGGCGCCACCTTCGACCTCCTCCTGTTCGGCAACGAGGCCGCCGACACCGCCGACCACCAGGTGGGGATCCGCGTCGCCCACGCCCTCGGCCGCCCGTGCGTGGCCGGCGCGAAGGCCCTCGAGCTCCGCGATGGGACCGCGGTGGTGCGCCGGGAGGCGCCGGGGGGCGGATGGGAGATCGTGGAGGCGCCGATGCCCGCCGCGGTCACGGTCAAGGAGGGGATCAACCTCCCCCGCTACCCCTCGGTCCCAGGTCGGCTCCGTGCCAAGCGGAAGGAGATCCGACGTCTCGCCCCGGAGCGGACGGGCGCTCACCTGCGCAAGCGGAGGCTGGTCCTCCCCCCGACCCGCTCGCAGGGCGCCGAGGTCCTGGGCCACGGTCCGGAGGCCGCACCGAAGGTCCTCGAGGTCTTCCGCGAGCTGGGACTGGTCCCGTGAGAGCCACACGGAGGGGACGCCGATGATCCTCGCCTACGTCGACCGCCTGGACGGGAGGCCCGACGACGCCTCCCTCGAGACGCTGACCTTCGGACGCCGGCTCGCGGAGCGGATGGGCGCGACCCTCCACGCCCTCGTCGTGGGACCCGACGGTGGAGGTACCGCACCCGCCCTCGGCGCCTACGGCGTCACGACCGTCCACGTGGCCGAGGTGCTCGACGGTCCCTACGCGCCCGAGGCCTGGGCGGGCGCGCTGGCGGAGGCGATCCGGGCCTCCGAGCCCAGGCTCGTCCTCGCCCCCGGGACCGATCGCGGGCACGAGATCCTGGCCCACGCCGCCGCCGTGCTGGACCTCCCCATGGCCGCGAACTGCGTGGACGTCCAACCGGGCGAGCCCACGGTCGTGCTGCGGCAGCGGTGGGGCGGCTCCCTCCTCGAGGAGGCCGAGGTCGAGGCGCCCGTGGTCCTCTGCTCGGTCGCGCTCCACAGCCTCGCGGCGGAGCCGGCCGCCTCCCCCACCGAGCCCGAGATCCGCGCCTTCGCCCCGCGACCCCCGGCGGACGCGTCCCGGGTGCGCGTGGTGGATCGGGTCGAGGCCGACCAGAGGGGGACCTCGCTCGCGGAGGCGAAGGTGGTCGTCGGAGGGGGCAGGGGCGTGGGCGGGCCCGAGGGCTTCCGGGCGCTCGAGGAGCTCGCGGAGCTCCTCGGGGGAGCGGTCGGCTGCAGCCGCGTCGCGACGAGCGCGGGATGGCGTCCCCACGCCGACCAGATCGGTCAGACGGGAACCCGGATCGCTCCGGACCTCTACATCGCCTGCGGGATCAGCGGCGCCACGCAGCACATGGTCGGGTGTCAGGGGGCGAGACGACTGCTCGTCATCAACACCGACCCCGAGGCCCCGATCGTCTCGCAGGCCGACTGGGTGGTGATCGGCGACCTCCACGAGGTGCTGCCCGCGGTGGTCGCGGCCGTTCGCCAGGCCCGGGGCGACTGAGGCCGCGCTCATCCACGGCACGAACCCCGCGGGCGGCGGCTCGAGCGGCACGCCCCCCGGCTCGCCAGGTCCGGGGGCGAGCACGTCTCCCGGGTCTCGCGGCCCTGCTCACATCTCGCGGCGGCCCTCGAGGGCCTGCGAGAGGGTGACCTCGTCCGCGTACTCGAGGTCGCCGCCCACCGGCAGCCCGCTCGCGAGGCGCGTCACCCGCACGCCGAGGGGCTTCAGCAGCCCGGCCACGTACATCGCGGTGGCGTTGCCCTCGAGGTTCGGGTTCGTCGCGAGGATCACCTCCGTCACGCGGTCCCGCTCCACGCGCTCGAGGAGCTCCTGGACGCGCAGGTCCTCGGGCCCCACCCCGTCGAGGGGGCTGATCGCGCCGCCGAGCACGTGGTACCGGCCCTTGATCACGCCGGCCTTCTCGATCGTGGCGGCGTCCTTGGGCTCCTCCACGACGCAGAGCACGGTGGGATCCCGCCCGGGGTCGCGGCAGATCCGGCAGCGCTCGCCCTCGGCCACGTTCCCGCACTCGACGCAGAAGGAGATCCGCTCCTTCGCGCGGAGGATCGCCTCGGCCAGGCGCTTGGCCTCCTCGGACGGGGCCTTCACGAGGTGGAAGGCGAGGCGCTGCGCCGACTTCGGCCCGATCCCCGGCAGCCGCGAGAGCTCGTCGATGAGGTCCTGGATCGGCCCCTCGTACACCTAGGACCCGTCCTCCTCCGCCGGCTCGGCGCCGAGCTCCGCGGCGAGCCGGGCGAGCGCCTCCTCCTCCGAGAGCGGCGGGTCGTCCTCCACCGCGTCGGCCGCCACCGGCTCCCGGACCACGCAGCGCACCTTCGGGGCGATCCCGAACACGGCGACGAGGGCCTCGCGGAGCTCCCCCTCCCGCTCCTCGACCTTGGCCACCCCGAACCGCCGGTCGGGCGGGAACACGAGCTCCAGGGTCTCCCCGTCGAAGGAGGCCGGCGTGGCGATCTCCAGGAACGAGGGCAGGACCGCCTTGCCCGCCGCGCGGAGCTGGCCGATGAGCCCCTGCCAGTTCGCCCGGATCGTGGAGACGTCAAGGGCTGCGCCGGCCCCGGTCACCGCCGGCGCCGGGACCGGAGGCGCCTCCGCCTCCCGTTCGGGCCTGGCCGGCTTGCGAGCCGGGGTCGGCTTCGCCGCCCGTCCCGCCGCGCTCGGCCGCTCCTCCGACCCGCGGGCCGCCTGCGCGGGTCCCGGCTCCGGGCCGCCCGCCGGAGCCCCGGCCCCGGTCACCACCCCGACCACCCGCTCCAGGCGCTCGATCCGGGAGACCAGGGCGTGGGGCTGGGCGTCGGTCTCGGGCATCGTGGCCCGCACCAGCGCGAGCTCCAGGGACAGGCGCGGCGAGGTGGTCCACCGCATGTCGGCCTGGGCGGCGAGCAGGAGCGAGATCACCCGCGCGAGCTCCGCCGGCGAGAGCTTCGCCGCCTGCGCCGCCAGGCGCTCGAGCTCGCCCTCGGGCACGTCCAGGAGCTCGGGCTGGCCCGGCGCGGTCTTGACGAGGAGCAGGTTCCGGAAGTGGGCGAGCGCCTCGGAGGTGACGTGCCGCAGGTCCTGGCCCTCCCGCACGAGCCGATCCACGAGCTCGAACATGCCCCGGGCGTCGCCCACCGCCACGGCGTCGGCCAGCGCGTACAGGACGTCCGAGCGGCCCGCGCCGATGAGCGAGCCCACGACCGCCTCGTCCACCTGCTCGCCCCCGAGCACCGCGGCCTGGTCCAGGAGGGAGAGGGCGTCCCGGAAGGAGCCCTCGGACTGGCGAGCCATCGCCTGCGCCGCCCCCGGGGTGAGGGCGATGCCCTCGGCCTCCGCCACCCGGAGCAGGTGCGCGGCCACGACCTCCGTGGAGCCCCGGTGGAAGTCGAAGCGCTGGCACCGCCCGGCGATCGTGGCCGGCATCTTGTGGGGCTCGGTCGTGGCGAGCACGAACCGCACGCCCGGCGGCGGCTCCTCGAAGACCTTGAGCAGCGCGTCGAAGGCCTCGCGCGAGAGGCGCTGCGCCTCGTCGATGATGTAGACCTTCTCGCGCCCCTGGACCGGCGCCGTGGGGGCCTTCTCCCTGAGCTCCCGGGCGTCGTCCACGCCGCCGTGGCTCGCGGCGTCGATCTCGACCACGTCCAGGTGCTGGCCCTCGCGGATCGCGACGCACTGCGAGCAGGTCCCGCAGGGCTCCGGGGTGGGCCCCTGCTCGCAGTTGACCATCTTCGCGAGGATCCTCGCGGTGGAGGTCTTGCCCGTCCCCCGGGGGCCGCAGAAGAGGAAGGCGTGGGCGAGCCGCCCCTCCCGGACCGCCCCCATGAGGGCCCGCACGACGTGCTCCTGGCCGAGGACCTCCTGCGGGCCCTGGGGCCGGTACTTGCGGTACAGGGACTGGTACTGCTCCTCGGCCACGCTTCCCCCTGGCTCCGCCGCGGGCGTGCGGAGAAGTCTAGTGGTGGCCGTGCACCCGCCGTCGACCGCGCCGGACCGATCGCGTCACCGGTCGGTGGCTCCGGTCAGGCGCCCCCGCGGCACCCGTCACGCCCCGCTTACGGCTGCTTCCTTCCGGACCTGACCGGGTTCACGGGATGACGTCGCGCAGGACCCGACCCTCAACGCCCCGTGCCGGGAGCGGATACCGACCCGACGGGCCTCGGGCGGGGATCCAGCCCCGCTGAAGCGGATCGCGGGTACAGGGCACCGCTAGCTCCCCGCCTGGCACGGCCACCGCGCCGAGTATACGGCGGGGGGCGGACGCGGGCGCCGCCCCAGGTCGGAGGCCCCGCGGGACCGCCGCCGACCCTCCCCGGAAGCCCGGCGCCGACCTACAATCCTCCTTGGAGGCCGTTGCAGGAAGGAGGTGAGCCATGCACGCCTTCGGTATCGCCGTCCTCCTGGGGCTCGCCGTCATGCTCGTGGCGGCGCTCGTGGAGCGGTACCTCGCGAGGATCCCTGAGGTGCGTGCGCTCGTGTTCCTCGGCCTCGGCATCATCGCGGCGTGGGTGATGGACCTCGGCCTGTGGCGCGAGTGGGAGATGCCCACCCGGGCCGGCTGGCTGGACGTCACCCTCACCGGCTTCATGATCGGGGGGCTGGCGCACGCCTGGCACGTGCTGCTCGGCTTCATCGGAGGCCTGTCCCGGAAGGTGGCGGACGAGGCCACGACGATCGAGCGCACGCAGCTGCGCGCCGCCTGATCGGCAGCCCCGGAGCGTCCGAGCCTTCGGTCGTCGCCCCATCGTGTCGGGCGGGGCCGAGGGCTCGAACGGTCTCTCGGTACCCTTTCGCGCGTGCTGCCCGTCTCGGCCATCGTCGTGGACTTCGACGGCACCGCGTGCCGCCAGGACGTCTCCGAGCTCCTGCTCGACGCCTTCGGCGAGCCCGGATGGGAGGCCTACGACGAGGCGGTGGACCGGGGCGAGATGGGCCTGCGCGAGGCCGCCCGGCACCAGGCGGCGATGCTCCACGGAACGCGAGAGGCGATGCTCGCCTTCGCCCTCGAGCGCGCCGAGCTCGACCCCACCTTCCCGCCCTTCGTCGCCTGGGCGCGCTCCCGCGGGCTCCCCCTCGAGCTCGTCTCCGACGGGTTCGCCTTCTACGTCCGCCCGATCCTCGAGCGCGCCGGGCTCGGGGTCCTGCCGGTCGTCACGAACGAGATGGTCTTCGACGGCCGGCCGACGCTCCGCCACCCGAACGGCCACCCCGCCTGCGTGGGCTGCGGGACCTGCAAGATGCTCGCGGTGCAGCGCCTGCGGGCGGTCCACGGGCCCGTCGCCTTCGTCGGCGAGGGCCAGTCCGACCGCTACGGCGCGCTCTACGCGGACGTGGTGTTCGCCAAGGACGCCCTCGTATCGATCTGCGAGCGGGACGGCGTCCCGTACCTCCCCTGGGAGACCTTCGACGACGTGCGGACCGCGCTCGAGACCCTCGGCGAACCGCCCGGCCCCGTCGCCCCACCACGCTGCCCCGGGTGGACCCCCGCCCCCGAGCCCCCGACCGCCTGACCTGCTTGCCCGACATCGGCGCGACGAGGTTGCCCGGCCCCGAGAGGCGCGTAAGATCCCGACTTGCCGATACCAGAACTCCCGATCTGCCGAGGCCTCAACTCCCGATCTGCCGAGGCCTCAACTCCCGATCTGCCGTGCTCACGCCACCCAGGCCGCCGACCCAGCGCAACGACGGTCGCCGTCGCACACAGCCTGGCCTCGTGCCGCGCGCGGTCACCCCGCTGCTCCTCGAAGCCCTCTCCGAGGCGCGAGTGGTGGCCGTACTCGGACCGCGGCAGGCCGGCAAGACGACGCTCGTGAGGGATCTCATCCGGCCCCACTACCCCGCCACCTACATCACCCTCGACGACGCGGCCACGAGGAACGCCGCGAGGACAGACCCGACGGGGATGGTCGCGATGATGTCTGGGCCGACCATCATCGACGAGGTCCAGAGGGCCCCCGATCTGCTGCTCGCGATCAAGGAGCGCGTCGACCGAGAGATCGTGCCGGGCCGGTTCCTTATCACGGGTTCGGCCAACATCCGGACGCCGCCGGTGATCACTGATGCGCTTCCCGGCCGCGTCGAGTACGTACACCTGTGGCCCTTCTCATGCGCCGAGGCGCAGCGTGGGAGGGCCAGCCAGGTTCGTGGACGACCTCTTCAGGGAAGACGCACCGTTCGATCACGCTACCGACGTCGACAGGCTGGGATCCGCGGAGCGGATCGCGGCAGGCGGGTTCCGAGGTGCCCTGGGTCGGACGCCGCGCGCCCGGAGACGCTTCTTCGAGTCCTACGTCCAGTCGATCATCGGCCGGGATGTTCCTGAGGTGAGCCGTCCGCGCGACACCCAGGCCGTCGGGCGACTCCTCCGGCTACTCGTCGCCCGATCCGCCTCGCTCCTCAGTCGAGAGCGCCTGGCGCGTGACCTGGGGATCGACCGGAAGACCGTGGAGCATCACCCGCGGACCCTCGAGGATCTCATGCTCGTGCGGATCCACCCCCCTGGTACCTGGACCTGCGCCGACGGGAGGTCAAGACACCGAAGGTCTACGTCACAGACACCGGCATGGTGGACGTCATCCTCGAGCACCCCGATGGCTCGATCGTCGGGATCGAGGCCAAGGCGAGCGCAACCATCGCCCCCGAGGGCTTCCGCAGCCTCGGCTACCTTCGCGACCGACTCGGCGAGCGGTTCGTCCGCGGCGTGATCCTGTACCTCGGGGCCCGGGCACTGCCCTTCGGGGATCGGCTCGCCGCCCTCCCTTGTTCGTGCCTGTGTTCGTGAGAGCCCGCAGACGCACACCCCGTCGCGCGCGAGCTGCCCGGCCCCGTCGCGCGCTCTCAGCGCACGACGAGGGTGGTCTCCACCGGCACCGGGCGCGTGATGATGTCGAGCACCGGGGAGGTCTCCTGCACGTACCGGCACAGGTCCTGGAGCTCCTCCTCCGACGCGTTCCGCGCCCTGGCCGTGCCCCGCACGCGGACGCGGACGAGGGCTGGGTCCAGCAGCTCGCGACGAAGGCCAGCCACCGGCGCCGCGGGATCGCCCGCGCCCTGCTCCAGCAGGCCTTCGTCAACGCCTACGCGAGGGGCAGGTCGGCGTGCGGCCTCTCCACGACCTCGAGCACGGGGGCGCTCGGCCTCTACGAGAAGGTGGGGATGCGGATCCGCCGCTCCTACACGCGCTGGTCGAAGCCGCTCTGAGCTCCGGCGCTCGGTGGCGGTGGCCGCGGGATTCGAACCCGCGAGGGGTTGCCCCCTACACGCTCTCCAGGCGTGCCCCTTCGTCCGCTCGGGCAGGCCACCGAGTCGAGTCTACCGGCCGCGGCCCGGCCGAGCGGCGTCCAGGCCCGTGGGGCGGGACGTAGGCACGTAGGCTTGCGGTGTGCGCGCGGTGGTGATCGGCGGCGGGGCCGTGGGCGCGGCCTGCGCCCACTACCTCCTGGAGGAGGGCATCGGGGTCACCCTCGTGGATCGCGGCGAGGTCGGCCGCGGCTGCTCCTACGCGAACGCCGGGCTCATCTGCCCCGCCCACTCCGAGGCCCTGCCCGGCCCGGGGATCGTCGCCGAGGGGCTCCGCGCCCTCCTCCGCCGCGACGGCCCCTTCACGATCCGGCCGCGGGCGGGCGCCTCGCTCGTGCCCTGGCTCCTGCGGTTCTGGCGGCACACCCCCGAGCCGATCTACCGGCGCTCCACCCAGGCGCTCGTCGCGCTCTCGCGCCTGTCCCAGGAGCTCTACGAGGAGCTCGTGCGCCAGGGGGCGGTCTCCTTCGGGTACCGGCGGGGGCCGCTCCTCTCGGCCTCCCGCTCGCCCGGGTGGCGACGCGAGGCCGAGGCCGTCGTCAACGAGGTGCGCGCGCTCGGCTTCGAGGCCCGCGTGCTCGAGCGGGACGAGCTCCTCGCGATGGAGCCGGCGCTCGCGCCCGACCACCTCGGCGGGTACGTGCTCGAGGACCAGGGCTCGGGCGACTCGTACCTCTACGTGCGATCGCTCGTGGAACACGCGCGATCGCGCGGGGCGGAGGTGCTGGAGCGCACGCCCGTGCGCCGCGTGCTCGTGCGGGGCGGGCGCGCGGTCGGGGTGCTCGCCGGGGACCCGCCGCGGGAGATCCCCGCGGACCTCGTCGTGCTCGCGGCGGGGGCCTGGTCGCCCGGGCTCGCCCGGGGGATCGGCCTGCGCCTGCCGATCCAGCCCGCCACCGGCTACAGCACGACGATCCCCTCCTTCGAGGGCGCGCCTCGGTGGCCGGTGATCGTGGGGGACTCGCGCGTGATCGTCCTCCCCCTCGAGGGGCGGGTGCGCTTCGCCGGCACGCTCGAGCTCGCGGGGTTCCGCCGCGAGCCCGACCCGCTCCGCGCCGCCGCTGTGGTGCGAGCCGGTCTCGGGGCGCTCCGCGAACCCCCGCCGGTCCGCCAGGCCGAGCCCTGGTTCGGCTTCCGCCCGCTCATGCCCGACGACCTCCCGGCGATCGGCTGGGCGCCGGGGGTCCGCGGGGTCCTCGTCGCGACCGGCCACGGCACGCTCGGGTTCACCCAGGGCCCCGCGACGGGCAAGCTCGTGGCCGAGCTCGCGGTGGGCAAGCCCCCGTCCCTGCCCCTCGACCCCTTCCGCCCTGATCGGTTCTGAGCGCGAGGGCCTTCCGATCGAGCGGAGCGGCGCTGAACCCGCACCCGTCCGGCGCCAGCCCTCCGCAGGCGTCAGCCGGTCGCGCGCCTACCTCTTGCGGTCGTCGCCCGCCGGGGGCTTCACCCCAGGCGCGGGGCCAGAGGGCGGCGGCTTGAGGTCGGACACCCGCTTGTCGCCCGAGCCGTACCCGCCGCGCTTCTCGATCGGCTTGGGTGAGACGCCCTTGTGCTTGTCCACCGGCAGCACCTACCCCTCGATGAAGTCGAGGTATTCGACCTCATCCCATCTGACGAGGATAGCCGAGCCTCGCGACACCGGCTGGCCACGATCGTCGAGCACGAACTCCCCGCTCTCTGGATCGACCTCCACGGCCTCGGCGAGGAACAGATCCTGTTCCTCCGGGTACCCGGCCGCGTACGAGCGGACCCCATCGGCGCGTGTCGCGAAGGCCCCGCCGAGCCACACGCCAGACTTCAGACGCAGCCGGACCCACCCGTCCGGCCTGCCGCCGAACAGATGGTCCCATGCCCTCGGGGCGGGATCAGGTCCGGTGAAGAACCGGGCCCAGGATCGTCGCTCCCGAGTGGCCATGCCAACGACCGTCCCGAGGACCGTCGGCACGCTCACGTAAGAGATCGGAACGAGCCACAACCAGAGGGGAACATCACCCTCGAACAGGCGACCGGTTCGAACGAACTCGATCCAGAGGACGTAGGTCAAGGGAGCGCCTGAAGCGTGGATGAGTGCTGAGAAGCCCACGAAGCGGAGGATGCGATCCGAGAGCTGGGTACCCCATGCACCGGCCTGCCGTTCGAGGGCCCAGACGTAGAGAGCCCCCGGCAGGAGTGCTAGCAGCACGACGGCCACCGCCTGGAACGTGTCGGGCATGGTCCGACGTTAGTTCATGGCACCGACACGCAGGTCGACTGGGATCAGGCAAGCCCCCGTCCCTGCCCCTCGACCCCTTCCGCCCTGATCGGTTCTGACGGCGAGGGCCGAGGGGAGGGAGGAGGACCGTCTCTGGGTCAGGCCTTGGGGTTGCCCCAGGGAGCCAGGGTCGGGTTGCAGGCGAAGCCCGGCGCCTCGCCGAGGATCGCCTTGGCCTCCTGGACGCCGACGCCGAGGGCGTTCATGACCATCACCACGAACGTGCCGTAGGACTGCGTTCGGGTGGGCTCCACCTCGTCGATCACGTCGTTCAGGCCCGAGAAGGAGCAGATCGACGCGGCCCCGTCCCCGGTCCAGAACCCGTTGATCGGGGTCGAGCCGCCCTGGGCGCCTCCCTCGCCGGAGGGTCCCCGCACCTCACCGGCCGCGGCCGGCAGCGCGAGGCCCGTGGCGAGCAGCGATACGAGAACCGCGAGCAACGACGCTCTCCTCATCGTCGTGCTCCTTTCCGACGCGCACCTGGCGCATCTCGCAGGGTAGAGGGCGCGTCCGCGGCACCCGGCCGCCCCACCGCCGAGGCGATCGATCGTCACCGGTCGACGATCGACGCCCTCTGCCAGCCGGCTCGTGGCTCTTGCCACGAAGTCGTAACCCTACCAGGTGCCGACCATCGCTCGCCCCAGGGCGCCGGAGGGGTCCCGCGCGCGAGGTTCCGGGCGTCGGGCGGGCCCGCGCCCCGCCCGGCCGCTACGGCTCGGGCTCCGACCTCCCGGTGAGACGGCGCAGGAGCCGGACCGCCAGCTCGAGGTCCGCGTCATCGAGCTGCTCGATCAGCCGCAGACCG
>FWWM01001240.1_pt1 | contig 77889 bp, 68 predicted proteins | sample 2228351 | NCBI WGS metagenome assembly FWWM01 (sample SAMEA103939774, study PRJEB20133) | metagenome | reverse complement strand
GGGGTGTGCGGCAGGCGGCCAGGAGGGCGGCGATGAGGGGGAGCATGTGTCGGATGATGGGGGAGGGTCGGGTTGAGGCCATTGTTCACCTCCGTATGGTGGTGTGGCGCCGGCCGATCAGCCTCGGCCCTAATCCGATCCAACGGTTCGCCGTGTTCGGTTCATCCGCGGCCCTGGGCCTTTCCATCCGTTGCGTAGGCGCGGTGTGGTTGGAGCGCGAGGATCGAAAGTGGGCTGCGGCGGGACGGTGCCGGTGGGCGAGGCCCCCCTGGCGCATCCAGCCAGGAGGATCGCCCCCAGCAGCCGCCGCACACGGGTCCAGGCTTGGCCTGGCATCGTCTGCCCTCCGCGCTCTGGTTTAGAGAGAAGCCAATGCGCCGCTGAACGGGCGAAGCCGGCTCGGAACGCGCTTCCTCCCAACCGCGGGTGGGGTGGGTGCCCCGCGCCAGCCCGGGCGCGTCGCATCCGGCAGGCGCTGCATCGCGGGGTCTCGCAGGCGGCGAACCTCCGGCCAGCCCAGCGCGGCCTGTTCCACGGCCTGCGCGATCTCCGTGCATCGGGAACAACCCGAGTCGAACCGCAAGGAGCGTGGCATGGCCTTCCTCCTCGGGGGGATCGCGCCGGATGAGGACGCTCTCAGTTTGGATTTTATCCGGTTGGGCGGCTCCGATTGTCCCCCACGATGGGGGATCCCTGTCCCCCGCATCGGGGGACAAGGAGTTGCGGATGGGGCCGGCCGTGGCACCCGGGGTCGGCGGGCGGGGCGGGCAACGGGGCCAGATCCAGCAGCGGGGCGCGCAGGGGGTCCAGTAGCCCCCCCTGGGCCAGCCAGCGGGCCAGATCCACCCGGTCCGTCCGCCCCAGGCGCGCCAGCGCCCGCCGGAGATGGGTGCGGACGGTTTCCGCCCGACAGCCCAGCCAGGCCGCGATTTCTTTATTGCTCAGGGTGTGGACGGCCGCCCAGGCGATCAGCCGCTGGCGGGGAGACAGCCCCGCCCAGGGGTCGCCCCAGCGCGTCCACCAGGCCCGGATCCGACGGAGGGCGGCGGGGGTCCACAGGGAAGCGCCGCCGAGGGCGCGCTGCAGGGCCCCGAGGAAGGCCTTCTCGGGCTGGCGCAGGTCGAGGCAGCCGAGGGCGCCGGCGCGCCAGGCCAGGGCTTCGGTGGCCGGGTGGGGGCAGGAGGTGAAGAGCAGGCCGCGGAGGGCCCGCCGGGTGGCGCGGGCCTCGTGGAGCAGGCGCGCGCCGTTCTCGTCGGGGAGCTCGAAGACGACGAGCATGAAGGTCGGGGGATGATCGGCGAGGCCGAGGCGGGCGGCAGCGGCCGTGGGGGCGGTCCAGGCCAGGGGGACGCCCCAGGCGTCGAGGAGCTGCCGCCAGGCGATCGGACGGAGGGCATCGGGATCCACCAGACCGACGCACATCCGGCCCCTCCGAGGTTTGTTCACTCCATCGGAAATACCCGAGAGGCGGCGCGGGGGTTGGGGGTTCGGAGGCCCATCCGGCGGTGGGCCGGCGGGCTCCGGGGGCCGACGCTCGGCGTTGCAGGATCCTCTTTGGGTCCCGGCCCCCTGTCCGCGGCCCGCCGCGCCTCGCGCCCGCGCCGCTGGGGGGATCCGAACAGCTAAGTGCATTGTAATCGGCGGGCGGGCGCCGCACAATGGGATTTTCCGCAAAAAATATTGCGGATTTCCACAACGCCCCGTTGTGGAACCCCACAAGGGAGGGCAAGGGGAGCGGCGGGGGCCCTCCCCTCACCCCCCACATCCGCAACCGTCTCCGGCCGGCCTTCACCCGGGGGGCAGGAGGTGGCCCATCCGCCGCTGGATGAGGCGGGTGGCGTAGCGGGGGCTCAGGCGGTAGAGAAGGTCCATGGTCCGGGCGTCCTGGCCCACCAGCACCCGGTAGGCGTCCCTCTCCATCGCCTCCACGATGATGTGGGCGGCCTCGGCGGGTTCCAGGATGGGGACGTTCGCCGCGACTTCGCCGCCGGGGACGACGGTGACCCCGGAGTGCTCCGCGATCCGTGTGCGCATCGCGCCCGGGAGGACCAGGGTGACCCGCACGGAGGTCCCCTGGAGCTCCGCCCAAAGCCCCTCGGTGAGCAGCTTCAACGCCGCCTTGGAGGCTCCGTAGATCGTCTGACCCGGAACGGGCAGGAAGCCCCCCATGCTGGACACGTTGACGATGTGGGCTTCGGGGCGGGCGAGGAGGCGGGGCAGGAAGGCCCGGATCATGAATAGGGCGCCGTAGAAATTCACCCGCATCACCCGCTCAATGACCTCATCCGTCAGATCCTTCAGCCGTTGGAAGGGCTGGATGATCCCCGCGTTGTTGATGAGGCCATCCACCGCTCCGTGGATCCGCTCCACCTCGTCGGGCAGCGCCTCCACGCGCGTTCGGTCGGTGATGTCCAGGGGGTGGAGGCTCAGCGCCCCGGCGAGGGCGCCGGCCTGTTCCCGGGTCTCCTCAAGGCGTTCCGGCCGGAGGTCCACCGCGGCCACCCGGGCTCCTCGACGGAGAAGCTCCAGCGTCAACGCCTGCCCCAGACCGCTGCCGGCGCCGGTGATCACAACGACCTTGCCCGCGAGTTTCATAGGACCCTCCCCTTATGAAGCGAAGTGCCGGGGAAATCTCCGGAGAGGCGCGTTGCGGCGCGTCCCCTGGATCGAACTCCCCGATTGTTAATGATATTCGCACGTCCAACGCAGGCTCGTGCGATCGCCATCCTCGGTTCCCCGGTGCGCCTTGACGCCCCCTTCGCCCCTCGCGTAAGATAAAGGCGAGCCCTCTTCCATCCCCTCTCGGATCCGAGATCGAGCGAAGGAGAGGCCCATGTCCGATTTCCTGTTCCGGGGTTCACTGGTGGAAGTGGATCCGGATGTGGCCGCCCTGATCCGCTACGAGCACGAGCGCCAGATCCGCAAGTTAATCCTCATTCCCTCCGAATCCTACGCCCCGGCGGCTGTCCGCGAGGCGCTGGGCTCGGTGTTCCAGAACCTCTACGCCGAAGGCTACCCCCACGAGCGCACCCGCACCCAGACCGAGGCGGAGTTGCTGGACTACGAGGACCAGCTGGGCTTCTACCGGCGCTACGGCGATGGGCGCTATTACAAGGGCGTGGAATACGCCGACATCGTGGAGGCGCTGGCCCGGCGGCGGTGCGCCGAGGCCTTCGCCACCCCCGAGATCCCCCCCGAGCGGATCTTCGTCAACGTCCAGCCCCTCTCCGGCGCGCCGGCCAACAACGCCGTCTACGAGGCCCTGCTCCAGCCCGGCGACACCGTGATGGGGATGTCCCTCGTCCACGGCGGCCACCTCACCCACGGCTCCCCCGTCAACCGCTCGGGCAAGCACTACCGCATCGTCTGGTATACGGTGGATCCCCAGACGGAGCGCCTGGATTACGATCAGATCCGGGAACTGGCCCGACAGCACCGGCCGAAGATGATCATCGCAGGCTACACCTCATACCCCTGGGCGCCGGACTGGAAGCGGTTCCGGGAGATCGCAGATGAGGTGGGGGCGTATCTGTTGGCCGACATCGCCCACACCGCCGGGATGGTGATCGCCGGCGCCTATCCCAACCCCTTAGGCTACGCCCACGTGATCACCTTCACCACCCACAAGACCATCATGGGCCCGCGGGGGGCATGCATCCTCACCACGGATCCGGATCTGGCGAAGAAAATTGATCGGGCGGTGTTCCCCGGGGAGCAGGGCGGGCCCCACGTGAACGTCTTCGCCGCCCTGGCGGTGGCCTTCAAGCTGGCCCGCACCGAGACGTTCCGCGCCCTGCAGCACCAGATCGTCCGCAACGCCCAGGCCATGGCCCGGCGCCTGGCCGAGCGCGGGCTGCGCATCCCCTACGGGGGCACCAACACCCACCTCCTCCTGGTGGACTGCAAGTCCGTGCGGGGGCCCGACGGCACGCCGCTGATGGGGGACCCGGCCGCTCGGGTGCTGGATCTGGCCGGCATCGTGGTGAACCGCAACACGATCCCCGGCGACCCTGGGGCCGGGGCGGCCAGCGGCATCCGCCTGGGGACCCCCTGGATCACCCAGCGGGGGTTCCGGGAGCCGGAGGTCGAGGCCCTGGCGGACATCATCGCTGACGTGTTGTGGGCCTGCCGGCCGCACCGCTACTACGTGGGGCGCGACCTGGTCTACCGCACCAAGGTGGAGTTCGATGTCCTGGAGGAGGCCAAGCTGCGCGTGGCGGAGCTCGCCGCCCGCGCCGGCGCCGATGTGGAGCTTCCGCGGAGCGGCTATCCCCACTACTGGTTCATCACCGATCGCCTCCCCGCCGCCGAGGGGAAGGCCGTGCTGGAGATCCGGGGGGACCGGGCGGCAGAGTTCATGGACGCGGCCCTCACCCAGCGGGCCGTCGCCCTGAAGGTCGGCGAGGGGGCCCCGACGTTCGTCATGGAAACCGACGGCCGGATCATGAGCCCGGCCTATGTGATCCGGGATGGCCCGGAGTCCTTCCGGCTGGTGGTGCCGGAGGCGCGGGCCGGTCGGGTCGCCGCCTGGCTGCGCGACCTCTCCGACGGCTACGTCCGCTTCGACGAGGACATCTGGGCCAAGCTCCCGGGCCCGCTGCGGGTGCGGGAGATCCCAGCGGAGGACCCCCGGGCGGCCTCGGCGCGCGCGCAGGCCCGCTTCCCGATCGATCTGGGCGAGGCGGCGGCCGTGGCGCCCCACAAGCCCTTCTTCATTGGCTTCCGGGCGGTGGACGCGGCGCACCGCGACCGCCTGCGGCCGTTGCCGCCCTTCTCCTATTCGGAGCCGGAGGGCGCCCCCCTCAAGCGGACGACCCTCTACGAGCTGCACCGCGAGCTGGGCGCGAAGATGGTCCCCTTCGCCGGCTGGGAGATGCCGGTCTGGTACACCGGCGTCAGCGACGAGCACCGCGCGGTGCGCACGGCCGCCGGCCTCTTCGACGTCTCCCACATGGGCGTCCTGGAGGTCAGCGGCCCCGGCGCCCGGGCGTTCCTCGATCGGGTGACCACCAACGATGTGATGGCCCTGAAGGTCGGGGAGTCCCAATACACCTATCTCCTCGATCCCGACGGTCACGTGCTGGATGACCTCATCATCTACGCCCTGGCGCCGGACCGCTACATGCTGGTGGTCAACGCGGCCAACAACGACCGGGACTGGGCCTGGCTGAACGCGGTGGCCCGGGGCGAGGTGCAGATTGACCGGGAGCGGCCGTGGGCGGCCCTGGCGGACGAGGTGGTCCTGCGGGATCTGCGGGACCGCCGCTGGGGGGAGGATTGCCGGGTGGACATCGCCCTCCAGGGCCCGCGGGCCCTCCAGATCCTCCAGAGCCTGGCCGACGGCGAGGTGAGGGACCGCCTGGCGGCCCTCCAGCGGGGCCAGGTGATGCGGGCGGAGATCCAGGGCTTCGATTTGATCATCTCCCGCACGGGCTACACCGGCGAGCGGATCGGCTACGAACTGTTCGTCCACCCCGATCGGGCGCCGGCGCTGTTCGAGCGGCTGCTGGAGGCGGGGCGGCCCTTCGGCCTCAAGCCCTGCGGCCTGGGGGCCCGCGACAGCACCCGGACGGAGGCGGGGCTTCCGCTTTACGGCCACGAACTGGCCGGGCCCTTCGACCTCACCCCGGGCGACGCCGGCTTTGCGTCCTTCGTGAAGTTCTACAAGCCCTTCTTCATCGGCCGGAAAGCCTATATGGCCCGGGAGGCCCAGCGGACCATGGAGGTGGTCCGCTTCCGGATCCGTGAGAAGGGCGTCCGGATGCCCCGGCTGGGGGATGCCGTGGTGGACCGCCGGGGGCGGGTGATCGGCTACGTGACCAGCTGCGCGCTGGACACCGAGGGGCTCCTCACCGGGATGGCCTGGATCGAGCGGTCGCACCAGGCGGAGGGAACGCCCATTGGGATCGTGGTGGGGAGCGCGGCGCTGCCGGAGCGCCCGAAGGTGGGCGATCGGCTCACCGTCCCCATCCCGGCCGAGGTGGTCAGCCGCTTCATGGGCCGCTGAGGGGGCGAGGGCATGCCTTCCCCGTTCCCCGGGATGGATCCGTATCTGGAGCATCCGGCCCTCTGGCCAGGCCTCCACAGTCGCTTGATCGTGGGGCTGGCCGATTCCCTGGGGCCGATCCTCCGCCCCCGCTACTACGTGGAGGTGGAGGAGCGGGTGTATCTCCTCGCGCCGGAGGGGGCGCGCCCCTTCCCGGGCCGGCCGGATGTGGTCGTCGCCGCCGCCCCGGTCCCTCCGCCCTCCCCAGAGGCGATCCCGGCCTCCTCCGGCGCCCGCGTGGTGGAAGTGCCGATGGCGGAGGAAGTGCGGGAGCGCTATCTGGTGGTTCGGGAGGCGGGGACCCATCGGGTGGTGACTTGGGTGGAGATCCTGTCCCCGGTCAACAAGGCGCCGGGGGAAGGGCGGCAGATCTATCTCAAAAAACGGGAAGAAGTGTTGCGCGCCCCTGTCCACCTGGTGGAGGTGGATTTATTGCGGGCGGGGGAGCCGATGCCGGTGGTGGGGGACGGGCGGGATGGGCACTATCGGATCCTGGTCAGCCGGTGGGAGCAGCGGCCGCGGGCGCTGCTGTATGTGTTCACAGTTCGGGATCCGATCCCGATCTTCCGGTTGCCGCTGCTGCCGGGGGATGAGGAGCCGGAGGTGGATTTGGGGCGTCTGCTTCAGGCGGTTTATGAGCGGGCGGCTTACGATCTGCGGGTGAGCTATGAGGAGGAGCCGGTCCCCCCGCTGGAACCCCCCTTCGCCGAGTGGGCGGCGCGGCTCCTGGAGGAACGAGGATGCCGTCGCAAAGCCCGGGGCCCATGACCGGGGGCTGAGGCGCGGGCTTGGGCCCTCGGCCTGTGGCCCCTGGGGATCTTCTCGTCCAACCGAAAAGGGGGTGCGCGATGAGCCAGGAGATCACGGTCAGCGTGATCAAGGCGGATATCGGGGGCATGGTGGGCCACTCGGGGATCCATACGGATCTGGTGGCCCTGGCCCGCCAGCATCTGGAGGACGCCCAGCGCCGGGGCGTGATCGTTGACTACTACGTGACCTGGTGCGGGGACGATCTCCAGCTGATCATGACCCACCGCCACGGCGTCGATAGCCCCATCGTCCACGGCCTGGCCTGGGAGACATTCGAGCGCTGCACCGTCAAAGCCAAAGAGATGAAGCTCTATGGGGCCGGGCAGGACCTCATCGCCGACGCCTTCTCGGGCAACGTGCGGGGGATGGGGCCGGGCGTGGCGGAGATGACGTTCGTCGAGCGTCCGTCGGAGCCGATCATCATCTTCATGGCGGATAAAACCTCGGCCGGCGCGTGGAACCTCCCCCTCTTCCGGATGTTCGCCGACCCCTTCAACACCGCGGGCCTGGTGATCTCCCCCGCCCTGCACGCCGGCTTCCGCTTCGAGGTCCACGACGTCAAAGGCCATAAGCGGATCTTCTTCGACTGCCCCGAGGAGATGTATGACCTGCTGGTCTTCATCGGGTCGCCGGGCCGCTATATGATCAAGGCGGTCTACACCAAGAAAGGGGAGATCGCCGCTGTCTCCTCGACCGAGCGGCTCTCGCTGATCGCCGGGCATTACGTGGGGAAGGACGACCCGGTCTGCATCGTGCGGGCGCAGGGGATCTTCCCGGCCGTGGGGGAGATCCTGGAGCCCTTCGCCATGCCGCACATCGTCGAGGGCTGGATGCGGGGCTCCCACTACGGGCCGCTCATGCCCGTCCCGTTGCCATACGCCAAGTGCACCCGCTTCGACGGCCCGCCCCGCGTGGTGGCCCTGGGGTTCCAGCTGGCCGACGGCCGCCTGGTCGGGCCGCGGGACATGTTCGACGACCCGGCCTTCGATGAAGCGCGGCGGCTGTGCAACGTGATCGCCGACCACTTCCGCCGCCACGGCCCCTTCGAGCCCCACCGCCTGCCGATGGAGGAAATGGAATACACCACCCTCCCCGAGGTCGCGGAACGCCTGGTCGGCCGCTGGGAGCCCCTGCCGGAATCCCAACCGGCCATCGCCGGCGGGGACGGCAGCGCGGTCGAGGCGGATTAGGCAGGCCGGACAAAGGGGGCGCGGGGGATGGATCGCCCCCGCCCCCCCGAGTGTCCCCCACGGCCCCGGAGAACGATTCCATCCCTCCCCTTGATCAGCGGGGATGAAGGAAGGCCCCGCCCCTCCGGATCGTTCGACGAAGCCCCCGTTTGCCTTCCCCCCCCTCGCCGGGCTACACTCTTTTAAGAACTATCCAATGCCCCACCGATTGGTGAGGTGGAAGGCCATTGGCCACGGGGATCCCTTCCAAACGCTCCAGATCGCCTCAGCGGCCTCCGCAGGCGGGGCGGCGAGCCTTCCTCTCGCTGGCCGTTGGGGTCGGGCTGCTGGCCTTCCTGGGCCTGGAGCTGGCCTGGGGAAACCCGGCTGCCGTCGGCCGCCCCCAGTCGGAGGCCTTCTCGATCTGCTTCTACCGCGAGCCTCTGGACAGCCAGGTCCGTTGCGTCCCCCGCGCGTTCCCCCAGGCTGCCGCCACGATCACCGATCGGGTCTCCTTCCGGCTCCAGGCCCTGGCCGCCGGGCCGACGCCCGAGGAGCGGGCCGCTGGGCTGTGGTCGCCGTTGCCCGCCGGCGCCCGCGTGGCCAGCTTCCAGTGGGCCGGGGAGGTGCTCACCCTCTACCTGGAGCTCCCCGCCGGGGGCGAGCCCGCCCTCAGCGCGTGGACAGTGGATCAGGCCGCCTATCTCTTCCAGCGGCACCTGGAGCCCTTCGGCGTCCGGAGCGTGCACCTGATGGCCCGCAACCCCGCCGACGGCCGGTTCTACGCCCTCTCCTGGTTCCTCCACGAGCCCCCGCCGGTCAACAAGCCCGCGGCGCTGGCGAGGGCCACCGGGGAGCGCTGGGCGCCGCTGGGGGCCGCTGGCCAGCCGCCGGCCTACAGCCGTCCCCAGGCCTCCGGCTTCCTCAGCGGCAAAGCGATCTACCTCAGCGCGGGCCACGGCTGGTATTGGTATGCCCCCGGCGGCCGCTGGTTGACCCAGCGGGGGAACACCAACGGGATCGTGGAAGACCTCAACAACGCGGAGACGGTGAATCAGTTCCTGATCCAGTATCTCTATAACGCCGGGGCGGACGTCTGGCCGGTCCGGGAACGGGACATGAACCTGTGGGAGGGGATCGCGGACAACGACAACCCGCAGGTCTACCAGGAGCAGGGCCCGTGGTCCCCGGGGACCCTCCCCGGCTACAACGGCGGCACCTACCGCACGGCCCTGACGGCCCTGGGGACGGCCACGGCCCAGGCGGCCTGGACGCTGGTTCCCCCGTGGGATGGCCTGTATGCGGTTTACGCCTGGTATGCCAGCGGCTCCAACCGGAGCACCGATGCCCAGTTCCTGATCGAGCACGCGGGGGGCCGCAGCGAGGTCCGCATCAACCAGCAAGGCCACGGCTACACGTGGCGCTACCTGGGCACCTTCCCCTTCCGCGGCGGGCAACCCGCCCGGGTGATCCTCACCAACCGGACCGATCGCCCGGAGAACCTGAACCGGGTGGTGGTGGCGGACGCGATCCGGATCGGCGGGGGGAGGGGCACGGTGGCCGGCGACGGGCCGCCGCCCAGCCCGAGGCCGAGCGGGCGGCCCCGCTGGGAGGAGGCGGCCCGCTACTGGGCGAAATACCAGGGGGCCCCGCCTTCGGTCTACGATCCCTTCCAATGCTCCACCTTCAGCGCGTGCGGCGATCAAATTGATGACATCACCGCGCGGCCCCGCTACGCGGAGTGGGAGCGGGAGCCCTTCGACGATCCGGTCTACTTCTCGCTGCACACCAACGCCTACAACGGGACCCTACGGGGGACGGAGTCCTATGTCTACAACAACAGCGATCCGAACTACCGGCGCACGCCGGGGAGCCTGGAGCTCCAGGACGCGGTGCACACCCAGGTGATCCAGGACATCCGGACCGGGTGGGACCCCAATTGGATCGACCGGGGGAAGAAGCAGGCCAACCTGGGGGAGCTGCGCCTCCTCTCGACAATGCCCGGCGTCCTCATGGAGGTGGCCTTCCACGACAACCCGCAGGACGCAGCCGCGCTGAAGGATCCCCGCTTCGCCATGCTGGTGGCCCGTGCGATCTACAAGGGGATCGTGCGCTATTACGCCCAGCGGGACGGGCGCCCGCCCGTGTTCCTCCCGGAGCCCCCCCAGGCCCCCGTCGCCCGCCAAACCGGCCCCGGCCAGGTGACCCTCTCGTGGCAACCCTCCCCCAGCGACGGCGGGGTGCTCCTGGGCCACCCCGCCACGGCCTATAAGGTCTACACCAGCCCCGACGGCTTCGCCTGGGGCGATGGGGTCGTCGTGAACGGCACCTCTTATACGCTCTCCGGCCTGCCCGAGGGGACCACTTTGTTCTTCCGCGTGACCGGCCTCAATGCGGGGGGCGAATCCTTCCCCACCCCGGTGGTGGGGGTGCGCGTGGAATCGTGGGGCGCCCCCCGGGTGCTGATCGTGGACGGCTTCGACCGGCTGGACGCGGCCATGCGGCCGGTGGAGGACCTGGGGGGAAGCCTCGGCCTGGTGACGCGCATGCCCATCGCTCGCATGAACGGCTTCGACGCGATCGCCGGGGTGGGCCGCGTCCTTTCGATGCCCTTCGACGGCACCACGGATGAGGCGGTCTCCGGGGGAGCCGTCAGCCTGTCGGGCTATCCGGTCGTCCTCTGGCTGTTGGGCGAGGAGGGGTTCTCGGAGCCGACGTTGGACGATGGGGCGCGGGCGCGGCTGCGGGAGTTCCTGGCCGGCGGCGGGCGGCTGATCGTCAGCGGCTCCAACGTCGGCCAGGACCTGAGCCAGCGGGATCCGGGCTTCCTCCGCGATGGGCTCCGCGCCGGCTTCCTCGCCGACGACGCGGGGGCCCGCACCGTCCGCCCGGCCTCCGGGGGCCTGCTGGACGGCGTTGGGGAGTTGACCCTCGACGATGGGATGCTGGGGAGCCATCGCGTGACCACGCCCGATGTCCTGGCCCCGGGGCCGGACGCTCAGGTCCTGATGCAGTATCCGGACGGGCAAGCGGCGGCGACGATCTATGGGGCGCCGTGCCCGCAGGTGGCCGTCTTCGGGTTCCCCCTGGAGAGCGCGTGGCCGCTGGCGGCGCGGGGGGCGCTCCTCTCCCGGCTGCTGGGGGCGATGACCGCCTGCGGGGCGCTCCCGGAGACCGCTATCACCGCCCCCTCGCCCAACGCCTTGCTCAACCAGATCCCGGTCATCGCGGGGACCGCTTCCCCGGCGGACATCACTGGGGTGCAGGTCGCGCTGCAGCGGGCGGCGGATCAGCAGTGGTGGACGGGGGCCGGATGGGGGGGCGGGCCGGTCTGGCTGACCGCCACCGGACGGCTCTCCTGGTCCTGGACCCCGCCCTCGGATCTGGCGGATGGGATGTATGGGGTGCTGGCCCGGGCGGTGCGGGGGACGACGGTGGATCCCACGCCGGCGGTCGTGACCTTCACCCTTGATCGCACACCGCCCGGGGTACCGACGCTGATCACCCCCACGGGGACGGCCACCTACACGCCCCCGATCCAATTTGAGTGGGCGCCCACCGGGCCGGAGCGCCCCGCGGGCTACGCGCTGATCATCAACAGCGCCCGCTTTACGGTGACCACGAATGTATTCCTCGCGAACTTGGCGCCGGGGACCTACGAGTGGACGGTGGCCGCATTCGACGCCGCCGGCAACCTCTCCGGGACGCCACCGCCGGTCCGGTTCCAGGTGGGCGCTGGCCAGCAAGGGTTCTCTTTATACCTGCCGTTCGTCGTGCAAGGGAGGGCAAGCCCCCCGTCCCCGCCGCCGCCCGCGTGCGAGGAGCGGTTGCGCAACGGGGGCTTTGAGGCGGATCTGGCCGGGACGTGGGAGATTTTCAACGCCACTGCCCCCATCACACGGGTCCAGAGCCCGGTGTATGAGGGCCGATGGGCGGTCCGCCTGGGCGACCTCCAGGCGACGCGGGCTTCGTATGCCACCCTCTGGCAGCGGGTGAGCCTGGATGGTCGGCAGGCCACGCTGACGCTGTGGCGCCTCCCCCAGATCCGGGATGCGGGGGATCGCTTCTACATCGGCTTCCGGAACGCGCGCAGCGAGTGGATCCCCCTGCGGGTGGATCAGGTGAACACCGGGGCGTGGGAGAGGGTGAGCCTGGACCTCACGCCCTATGCGGGCCAGACGATCACGTTGACCATCGGCGTTTACAATAATGGGAGCGGGTGGAGCAGCGCGGCGGTGATCGACGGGATGAGCCTGCAGGTCTGCCGCTAAGCGGCGGTCCGGCAGGGGTGGCGCGGGGCGAAGGGCGCGCGAGCGCCATAGGAAAACCTGGGGACAGTCCGTCCGATGCGGGAACAAACCGCTTGGCTGGTGATCCTCCTCAGCGCGATGGCCATCGTCATGCTGGCCACGCCGGTGGCCCGCGCGGTGGCGTTCCGGATCGGGATGGTGGATCATCCCGCCCCCCGCAAGCTCCACACCCGGCCGATGCCCCTCCTGGGCGGGGCGGCCCTTTACCTCGCCGTGTTGATCGCCCTTCTGGTCCTGGAGGACCGCTACAACCTCACTCAGCTGGCCGGGATCTTGGTGGGGGCCACGGCGATTTCCTTCCTGGGGATCTGGGATGACCGGTGGGGGCTGCGGCCGCTGATCAAGCTGCTCGGTCAGGTGGCGGTCGCCGCCGTCGTGATGGCCACCGGGGTGATGGTCTCCCTCTTCCCCTGGCCGATCCTGAACGTCCTTGTCACGCTGCTCTGGTTGGTGGGGATCACCAACGCCTTTAACTTGATCGACAACATGGACGGCCTCTCGGGGGGGATCGGGGCGGTCTCGGCGGCTTTCTTCCTGCTCCTGGCGGCCCTGAACGGCCAGTATCTCGTGGGGGCGCTCTCGGCCGCCGTGCTGGGCGCGTGCATCGGCTTCCTGCGCTACAACTTCAACCCGGCCTCGATTTTCATGGGGGATGCCGGGAGCATGTTCCTCGGGTTCCTGATGGCCGTCCTGGGGGTCAAGCTGCGCTTCCCCGGTAACGTCGCCTTCGTCACCTGGATGGTCCCGGTGCTGGTGCTGGGGATCCCCATTTTCGACACGCTCTTGGTGATCCTCTCGCGGCTGCGCCGGGGCCTGAACCCGCTGACCTCGCCGGGGAAGGATCATCTCTCCCACCGGTTGGTGCGGGCCGGGCTCACCCATCGCGAGGCGGTCCTCGTGCTGTATCTGGCGCAGGCGACGTTGGGGGGTCTGGCCCTGTTCATCGCCATGGCGGGGGCCTTCGAGAGCTATCTGATCGGGGGCATCGTCGGGGGGTTCGCCCTCTGGGCGCTCTGGCGCCTGGAGCGGCCGCCCTTCTGGGAGTAAAGCCCTTTTCTGAGCGCCCCTTTTCGTTGCAATGACGTGGCCCTCGAGGGGTGCGAGGAAGGCATCGGCCTGCGATCATCCCTCGTCGGAGCCGGGATCCAGCGATCGAGCGCGATGGCCAAGAGGCTCACTCTGTTGATCATCGGAGGATTATTCCTCCTGGGCCTGTGGGTGGGGGCATCCCAACTCCGCCCGGCCGCCCGCCGGCCGCCCCCCACCGCATCCGCCCAGGTGATCCTGGTCACCCGCTCCCCCGCCGCGACGCCGACGATCGTTCCCTCCCCGACCCCCACGGCGGGCCCGCAGCGGGTGGTGGTGTCCGGGACGGGAGGAGTGGGCCTGCGGCTTCGGGAGGGCCCGGGGGTCTCACACCCAGTGGTGACCGTGCTTGCGGAGGGAACTCCTCTGTGGGCCTTCCCGGAATCGGTTGAGGCCGACGGCCTGCGATGGCGGCGGGTGCGGACGGAGACGGGGACGTGGGAGGGGTGGGCGGCGGAGCCGTATCTGGCCCCCGCAGCCCCCTGACCCCGGGCCTTCCACCGCTACGCCAGCTCCGGCTGGATCAACTCGTAGTTGCCGTCCCGCCGCCGGTAGACCAGGTTGATGCTGGCGGTCTCCGGATTGTAAAAGATGAAGAAATCGTGGCCGAGGCGCTCCATCTGCTCGATGGCCTCCTCCGGCATCATGGCGGTGATCTCGAACCGCTTGACCTTCACGATGCGCCCCGTGGGCTCGCCGGCTTCCTGTGGGGCGAAGGGCTCCGCCTCCTCGGTGCGTCCTCGCCCCTCGCGGCGCCCCTTGAAGCGCTCGATCCGCCGTTCCATCTTATCCACCACCAGGTCGATCGCCGCCAGGAGGTCCGCGTGGCGTTCCTCCGCCCGTAACAGCAGGCCAGGGGTCATCCGCACCGTGAGCTGGGCGATCTGGCGCTGATCCCGATCGCGGGTCTTCTCCTGAGCCAGCTCCAGTTCTGCCTGGGAGATGGTCGGCAGGAACCGCTCCAGCCGTGCGATCCGTTTCCGCGCGTAATTCTCGATGAGATCCGTGATCTCGACGTTCCGTCCGCGGATGATCAGCTCCATGGTGTGCCTCCCAGTGCCAAAGGATCTGGAATCCTCTCATCCGGGAAGGGCGGAGCGCCTCCATGGGGAGGGCGAGGATTGCTCCCAAAGCACCCGCGCGAGGGTGAACCCCCAGACCGATGTCGCCCCGGCCTGGTAGAGGGCGGCCGCGCATGCCTCCAGCGTCGCGCCGCTGGTGCACACATCGTCCACGACCACCACGCGCCGCCCTCGCGCCCAGAGAGGATCGGCGAGGAAAGCGCCCCGGATGTTCTCCCGGCGGGCGCGATGGGAGAGGCCCACCTGGGAGGGGGTGGCGCGCGCCCGACGCAGGGCGTCGGGACGTAGGGGAAGGGAGAGGTGCTCCGCCAGCGCGCGGGCGAGCATCGCCGCTTGATTATACCCGCGATGCCGCTCTCGGGCGCGGGGCGATGGGACGGGGACCAGGATGTCAGCCTCCATGGCGAAGCGCTGCCAGCCTTCGGCCATCAGGGGGGCCAGGGCCTGGGCCGTGCGGTATCGGCCGTGGAATTTCAGCCGATGCAGCGCCCGTCGGATCGGCCCGCGGTAGGCGTAACAGGATCGCACCCCTTCCAACCGCAAGGGGTCCTCCCGACAACGCGGGCAACGCTCGCCGTCCCCCCAGGGGATCCCGCACAGGGAGCAAACCGGGGGCGTGATGGGAAGGGCGGCCGCGGCGCAGGCCGGGCACCATGAACCCCCGGGGCGCCCGCAACCGGCGCAGCGAGGAGGGAACACCAGGTCCAGGATCCCCTCCGCGAGGCTGGCGATTAGGCGAAGGAGGGGAAAGGGGAGCCGAGGTCGGCCGCGTGTCCGGAACCGCATCGGACGAAGGACCTAGGCGATCTGCTCAGGGCAGGAAGCCGCCGCCGAACTGCTTGATCACGATCAGCAGACCCGGCCCGAGGATGACGACAAACAACGCCGGGAAGATCAGGAAGACGAGAGGGAAGAGCATCTTGATCGGGGCCTGTCGGGCCAGCTCCTCCGCGCGCTGCCGCCGGCGCAAGCGCATCTGATCCGCCTGGATGTGGAGCACCTTGGCGATGCTCACCCCGAGTTGTTCGGCCTGGATGATGGCGGCGACGAAGGTGGTCATCTCCGGGAGGTCCACGCGGGCGGCCATGTCCCGCAGGGCGTCCTTCCGGGAGCGCCCGAGGGCGATCTCCTGCAGCACCCGGGCGAATGCCTTCCCCAGCTCGTTGTTCCAGCGCTCCGCGACCCGCTGCATGGCGGCGTCGAAGCCCAGGCCGGCCTCCACGCAGATCACCAGGAGGTCCAGGGCGTCCGGCAGGGTTTTGAGGATCTCTTTCTTGCGTCGGGCGATCTGTTGGTTCAGCCAGAACCGGGGGTAGTAGAACCCCAGCCCCCCGAGGGCGAGGCTGAACCCCCAGTGTTGCAGCGGAGGGGCCCGAAGCAGCAGCGCGTAGGCGAGGCCGAAGAGGCCCAGGCCGGCGAGGAGCTGCAGGACGAAGAACTCCGCGGCCCCCAGGCGGAGGCCCAGGAAGGCCGGATTGCCGGCCAGCTCCAGCCGACGGCGGGTGTCCTCGATGATGGATTGCGGGGTGAAACGGCCGATGAACTCGGCGATCTGGCGGAGGATGGGGACGATCACCCGCTGGGTGAAGGGGATGGAGAGCTCGATCTCCTCCAGGGTGACCGGCACATCCCGGGCGGCGAACTCCGCCAGGCGGGCCTGGAGCAGCTCCTCCTCCCGTGGGGCGCTCAGGCCGATGACCAGGGCCAGGGCGATCACCCCCAGGGCCAAGACGCCCAGGATCACAACGGTGCTCAACATCCTCTCACACCTCGATCCGCACAATCCGCTGGATCACGAAGTAGCCGATCAGCATCATCACCGCCGTGCATGCGATCAGGAAGTAGCCCAGGATCCCGCTGTTGAAGAAATTCAACATATAGTCCCGGTTGATCCCGAACAGGATGAGGCCCAGCCCGATGGGAAGAAAAATCAATATGTAGCCGCTGATCATCTGCTGGGCCGTCAGCGCACGGATCTCCCCCTTGATCCGCACCCGCTCGCGGATGGTGAAGCTGATGGTGTCCAGGATCTCCGCCAGGTTCCCCCCCACCTCTCGGTGGATCAGGATGGCGGTGACCAGCATCTCCAGGTCATCGCTGTGCACGCGGCGCAGCATGTTCTGGAGGGCCTGGTCCAGAGGGAGGCCCAACTGCTGCTCCTTGACCACGCGGTCGAACTCGGTGGAGATAGGAGGGGGGAGCTCCCGGGCGACGGCCTCCATTGCCTGGAGGATGCTGTAGCCGGCGCGCAGCCCATTGACCATCAGGTTGATGGCGTCGCCCAGTTGGGCGTTGAAGGCCTGCAGCCGGCGCCGCTGCCGCAGGGCCACATACAGGCGCGGCGCGAAGAAGCCCGCGATCAGGCCCAGCAGGGCCAGCGGAAGGAACCGGAAGAAAAGCTGGGCGGCGACGAAGCCGATGGCCGCCGTGATGCTCTGGATGGCGAGGAACTCGGCCGGCGTGAGCTTCAGGTCCGCGCGGGCCAGCTGGACCTTCAGGTCCTCCGCGAACCCGCGCCCAGCGATCATCCGGTTCGCGGCCTCGGTGAGGGGCAGCGTCCTCCGCTGGGGGCCGCGCGGCGGCGCGGCCTCGCGGCGGCCCGGCGCGGGGCTGACATACCGCTCCAGGCGCTCGGCGATCTCCTCCTCTTCGCCTCCGAAGATGTAGAGCAGCAGCAGGAGGAGGATCAGAACCCCCCCGCCGATCAGCACGTAGGTCTGCCAGGCCATGGCGCCCCCTTACCTCCGCCCGGCGCCGAAGATCGAGGGCGGCAGGCGGATGTCGGCGGCCTCCAGGCGGTCCATGAAGCGCGGGCGGATCCCGGTGGGCACGAGGCGGCCGACGATCCGACCGCCTTCCATCCCGTATTGCTCGAACTTAAACAGCTCGGTGGTGATGATCACCTGCCCTTCCATGCCTTGGATCTCAGTGAGCGAGACGATCTTACGCGAGCCGTCCCGCATCCGCGCCGTCTGAATGATCAGGTCGATCGCCATGGCGATCTGCTCCCGGATCGCCCGGTGGGGGAGATCCGTCCCGGCCATCAGGACCATGTTCTCCAGGCGGGCCAGGGCGTCGCGGGGGCTGTTGGCGTGGATGGTGGTCATCGAGCCCTCGTGGCCGGTGTTCATCGCCTGGAGCATATCGAAGGCCTCGCCCCCGCGGCACTCCCCCACGATGATCCGGTCCGGGCGCATCCGCAGGGCGTTGATCACCAGATCGCGCATGGTGATCTCGCCCTTCCCCTCGATGTTCGGCGGGCGCGTCTCCAGGGTCACCACGTGCTCCTGGCGCAGCTGCAGCTCCGCCGCGTTCTCGATGGTGATGATCCGCTCCCCCTCCGGGATGAACCCCGAGAGGATGTTGAGCAGCGTCGTCTTCCCGGAGCCGGTGCCGCCGGAGACCACGATGTTGATCCTCGCCTGGACGCAGGCCTTGAGGAACTCCATCACCTCCGGCGTGGCCGAGCCCAGGCGGATCAGGTCGTCCACCGTGAGGGGGGTCCGGTAGAACTTCCGGATGGTCACCACCGGCCCGATGAGGGAGATGGGGGGGATGACAATGTTCACCCGCGAGCCGTCGGGCAGCCGGGCGTCCACATACGGCTGGCTCTCGTCCACCCGCCGGCCCAGCGGGGCGACGATGCGCTCGATGATGCGCATCAGATGTTCATCGTCCTCGAAGACCACGTTCGTCCGCTCGATCCGCCCGTTGCGCTCGATGTAAACCTTCTTCGGGCCGTTGACCATGATCTCCGTGATCGTATCATCCCGCAGCAACGGCTCCAGGGGGCCGTAGCCCAGGATCTCCGCGACGATCTGCTCGAAGAGCCGTTGCCGCTCCAGGCGGCTGAGGACGACATGGTCTTCCAGCAGGACGGCGTCGAATTTCTCCTCGATCATCGCCCGCAGCTCATCGGTGCGGGAGAAATTCAGGGTGGGCTCCAGCTCGGAAAGGAGCTTGGCCTGGATCCGGTTCTTGAGATCCACATAGGCATCCCGGATCCCCCCGGTCGTGGGGAGCGGCCGGCGGGGAGGCGGTGGGGGCGCCTCCGGCGTCGGCGTCGAGCGGGCGGGCTCCGGGTTCTGGGACGGCGAGGGGGATGGCTGGCTGCCTTGGATTCGCCGCAGGAGGGACATCGTTTGACCTCCTCTCGATCCGGGGATCCCGCGGCCCTTCCTCACATTTAAATAAAAAACCGATCCGGGCCCTCGGGAAGATCTCCAGGCCCGATGGCGCCCCGGCGCTCAACGGCCGACCCGCCGCCGCGCCTCCTCGGCCTCCTGGGGGGCGGACAGGGCATTCTCCACCCGCCCGGCCAGCTGGAGGATCGCCTGGGCGATGGGCCTCGAGCGTTGGGCGACCAGCGGGCTTCCTTTGTTGATGGAATTGAGCACAGCGACCTCGTCCCATGGGATCTGGGCGGCCACCGGGTGCTTGAGGGCCTGTTCCACCATCTCGGCCGTGATGCCGAAACGGCGGTCCATCTTGTTGAGGATCATCATGATCTTTTGCGGCGGATAGTTCAGCTGGGTGGCCACGTCGAAGAACAGGCGGGCGTTTTTGATCGTCGGCACATCAGGCGTGACCACCAGCACGATCTGCTCCGCCTCGTCCAAGATGAGCAGCGTCACATCCGTCGGCTGGGTCGTGGTGTCGATCACCAGGATGTCGAAGAGGGCGCGGGCCTGCCCCAGGATGCGCCGCATGGCCTCGGCGGTGACGTATTCCGCCAGCTCCGGCCGGGGCGGCCCCAGAAGCACTTTCAACCCCGAGGGATGGGAGATCAGCGAGAGGATGAACGCCTCCGCGAACGCCTCTGCGTCCATCCCTTCCATCTGGGCGAGGTCCGCCAGGCTCCGGGGCCCCTGCAAGTTCAGGAACACCCCCACATCCCCGAAGGGCAGGGAGGCATCCACGAGGGCCACCCGGCGCTCCGGCTTCTGGAGCGCCACGGCCAAGTTCACCGCGATCAGCGTGGTCCCCACCCCGCCCTTCGGGCTGTAGACGGCCACCACCTTCCCCGGCGCGCCCCCGCGCCCCGCCAGCGCGCCCAGGGGCCCCGTCGGCGGCAGCACCGCCGGCGGCCGGCGGGCCCGATACACCCGGCGGACGGTGGCGACCAGCTCGTCGGCGGAGAAGGGTTTGGAGAGGAAATCCCGGGCCCCAGCCAGCATCGCCCGGCGGAGGTAGTCCGCGTCGCTTTGCACCGACATCATGACCACCTGGGTGAGGGGCGCAACCTCGATGATCCGCTCGATGGCCGCGATGCCGCTCATCCCCGGGAGGTTGATGTCCAACAAGACGATGTCCGGTTGCAGATCCCGCGCCAGCCGGACCCCCTCCTCCGCGGTGGCCGCGGCGCCCACCACCTCGATGTCATGCTCGAACATCAGGAGCTTCTTTAAGTTCTCCCGGGTCTCCGGCACATCGTCGACGATCAGCACGCGGATCCGTTGATCGGCCATCGCTCCCTCACCCAATCCGAGATCGTCTTCCAGGCTTCAGCGACACGGCTCCTTGGCGAACTGGTCCGGACAGCCGATCGTGGTGTCCGGCGCCAGATCGAAATCGGTCGGCGGGACGGGAAGGCCCATCCGCTGGATCAGGGCGCTCAGGGTGACGGGCTCGGTGCGCACCAGCTGGTTGTCGGCGGGGTTGCGCAGGGCGAAGTCCACCACCGCCCCGGACTCCCGCAGCCATTGGAGCACCAGCGCGTCCTGAGGGTCCACCACCAACACGATGTATTGCTGGCGCGGCCGCAGCGTGGGCGTCGGCGTCGGGCCCGGCGCCGGGGTGGCCGCGGGGGTCGGCTGGGGCCGCGCCGGCGCCTCGAAGGTCCCCACCGCCAGCACCTCTACGTTCTGCAGAACGATTTGGCTCACCCGCTGGGGGATCTGCTGCTTGGGATCCAGTATGGATGCCTGGGCTGCGGCGGAGGGCTCCAGCCCCAGGCTGATCAACCGGCGGAACAATTCCTCATCCAGCAAATGCGGGGCGATCCTCCCCTCGGCGGTGTTTTTGATCCGGATGAAGGAGAATGTCACCAGCACGTCTACCTTGTCCCCGGGTGCCAAGTTAAAGACCACCGCCGCGGCCTCGTCCACCGGGAAGGCGAACGCCACCTTGCCGGGCGGGACGAACAGCGCCGCCTCGGAGCCCCGGCGGGCGGCGGCCGCCGGTTGGGTCGTCAGATCCTCAGGCACGATCGGCTTCTGGCGGGGGATGTCCACCCGCGCCACCTTCCCGATGACCTCCCGCGGGTCGGTGAACGCGCCCTCGGGGAGCACCTCCACCGGCCACCCTCGCAGGGTGACGTCGGATTCCGTGATGACCGCCCCGCGTGGGATGTTCTGCGCGGCGATCACGATCGGCTGGAGGGATGGCGGCGTGGGCGTGGCCGCCGGCACGGAGGGGGCAGTGATACGGGGAAGCAGGAAGAGGAGCGCCCCCATCAGCACCAGGACCACCACGATCAGCAGCAACAACGTCCGATTTCTGCGTCGGCGCATCGGCCCATCTCTCCGCTTGGGGTTCCCGCATTCCCCCGGGCCAACGCCCGATGGGAACACCCCATGCCGGGATTAGGAGCTTTGAACTTGATTATACACCATTTCCGCGTTTTTGGATACCCCTGTGGCGCCAGGCCCACTCAGCCCTGGCGGTTTTTGCCGGATCGCCGACGCCGCCGGGCGATCCCGAGGGCGAACAGCGCGAGGCCTCCGGCCACCAGTGGCCCGACCAGGCTCCCTCCGGTGCGGGGCAGGCGATCGGTGAGGGGGGCCGCGGCCTGTGTCCCTTCGCTGCCGGTGCCCGAAGCGGGCGGCGCAGGCGGCGGAGGGGGGGGAGGCGGCGCGCCGCCTCCCCCGGCAGGCGTCGGCGTGGGCGAGGGGGTGACGGTCGGCGTTCCCGTGGGCGACGGGGCGGGCGTCGGCGACGCGGTCGGGACGGCCGTCGCGGTGGGGGTCGGCGAAGCGACCCCAGTCGCCGTCGGCGTCCACGTGGGCGCGGGGGTGGCCGTCGGCGTCGGCGAGGCCGCAGCGGTCGCAGTGGCCGTCGGGGATTCCACCGGCGTGGGGGTGGGTGTGGGAAGGGGCGTGGGCGTCGGGCCAGGGGGCGTCGGGAATTGCGCCGCCGCCCGGCCGGCCAGGCCCAGCATCAGCCATCCTACGAGCCCTCCCCACAAAGCGGCCCGCCAGATTCTCCGCATCGCGGCAACTCTCATGGCGCTCCCACCGGAATGGATCATCGCCTCCATGGTATCCCTTTTTCAGCGAATCGGGCGAGGGCGGAAGGCCCCCGCGCCTCCTGCGCATCGCCCGTGGGTCCGGTGGGGTGAGGGGACAACAAGGGGGATGGAGGCCAACCCATCGCGGCGGGAAAGCGATCCCTCAGCGCACCAAACTCGCCTCCTCCGCGAGACCCACCTATGGACTTCGCAACACCAGGGGGAGGAAGAGCCGATAGCGAGGAGGCTCCCCCGGCGCCTCGATCCAGATCGGCGGGGTCGTGTTGTTGTTCTCATTGGTCTCCATCACGCACCCGTGCCCCTCGATGCTCCAACCGGGGATCCATGGATCAATCGTCGCCTGCAGGGAGGCCGGCGCGGCAAGGGCGAGCGCGAAGGTCTGGGTCACAAATGCCCCCGGGCGCAGCCGGTAGTCCGAGTAGTCCGGGAGGTAAGGGAGACTGAAATAGTCAGCCGACGCAGGCTGGCCGTTGATCTGGAACCCGATAGGGATCCAGTGGGCCGCGCAATGGAGCGTCCCGGCGAGCGGGCGGGCGGTCCCATGGTCGGTGTTGGTCACCTGCACCGTGAAGGTCACCGTGCGCCCGTCGTAGATCACGGAGTCCAGCAGGATCCCTGCGATCAGATCGGGGCCGGCGAGGGCTGTCGTGTCCAGCCCTTCGAACGCGTCGGCGGTGGGGACCCCCGAGGTCCCGAAGGAGCGCACCGTGACCGTGTTGGTGAACCCCACCACATCCGAGAGGTTCGCCGAACGGCTGATCTGGGCGCTCAGGGTGATGAGGGCCGTGGCCCCGGGGCCCAGGGCGGGCAAAGGGATCACCCGCTGCCCTTCGCCCGGGCGGTCGGGGAAGAAAATCCACGGCCAGCCGCCCAGGGTATCAGTGATGCGCAGATCCGTCACCGTGACCCAGCCCGTGTTGGTGACCGCGATCGTATACCGCAGGGTCTCGTCAATGTCGGCGAGCGCCCGCCCATCGGTCTTCGAGACCTGCAGCGCGTAAGGCTGGCGCACCATATGGGCGGTCGTCCCGATGGGCAGCGGCAGGGGCGCCGAGAAGGCGGCGGTGGCCGTCAGCCAGGTCTCGTCGGCGATGAAGGGCGCGTCGGTGATCCGGGCGGTGACCGTGAGGGCGGCGGCCGCGGCGGAGCCCAGGGTGGAGATGGCCCACTGGAGATCGGGCCATGCGCTGAGGACGGCCTGCCCCGTGCTCGTCACCACACTCACCGGGGCGACCGGGATGGGCAGGCGTCCGGTGATCACCACTCCGTTCACCGGCGCCGCCGTCATGTTGGTGATCCGGATCGTGTAGGTCAGAAGGGTTCCGGGGAAGACGAGGCTCCCATCGGGCGGGCGCGCGCCCAGGGTCCCGGTCAGCGCCCCCACCGGGTGGGTGACGACGTTGCTCTGCTGAAGCCCCAGCTCGTCGGTCTGCAGCGCCGCTTGGTTCTGGACCTCGCTGGTCCCCGCGCCCACCGTCACGGCGAAGGTGAAGGTCACCGTCTTCCCCTGGTCCAGCACGGCGATCTCCCCCACCCACCCGGAGATCGAGACCGTCCACGAGAGGCCGGGCGAGGCGGCGGCGGACCCTTCCACATAGGTCGTCCCCCCGGGGAACAGGTCCTGGAGCCAGACCCCGTGCAGGGTCGCCCCGCTGTCGTTGGTCAGGACCACCGTGTAGGTGATGCGGTTCCCGGACATCACGGTGGTGCCCCCCGGCGGGACGGCGGATTTCTCGAAGAGAGGTGGCTTGTCGGGTATTTCGTAAAGGAGGTCGGCGTTCAGCAGGAAGGGTGCGGTGAGTGGGTTGGTGGTGGTCAGGGCCAGCTCATATTGCAATGCCTGCACATAAGCCGAGAGCGGGATCGAGACGGTGATCTCCCCGGTGGGGGTGATCGGCAGCCAGGCGCCCCAGTCGTTCCATGGGAGGGTGTCCTGGGGTTGGGTGCGGAAGCGGACCGCCGCCTCGGTGCCGTCCGGATACCACATGTGAAGGCGCAGCTCCCGGAGCAGCCGCCGTCGGTCCAAATGGAAGGGCGGGGCGAGGTAGCGGCCGTTCGAGACGAAGCGCCCCATGCCGTCGGCCCCCAGGCGGCCGGCGTTGATATGGGTGAGAGGAAGGTCCTGGTTGTTCGACCGGCTGCGCCCCCCGATCACGTAGACCCAGCCATCGGGCAGGACGACCATGGCGTGGGCGCTGCGGGGCGGCGTGATCAGGCTGGTGGCCGTCCAGGTGATCACGGATCCGTTGTCGGCGGTGGCCCCCGCCCGCACGTCCTGGCTGACGTCGCTGAGGTTACTTTGTAGCCCTCCGCTGGTGAGGAGCAGGCCGTTGTAGCCCACGGCCGCCAGCTCGACCAAGTTGTTGTCCAGCGGGGCCGTCCGGGTGAAGGGGGCCTGCAGCGTCCCCGATCCCAGGGGGGCGAACCAGACCTCGAACAGCGGGGAGCCGTTGGTCTGGGTGACCCCGCCGATCACGTAAAGGAACCCCTGATCCGCCACCGCCGCGTGGCCGTAGAGGGGATAGGGGAGCGTCCAGGTGAGGGGGATCCAGGCCGGGATCGCGCCGGTGGTCGGATCGGGGTGGGCGACGAAGATCGTGTGGGTGACCTGGAGGTTCGCATCCACCCCGCCCAGGACGTAGATCCACCCGTCCCATGCGACCACGGCCATGCTGTCCAGGCCGACGGGGAGGGGCGTCGTCGGGGTGAAGGGGGTGAGGGAGCCGTCGGCCCCCACCCGGGCGTAGGCCACCTGCGCCTGGGCGGCCCCCGTATCCGGCAGGGGCTGCCCCCGTCCGCCGATCACATACAGGAAATCGCCCACCAAGACGGCGCCGCCGTAGGCGGTTCCGGAGGTGAAGATCGCGGCGAGGTTGGTGGGGAGGGCGGTCCAGGGGGATAGATTGTGATCCCCCTGCACGGCGGCAGATTGGATGATGGTCACGGTGATGGCGTTGGGGGCGGAGGAGTCGTTGACGCCCCCGATGACGTAAATGCGCCCGTTGGTGTAAACCGCGGAATGGCCCCAGCGGGGGGTGAGGCCGGCCGTCACCACCGTGGTGATCCACTCCCCGGAGAGCCCGGCCCGGAGCAGGGAGACCGCCCCGTCTCCCACATCGGCCAGGCCAGTGCGGACAAACTCCCCCTGGCTGAAATCGGCCAGCGTGGTCTGGGAGAGGGTCTGGATCCCGGCCTCCACCCGGCGGCTCATCGCCAGCCAGAGCGCCGCCAGCCCGACCCCCGCGATCCCGAGGGCGATCCCAACCCGACGCCAACCTCTTTGAGCGAACACGTCCCCTCCGCTGGAACCGGGTGGATGGGTTTAGGTCTGAGGGCCGGGCGGCGTTGGGATGCCCCCGGCCTTCCCGTGGAGCCGCATCGGCTGGGTGGTCCGTTGAACCTGGGCGCCGATGGGCTGGGAGGATGTGGGGGATCGGAGGCCGACGAAAGGCTGCCCCCGATCCCCCGCTTGTTTTTCCTCTCCGCGTCCCACGATTCGTTGGATCACGGGATGGAGAGGCCCGTGATCCCTCCACCCCCGCGTCCCTCGAATTCCGGCCGACCGCGCGCTACTTGAACAGGAAGATCTGCGGGGGCGTGAGGGGACAAGCCGCATCCTGGTAGGTCAACTGGAAGTTCGCCCCCGAGACGTCCACCTCGTATCCGAAGATCGCGCCGTTCCCGGTGAACCCCTGGGATCCCGACAGGTTGACCAGGCCGTTCGGCGCGTAGATCAGCCCTTCCCACGAGATCTCCGAATATGAAAGCTGGATCGCCCCGTTGTTGGTGTCGTTCGAGGTGGAGAAGAACAGCAACTGGCCCATGCCGTCCGGCTCCCGATAGAAGCCTTTGAAGTAAGCCCGGTCGTTGTTGGAGCTGGTGGACTTGATGGAGCCGTTCGTGACCACGGTGAAGGTGACAGTGCCGCCGCCCCGGATGGTCACATTGCCGTTGACCACGTAGAGGCCATCGCACAGCCTATAGGAGCCGCCGCTGTTGGCCCCGGGGGAGGGGCACAGGCCGTCGGATTTCAGGGTGATGGGGCCGTTGAAATAGTAGCGCCGGCTGGCATCCACCTGGTTCCACTTGGAGCCACCCGGCAGGAAGTCCTCATAGCGGTAGAACTCCGGCATGGGGAGATATCCGCCCTGCTGCTGGGTCTGGCAGGTTCCATTTCCCCGCCTGTCGGTGACGTAATCGCAGACCCCGTTGATATACATTTGCTGGCTGATGTGGATATCCGCATTGGAGTGGATGTTGCCGTTGACCACGCCGGTCCCCCCGCCGCCGGTCGCCTTGAGCACGTTCGGCTGGCAGTTGCCGGAGCACCCGCCGAAGATGGCCCATCCGTTGCAGGAGATCGGCGGCTGGTAGACGGCCGTGGCCTCGGCGCTCACCCGGAGGTTGGCCTGGCCGATGACCCGGGCGATGAAGGCGGAGAAGGGGTTCCAGGCCACCACCCGCACTCCCTTCACATCCTTCGTCCCGATCTTGGCGGGGACAAAGCCATAGGAGCCGACGGGGCCGAGGACGTTGCCGTCGGCGTCGGTGTAGTAGATCTCCACGTTCCCGTTGTAGGCATCTCCGGGCGCGCCGCCGGCGTCCGGCAGGTTGTGGGCCTCCACGGCGGTGTGCACCGCCCGGCGCAGGGCGGCCTCCGGGCATCCGTAGCCCTGGGGGTTGGCGCACCACGGCCTCGGGTCCCAAAGGAACCGCGCGCCGGCGAGGGCCCCCGCGTCGGCCCCGTTCTGCGCCCGCCGCCGCTGGCCGTAGGCGTTGCTCCCGTCGAGGGCCAGGGCCGTGAGCGCCAGCAGGCTGACGAAGGCGATCGCGATCAACACCAGCGCCTGGCCTCGGTTCCGCAAAGCGGGTTGGGTCGCCATTGCCACCTCCTGCTCCCGCAGAGAAAGGCGGGCGATTCCCGGGGCGAGACCCAGCGCTCCCTGGCCCGCCCACCCGGGCTTACGGACAATTGTTGGATCCGTTGTTCAAGGCCCGTTGCACGGCGTAGGCCCGGAGGGTCACCTCCGAGCCGAACATCCCCCGCATGAGGGGCGTGATCATCGTGAACGAATAAACAGTGGAGACGGTGATCGGTGTGCCGAAGCAGATCTGGTTCGGATCGTTCGGCACGATGACGATCGCCACCTGATAGGGGTCCAGGGGAGTCCCTGGGGTCTGCTGGACGGCGATGAAGGTGCGGTCGTAGGCGTTATTGGGGGTGGCGCAGGTGGGACCGTTGGCCGCGCTGATGCAGCGTGGGTTCATCGCCGCATACAGCGCCCCCTCGCCCGCCGCGTCCTGGATCGCCACCCACGCCATATACATCCGGCCCAGGTCCAGGACCCCGACGAGGAGGAGGAGCAGGACCGTGGCCGCCAGGGCGAACTCCACCAGGCTCTGGCCCTTTCGGGCGCCTCCCGGATGTTCATCCTGTTTCGACAGCATGAGAGAGCGGCTCCGGCACATCGCTACAGAACGCGTTGCGGGAAGATCCTGGTCCGCTGGCTCCATGGCTACGGCTTCGGCATCGCGATCCCGCTCACCGGAACCACCGAGCGCATCCCGGCGAAGCGGATCGGCAGGTCCGGGATCAGCGGCCGCATCAGGGGGGTCGCCGCGCGCACCTGGGATTGAACCTCCACGTAAACCTGGTCGTTGAGCACCAGCACCTGGGTGGGCAGCGCCGATCGGGCGGGATCGGAGGAGCAAACCCCGAGGCGTGTGGGGTTGCCGCCCCCGGGATCCGGCCTCAGGTATTCCACCGTGAGGGTCACCTGGGCCCGGGGCGTCAGGGCCAGGGTCCCGTAGGCCCGGTCCAGGATCTGCTGGCATTCGACCGCCGTCACCTTCCCCCGGTCGGGGTCGTTCGCCCGGTGGATGGTCGCCGCGCCCGCGCGCAGGGCCTCCCGAGCGGCGTTGGAGACCTCGGTATAGATGAAGAGGATGCGGCCGAACTCCATCAACCCGAGCATGAACAGCAACAACACCGGGAGGATCAAGGCCAGCTCCACCAGCCCCTGACCCCGCTCACGATCCCGACCCGAAGCGTGTAGCCGTCGATCGGTCATAATTTTTAAACCTCCAATACAGGAAACCGTCTTCCCGGCGAATAAGTTACGGCCGCTTGGCCCAGGCTCCTCAGGCCCAGGCCTGGCCACCCATGGGGTCTGTGCACATTTGACAAATTTTGGTTTAAAATAGATAATTAAATCGAACGAGTGACCCCTGAGGATACGCTGAATTGAAAGCGGCCTGGGGCTGCCGGGCCCGCCGCCTCAGGTTCCGTCTCCCCGGGTGACCGGGATGGGCTTCCCCTGAATTAAAGTGGAGAAGGCGATGAGACGGCGTCGGGCGCAGAGCCTTGTCGAGTTGGCCATCCTGTCGCCGCTGCTGTTGATCCTCATCGGGGGGCTGGCGGAGCTCGGCTTCGCCTTGGCCGCCTACATGTCCCTCCAGGACGCCGCCCGCGAGGCGGCCCGCTTCGGCGCCGACGGCGACCCATGCGGCGGCGCCGACCCCCGACAGCCCGATGCGGACTGTGAAGACGTCTCGGGGTTCTTGGAGCCGATCGCCCAGCGCTTCGATCAAGCCTTCGTCCCCTACGCCCTGGTCAACACCCAGGGGGATGACCTCGTGATCTCCGCTTTCGGTGTGCGAGATGATGGGACCCTCGCGTGGCGGCTGCCTAAGAACCGCCCCTCCGGCTGGTCGCGCTACGGCAACCGGACCTCCCGCGTTCAAACCTCGGATCTGGCCGGCCTGATGGGCCACCGCCCCAGCAAGGGGATCCTGGTCGTGGAAGTTTACTACCATCATCGCCATCGCCTCGGGTTGTTCCGCTGGCTGCTCCCGGATCCGATCCCGATGTATGCCGTGGCCTGGATGCCGCTGCCGTCGGCGGACCCGATGGAGTGAGCGAGGAGGTCGGCGATGCGGAGACATGGCCAAATCATGGTGTTGTTCGCCATGATGGTGGTGGGCCTGCTGGCCATCACCGGCCTTGCCCTGGACGGCGCCCGGCTGTATATGGCCCGCCACCGCCTGCAGCATGCCCTCGACAGTGCCTCCCTGGCCGCTGCCAACCAGTTCCGGATCGGTCGCACGCTCCAGGACATCCAGCAAGCCGCCCGGGATTTCTTGGTCGCCCAGGGGTTCCAGGTCGGGACCATCCGGGTTTACACCTGCGACGACCCTGGGCCCTACGCGGGCGAACTCTGCACCACCCCCCGTCGCAAACTCGTCCGAGTGGAAGCCCAGGTGGAGGTCCCGATGACCTTCATGCGCGTGGTGGGGTGGCAGCGGGTCACCCTGACGGGCGCGGCCACGGGCGAGGCGGCCTCGGTGGATCTGGTGCTGATCCTGGACAACTCCGAGTCCATGGCGTATGACACGCCCATGGTCCGGGTGTCCGGGAACCCCGTCATCTGCATCCCCGGATCCCCTTCTCCGGGGAACGAATGCCCGAAGCCCCAGCGGCCCCACTTCTGCAATCCGGGCGACCGTTGTGAGCCGTTCCGGTCCGTCCGCCAAGCGGCCCTGCAGTTCGCGGCCCAAATGTATTACCCATACGACCGTGTGGCGGTCATCTCCTTTGATCGCCAAGCGACCCCTCATCTGGATCTGGCGAATGGGGACGATCTGAGCGATGTTCGGAATGCGATCATGGGCATCCAGGTGTATGACCCGGGTGCGACTTCCCTCACCGCCCCTTGCGCAGGGATGGACTGCTCGTCGGGGAACTGTCAGCCCGTGCCCTGGAAAGAACCGGGGGTGGGAGTAGACCCGCGCCCGTGCCCCAGCAGCAACGTGGCCGGCGCCCTCCGCCTGGCCTACAACATCCTGGCCACCCAGGGCCGCCGCGAGGAAGAAGGCGCCCTCTGGGTCATCGTGATGTTGAGCGACGCCAGCGCGAATGCGACAGATCCGATTGATGGATCTCCCAACGGCTTATGTCCCCGATACAACCCGGGCGGCGCCGGCGACTTGGATCCCACTTGGTATTGGGGCGACCCGGCATACCGCCCGTTCTGCCAGGATGGGGATTTCGAGACCCGCCACGCCAGCGATCATCCCCGCTATGATGCGGAGGATATGGCGCTGGATATGATTGATGTCCTGCGGGATGCGAGGGTTGTGGTTTTTTCAATCGGGTACGGCAATCGGATGCACAACCTCGAAGTGCGGCCCGGGGAAGGGCGGGATCGCGACCTGGGGGAGAAGTTCATGCGCTACATGGCGGACGTCACAGATGGGGACAACCAGGCCGAGTGCCTGCAGAGCGGGGCGGACTGGTTCGATCCCGGCGCCGTCTGGCAGCCTCGGGGCCAGTCGTGCAGCAATTATTTCTACGCCCCCGATGCAAGCACATTGCAACAGATCTTCCGGGAGATCGCCCAGCGGATCTTCACGCGGATCTACCGGTGAGGACGGGAGCCCGCCGCGAGGGTTCGGATCGGGGGAAAGGAGGGATGGGATGCGCCTTCGAGCCCAGGGGACGTTGGAGTTCGCGATCGCTTTGTCCGTGTTCCTGCTGCTGGTCTTCACCGTCATCGAACTGGGCCGGGTGTTCTACGCCTGGGTGGTGATTGAGAACAACGCCCGCGCGGCGGCCCGTTATCTGAGCACCGGGCAGTATGATCCCAACTACTGCCAGGAGGGCTGCAGCACCGACACGGATCGGGCCCAAGCCCGGCTGAGGTCCGGGCTGGCCCGCGCCCGCGAGATCCTCTTCGGCCTCCTGGTGACTGCCTTCGGGGATCAGGCCGGCGGGCCGGGCTCGGACCAACCCGGGTTCTACGGCGTGACCATCTGCAGCAGCCGTGCGGGCTTCGTCTTCGATCCGGGCACGTTGCAATGCCAGCCCGAGAATGACGCTGGCGAGCCCGGGGACCGGGTGGTGGTGGTCGTCCGCCATAACCATATGGTGATCACCCCCATCCTCCGGCAGATCGCGCCGTATATCCCGTTGATCGCCCGCCGTGATATCATCAACGAGAAGTTCCGGACCGTCCGCCTGCTCGGGCTGCCCCCGACGGTGGTCGGCGGCGAGCCGCCGACTTCCACCCCGACGCCGATGCCCACGCCGACGCCCACGCCGACGCCGACGAACACGCCCACACCTACCCCGACGGCCACGCGGACGCCGACGCCCACGCCGACGCCGACGAACACGCCCACACCTACCCCGACGGCCACGCGGACGCCGACGCCGACCCGCACCCCCACGCGGACGCGGACGCCGACGCCGACGGTGTGTCCGCCGAATGTGTGCACGCCGACGCCGACCCGCACCCCCACGCGGACGCCCACGCCGACGCGGACGCGGACGCCGACGCCGACCCGCACCCCCACGCGGACGCGGACGCCGACGCCGACGGTGTGTCCGCCGAATGTGTGCACGCCGACGCCGACCCGCACCCCCACGCGGACGCCCACGCCGACGCGGACGCGGACGCCGACGCCGACCCGCACCCCCACGCGGACGCGGACGCCGACGCCGACGGTGTGTCCGCCGAATGTGTGCACGCCGACGCCGACCCGCACCCCCACGCGGACGCCCACGCCGACGCCCACGCGGACGCCCACCTTGACGCCGACGCGGACACCGACACCCACGCCCACCCGGACGTCGACGCCAGTCCAGCCCACGGCAACGCCGACGCCAACGGCGACGCCGACGCCGGGAGGCTACGACGGGTAGCCGGGGTCCATCGGGGGGAAGGGAGGCAGCCGCCGATGCGCCGACCGGGATGCCACCAGGGTTGGATCCGCGTGATCGGGCTTTGCCTGCTGGGCCTGGGGTGCTGGCTTGCTCAGATCCATCGGGGGATGGCTCAGACGCAACTTCCGCCGCCCCCGGCGTGGCCGACCCCTCGCCCGCGCCCCGCGTGGAAGATCATGGAGGTTCTCTCCAACACCCGATGGCAGACCCTGACCGTTGGGACCTCCGCGCCGGGCGCTGCCACCCTCTGGGTCACCCGAGAGAACCAGCTGGAGCGATCGGAACTGAGCAGCCTGCGCCTGGGCTTCGGCGGGTTGACCTATCCGGATCTGATCACCCGGGTGCAAGCCTGGGCGGAGCCGATGGATGGGGGGATCACCTGGACCGTCGAGAGCACCGGCGTGGTGTTCTACGGCGTGCAGTTCACCCACACGCTGTTCGCCTCATGGGCCACCACCGCCTACGTGACCTATGACCCGCCGGAATATTCCCTGGTCTTCGGGGTCATCGGCGGCCCGGGGTTCGCTTACGCGACCGGCGCCTATGTCCGGCTGCCGGAGGTTTACACCCTCACCTATGCCCGCATGGTTTCCGCTCACCCACCGGTCTCCGATCCCTTCCCGATCTACACCGCCGACGGCGCCTACTGGCCCATGGTGGCCATGCGTCCCTCATCCGGGGAGCGGGCGTGGATCACGTATGTGCTCCGCATCGGCGATCGGCGATCGGATCCCCAAAACCCGCGGCCCGATCTGTCGTGGGTCAGCGCCACGCTTCGCATCCGGAACGATGGCCAATTCGAGATCCGCGCGGTTCTGCGGAACAGCGGGCCGATCCCGATCCCGCCGCGCGTCGGAGGATTTCTGGTCGTCCTCTCCCGCCGCCCCCCGGACGACCCGCCGGCGGGCCCTCTGGACGGGAAGGGCTTCGTCGCTTGGATGGAGAGCAATTCGCAGCCTCCGTGGTGGCAGCCTCCGCTCGCTCCGGGCGAAAGCCTGGAAGTCACCCAGATCGCCGAGGCGCAGCCCGGAACGTGTTTCTTTGTCTACGCGGATGTGGACCCCTATGGCGAGACCACCAGCGGGCGCGTGTGGGAGGCCGATGAAAGCAACAACCTGATCCGGCTGTGCCCCTCTTTCATGTATTTGCCGCTGGTGTGGCGCGGCGCCCCTTGAACCCCGCCTCGGGATCTTGTGGGCTTTCGTGAGGAACTCCGGCCGGCGATCCCCTGCCACCGCCCCCGGATGCACGAGGGTCGGAACCCGCGTTACAATGGCCGGAAAAGAGGTCCCATCGGGACGGCGAGGATGATCGGATGAAGCGGCGGATCGGCAGCCGGGGGCCCGCGGCGATCCCATGGTTTCCCCTGCTGCTCTTTCTTGGCGCATGCTTGGCCCGCCCCGCCTCGGTCACGGTGGTGGCGGATGGGCAGCGCCGCACCCTCTACACCCGCGCGGCCACCGTCGGGGAGGCGCTGGCCCAGGCCGGGATCGCGCTGGGCGATCTGGATCGGGTCTCCCCCCCGGAAACGGCGCGGATCGCCGCGGGGATGGTGATCACGGTCACCCGGATCACCCAGACCCTGGAGGTCCAGGAGATCCCCATCCCCTTCCCCCGGCAGATCCTCAAGGACGCCCGGCTGGCCCCCGGGGAGACCCGCCTGATCCGCCGCGGCGAGCCGGGGATGGAGCGGGTCACGTTCCGTGTCACCTGGGCGGACGGGCAGCCGATCGAGCGGCAGGAGATCCACCGGGAGCGCCTGCGCGATCCGGCCCCGGAGATCGTGGCGGTCAGCCTCCTCGGCGAGGTGGCCACGATGCCGATCTCCGGCACGCTGGTCTTCCTGGCCGGCCGGGACGCGTGGCGGATGGCCGGGGAGACCACCCGGATCCTGCGGCTTACCCACTTAGGCGACCTGGACGGCCGGATCTTCGCCCTTTCCCCGGACGGCCGGACCCTCCTGGTTTCCCGCGCCCCCCTCACGGGCTCCTCCACCCGACTGAACGCCCTCTGGAGCCTGGACCTCCGGACGGATCCGCCGCGCCTGCAGCCCCTCGGGCTGGAAAACGTGCTCTGGCTGGGATGGTCCCCGCGCGGGGATCAACTGGCCTTCACCACTGGGGAGCCCAGCCCGGGGCCGCCGGGCTGGCGGGCGCACAACGACCTATGGGTCGGCCGATGGCGCGAGGGGCGGATCGAGGCCCGCCGGGTGTTGACCCCCACCGCGGGCGGCCCTTACGGCTGGTGGGGGATGACCTGGGCGTGGTCCCCGGATGGCCGTCGCCTGGCCTTCGGGCGGACCGACGGCGTCGGGGTGCTGGATCTGGCAACCCTGCGGGCGACCATGTGGCTCACGTTCCCGGTTTACGAAACCCGGAGCGCGTGGGCGTGGGTGCCGGCCCTGGCGTGGTCCCCGGATGGCCGCCACCTGGCCGCGCTGGTCCACGGCCCCCCGCGTTCGGGGGAACCCCCCGAGCAGTCCACCCGCTTCGATCTGTGGATCCTGGCCGTGGACGAAGGGTGGGCGCGTCCGCTCTTTGAGGACGTCGGGCTGTGGGCGGGGGTCCTCTGGACCCCCGCGGGCTTGTTCTTCGGCCAGGCCCGCCAGCCGGAGGCCGGGGACGCCGCGCGCTACGACCTCTACTGGGCGGATCACGATGGGAGCGACCGCCGACGGCTGTTCCCGCCGGAGGGGGAGGTGGGGTTCGGCGGACAGCCGGACCTCCTCTGGGCCCCGGATGGGCAAAGCGTGGTGGTCCGCTACCAGGGCGATCTCTACCAGATCGCCATCCCCTCGGGCCAGATCCAGCGGCTGACCGCCCAGGGGGACATCGCGGCCATGGCGTGGCGGTGAGCGGAGGGGGTGGCCTCCTCACTCGCTCGCCCGCGCTTCGATCCGCGGGCGGCCTCCTCCGACCCCCGCGGGCGCGGGGGTGGCGGGGACGGGGTGCGCCGGCCCCTCCAGGGGACGCAAGTAGCGAGGGTTCGCGGTGGGGAAAGCGGCGTAGACGCCCCGCCGCTCCGGGGGCAGCAGGGCGGCGATCTGAGCCATCAGTTCGTCGGTGGCCTCCCGCAAGGCCTCCCGGCCTGCCGTCTCCGGGATGGCCACCCGGAACGGCCGCCCGAAGACCACCCGGACCGGGGTGCGCCGGAGCCGGCGGATGTTGACCTTGAAGCGGTCCGTCCCATCCATGCCCACCGGCACGATGGGCGCCCCGGTGCGCCAGGCGAGATAGACCGCCCCCTCCTTCCCCTGGATGAGCGCCCCGGTGGGGCTGCGGGTGCCCTCAGGGGCGATGAGCAGCACCCCGCCCAGCCGCAGGACCTCCAGGGCGGTCTGGACCGCCCGGCGATCAATTTCCCCGCGGCGGACCGGGAAGGCGTCGAAGGCGCTCACCAGGGGGCCTAAGACCACATCGCGGAAGACCTCGGCTTTGGCCATCGGGAGCACCTTGCGGCGGAGGACGCTGACCACGAGGACCGGGTCCAGGAAGCTGATGTGGTTGATGGCCAGGATGACCGGCCCGCTGGGGGGGATGTTCTCCAGCCCCACCACCTCCAGGCGCAACACGAGCCGATAGGCGCAGTGGAGCAGGAAGGTGAGGAAGCGGCGCAGCCACGAGTGTCGATGGACCCGCGTGGCTGTCGCCCAGCGGGAAGCGCGCTGGAACACCTGCCCCGTCTCGGTCATATGGAAGCGTTCCCCCTGCGCTTCAGGCTTTCGGGGCCCTCCGCGCCGACGGGGCGGCGCGGAAGCCACATCCTCATTTTATTTCCCCTTCCCCACCGTTCGGAAGGGCGGAGGGACTTCAGCGCACCGCTTCCTCTTCCGCCAGCCGGCGGGCCTGGTCCTCCAGGATCAGCGCCTCGATCAGCGGGTCCAGGTCACCGTCCAGGATCTCCTGCAGCCGATAGAGGGAGAGATTGATCCGGTGATCGGTGACCCGGTTCTGGGGGAAATTGTAGGTGCGGATCTTCTCCGCCCGCTCGGCGGTGCCCACCTGGCTGCGGCGGGCCTGGCTGACCTCCGCCTCGCGCTTGCGGCGCTCCAGCTCATAGAGGCGGGCCCGCAGGATGGCCAGGGCCCGCTGTTTGTTCTGGAACTGGGAGCGCTCATCCTGGCATGAGACCACGATCCCGGTGGGGACGTGGGTGATCCGCACCGCCGTCTCGTTCTTCTGCATGTGCTGCCCGCCCGCCGTCCCCGCCCGGAAGGTCTCGATGATCAGGTCCTTGGGATCAATCTGGACTTCCACCTCGTCCATCTCCGGGAGCACAGCGACGGTGGCCGTGCTGGTGTGGATGCGCCCGGAGGCCTCGGTGATGGGGACGCGCTGGACCCGGTGGACGCCGCTTTCGTATTTGAGGCGGGAGTAGGCGCTGCGGCCCCGGATCAGGAAGATGACCTCTTTGAAGCCGCCCAGGCCGGTCTCGTTGGCGCTGAGGAGCTCCACCGCCCATCCCTTCCGCTCGGCGTAGCGGGTATACATCCGGAAGAGGTCGGCGGCGAACAGGGCGGCCTCCTCCCCGCCGGCGCCGGCCCGGATTTCCATGATGACGTTTTTCTCGTCGTTGGGGTCGCGAGGGAGCAGGAGGCGCCGGAGCTGTTGAGCCAGGCGCTCCTGTTCGGCGGCGAGCCGTTCGGCTTCCTCCCGGGCGAGGGTGGCCAGCTCCTCGTCCTCGGCGCCCTCCAACAGCTGTCGCGTCTCCTCCAACTGGCGGCTCACGGCCCGGTAGCGGCGGAAAGCCTCCACGATGGGCTCCAGCTCCTCGCGCTCCTGGCTGAGCGCCCGCAGTCGGGGGATGTCGGCCGCCACGGCGGGGTCCGCCAGCATCGCCGTGAGCTCCTCATATCGCCGCTCGACCGCCTTCAATTTCTCCAGCCATCGCGCTTCCATCGCCAGCCACCGCTCCAATGGTTCCCTTCGAGGAGGTCATTCCCCCATGCGGGCGGCCGGGCCGGCGTGGGCGTCGTTTTCCAAGCCCAGCCGCCGCAGGGCGTTCCGGGCGGCCTCTCGGGTCGCCTCCCGCTTGCTCGCCCCCTGGCCTTCCCCCACCACCTCGTCGCCGAGCAGCACCTGGACGGTGAAGCGGGCCGCGTGCGGGGGGCCTTCCACGGCCACCACCCGGTAGACCGGCGTCTGGCCCCGCACGGTCTGGCTCCAGTGCTGCAGGCGCCCCTTGGGGTCGTGCCACGCCAGATCCTGCAGGGCCTGGTCCACGGCCGCCGGGAGCAGCCGCTCCATCAGGCGCTCCACCGCCGGCAGGCCGCCGTCCAGATACAGGGCGCCCAGCAGCGCCTCGAAGGCATCCGCCAGCACAGACGGGCGCGTCCGGGCACCTTCCGCCTCCCCCTTCCCCAGCCGGAGCCAGCGGCCCAGCTCGATGGCCTCCGCCCAGGCGGCCAGGCGCTCCCCCCGGATAAGGGCGGTGCGCAGCTCCGTCAAACGCCCCTCCGGCCAATCCGGGAAGCGCTGGAACAGGTCCGCGCTGACGACGAGCTGGAGGACCGCGTCGCCCAGGAACTCCAGCCGCTCGTTGTCCCGAACCCCTTCATCGGGGTGCTCGTTGACATAGGAGCGATGGGTGAGGGCCTCGATGAGAAGCACCCGGTTCCGAAACGACCAGCCCACGTGGGTTTCGAGGCGCGCCAGCGGGTCCTCCTCGCCCGTGGAGGCCGAGGGCGGAACGGAAGGGGTCTCCCGCGGCCCCGGCTCCCTGGACGGTCCACGCCGGCGCCCCCAGAGGCGTCCGATTCGAACCCACAGATCGCTCATCCAGACCCCCTATCGAGGCGGCTCCCCGGAGGGCCCGGGAGGCCGCCGGGGGAAGTGCCCCACCCATCGGGCCGGAGCGCCGCCGGAGAGCCGACGGCGCGGGCAAAAAAACAGGGGCAGATCCACGATCTGCCCCTGGCTGGAGCGGGCGACGGGATTCGAACCCGCGGCCTTTGGCTTGGGAAGCCAACGCTCTACCACCTGAGCTACGCCCGCTCGCTGTTTCTATCTAAAATTTAGCGGGGTGGGGCGATCTTGTCAAATCCGCCCCGGGCGGGTGGGCGGGGGGGTGGGAGCCCATCGGGCCCCTCGCCGCTCCCCCTGAGGACGACGGTCCGGCGTCAGCGCCGGGTCCGGAACCTGATGAGCGCGTAGAGGGGGCACCAGCCCACCAGCGAGGTGAGGATCAAGATCGCGCCGACGATTGCGAGGAGGATCCCCAGAGGGTTGAAGCGAAGGACGAAGGCCGAGAGCAGGATGAGGATGGCCGCTACGATCAGGCGCACGATCCGATCCCAACCGGCCATATTCAGCGTCATGGCTTGCCTCCCATGGGAGTAGATTTCACGCCTCAGCGTCACGATGGGCGCGAGGACGGATGCGCGATGCCGAGCCCCCGGCGCGCCCGCTCCCAGGCGGCCTGGGCCTGCGCCATCGCCTCAGGATCCGTCACCTGCATTAGCTCATTGATGAAGTAGCCCTCGGGCACTGCCCCCTCGATGTGGATCACCTCATTGATCACGGTGCGCGGGACGCCGTAGACCCCGTAGTAATCCGCCAGCTCCGGGAACTCCATCGCCTCCACCATGTCCGCCCGGATCCATGGGCTTTCCATGGCCACCTGATGGGCCAGCCGCACCATCCGCGGGCAGTAAGGGCATGTCGGCGTGACGAAGACCTGGATGTGGACGGGCGTCTGGATCCGGGCCAGCCGCTGGCGAGTGGAGGGCGAGAGCCCGGAATCCCGCTCCCCCACCATCCGGATGTCTTCGATCAGCGAGCCGAACTCATACCCCGCGGGGATCCCGAAGTAGCGGATGCCGTAGTCCCCATCCCCCTCGATCACGACCGCCGGGGCCTTGTCGATCCCATAACGCTCCGCCACCTCCCGATCCGTCACCCGGTTGTAAACCTCCATCGAGACCCGATCCGATAGAGACGCGACCTCCTCGATCAACTGTTGGGTCTCCCGGCAATACATGCAGTTCAGGCTCTGGATGAACACCAGCAGCCGAACCGGGTTCTTGATCTCAGCCAGCAGCCGACGGACTTCCTCCCGCGTGCGCGCATCCAGCAACGCCATAGGCCTCCTCCCGAGATCCAAAGGTTCAAGAGGTCCGGCCCCTGGGCCCTCCCTGGCCGGAGGGCCTAGGGGCCGGACCACCTTCTTCTACTCTCTTAGATGCAAGAAGGGGCGCCGGGGGGACATAGGGCCGGGAGGGGGAGGCAGGTCGCCTGGCCCCGACCCGGGTTTTGCCCGAAACGGCGGATCGCGCTATAATGAAAAACACGAGGGGGCGAAGAGGGCTCGACGGGGGAGGCAGATCGTCGGTGGCAGGCCGGGGCCGCTCGGACCCCGTGAACAACCCGGGCAACCAACAAGTGCCAACCGCGACTACGCGGCTCTCCCGCTGGCCGCCTAAGCCAGCGTGAGGGGACGGTCCCCCGTTGAGGGGACCCGCTCGACCGGACCCATCGCCGACGGGGCCGGATCGGGTGTGACAAAGTCGGCGTGCGGCGGCCCGGCGCCCCGGAGGGCCGCCTAAGACCGAAGGGGCTGGCCGGCCGGAGACCTTGCCGGTTGGAGGACCGGTCGGCGAGAGGGAAAACCGGATACGCCTGTAGGCACCGGCGATCGAATCTTCCGGACGCGGGTTCGATTCCCGCCGCCTCCATTCGAAGTGGGCGAGGGCTTGGGATGGGCCTCGCCCACTTCGTGTTTATGCGCTCGGAATGCAGGGCCTGGGACGCGCCCAGGCCCCCGATGCCCCGCGTCGCTGACCCAGCCCATACAACCGAAGCCCCATGGGCGTCACCGATTACTACGTCTGGCGGGAGTTCGAGGATCGCATCGGCGGCGAGCCGGTCCGCTGGGCCGGGAAGCCTGGCTTGGAGATCTGGAGCCACGTGGATCCGGGGGCGGCCCTGATCGCGCAGGTGATGGAGATCGGCCCCAACGACCACGTCCTCGATCTGAACTGCGGGGTGGGGTGGTTGGGGGTGCTGGCCGCCCGGCGGACCTCGGGGCGGATCCTCATGGCCAGCGACCACGGGCTGGCCGTGGAGGCCGCCCGGCGCACCATGGCGATGAACGGCTTTGAGGGGCGCGCCACGATCGTCCACGGCGATGGCTACTCTCTCGTGGAACCCGGAACGTTCGACGTGGTGTTCCTGAACATCCCCAAGGGGAAGGAAGTGGCCCGGCGCCTGGTGCGCCTGGCCGCCTGGGCCCTCAAGCCCGGGGGGCGGCTTTACTTGGCGGGGCCGAAGCGGGGCGGCGTGGAGGGGATCATCGCCTACGCCCGCGAGCGGCTGGGCCGGGCTCCGGTATGGGCCTACGGAAGCGGCTATCGCGTGGCCGTGGCCACCCGTCCCGAGGGGCTGGCGATGGAGCCGCCGGGGGACGACTTTGTGGAACGGGAGGCCGTCGTCCGGGGCCGCACCTGGCGCTTCGTCACCCACCCCGGCTTGTTCTCGTGGTCCAGCCTGGACGAGGGGACGCGGTATCTGATCGAGCGGATGGAGATCTATCCCGGGGATCACGTCCTCGATCTGGGGTGTGGGTATGGGATCGTGGGGGTGGTGGCGGCGCACGAGGCTCGGGAGGGCCGGGTGGTGATGGTGGACATCAGCGCCGCCGCCCTGGAGGCCAGCCGTCGCACCGTGGCCCTCTACGCCCTCCCGCACGTCGAGATCCGCCTGAGCGATGTCATTGACGGCGTATGGGGGGAGCGCTTCGATGTCGTGGTGACCAATCCGCCGATCCATCAGGGGTTCGGGGTCGAACGGGAGGTCGCGCTCCAGTTCGTGCACGACGCCCCTTCCGTGTTACGCCCCGGCGGGCGGCTGTATCTGGTGGGGGCCGTGGTGCTCCCCTACCGTGGGATCATCGAGCGGGTCTTCGGGAACGTCGAGATCCTCTTCGATGACTGCCGGTATCGGGTCTATCGGGCGATCCATCGGCCCCGCCGCCTTCGATAGGGCGCCAACGGGCTTGGCTCAGAGGCCCAGGGCATCCCAGACGGCGGGCGCCAGCCCGAACCGTCGCAGGAGCAGGGGGACGAGGATCACCCCCAGGGTGTTCAGGCGGCGGCTGCCGGTCCATCCCGGCAACCATCCGATCCCGACGGCGGCCAGGAGGGCCGCGATCCCCGGAAGTCCCCCCAGCGCCCCGACGCCGATCAGGATCAGCCCCAGCGCGCCCCCGCAGGCCCACCGCCACGCCGGCCATCGGGTCCATCGGCGCATCCCCCGCGCCAGGGGCTCCAGGAGCACGAAGGCGATGGCGCCCGCGAGCCCGGTGGCCCCCACGGCCGCCCCATATCGAGCAGGGGTCGCAGGTCCGACCCATGGAGCCAGCATCGCCCCCAACCCCCCGCGGACCGTCGCGGCGTCCGGGAGCAGGAGCAGCCAGAAGCTGCCGATGACGTAGAGGGCGCGGGCCGCCCCTTGGGCGACCAGAAAGGCCCGATCATCCCGCTGGGCGGTGGCGTGGCCGGCCAGCAGCCCCCCGATCCCCGCCGTCACGCCCGGGAAGATCACGGCGAAGGCCCCCCCCAGCACCCCCGCACCCATCCCGCGCGCCCAGACGTGGGGCGGCAGGCGCTCCCCGGCAGCGACTGCTTCGGGCGGTCGGGATCCCCGCATGCCCTGCCACAGCCCCGGGACCGCGAACAGGCCCAGGAACGCGGGGATCAGGGGTTGCTGGGCCAGGGGGCCGGCTAGGGGATTCCGGAACAGGAGCAGAACCCCCAGCAGCCCGGAGAGGGCGAAGGTCGCCAGGCCCGCGCCCAGGCGCCCCCAGACCGCCAGCAGCCGCCGGCCGGGCGTGGGCAGGCGCTCAAATCCCCACGGCCATTCCGAGAGGAGCATGAAGGCGCAGATGGAAAGGAGGAGCCAGCCCATATGGGGGGCGAGCGTCGCCCGCAGGAGCGCCCACCCGCGGGGCCAGAGGCCGGCGGAGAGGAGCAGGAGAACCGTCGCCCCCCATGCCCCCCATCCGGCCCATCGCACCGCCTCCAGCCCCCAACCTTCCCGGAGGGCTCTCTGCGCCGGCAGCAGTAACCCCGCCGCTCCTTCGTCGGGGGTTTGGTAGAACACGGCGGGCGCGAGGTGGAAGAAGGCGTATCCCGTCGCGATCCCAATCCCCAGCCCCAGCCCGAAATCCGGCGGAAGCGCCCACCCGCCGCCCTGGAGGGCGAAGATCGCGGCGGCGACCAGGTTGTAGGGATGCAGGCCCGGGATCAGCGCCCCCAGCCCGCTCATCCCCAGCCCCGCGCCGACGCCCAGGAGGATTTCCCATGCCATAGGTCTGTGCTCCTCCCTAAAGAGGGCGCCTGCCTTCTCGGTCCGGTTGAAGGGGTTTCGCCGGGAGCCAGCCGGCCTCGGTGAGGATCCATTGGACCCGTCCATCGTCGGGGGTGTGGGGCAGGGCTTCCACGACGAAGCGGGCGTAGGTCACCCCCACGGTCAGGCCCCGCAGGCGGGGCAACAGGCGATCGAAATACCCTCCCCCGTAGCCCAGGCGGAACCCGTAATGGTCGAAGGCCACGCCGGGGATGAAGGCCAGCTCGACTGCCTCCGGCTCGATGAAGGGACATTCCGGCGCCGGCTCCAGGATCCCGTAGGGGTGCCGTCGGAGCGCCCCCGGGCGGTAACGGTGAAGGGTCAGCGCGCCGGGGCCGGCGATGCGGGGCAGCGCCCAGCGCTTCTCCGGATGGCGATCCAGGAGGGGGGTGAGATCAATCTCGTTGCGGAAGGCCATGTAAGCCAGCACCGTTCGGGCGGCCTGAAAGGGGGGCCAGGCCTCCACGTGCCGTTGGACCGCCTCGCTCGCGGCGGCGACCGTTTCCGGAGGGAGGGCCGCCCGTTCGGCCAGCCATCGCGCCCGCAGGGCACGCTTGGCCGCCTGGATCGCCTCGGGATCGAACGGCTCGCGCATGGGCCTTCCATCCTGCCGCGGTGAAGGTCGGGCCTTGCCGGTCACGCGCGGGGGCGCGCCCGGCGGGCGCCCGGCTCCGGCCCCTCATCGGGCGGGGGCGCCTCCGCCGCGCCGATGGGGAAGCGCGCCGCCAGCGCCTGCCGCCAGCCCTCGGCCACCCGTCGGGCGGCCTCCTGGAAATCCGACCGCAAGGAGGCGTAGAGGATGGGTGCTCCGATGAAGACTACAGCGGGCGGCGGCCCCGCGGCGGCTCCGGGAAGATCGGAGGGATCGCCCACATCGAGGGCGATCCCGGGGAGATCTCCCGCCCCCTCCACCGGGATCCCCGCCCGCGCGCTCCGGGCGAGGCCGACGGGGATCCCCTGGGCGCGGGCCGCGCGGGCGTGGCGCTGGGCCGGCCCCCAGTCTTCCGCCCTGCCAACCCACCAGAAGACCGTCCCACCGGGAGGACGGGCGAGGGCCGCCGCGGCTTCGGCGGGGAACTCGGGGGCCACCGTCGCCGCATCGGCCCCCCAGACCTCGGAGGCGGCCCGGGCGCAGCGCTCCGCCGCCCCCGGGTCCCGCCAGCGGATGTCCAACAGGATGGGGAGGGGATCCGGCAGGTAGCGCATCAGCCGCTCCATCGCCACCATCCCGGCAGCGCCCTCCGCCAGGAACGCCATCAGGGGGATCGCATACGCGCACACCTGCCCCCCAAGGCCTCCACGATGCTCCGGCCGAGGGGGAAGATCGGGTCATCCACCAGCCGCATCGGGGCGGGCATGCGATCCATGCGCACGGCAGCGCCAACCCCATCCGGGTCCGGCGGGCCTGCTGGGCTTTCCGGAGCTTCCCCCAGAAATCCGGGCGTCCCGGCAGCGCCATGCGATCCCTCGCTATGCATGCATCGGCCAGCGGGGGCGATACTGCAAGGCTTCGGCCAAGTGGGAGGCACGCAGGAGGTCGGATCCCTCCAGGTCGGCGATGGTGCGGGCGACCTTGAGGATGCGGTGGTAGGCGCGGGCCGAGAGGTGGAGCTGCTGCATGGCGGCCTTCAACAGCGCCTGGGCCTGCGGCTCCATCGGGCAGTAGGCCCGGATGTGGCCGGGCCCCATCTCCGCGTTGCACAGGATCCCGGCCCCGTGGAAGCGTTCCCGCTGGATCGCCCGCGCCCGCTCCACCCGCTCCCGGATCCGCGCCGAGGGCTCCCCTCGCCGGTCGTCGGAGAGCTTCTCGAACTCCACCCGGGGCACCTCGATCTGGATGTCGATCCGATCCAGCAGGGGGCCGCTCAGGCGCTTCTGGTAGCGGGCGACCATCGCCGGGGAACATGTGCACGGCTTCAGCGGGTCCCCGTAGTAGCCACACGGGCATGGGTTCATCGCCGCGATCAGCATGAAGGCGGCTGGGAACTCCAGCGTCCCCGCCGCCCGGCTGATCACCACCCGCTTGTCCTCCAGGGGCTGGCGCAACACCTCCAGCGCCCGCAGGTCGAACTCCGGCAGCTCGTCCAGGAAGAGGACGCCGCGGTGGGCGAGGGAGATCTCCCCCGGCCGTGGGAAGCGCCCCCCGCCGACCAGCCCAGCGTGGCTGATGGTGTGGTGGGGGGCGCGGAACGGCCGCTGGCGGATAAGGGGGGATTCCGGGGGGAGCCGATCGGCCACGCTGTAGATCCGGGTCACCTCCAGAGCTTCCTCCAGGGAGAGGCGGGGGAGGATCCCTGGGAGCGCGCGGGCCAGCAACGTCTTCCCGGTGCCGGGGGGGCCGATCATCAGCAAGTTGTGATTGCCAGCCGCTGCCACCTCCAGGGCCCGCTTGGCGTGCTCCTGGCCTTTGATGTCCGCGAAATCCACCGCCGGCGGCGTGTCCACCCAGCCGTCCAGCGGCGTCGGCGGCTGGGGCGGGATTGGCTGGTGGCCGAGGAGGTGGGCGATGAGCTGCTGCAAGGTCGCCACCGGGTAGATCTCGAGGTCCGGGACCAGGGCGGCCTCTGGGGCGTCGGCGGCGGGCACGAACAGGCGGCGGGCGCCCCGATCGCGGGCCAGGGCGGCCATGACCAGCGCCCCCGGCACGTGGCGCACCGTTCCATCCAGCCCCAGCTCCCCCACGACCATCGTGTCCTCCATGGCGTTCAGGGGCAGCTGCTCGGAGGCGATCAGCACACCCAGGGCGATGGGGAGGTCATACGCTGGCCCCTCCTTCCGCAGGTCCGCCGGGGCCAGGTTGACCACAATGCGGGCCAGCGGGAACGAGAGGCCGGCGTAGCGGATCGCCGAGCGCACCCGCTCCCGGGCCTCCTGCACGGCCGCGTCGGGGAGCCCGACAATGGTGAACCCGGGTTGCCCCCGGCTGACGTCCACCTCCACCGTCACCAGTTCCCCGTCCAGGCCGATCAGGGCGCAGCTCCACAGGCGCGCGAGCATGCGTTCGGATCTCCGCGTTCATCGCGTTCCAGGAAGCGCGCGGCTATGGCGCCGCCTTCCGGCACCGCCGCGCTCTATAGAGGCTCTATAGAGAATGATAGCCGGGAGCGAGGGCCGATGCGAGGCCCGCCCCCCGGTCTCGCTCCCCCTCGCCGCTTTTTGACAGCGAGGGCGCTTTTCGTTAAGATTAGGGGCCGTTGAACGGCCACTCCGTGAGGAAGCGGCCATTTTTTCGGCTCCGATCGCACCGATCCGGATGCGATCGCCGGCCGAAGGGGGCGCGGGAGGCGCCCGGCGGGAGCTGCTGTCCCGAGGCGGAAGGAGCGGACTGATGGCTGCGGAACCGGTGGCCCAACGCGCCCATGTGGGGCTGCGGCGGGAGGTGACCGTCTGGGGGTCGTTCACCTGGGGATACGCAGACGTGGGGGCGGACGTGTATGTGGCCCTGGGGCTGGTGATGGCCGCCGCCCAGGGGGCCACGCCCCTCGCCTTCCTCATCGCGGGGATCGTCTACATCATGGTCGGCCTGGCCTACACGGAGATGGCCGCCGCGTATCCCATCGCGGGGGGCGGACAGTATTTCACGCTCCGGGGGCTCGGGGACTTCTGGGGGCTGGTGGCGGGGGCGGCCCTGATGCTGGATTACACCGTGGACGTGGCGCTCTTCGCCATGGCCTCGGCGGGCTACATCAACTTCTTCTTCCCCCAGTTCCGGGAATTCAAGATGAGCATCGGCCCCTTCCTGGAGGTCAACCTGATCTGGCTGGCCGAGACGCTGGTCCTCATCGCCCTCCTCGCCCTGCTGAACGTCAGGGGGATCCGGGAGTCATCGCTGTTCAATGAGGTCCTGGGGGCGCTGGACCTGGTGATGGAGACCAGCATCATCGTGATCGGCTTCGCCTTCGCTTGGCGGCCGGAGCTGTTCATTCATCAATGGCAGACGCAGTTCCCCTCGCTGCACCAGCTGCTGTATGCCGTTTCCATCGCGGTGATCTCGTATGTGGGGCTGGAGTCGGTCTCGCAGGCGGCCCAGGAGACCATCCGGCCGGCCACGGTGATCCCCCGGACCTCGCTGGCGCTGATCGTGACCGTGCTGATGTTCGCCCTGGCCTTCCCGACGGTGTCGCTGGGGATCCTCCCCTGGCAGGAGATCGCGGCGCGGGAGGGGGATCCGGTGGCGCGGCTGGCGAGCCAGCTGCCGCTGGTGGGCTTCCTGGCGGGGCCGATGGCGGCGGTGCTGGCGGCGACGATCGTGCTGATCTCGGCCAACACGGGGGTGATGGGGGCGAGCCGGCTGGCCTACAGCATGGCGGAGCTGGGGCTGATCGGGGAGGGGTTGTCGCAGGTGCACCCACGGTTCCGCACGCCCGTGCGCTCCATCCTGCTCTTCTCGGGGGTGGCCGGGCTGGAGGCCGTGTTCGCCTTCCTGAGCGGGCGACGGGCGATGGAGACGATGGCGAACATGTATGCCTTCGGGGCGATGCTGGCGTATTTCATGAGCACGCTGGCCCTCTTGGCGTTGCGGGTGAAGGAGCCCCACGTGCCGCGGCCCTACCGGGTGCCCCTGAACGTGCGGTGGCGGGGGGTGGAGATCCCCATCCCGGGGGTGCTGGGGGTAATCGGCACGGGGCTGATGGTGGCCATCGTGGTGTGGACGCACGACATCGCGCGGGTGATGGGGCCGCTGTGGGTCGGGTTGTGGGTGCTGTATTACGCCTGGTATCGCCGCCGGAGCGGGAAGCCGATCTGGGGGAACCTGCCTCGGGACTGGGAGGCCCAGCAGCTGCGCATCCTGGAGGAGACCGGGGAGTGGGATCTGCTGGAGCGGTTCCGCATCGAGCTGGAGCGCCGGCGGCGGGCACAGGGGGCGCAAGGAGCCTGACGAGATGACCGCGAGTTGGGCGCTGCGGCTGATCCTGGCCTCCCTGATGATCGCGCTGGGGGCCATCATCACGGGGCGCAGCCTCTGGCTGGCCCTCGCCCAGGGCGTGGCCCTCCCCGCCCTGGTGCAGCCGGTCGGGGTCGGCCTCCTGATGATCGCCCTGGGGGTGAGCCGATGGCGGCTCTGGGCGCGGACGCATCGCGCCCGGTGAGCCGCCGCCGGCGCGCCCCCCGAAAGGGACGGCGCCCCTTCCGGGGCGCACTTCCCCACTGCGTGAACCATCCAGAGGGAGCCAGAGGGAAAAAGGAGGGCGGGATCCAACGTGATCGGGCATCCGCTGGGGGTCATCATCGCCGCGTGTTTCCTGATCGTGCTTGTGGGGACGCTGGTCTGGATGCTCCGGCTCCCCCGCCCGGTCCCGGCGGAGGTGGCGCGAGCGGTCTACTCCGTGGAGGCGGCCCGGTGCATCGTGGTGCCGATCGTGGAGGGGGTCTACTCCGAGCGCGCGGTGGAGCTGGCCTGCCGGCTGGGCGAGCCGCAACGCGCCCGCCTGGTCCTGGTGCACATCCTGGAGGTTCCCTACACGGTGCCCCTGGACGCCCCGCTGCCCGATCTGGAGGCCCGGGCCCGACGGGCCCTGGAGACCGCCCGCTTCATCGCCATGCAGCACGGGATGCAGCCGGAGATGCGCATGGTGCGCCACCGCTCGGCGCCGGAGGGGATCCTCAGCGTGGCCCGCCAGGTCGGGGCGGATCAGATCATTATGGGGATCGGGCTCAAGCGGCGGGCCACCAGCGATGGGCTGAGCCGGACGGCGCACGAGGTGATGCGGCGGGCCGCGTGTGAGGTGATCGTCGCGAAGGCGCCGATCACCGAGTGAGCAGGGAGATCCGCTCCGGGCAGAGGAGGCGGCGATGGATCAGACAATCCAGCGACGGGTGAAGCTGGTCTACCCTCCGGCGCTCATCGACGAGCCCCTGCTCTACCGGCTGATCCAGCGGTTCGGCCTGCTGATCAACATCCGGCGTGCCCACGTGGAGGCCACCGAGGCCTGGCTGGTGGTGGACTTGGAGGGGCCGCCGGATCGGGTGGAGGAGGGCCTATCCTGGATCCAGAAACAGGGGGTCCTGGTGGAGCCGGTGGAGCAGCTGTGAAAGCGGGCGGATGCCGCCGGGGACTTGGCGGCGGAACCCGGCTTGTGGAGATGGACGGTGGGGAGACGCCCCCCGACCGTCCCTTGAGCCGACTCCTCGATCGAAAGGGGGCCAGCCCATGCGCATCGTGATCCTGGGTTGCGGCCGGCTGGGCGCTTATCTCGCCCGGCGGCTCGCGCAGGACGGCCATCAGGTGACGGTGATCGATCGCGAGCGGGAGGCCCTGGAGGCCCTGGGGCCGGATTTCCCCGGGGAGACGGTGGTCGGGATGGGGATCGACGCCGAGGTGTTGCGCCGGGCCGGGATCGAGCAGGCGGACGCCTTCATCGCCGTCACCGGCTACGACAACACCAACATTATGGCCGCGGAGGTCGCCCGGGAGATCTTCCGGGTGCGCCGCGTCATCACCCGGCTGAACGATCCCCTGCGGGCGGAGATCTTCCAGGAGCTGGGGCTTCAGACCGTCTCCCCGACCGCCCTGGCCGTCGAGGCCATCCGCAAGTGCCTGGATCGGGCCTGAGGGCGGCCGTGGGTTTCCCCGCTGGCCCCCGGAGGGCCGCCCGCGGCGGGACGGGGGAGGCGCGGGCGGCGGGAGTTCGAGCAACCGTCAGGAGGGCGGAGCGATGTATCTCATCATCGTCGGAGGCGGGAAGGTCGGCTACTACCTCAGCAAATCCTTGCTGGCCGAGGGCCACGAGGTCCTCCTCATCGAGAAGAACCCCCGTCGTGCGGCCTTCCTGATCGATGAGCTCGGGGCGGATCACGTCTGGGTGGGCGATGGGTGCGACCCCGTGACCTTTGCCCAGGTGGGGATGAACCGGGCCGACGCGGTGATCGCCGTGACCGGGGACGACGAGGACAACCTGGTGGTGTGCATGCTGGCCAAGCGCAAGTTCCACGTCCCCCGCGCCATCGCCCGCATCAACAATCCCCGCAACGCGGAGATCTTCGCCTGCCTGGGGATTGATGTAACGGTTTCCACCACGGAGGTCATCCAGGCCCAGATCGAGCGGGCGCTCCCCTTGCGCTCCCTGGTGCATCTTTTGGCCCTGCGGCGCGGGGGGATCCATCTGGTGGAGGGGAAGGTGGCGCCGGGCGCCCCTGCCGACGGCCGACCCCTGCGGGACCTGGGGATCCCGGCCGACGCCCTCGTGGTGATGGTGATGCGGGGGGATCAGACCTTCATCCCCTCGGGGGAGACGGTCCTCCAGGCCGAGGATGAGATCCTGGCCGTCACCACCCCGCAGAGCGATCCGGTGCTGCGGCGTCTGCTCATGGGAACTTGAGGGGGGCGGAGCGATCGGAGATCATGGGGCGGCAGGCCTGCTGGCATGCTCAGGCCGCGCGCCGGGAGAGCCGCGGCGCCCAGCCGGGAGCGGCCAGGGCCAGGAAGGCGGCGATGAGGGCCAGGATCCGCACGCTCCCGAAGGTGATCGGCTGCGGCCAGGCAACGCCCAGCCACCGATCCAGGCTGTAGGCGCCGGGCCCATACAGGCCGAAGAAGGCGTTCAGGGCGACCAGTACCAGGTTATACCCCCAGCCGCCGCGATCGATCCAGAACCCCCGCGGCGCGTGGACCCGGGCGATGGCCACCAGCTGGGAGGCCAGCAACGGCAGGCCGCCGATCAGCTCCCCGAGGCCGAGCAGCCACGCCCACAGATGACCCGGACGGAGGTTCAGGCCCTCCAGCCAGCCGGCGGTCCCCTGCAGGCCATGGCCGCCGAACCACCCGAACAGCTTCTGGACTCCGTGGCCGGCGAAGAGCAACCCGATGAGGATGCGGAGGATCGCCAGACCCACATCCAGCCGCAGCATACGTCCTCACTTCCTTCCGCGCCGATGGAGTCGATCCAAGCAGCCGCGCTCGCGCGGGTTTCCTCGATGGGCCACTTTTTATAGACACCTGAGCAGTTCGTCCACACCCCCTGCGACGGCCCCTCGGTTAGAAAACGACTGCCCTACCGGAGCCGTAGTATTGTTTCAAATTGAAACATATCGGCCGACAATATGTTTCAATTTGAAACAATATTTGGGAAATGCTTGCGGTGCCTTGGGGAGTTGGGGAAGATAGAAGCAGAGCGGCGTGTCCGATTCATTGAAAGGAGGATGAGGCGCGGCGTCTTCGACGAGCGAGCGGCGTGGGGTTGCGGACAGGCGAACTGTCCTGCGCGGTGGGGTCGGCGCGTTTCCGCAGGTGAGAGTCCTCATCGAACGAAAGGAGCGCAGCCATGGTACCTTGGGTGGCGGAGATCATCGGCACCATGGTCTTGATCCTGCTGGGGGACGGCGTGGTGGCCAACGTCGTCCTGGGCAAGACTAAAGGGCAGGCCGCCGGGTGGATTGTGATCACCACCGGATGGGCCCTGGCGGTGGCCATCGCCGTGTATGCGGTGGGGCGCATCAGCGGCGCCCACATCAACCCGGCCGTGACCATCGCCCTGGCGGCGAGCGGCAAGTTCCCATGGTCGGATGTCCCCCTTTACATCGTCGGCCAGTTCATCGGCGCCTTCATCGGCGCGGTGCTGGTGTGGCTGGCCTACTACCCCCACTGGGCGGAGACGCCCGATCCGGCGCTGAAGCGCGCGGTGTTCTGCACGGCCCCGAACATCCGCAATTACGCGCTGAACTTCATCACCGAGGTCATCGGGACCTTCACGCTGGTCTTCGGCGTTCTGGCGATCCTGGCCAACAAGCTGGCGGATGGCCTGGCGCCTTTACTGATCGGCTTCTTGGTGTGGGCCATCGGCCTCTCCCTGGGCGGGCCCACCGGCTACGCCATCAACCCCGCCCGCGACCTCGGGCCGCGGATCGCCCACGCGGTGCTCCCCATCCCCGGCAAGGGCGACTCCGACTGGGCCTACGCCTGGGTCCCCGTGGTCGGCCCCATCGTGGGCGGCCTGATCGGGGCCTTCTTGTTCGTCGCGCTGGGGATGTGAGACGGAGCGGCTTCGTCTGTCGGTTCCCTTGACCTTCACCCCCTCCCCGCACCGAGGTGCGGGGAGGGGGGCGTCCCGAAAGGGGGAAGCCATGAAGAAGCTGATCAACGACCCGACGAATGTGGTCCCGGAGGCGCTGGAGGGGATGGCCAAAGCGCATCCGGACCTGATCAAGGTCCACCTCAACCCGAACTTCGTCTACCGCGCTGACGCGCCCCGCCCGGGCAAGGTGGCGGTGATCTCCGGCGGGGGCAGCGGCCACGAGCCGATGCATGTGGGCTTCGTCGGCTATGGGATGCTGGACGCGGCCTGCCCCGGCGCGGTGTTCACCTCCCCCACGCCCGACCAGATGTATGAGGCGGCCAAGGCCGTCCACGGCGGGGCGGGGATCCTGTTCATCGTGAAGAACTACGCCGGGGATGTGATGAACTTCGATATGGCGGCGGACCTCCTGCGGGGCGAGGGGTTCCAGGTGGAGAGCGTGCTGATCGCCGACGACGTGGCCGTCGAGAGCAGCCTCTACTCCCAGGGCCGCCGGGGCACTGGCACCACGGTGCTGGCCGAGAAGATCCTCGGGGCCGCCGCGGAGCGGGGATACGACCTGCAGCGCTTGGCCGCCCTGGGCCGCCGGGTGGCGGAGAACGGCCGCTCGATGGGCATGGCCCTCACCTCCTGCACCGTCCCCCACGTGGGCCGGCCCACCTTCGAGCTGGGCGAGGATGAGATGGAGATCGGCATCGGCATCCACGGCGAGCCCGGCCGCTACCGGGAGCCCCTCAAGACGGCCGATGAGATCGTCGAGCGCCTGATGGAGCCCATCCTCAAAGACCTGCCGTTCCGGTCCGGCGACCGGGTGATCTGCATGGTCAACTCCATGGGAGGAACCCCCCTCAGCGAGCTCTACATCGTCTACCGCAAGGTGGCCCAGATCTGCGAGAAGGAAGGGATCCAGATCGTCCGCAACCTGGTGGGGGCGTATATCACCTCCCTGGAGATGGCAGGGACGTCCATCACCCTGCTCCGGGCGGACGATGAGATGCTGGCGCTCTGGGATCATCCGGTGAAGACCCCCGCCCTGCGCTGGGGGATGTGAGCCGGGGCGGGGGGGAGCGGGGCGCGGGGCCGCATGGGGTCCCGCGCGCCTGCTGGAGGTAAGCCCCATTGTCCTTCCCCCTGGCCTCTCTAACCTTTAAGCGGAGGTGGGCCGACGATGCCGGTGATGCGGGATGATGTGGTGGCCTGGCTGGAGCGGTGCGCGGCGGTGCTCGAGGAGAACCGGGATTATCTCACCCAGCTCGATGCGGCGATCGGGGATGCAGATCACGGCGTCAACATGGATCGGGGGTTCAAGGCGTTCATGGCCAAGCTGCCCTCGGTCGCGGATAAGGACATCGGGACCATCCTCAAGACCCTGGGGATGACCCTGGTGGCGACGGTGGGCGGCGCCGGCGGACCGCTCTACGGGACCTTCTTCCTGCAGATGGGGGTGAAGACGGCCAACAAACTCATGCTAACCCCGGAGGATTGGGCGGAGGCGCTGGAGGCCGGCATCAACGGGGTGATCGCCCGGGGCCAGGCCCGTCCCGGCGATAAAACCATGGTGGACGCCCTGCTGCCAGCCTTGGAGGCTTTCAAGGAGGCGCTCCGCAACAGCACCCCCTTCGGGAAGGCGCTGCAGCGGATGGCCGAGGCGGCCGAGCATGGGATGAAGGCCACGATCCCCATGGTGGCCCGCAAGGGGCGGGCGAGCTACCTGGGCGAGCGCTCGGCCGGCCACCAGGATCCGGGGGCCACTTCCTCTTCTCTGATCCTTAGGGCCGCCGCCGACACCTGGGCCAACGCAACGTAGTGAGCGGAACCCATCCGCGCGGAATCCCACTTCCACAGGAGGGAAGCCATGGCTGCTCGATATGTGATGGCCATCGATCAGGGGACCACCAGCACCCGGGCGATGATCTTCGACCACGAGAGCAACGTCGTTGCATGGGACCAGAAGGAGCATGAGCAGATCTACCCGCAGCCCGGCTGGGTGGAGCACAACCCGATGGAGATCTGGGAGCGGACCCAGGAGGTGGTGAAGAACGCCATGGCCAAGGCCGGGATCAGCGGGGCGGACATCGCCGCCATCGGGGTGACCAACCAGCGGGAGACCACCATCGTCTGGAACAAACGGACCGGCAAGCCCTACTACAACGCCATCGTCTGGCAGGACACCCGCACGGCCCCCATCTGCGCCCAGCTGCAGCGCGAGGGCTACGAGGCGATGTATCGGGAGAAGACCGGCCTCCCCATCGCCACCTACTTCTCCGGCCCCAAACTCCAGTGGATCCTGGACAACGTCCCCGGCGTGCGGGAGGACGCGGAGAAGGGGGAGGCCCTGTTCGGCAACATCGACACCTGGCTGATCTGGTGGCTGACGGGGGGGCCGGACGGGGGCGCCCATGTGACCGACGTCTCCAACGCCAGCCGCACGATGCTGATGAACCTGCGCACGCTGGATTGGGACGATGAGATTCTCCGGATCCATCGCATCCCGCGCCAGATGTTGCCGCAGATCCGGCCTTCCTCGGATCCGGGGCTCTACGGCAAGACGCCGAAGGGGGGGCTCTTCGGGGCGGAGGTGCCGGTGTGCGGCGACCTGGGCGACCAGCAGGCGGCCCTGGTGGGGCAGGCGGGGCTGGAGGTGGGGATGGCCAAGAACACCTACGGCACCGGCTGCTTCCTCCTCCTCAACACCGGCACGAACATCGTCCCCTCCAAAAGCGGCCTGCTCACCACCGTGGCCTATCAGTTCGGCCAGGGCCCGTGCGTCTACGCCCTGGAGGGCTCCATCGCCATCACCGGCGCCCTGGTGCAGTGGATACGGGACAACCTGGGCCTGATCTCCCGCTCGGCGGAGATCGAGGACCTGGCCCGCACGGTGGAGGACAACGGGGGCATCTACTTCGTGCCCTTCTTCTCCGGCGCCTTCGCCCCCTACTGGCGGCTGGACGCCCGGGGGGTGATCGTGGGCCTCACCCGCTACATCAACAAGGGGCACCTTGCCCGCGCCGCCCTGGAGGCCACCGCCTACCAGACCCGCGAGGTCTTCGACGCGATGTATGCGGACTCCGGGATCAAACTGACGGAGCTGCGGGTGGACGGCGGGATGGTCTACAACGAGTTGTTGATGCAGTTCCAAGCCGACATCCTGGGCGTGGTGGTGGTCCGGCCGGTGATCGCCGAGACCACCTCCCTGGGCGCGGCCTACGCCGCCGGGATGGCGGTCGGATTCTGGAGCGGGCCCGACCAGATCCGACAATACTGGAAGGAGGACAAGCGCTGGCTTCCGAAGATGGACCCGGCGACCCGCGAGAAACTCTACGCCGGATGGAAGAAGGCCGTGGAGCGGTCCTTCGGCTGGGTCGAGCTGTAAACATCCCTCGGGCCCGCGCCGGCAGGCGCCAGTGACTTCGGCGGCGGCCCTGCGGGGCCGCCGCCGTTTGCCTGATCGAAGGGCGGCTCCCATGAGCCCCCGTTGCGGCGCGTCGGGAAGCAAACCCTGCCGACCGGGTGAGGGCTCCGAAGGCGGATGGAGGCTAAAATCCGAGCGGATCCCTTCCCGCTCCCCCACGCGGATGAGGGGGATAGGCGATTCCGTTGGGAGCCTGGGGGAGGGTGGAGGAGCACAGCCTCATGGCGCATGCCCACGTCGTGGTGATCGGTGCGGGCTCCACCGGCGCGGCCACGGCCCACGACCTGGCCCTGCGGGGCTTCCGGGTCACGGTGGTGGAGCGAGGGGAGATCGCCTCAGGGACCTCAGGGCGCAACCATTGCCTGTTGCACTCCGGCGGGCGCTACGCGATGCGCGATCCGGAGTCGGCCCGGGAGTGCATCGAGGAGAACATGATCCTGCGCCGCATCATGCCCGAGGCGCTGGAGCTGAACGACGGCCTCTTCGTTGCCCTGGACGAAGCGGATCTTTCCCTTAAGGAACGGTTCCTGGAGGCCTGTGAGGAGTGCGGCATCCCTGCCCGAGAGATCCCGGTGAAGCATGCCCTGGCCATGGAGCCTCACCTCAACCCGAACATCCGGGCGGCCGTCCAGGTCCCGGATGGGGTCTTCGAGCCTTTCCGCTTCTGTCTGGCCTTCCTGGCCACCGCCAAGCACAACGGCGCCGCCATCCTGACCTACACCGAGGTGGTGGATTTCGTCTTCCAGGGCCGGACCGTCGCCGGGGTCCGGGTGTGGGATCGCCGGCGCGGCGAGGAGCGGGTCATCGGGGCGGACCTGGTGGTGAACGCTGCGGGGCCGTGGGCGGGCAAGATCGCGGCGATGGCCGGGGTGGACGTCCCGGTGGTCCCCACCGCGGGGGTCATGATCTCGATCGGCCGGCGCTGGACGCGGATGGTGATCAACCGCCTCCATATGCCCGGGGATGGAGACATCATCGTCCCCCAGCGCCGGACGGCGATCATCGGGACCACTTCATGGCGGGTGGAGGATCCGGATTTCATCCCGATCCCGGAGGACCACGTGCGCCTCCTGTTGGACTGCGCGGAGCGTTTGGTCCCCGGCTACACCCAGGGGAGGATCCGGGGGATCTTCGCGGTGGCCCGGCCCCTGGTGGGGCGGCGGGGGATGGCGCTGGAGGGCCGGGAGCTTTCCCGCACCTTCGAGTGCTTCGATCACGCGGCGGATGGAGTGGAGGGCTTCATCACCATCACCGGGGGGAAGATGACCACCGCCCGGGCGATGGCCGAGAAAGCCGTCGACGTGGTGTGCGCCAAGCTGGGGCGAGAGATCCCATGCCGGACGCGGGAGACGCCCCTGCTCTCCTACCGGGCTTTCTTCGAGTAGATCTCCGGTTCGAGGCCGGCGCGGCGCCGGCCGCCGGGACGAAGCGGGAGGAGCCCACATGCCCACATGGCAGCTGCATCTGCTCCGGGGACGGCCGGGGAGCCCGCCCCGTCTGGAGGGCTACCGGGTGGAGCTCCCCGCGGAGGCCTACCTAATTGATGCGGTGGAGAAGATCTGGGCGGAGCAGGATCGCAGCCTCCTCTTCCGCCACGCTTGCCATCACGCCTCCTGCGGTGCCTGCGGGGTTCGGGTGAACGGGCGGGAGCGCCTGATGTGCATCACCCCGCTTCGGGAGTTCGACCCCGAGCGCCCGATCCGGGTGGAGCCGCTGCGGCACTTCCCCTGGCTCGGGGATCTCCTCGTGGATGTGGCGCCGATGATGCGGCGGATGGCCGCCGTGGGCCTCGTCCTCGTCCGACGGGACGAGCTCACGGCGGACCGCCCGCTGCCGGAGGGGGTGGAGCAGGGCACCCGGTTCGAGGATTGCATCGAGTGCGGGCTGTGCCTCTCGGCCTGCCCGGTGATGGCCGCCGACGATGCCTATCTGGGGCCGGCGGCCCTGGCGGCGATCGAGCGGATGCTGGCGGAGCCCCGGGGAGGGGACCCCGTCCGGTTGCGGGCGCTGGCCGATGATCCCCATGGCGTCTGGCGTTGTCACTCGGCGATGGAGTGCACGGCGGTGTGCCCCTCCCACGTGGACCCGGCCTCGGCGATCGGACGGCTGCGCCGTGATCTGATCCGGGAGAAACTCCGGCGCTGGATGGGAGGGAACCGATGACCGGGGAGCCGCGCTGGAAACGGGCAAGGGGGTGGGCGGATCTGCGCGGACGCCGGGAGGGAGGGCTGGCGTTTCTGCTAATGCGCCTGACCGGCATCGGCCTGGTGGCCTATCTCTTTCTCCACCTGTATACGCTGCGCTTGCTGGCGCAGGGGCCCGAGGCCTGGGACGCCTTCATCGCCGTGGCGAAGTCCCCTCCCTTTCTGGCGTTGGACGGCCTTCTGATCCTGGGCCTGTTGTATCACGCGTTGAACGGGGTGCGGGTGACCCTGCTGGGCCTGGGGATCGGCGTGCCGCATCAGGCGCGGCTCTTCTGGGGCGTCGTGGCGTTGACCCTCCTGATCACCGGTGCCGCCGTCTACGCGATCTTCTCGATCACGGGATGAAGCCGAGCCGCGAGGCGAACGATGTGGATCTGGCAGGCACTCACCGGGTTGGCGTTGCTCGTCCTGCTGGCCCTCCACATGGTCTTCAACCACTTCGTGGTGGAGGGCGGCCTGCGGACGTATGCGGATGTGGTGGCCTATCTCTCCCATCCGGCGGTTTTCACATGGGAGATCCTCCTCTTGATCGTGGTCACCGCCCACGCCATGATGGGGATCCGGGCCATCCTGCTGGATTTGGGGATCGGGCCGACAGCGGATCGCTGGCTGAAGCGGGGCCTGACGGCGTTGGGGATCGTGATCGTCGGCTACGGGGTGTGGCTCTCGTGGTGGATCCGGTCGCGGGGCGTGTGAGCGCGGACTGGGAGTCCCTGTGGGCTCCCTATGAGGAGGAGGTCTACGAGGAGATCCTGGCCCGCCTCCGGCGCGGGGAGCGGGTGCTGGAGATCGGGGCGGGGGATCTGCGGCTGGCGCGGCGGATGGCGGCGCGCGGATGTGCGGTGATCGCGGTGGAGCGTCAGTGGGCCCTGCTGGCCCAGGGCCTGCGGGCCCTCGGGATCTCCCCCGGGGTGCTGCGCTGGGAGCAGCCCCTTGTGCTCCATGAGGGATCCCTGGTCCTGGTGTGGGCGGATGCCCGGACCTGGCCCTTTCCCCCGGCTGAGAGCGCCGTCCTCCTGATGCGGCATTGCACCGCCTTCCCCCTTTACATCCGGAAGCTCCGCGCGGCAGGCTGCCGCCGTCTGTTCACCAACGCCCGCTGGCGGATGGGGGTGGAGGAGATGGATCTGGCGCCCGCCGCTCCCTTTAAACGGATCCCCTGGGGCTGGTATGCTTGCCGGTGTGGAGCGGTGGGCTTCCGGGAGGGCCCCCCGGAGCACATCGACGCCTCGGTCCTGGAGCGGGTATGGGAGGTCGAGACGTGCCCGGCCTGTCAGCCGGCCCGGTGAAGGCGCCGCAGGCGGGGACGGGCCGGGCCTCTGCCGGGAGCACTCGTGCGGTCGAATTCCAAGGAGGTGGAAGGGCGATGCGGCTGAGCGGTAAGAAGGTGGCGATCCTGGTGGAGGAGGGGTTTGAGGACCTGGAGTTCTGGGTCCCGTTGATGCGCCTTCAGGAGGAAGGGGCCGCGGTGACCGTGGTGGGGTTGGAGGCCGGGAAGGTGGTCCGCAGCAAGAGCGGGGGGCTCACCGCGAAGGCGGACGTGGCAGCCGATCAGATCTCCACGGCAGACTTCGACGCGGTAGTGGTCCCCGGCGGCTGGGCGCCGGACAAGCTGCGCCGCTACGAGCCGGTCCTCCGCCTGGTCCGCGAGACCTACCGGCAAGGGAAGATCGTGGCCATGATCTGTCACGGGGGGCAGGTGGGGATCTCGGCGGGCATTGTGCGCGGGCATCGGGCCACGGGCAGCCTGGGGATCAAGGACGATCTGATCAACGCCGGGGCCACCTGGGTGGACGCGCCGGCCTTGCGGGACGGCAACCTGGTGTGGGGCCGCGTGGTCCCCGACATCCCAGACTTCTGCCGGGAGCTGGTCGCCGCCCTGGTCGGCGAGCCGGCCCTTCAATCCGCCCCACGGTGAATGGCGCGGATGGTCGCTTTGGTGATCGTGGCCCACAGCGCCAAACTGGCCGAGGGCGTCAAGGAGCTGGCCGATCAGATGGTCCGGGGTCGGGTCCCCATCTTCGCGGCGGGCGGCCTGGACGAGCACACCCTGGGCACCAACGTCGAGCGGATCCGCCAGACCCTGGAGGCAGCCCTCGCCCAGGCCGATGAGGTCCTCGTGTTCATGGACCTCGGGAGCGCGGTCATGGGGGCTCAGATGGCCATCGAGATGCTCCCCCCGGAGGTCCGCCCTCGGGTCTTCCTCAGCCAGTCCCCCCTTGTGGAGGGGACGATCGTTGCCGCTGTGGAGGCCGCGATCGGGAAGACGGCCGCTGAGATCGAGGCAGCGGCGGTCGAGGCCTACCGGATGCCCAAGGTGCCTCACTGAAGGGGAGGAGGCCCTTACACCATGCCTGAGGCGGAAGGGATGCAGCAGGTCACGCTGACCCTGACGAACGCGGTGGGCTTGCACGCGCGGCCGGCGGCCCTTTTCGTGCAGACGGCGGCTCGCTTCCGCTCGCACATCACGGTGCGCAACCTCACCCGGGGGACGCCGCCGGTGAACGCCAAGGCGATCCTGGCCGTGCTCACCTTGGGGGCGGAGCACGGCCACCTCATCGAGATTGCCGCCGAGGGGCCAGACGAAGCGGAGGCGATCGCTGCGCTGAAGGCCTTAGTGGAATCCCGGTTCGGAGAGGATGGGGGATGAGCCACCGGCTTCGGGGTCTTCCCGCTTCGCCCGGGATCGCCCTCGGCCCGGCGTGGTGGTTCCGGCGGGCGGTGCCGATCCCGGCGCGGGCGCAAGGGGAGGGGCTGGAGGCGGAGCGGGCCCGGCTGCGCGCGGCCCAGGACCGGGCGGCGGCGGAGCTGGCCGCCCTGCTCGAGGCCCAGCGGGGCCGCCTGCCCGCAGAGGAGCTGGCGATCTTCGAGGCCCAGGCGCTGATGCTCCAGGATCCGGAGTTGATGGCCGCGGTCGAGGCGGAGCTGGCCGCCGGCGCCTCGGCGGAGGCGGCCTGGAGCCGGGCGGTGGAGGCCTTCGCGGCCCAGCTGGCGGCGCTGCCGGGCCCCTACTTCCAGGCGCGGGCGGCGGATGTGCGGGACGTCGGGAACCGGGTGCTCCGCCATCTAGTGGGGGCCTTGGAGGAGCCGCCGATGCCCGAGCACCCGATCGTCGTGGTGGCCGACGACCTCCTGCCCTCGGAAACGGTCCGCCTGGATCCCCAGCGGGTGCTGGCGTTTGTAACCGAAGGGGGCGGGCCCACGGCCCACGCCGCGATCCTGGCCCGCCGTCTGGGGGTCCCCGCCGTCGTGGCCGTCGGCGCGGCGCTCCGGGCCGTCCGCGATGGGGCGCTGCTGCTGGTGGACGGGGAAGAGGGTTGGGTGGAGGTGGAGCCGGAGCCGGAGGCGGTGCGCCAAGCCCAGGTCCGCCAGGCGGTGTGGCGGCGGGAGCGGGCCCAGGCGGAGGCCGCAGCCCATGAGCCCGCCTGCACCCGGGATGGAGTGCCGATCGAGGTGGCGGCCAATGTGGGGAGCCTGGCGGATGCCCGGGAGGCCTTCGAAAAGGGGGCTGACGGCATCGGCCTGCTGCGCACGGAGTTCCTCTATCTGGAGCGGGCCGCGGCGCCGACGGAGGAGGAGGAGGTCGCGGTCTACCGGGCGCTCCTGGAGGCGATGGGGGGGCGGCCGGTGGTGGCGCGCACCCTGGATGTGGGCGGGGACAAGCCCTTGCCCTACCTTCCGATGCCGCCGGAGGCGAATCCGTTCCTGGGCGTGCGGGGCGTGCGGCTGTCGCGCCGGCATCCGGAGCTGCTGCGGCAGCAGCTCCGGGCGTTGCTGCGGGCGGGCGCCGGGTTCCCCCTGCGGGTGATGTTCCCCATGGTGAGCACCGTCGAGGAGATCCGCTGGCTTCGGGAGTGCTTCGAGGCGGCGCGCTCCGACCTGGCCGCGGAGGGACATCCGCTGCCCCAGGACCTGCAGGTGGGGATGATGGTGGAGGTGCCGGCGGCCGCTTTGCTGGCCGAGCACTTCCTGCCCTGGGTGGATTTCTTCAGCATCGGGACGAACGACCTGGCCCAATACACCCTGGCGGTGGATCGGACGAACCCCGCTGTGGCGGGGATGGCGGACGGGCTGCATCCGGCGGTGCTGCGCCTGATCCGCCATGTGACGGACGCGGCAGAGGGGACCGGGAAGTGGGTGGGGGTTTGCGGGGAGCTGGCGGGGGATCTCCAGGCGGTGCCGGTGCTGATCGGGCTGGGGGTGCGGGAGCTGAGCGTGAACCCTGTGCAGGTGCCCGCGGTCAAAGCGGCCGTCCGGCGTTGGTCGCTATCCGAGGCGCGGGCGCTGGCGGAGGCGGCGCTCCGCCAGGGGAGCGCCGAGGAGGTCCGACGGCTCGTCCGCTCAGCCCAGCCGGCGTAGCCGAGCCTCACGGCCACACCCGGAAGGAGGTGAAGGATTCCGCCTGGCGGATCCCATCGGAGGCGACGACGCGGAGCTCGATCAGGGATCCGGAGGGGAAGGATCCGACGAGGAACGCCTTCGCTGCGACGCCGTGCTCATCGGCCTCCCCCAGCAATGGCTCCTGGCCGGGGACCTCAATCCGCACCCGCGCGTGCGGCACCGGCCGTCCCTTTTCATCTGTCACGAATACGATGACCGTTTGCAGATCCCCAGCCGCCAGGACCGGGCGGCGCACGGCGACCTGAAGGCGAAGGCGCGCGGCGGGCCCCAGGATCCGGGCGGGGACCCGCGGGTTCATCCCACGGGTCCGGGCGTAAGTTTCCCCCAATTCCATCGGCTGCACGATCTGCTTTTCGGGATCCCACACCACCTTCATCCGCTGGAAGACCTGAACCAGGCGCCCGTTCTCTACGAAGGGCTCCGTGATCGGGTTCCCGATCACCCGAGCCCCGCCGTGGCGCAACCAGAAGGCGAGGAACATCCCGCCCACCGTGTGGCCGGTCTCTGGGATATACCGCCGGAACGGCCGGCCCAGGGGGATGGCGGCGGGCGGGATGGGCGGGGCTCCCAGCCCCAGCGCCTCGGCGATCGGGAGCAGTTCCACCGCCCGGTCCGGGGGCGCTACGGGGTCCCAGCGCAGACAGGCATATTGGAAGCATTGCACCGAATAGGGGGGATCTGAGACCACGGGGGTGATCGGGTATCCGAAGAAATCCACGCCGCCGTGGGCCTCAAAGAACCCCAGGAAGGGCTCGCGGACCGTGTGGCCGGTTTCGGGGAAAAACCGTTCCCCCGGTCCCTGGGCGAGCCCTCGGCCCGAGACCCCCAGGGCGAGAAGAAGGGCGCCGATGATGAAAAAGGCGGGGATCCCCTTCAATGGTCACCCCCCGCCGGTTCCCTTGGAGGCTTCGGAGACGGCTCATTCCATCGGCACTTGAGGGATCACGCGGCCCCGGAGGCGTTCCATGATGTCATCGAGGGTGCGGCCGGTCACCGTAATCCCGTGGTTGCGCAGCCCGATCACCGCCTGCGCCGGATCCGGGGCCCGGCGCACTAACTCGGCCACCTCGGCGGCCAGCTCCCACGTCCCGCAAGGGTAATTCACGGTGGTCACCGGGATGCCTTCCATCCAGGCGTGGACGTGGATGATCGCCCCCACCTGGGGATGCTCCCGATAGATCATCCAATGCTCGATGGCGTCCACGGAGACGCGACGGGGCTCGATGTGAGGCGGGACGCTGAGGAGGATCACGTTGCGCTTCGCGTCGTAGCCTTTCACCAGGAGGATGTCGCGGCCGATCTCCTGCAGGTTCCCCTTGTCGACCCCGCTGGCGCTCATCCAGAACCGTTCCGCATCCTCCCGCACGCTGAGGTTGCCGTAACTTAAGCCGCCCAGGCCATACAGCCGCTTGACGTGCTGGAAGTCCCGGGGCGGGAGGATCTCCTCAAGGGGGAAGGGCGCCGGCAGCAGGTTCAAGGAGGCGAGGAAGCGGCCGGCCTCCTTCAGCTTCTCGGTCTGCTCGTTCCCGTTCCAAAGCTCGGGGGGCAGATCCGGATGGAACTCGTTGTTGATCACCAGGCGGGCCTGGGCCAGCGGGGCCAGCCGGCGGTAGACCCGCTCGAAGAAATCCCGCTCATCCTCCCGACAGGCCTCCACGTAATGGCCCAGCTCCAGGGTGAGGAAGTGCGCCTCCCACCGGGCCCCGTTGGCGGACGCGGCCCGCGCCCCAGGGGTCAGGACGATGAGGAGATTGGAGAGGGCGCGGACCAGGATGGGGTAGCACGCCTTTAGGAAATCGGCGGGCGGCTCCGGCAGCTCCACGATCGAGGCGACGAAGGTGCCCTGGGATTTGCGGCGGAAGGGGCGGGGGCGGGCCGGGTCGGTGAAGTTGAGGACCAGGCGGACCTCCCGGGTCGGCTCCTCCAGGAAGGTGTGCCCGTGGGCCCGCAGGGCCTGCCACAGCCCCTGTTGGAACCACCGAAGCCCCGGCGTGGCCGCCGATCTGACGATCACGAAGTCCATCTCGTCCTCCATGCCGTTCGAGATGCGGAGGCGTTAAAAGTCCCTCCACCCATCAATAAGCGCGGGCGAACACCGCCATCTCGGCGGCGGGCTCGCCGCAGACGAGGCACCGGCCCTGGCCGCCGGGCTGCCCCAGGGGGATGCATCGGTTGGTCGCCGTGGTATCCGCCTTGATTTTCCCCTCGCACTCGGGGCTCCCGCACCACCACGCCCAGGCGAACCCGTCCGCCACCGCCTCCCGGAGCTGATCGTAGGTCTCCGGGTAATGGGTGTGGGCCTTGTGGAAGGCCAGCGCGCGCTGGTAGAGGTCCGCCTGGATGGCGCTCAGGGTTTCCTGGACCGCGCCCAGGAGCCCCTCCATGGGGACCGTCCGTTTCCCGGGCGCGCCGGGCTGGTCCCGGCGGGCCAGCACCACCTGATGCTCCGCCACGTCCCGGGGGCCGATCTCGATGCGCAGCGGCACCCCCCGCAGCTCCCATTCGTTGAACTTCCAGCCCGGCGTGTATTCCTCCCGCGCGTCCACCTCCACCCGGATCTCCGGCGCCAGCATCCGCTGCACCGCCTCGCAGGCCTCCAGCACGCGGGCGCGCTCCTCGTCGCCCTTCCAGATCGGCACCACGATCACCTGGATCGGCGCCAGGCGGGGCGGGAGGATCAACCCGCGGTCGTCCCCGTGCGCCATGATCACCGCGCCCACCATCCGCGTGGAGAGGCCGTGGGAAGTGGTCCAGGCGTATTGGATCTGGTTCTGGGCGTCCAGGTAGCGGATCTCGAAAGCGCGCGAGAAGTTCTGGCCCAGGTTGTGGGAGGTGGCGGATTGCAACGCGCGGCCGTCTCCCATCATGGCCTCGATGGTGTAGCTGCGCAGCGCGCCGGCGAACTTCTCCGATTCGCTCTTGCGGCCCTGGACCACGGGGATGGCCGCGTCCTCCACGGCGAACTCCGTGTAGAGGTCCAGCACCCGCAGCGCCTCCTCCTCGGCCTCCTCGTAAGTGGCGAAGACCGAGTGGGCCTCCTGCCAGAGGAACTCCAGGGTCCGCAGGAAGGGGCGGGTTCGCTTCTCCCAGCGCACCACGTTGCACCACTGGTTGATCCGCAGCGGCAGATCCCGGTAGGATTGGATCCACTGGGCATACATGTAGCCGATGATCGTCTCGGAGGTGGGGCGCACCACCAGGGGCTCCTCCAGGGCCTCCCCGCCCCCGATGGTCACCACGGCCAGCTCCGGGGAGAAGCCGCTGACGTGCTCTTTCTCTTTTTGAATAAAAGAGTAGGGGATGAATAGGGGGAAATAGGCGTTCCGGTAGCCGTGGGCCTTGAGCCGCCGGTCCACCGCCGCCTGGATGTTCTCCCAGATGGCGTAGCCGTAGGGTCGGAAGACGATGCAGCCTCGAACCGGGGCGTAGTCCGCCAGCTCGGCCTCCCGGATCACATCCAGATACCACTGGCTGTAATCCTCATGGCGCGGCGTGATGTGACCCATCCTCCGGCCTCCTGTTGGCCTCCCGAAGCCTGATCTCCCACGCCACCAAGGTCCTTCGCGAGTATTGTAGCCGCATCGCGGTGCCCTTTCAAGGCGAACGGGCGCGGAAGCAAGGCCTTCCGCGTTTGGTGAATCGCCCCCATCCATTCGCCGGGAGGCCCGCGCCCGCTTCGGGGTGCGATCGCCTCTTTCGCGGGGGCTGGATCATTTTCGGAGGGCGCGCCTCCAGGCGCGCCGCAACGGCGGCTCGGGAGAGCCGCCCTCCGAACCGGGGGAGCGGCGCGTCCGGAGGGGCATCCAGCGGACCGGGCAAAGGCCCTGGCGCAGAAGCGCCTCAAACTGAATAAAAAAAGAAGCGGAGGCGGGCCGCCCGCCGCGTTCCCGGATTCGATGTTATACTTGCACTTTGAGGCATCCAACAGGCGAGGGGATCGGCGGTGGAGGCGGATCGCCTGCGGTATGAGCAGGCGTTGAAGCGCGGGCACGAGGCCCTCTGGCAGAAGCGGTGGACGGCGGCCATCGCGGCGTATTGCGAGGCCCTGGAGGCCTCCGCGGACGATCCGGAGGCCCTGACGGGGTTGGGCCTGGCGTGCCTGGAAGCCGGGCGCTACGAGGAGGCCCTGGGCGCCTTCCAGCGCCTGGCGAGGCTCCGACCGGAGGATCCGACGCCGCTCCTGCGCATCGCCGAGGCCTGTCAGCGCGCGGGTCGGGCAGCCGAAGCGGCCGCGTATTACCATCGGGCGGGCCAGCGGTTCGCGGACCGGGCGGATCTTCGACGGGCGGTCCAAGCGTGGGCCCAGGCCGTCCGTCTGGATCCGGGGCGGGTGGAGACGCTGGATGCGCTGGCCCAGGCCTACCGGCGGCTGGGCCAGCCGGAGGCCGCCATCCGGGCCGATCTGGCCCGGGCTCGCGCCTGGATCCAGCAGGGTGACCTGCAGCGGGCGCTGGAGGCGGTCAGCGCCGCCCTCGCGCTGGACCCCGATCATCCGCAGGCGCTGCAGGCGCGGGACTGGTTGCGGGCGCAGCTGGCCCGTCGGACGGGCACCGGCCCGCTTCCGGCGCGCGCCGGAAGAGAGGCCGAGGCGGAGCGGGCGCGGGCGGAGGCCTTCTGGCTGTTGCCCCAGGAGGAGGTGGAGGCCCCGGCCAGCCCGATCCGTCAGGCGCTCGCCCAAGCCTTTCAGGTGCTGGCCGACTTGGTGTTCTCCGAGGATCGCGGGGCGTTCTCCGAGGAGGAATGGTTCCGGATCCACGCCCGGTTGGGGCGGGCGGTGGATGCACACTCCCAGGGTCAAGTGCGGGAAGCCCTGGCCCTCTATGAGCAGGTTCCGTCCGCCGGGTTAGAGCATCCCGCCCTGGCGTTCGCCATGGGCGCGATCCTGGCCGACCTGGGGCGTTGCGAGGAGGCGGCCGCTCGACTGGGGCCGGCGATAGCGACCCCTACCTACCGCCTGGCCGGCCTCCTCCTGCTGGCCCGCTGCGCGGAGCGCCAGGGATCCCCGGAGCGGGCGGCCGAGCGCTATCTGGAGGCGCTGGAGCTTCTGGATCGGGAGCTGGCCCGCCCCGGGGAGGAGGGGTGGCGGCGGGATCGTTATCGCTTCCTGCGGGCGTGGATCCCCCGGCATCCGGAGCCGTGTGCGGCCCTCTTGGAGGGGGCGCGGCAGATCCTGGAGAGCTCGACCTGGCAGGATCGGCTCGCCCTGATCCGGCAGGCGCTGGACCAGTGGACGGCGGAGACGCCGTTCCGGCTGACCCTGGCGGACGCCCTGATGGTCCCGGAGGGGGAGCGGCTCCTGATCGAGCTGGGGCAGGTGTATCTCTGGGCCCGGCAGGGCCTGTTCTACAGCGCCCTGGAGGAGGGGCTGCGGATCGTCGCCGGGGCGCCCTTCGCGCCGCTGGCCCACCTGGCCCTGGGCCAGCTGCTCGCCTGGGGTCGTCGGAGCCCCGCGGCGGTCGCGAAGTTCCGCACCCTGGGCGAGTATTTCCTGTTCATGGAAGATCCGTCCATGGCCCTCGCCGCCTTTGAGCAGGCTGCGCGGCTGGCCCCGCTCGACCTGACGATCCTTCGTCCGCTGCTTCGGCTCTCCCAGGAGCTGGGGGATCCCTCCCGAACGATCCAGGCGTTCAGCCGCATGGCCGAGGCCTATCTCCACATGGCCGATTTGGAGGGGGCGGAGCGGATCTGCCGCGAGGGCCTGGATTGGGCGTCCAAACGAGGTCTCCCGGGGGCGGCCCTCCGGCCCCTCCTCCGCCACCTGGTGGAGATCGCGGCGCAGCGCCTGGACTGGGCGCGGGCGATCGAGCATCTGGAGCGCCTCCGCAACATCGATCCGGAGGACCTCGAGGTCCGCTGGGGGTTGGCGGAGGCCTATCTGCGGACCGGGCGCGTCGAGCGGGCGCTGCCGGAGCTGCGCCATGCCGTGGAGCGGGCGCGGGCCGCGGGCCGGCTGGCGGAGGCGGCGCAGAACCTGGAGGATCTGATCGCCCTCCTCCCCGAGGAGATGGGCCTGCGGCAGCTGGCGGCCCAGGTTTACATCGAGCTCGGCCAGAACGAAGCAGCGATTGCCCATCTGGAGCGGATCGGCGAGCAATACCTCCGAGCGGGGCGTCTGGGGGAAGCCCGGGCGGTCTATCAATCCCTCATCCAGCTGAATCCGGGCCGCGCCGCGCATTACCGGGCGCTGATGGGTTAGCGAGCGGGTCGGAAGCGGGTTCTCCGCCCCCACGAGCCCTCAGCGGGCTCCCGGATAGGTGAACTCCCGTGCGGGATCTGCTCTATCTTCTGGATCAGCTGAACTGGATCAGCCTGGTGGACATCGGGCTGGTGGCCCTGCTCTTTTTCGGGATCCTGTATTCCCTGAAGGGGACGCCGGCGGTCACGCTGATCCGGGGCCTGTTCATCCTGATCCTGCTGGTGCTGATCCTGAGCGGGCCCTTGAGTTCCCTCCGGGCCATGCGCTGGCTCCTGGAGCGAACCCTGCCGGCGCTCCTCCTCGCGATCCCGATCATCTTCCAGCCTGAGCTCCGCCGCGCCCTGGAGCGGCTCGGGCGGGTGGGGCTCTGGCTGCAGCGGGATCCGCAGGAGGCCCCGGTGGACGAGGTGATCGAGGCGCTGGTGCAGGCATGCCCGCGCCTGGCCGAACGTCGCCACGGCGCGCTGATCGTCCTGGAGCGGACCACCGGCCTTCAGCACTACATTGATACCGGGATCCGGCTCGACGCGCGGGTGACCCCGGAGCTGCTCATGACGATCTTCGCGCCCAACACTGTCCTGCACGATGGGGCGGTGATCATCCGGAACGGGCGGGTGGTGGCGGCCGGTTGCATCCTGCCGCTGACCGCGGGGTGGCTGGGGGATCCCCAGCTGGGCCTGCGCCATCGGGCAGCCATTGGGATCACGGAGGTCAGCGACGCCCTGGCCATCGTGATCTCCGAGGAGCGGGGCACGATCTCGGTAGCCCTGAACGGGCGGATGGTGCGGCGGCTGGATGCGCGGCGCCTCGAGTTGGTGTTGCGGAACTTCTACAGCCCGCCGCCGGAGGTCGAGCGGGCCCAGCGGTGGCTCCAGGAGCTGCGGGAGCTGGGGCGGCGGGCGTGGATCACGTTCTTCCCCCGCCACGGGAGCTGAGGATACCGGGAGGCGGCGCAGGCCTCCGGCCGGGGCGCGATGCGCTGAGGTTGCCGATCGAGGCCGGGGATGAAAGGGGCCGAATGGATGCGGGAGAACTTGAGCCTGGTCTTGTTGGCCTTCGGGCTGGCGTTCGCCCTCTGGGCCGCTGCGGTGTGGGAGGAGAACCCGCCCGTGGAGCGCACCCTGGCCGACCTCCCGCTGGTGTTCCGCGGGGTGAGCCCGGATCGCGTGGTGTTCGACGCCTCGACGGAGCGGGTCCGCCTTCGGCTGCGGGTGCCGCGCGCCCTGGAGGGTGCGGTGGGCCCGCAGGATGTCGAGGCCGTGGTGAGCGTCGAGGGGCTGGAGGAAGGGACCTATGAGCGGCCGGTGCAGGTCCAGATCCGCCGGCGGGGGATCCAGATCCTCGAGGTGGATCCTCCCCGAGTCCGCTTCCGGCTGGAGCGGGTGGAGCGCCGCGCGGTTCCTGTCTCCATCCAGGTGCTGGGGCAGCCCGCCATAGGCTATCAGGCGGGGGCTCCTCTTCCGGCGCGCTCCGAGGTGCAGGTGATCGGCCCGCGCTCCCTGGTGGCCACGGCGGCGATGGCGGTGGGGAAGGTCCAGATCGACGGCGTGCGCCAATCGGTGGAAACCCAGGTCCGGCTGGAGGCCGTGGATTCCCAGGGCGGGGCGCTCCCGGCGCTGCGGGTGGACCCGGAACAGATCACTGTGACGATCCCAGTGGAGCAGCGGCTGGGCTTCCGCGAGCTGCCGGTCCGGGTCGCCCTGCAGGGGCGACCCGCCCGGGGCTATCAGCTGACGGAGATCTCGGTGGATCCGCCGACGGTCACGCTGACCGGGGATCCCCGGCGGCTCGAGGAGATCGGAAGCTCCATCTCGACCGAGCCCATTGATCTCTCTGAGGCGCGGGGGGAGCTGATCGCAACGGTCCCGCTGGTCCTCCCTCCGGGGGTGGCCCTGGTCGGGAGCCCGGCCCAGGTGGAGGTCCGCCTTCAGGTGGAGCCAATCCTCAGCACCCAGGTGTTCCAGCAGGTCCCGGTGGTGGTGGAGGGGCTCCGGCCGGGGATGAGCGCCCGCCTCTCCCCCGAGGCGGTGGATGTGATCCTGCGGGGCCCTCTGCTTTACGTGGAGAACCTGCGGCCCGACGCACTGTGGGTGTGGGTGGATGTGGCGAACCTCGAGCGGGGGACCTACACGCTGACCCCCACCGTCACCCTGAGCGCCACCGTGGCCAACCTTTCGTGGACGCTGATCCCGCCCAACATCCAGGTGCAGATCAACCCTGCCCCCACCCCCACCCGATCGCGTTAAGGGAGGAAGTTACGGCCGGTAGCGGTAGAGCATCCGCGGGAAGGCGATGGCCTCCCGGATGTGATCCAGGTGGCAGATCCAGGCCACGGTCCGCTCGATCCCCATCCCGAACCCGCTGTGCGGCACCGACCCGTAGCGGCGCAGGTCCAGATACCACTGGTATTCCTCCAGCGGGAGGTTGTGCGCTCGGATCCGCTGCAGCAGGAGGTCATAGTCCGCGATGCGCTCGCTGCCCCCGATGATCTCCCCATAGCCCTCGGGGGCCAGCAGGTCCGCGCAGCGGACGACCTCCGGCCGCTGGGGGTCGGGCTGCATGTAGAAGGCCTTGATGGCGGCGGGGTAGTGGGTGACGAAGACCGGCTTCTCGAAATGGAGGGAGAGCGCTGTCTCGTGCGGCGCCCCGAAATCCTCCCCCCACTCGATCCGCAGGGCCGCCTTTCGCTCCGGATCCGCCTCCTCCGCCGCCCACTCGTTCAGCAGGCGGATCGCCTCATCGTAGGTGAGGCGGGGAAAGGGCGGGGCGACCTTCTCCAGGGGCGCGGTGTCGCGCTCCAGCACCCGCAGCTCGTTCCGCCGCTCCTCCAGCACCCGGGCAACCACGTAGGCGACCAGCTGCTCGGCGATCTCCAGCATCTCCTCGAAGGCGCAGAAGGCCATCTCCGGCTCGACCATCCAGAACTCCAGCAGGTGGCGGCGGGTCTTGGAGCGCTCCGCCCGGAAGGCCGGCCCGAAGCAGTAGACCCGGCCGAAGGCGAAGATGTTGGCCTCGTTGTAAAGCTGGCCCGTCTGGGCCAGGTAGAGCCGCTCCCCGAAGTAATCCACCGGGAACAGGGTGGTGGTCCCCTCGGCGGCGGTGGCCGTGAGCAGCGGCGTGTCCACGTTCAGGAACCCGTGGCCGTCGAGCCAGTCCCGGATGGCGCGGATCACCGTCGCCCGGATCCGTTGGATCGCCCACTGGCGGGAGGAGCGCAGCCACAGGTGTCGGTGATCCAGCAGGAACTCCACCCCATGCGCCTTGGGCCCGATGGGGTAATCCTGAGCCAGCTGGAGGATCTGAAGCTCCCGGACCGCGATCTCGTAGCCGCCGGGGATCCCCGGGGCGCGGGCGTCCTGGCGGACGATGCCGGTGACGATCAAGGAGGATTCCTGGGTCACCCGCCGGGCCGCCTCGAAGGTCTCCGGCGGGACATCCCGCATGGACACCACGCACTGGGCGATCCCCGTCCCATCTCGCACCAGCAGGAAGTAAAGGCGGCCCTTGTCCGTCTTGTTGTAGAGCCAGCCGCGGACCGTGACCTCCTGGCCCACGTAATCCGCGATCTGTTCGACGCGCATGATCGGCGCCGTCATCCGCGCGCTCCGTTCGCCGGGCTCATCCATGGGGCGTCCCGATCCTGCCTTCAACCCATCTCCTGGCGGCCTTGAAGGGCGCGGACCAGGGTGATCTCATCGGCGTATTCCAGGTCGCCGCCCACCGGCAGGCCCCGAGCCAGGCGGGTCACCCGCACCCCCAGGGGGGCCAGCAACCGGTGGATGTAGACGGCGGTGTTCTCCCCTTCCAGGCTGGGGTTGGTGGCCAGGATCACCTCCCGCGGGGCGTCGCGCTGGACCCGGTTCACCAGCTCGCGGATCCGGAGGTGCTCCGGCCCGACGCCGTCCATTGGGGAGATCACCCCGTGCAGCACGTGATAGACCCCGGTGTATTCCCCGGTGCGCTCGATGGCCAGCACATCCAAAGGCTCCTCCACCACGCAGATCAACCCGTGGTCGCGGCGCTCGTCGCGGCAGAAGGCGCACGGGCTTTCATCGGTGATGTGGAAGCAGACCTCGCACAGGCGGATCTGCCGCTTCAGCTCCCGCAGCGCCTCCGCGAGGGCGGCGACCTCCTCCTCCGGCGCCCGAAGGAGGTAAAAGGCCAGGCGAGAGGCCGTCTTGGGCCCGATCCCGGGCAATTTCACCAGGGCCTCGATCAGCCGCGCGATCGGGGGAGGAGTGATCGTCGTCACCGGACGCATATGGGCTTACCGAAGGGCAGGGCTACTTTGATCATAACACAGGGAGGCGGTGCGGGGATCTCCCCCGCCGGGGTCGAGGGGCTCACCCCCCCTCGCCGGAATCCGCCGCCCGGAGCGCCTGATCGAGATCCTCGATGAGATCGTCCGGGTGCTCCAGGCCGATCGCGAGGCGGAGGAGATCCTCCGGGGTAGTCGTCCCGGGGCCCTCGATCGAGGCCCGGTGCTCGATGAGGCTCTCTGGCCCGCCGAAGCTGGTAGCCCGGATGAACAGTCGGACCCGTGCGGCGACCCGGAGGGCGGCTTCCCGGCCTCCCCGGACCTGGAAGGAGACCAGGCCGCCGAACCCGTGCATCTGGCGGGCGGCCACCACATGGCCCGGATGCATGGGCAGGCCGGGGTAATGCACCGCTTCCACCGCCGGATGCTGGGCCAGGAAAGCGGCCACCCGCATGGCGTTCTCGGCGTGGATCCGCATCCGGCAGGGCAGGGTGCGCAGACCCCGCAGGATCAGCCAGCTCTCGAAGGGGGAGAGGACCGCGCCGCCGGTGACCTGGATCTCGCGGATGCGCCGGGCGAAGGCATCCTCTTCTTTCAGCACCACCACCCCGCCCATCGCGTCGCTGTGCCCGCCCAGATATTTGGTGGCCGAGTGCACCACCCCATCCGCCCCCAGGGCCAGGGGGCGCTGGAGGATCGGCGTGGCCATCGTGTTGTCGCAGATGCAGCGGGCGCCTGCCGCATGGGCGAGGGCGGCGATCCGGGGGATATCCGTGATCCGCAGCATGGGGTTCGAGGGCGTCTCCACCCAGATCAGTCGGGTCTCCGGCCGGATCGCGGACGCGACGGCGGCGGGATCGGTCATGTCCACGAAAGCAATGGAAAGCCCCCAGGCGGCGGCGATCTCGCGGAACAGGCGGGCGAGGCCGTGGTAGAGGTCCCGGGGGGCCACGATGTGATCCCCTGGGGCGAGGGCCTGGAGGACCGCGAAGGCTGCGGCGGATCCGGAGGCGAAGGCCATCGCGACCGCGCCCCCTTCCAGGGCGGCCATGGCCTCCTCCAGGGCCTCGCGGTTGGGGTTGCCGTGCCGGGCGTAGATGTAGCCCCGGGGGTAGCTTCCGTCGGCAGCCCGCTCGAAGGTGGTGGACAGATACAGGGGCGGGGCCACCGCCCCAGTGGCGGGATCGATGCGGGATCCAGCGTGGACGGCCAGGGTCTCCAGGCGCATGGCGCTTTCCCCGCGGGAGGGCGCGCCGGTGGCGTTTCGCGCTACAGCAACCCGCTCAGGCCCATCTGACCGGCCAGGGCGTTCAGCCGCTCCGCCGCGTGGGCCTGGGAGCGCTCGATCGCCTGGTTGATGGCCGCCACCAGCAGGTCCTGGAGCATCTCGATATCCCCGGCCGACAGCAGGGTGGGATCGATGGCGATCGAGCGCACCCGCTGGTCCCCCGTGATCACCACCGTGATGGCGCCGCCGCCGGCGGTCACGGTCAGGGTCTCCTGGGCGAGGGCTTCCTTGGTCTTCACCATCTCCTCCTGCAGCCGCTGGAGCTGCTGGAGGAGCTGCATCGGGTTGTCGGGCCAACGCGCCTTGCTCATCGGACGGCTCCTTTCGGCAGGAGAAGGTCGGGGTCCTGCTCGCGGCAGCCGGTCGAGTGGGGGCGCCGCTGTGGGATCCGGCTCACTCCTCCTCGACCTGGGCCCCGAGGTCCTCCACGGCCCGCTGGATCAACGGATCCTCGGTAGCGGGCCGCCCCCGTCGGGTCTTCCGGGCCACGATGTTTCGGATGACCACCGGGAACCCGAAGGTGTGGCTCAGGATATCCTCCACCAAGGCCTGGGCCTTGGTCCGCGGGTCCTGGAACTTGTCCCGCAGCAGTTCGGAGGGCCAGGCCAGGATGACGGTGTTCCCCTCCACGGCGTGGAGGGCGCAGGATTTCAGCAGCGCTTCGGTGGGGAGGCTTTGCGCCCGCACCGCTTTCAGGATGCTGGCCCAGCGCTCCCGGAGCGCCTCCAGGGTCAGCCCGCCCGTCGCCGCAGGGGGCGCCGGCGCGAGGCGGGCCGGGGGGCTGACCGCCGGGGAGGGAGCCGGGGCCGGGGAGGGGGCCGGGGCGCTCCGCGCGGCTTGTGCCTGCTGGCAGGCCAGCGCGGCCTCCACGAAGGCCAGCTCCAGGGCCAGCTGGGGCTGCCACGCGCTCCGGACGTCCGAGGCGGCGGTGGCGAACAGACGGATCAGGCGGGGGAGGGCCTCCGAGGGCAGCCGGCGGGCGTGCTGTTGGGCGGCCACCGTCTGTTCGGCGGGGAGGTCGAGGGCTTCGGCGTTCCCCCATTGGATCCACATCACCGCCCGCAGGTGCTCCACCAGCTGTCGGGCCAGCTGCTGGGGATGGGCGCCCTCCTCCACCGCGCGGGCGATCAAGGTCAGCCCGCGGGCGGTTTCCCCCTCCCCCAACGCCTCCACCACCTGGCTCACGAGGTCCCACCGCCCGGCCCCCAGGGCTCGCTGCACCCGCTCCACGGTGATCGGCTCCTCGTCCGCTCCCAGCTGATCCAGCAAGGTGACGGCGTCCCGCAGGCTGCCGGTGGCCTGGCGCGCGATCCATGCCAGGGCCTCGGGCTCGGCCGTTAGCCCTTCCGCGGCGACGATCTCCTCCAGCCGCCGGGCGATCTCCGCCGTGGTCAACCGGCGGAAGTCGAAGCGCTGGCAGCGGGAGAGGATCGTCGCGGGGATACGATGGGGCTCGGTCGTCGCCAGGACGAAGATGACGTGCGGCGGGGGCTCCTCCAAGGTCTTGAGGAGGGCGTTGAAGGCTTCGGTGGTGAGCATGTGGGCTTCGTCGATGACGTAAACCTTGTAGCGGGCCTCGCTGGGGGAGAAGCGGACCCGCTCCCGCAGATCGCGGATCTCATCGATGCCCCGGTTGGAGGCGGCGTCGATCTCGATGAGATCCATGAGGCGCCCCTCGTTGACCGCCTGGCAGATCCGGCAGCGATCGCACGGGCGTTCCTCGACGGGCTCGGCCGGGCAGTTCACCGCCTTGGCCAGCAGGCGTGCCGTGGTGGTCTTGCCCGTCCCCCGGGGGCCGGCGAACAGGTAGGCGTGGGCGATGCGCCCCAGGCGCAAGGCGTTGCGCAGGGTGCGGGTCACATGGTCCTGGCCGACCACTTCCTCGAACCGTCGGGGACGCCACTTGCGGTAGAGGGCGAAGGGCATCGGCGGCCGCGCTCCGGAGTCCGGTCGGTCTGGCGGGGATTATAAACCGAGGGCCGGGGGCCGGCAAAAGGGGGCAGCGCATCCCCGGGCTTGAACCGGCGAGCGGTTTACGCTACCATTAAATCTCGACTGTGGCTCCCCCCGGATCGGGCGTTGCGGCGCGCGGCCCTATTCCTGCCGGCGGGGAAGCAGGGCTTCGATCGGAGACCCTGAAACGGACGGGACATCGGTCATGGAGCTGGAGGAGAAGCCTCCCCTCTCACTGGACTCCCGGGTGTTCGTGGAGGACCGCTTGCACTTCTCCACGGTCGGGGCGGTGCGGACGGATCGGGGGTGGGTCTGTATTGATACGCCGGCGGATCCGCTCTACGCGGCATGGTGGCGGCGGACATTGCAAGCCATCATGCCCTTGCCCATCCTCGCCGTCATCTACACCGACGGCAACCGGGATCGGGTGCTGGGGAGCGCGATCCTGTTCGAGGGGCGCCCCGGCCTGGTCATCGCCCATCATCAGACCTTTGATCGGATCAAAGGCCACGGGGAGATCGGCCGCCAGCAGATGGTGGATACCCTGATCAACCTCGGCCAGAGCGAGTCGGCGGAGATCCTGGCGCGCATCCCGCTGATGCTGCCCAACTTCACCTTCTCGGATCGCATGATCTTGAACTTCGGGGGGCCGACCCTCATCCTGGAGCACGTGGATGGAGCCTCCCCGGGCCAGATCTGGGTGTGGATCCCGGAGCACGATGTCGTGTTCGTCGGCGACACGGTCGTCCTGAACACGCATCCGAACCTCAGCGAAGCCGACCTGGAGCGCTGGCTGGAGCAGCTCCGGCGGTTGGAGGCCGGGGAGGTGGCCCGCCGCGTGGTCCCCGGCCGGGGGCCGCTGGTGGACCCTTCCGGGGTGTCCCCGGTCGCGGAGTATCTGAAGGCGCTGCTCAAGCGGGTGGAAGCCCTGGCCGGGCTCCGCCGCAAGGTCGAGTTGGCCCCCATCGTGAACGAGTTCATGGCCTACTTCCCGGTCCCCGAGCACGACCGCGAGCGGATCCAGCGCCGCATCCGCATGGCCATGGAGCGCCTGTTGGAGCTTTACAGCGAGGGAAAGAAGGTGAAAGCCGGGAAGGCGACGGCCCCTAAAGCCCGGGCGCGCAAGAAAAGCAGGAAGTAACTGCGACGCTGCCCCGTTCCCCCTCCGAGCGGGCCATCCGCCCCCCGACGGGCGCCGGACGCCCGTTTTCCGGCGGGCACGTTGACAGCCGTGGGGGTTGACAACAGTCGCTGTTTTGATGAGCGTCCGTTTCGGCCGTGGATTGCTCCAACTGGGTTTGAAGGATGGGCGCTGGAGGCGATGGGATGCCGGTGATCCAGGGCTTCCGGTTCGAGTTGGACCCCAATCGGGAGCAGCGGGATCTCCTGGCGAGACACGTGGGGGCCGCCCGCTACGCCTACAACTGGGGCTTGGCCCGGTGCCGGGAGGCCCTGGCCCGCGGGGAGCGCATCCCCTCCGCCGTTGACCTCCACAAGCAGTGGAACGTCTACAAACGCGAACACGCCCCCTGGTGGACGGAAGTCTCCAAGTGCGCCCCCAAGAGGCCCTCCGGGATCTGGAGCGGGCCATCCGCAACTGGAAAGCAGGACGCGCGGGATTCCCTCGATTTAAGCGCAAGAAGAACTTTGCGGACAACAAGGCCCGCTTCACCGGATCCATTCGGGTGACTCCCCGGCACGTGCAACTCCTCCGCATCGGCAGAGTCCGCACCAAGGAGCGCACAGATAGGCTGTCGGCCACGGTCTCGCGGGTTGAAAGAAATGACGATGGATTCCAGAACGGTTTTTGCCCTCCCCCTTCGCCCTGTGTTAGGATAGACGTTGGATGGGTGAACTCCACGGCGAGGTGATTGAATGGCTTCCGCGATCCGTGAGACCATCCCGCTGGAGGTTGCCCCGGCCGCGCCGCCGCGCCCCACCCGACGCCCGGAGTGGTTGAAGGTCCGGGCCCCTCAAGGGGAGACCTACGAGTTCGTCCTGCGGCTGATGCGGAGCAAGCGCCTCCACACGGTTTGCGAGGAGGCCCGTTGCCCCAACATCGGGGAATGCTGGGGGCGTGGGACGGCCACGTTCATGATCCTGGGGGACGTGTGCACGCGGTCCTGTCGCTTCTGCGCGGTCAAGACCGGCCGCCCCCTGACGGTGGATTGGGAGGAGCCCGACCGGGTGGCGGAGGCCGTGCAGGCGATGGGCCTCTCCCATGTGGTGATCACCTCGGTCAACCGGGACGAGCTGCCGGACGGCGGGGCCACCCTGTTCGCCATGACCATCCGCCGGATCCGGGAGCGGGTCCCCGGCTGCACCGTGGAGGTGCTCACGCCGGACTTCAAGGGCTCCATCGAGGCCCTGCGCATCGTCATCGAGGCGCGGCCGGACATCTTCAACCACAATGTGGAGACGGTCCCCCGGCTGTTCAAGAAGGTGCAGCCCCAGGACCGCTACGAGTGGGCGATGGCCACCCTTTCCAACGCGAAGAAGCTGTGGCCGGAGTGCGTCACCAAGTCGGGGATCATGGTGGGGCTGGGGGAGACATGGGAGGAGATCATCGAGGTGATGAAGGATCTGCGGGCGGTGGGGGTGGACATCCTCACCATCGGCCAGTATCTCCAGCCCTCCCGCAACCATCTCCCCGTCGAGCGGTTCTACCGCCCGGAGGAGTTCGAGGCGCTTCGGCGCATCGGCTACGAGCTGGGGTTCCGCTGGGTGGAGAGCGGCCCGCTGGTGCGCAGCAGCTACCGGGCGGAAGCCCAGGCCCGTGCCCTCTCCCGGGTCCCCCGTCTGTAGGGCCCCGCGGAGGCCCACGACCTCGTCCCCACCCGCCGGGATAGAAAAGCGAAGCGCCGGGGGCCGCCATCCCCGGCGCTCGGCTAAAAGGAGGAGAAGAGGTTCCGCCCGCTGCTCGCTTCTAAGTGTAGCACGCCCCCATCCTCCGATCTGGACGCATGCTGGACGATTCCCCAACGCTTGCCCGACGCCGGATCCCCACCCGGCCGCCCCTGACCCGAGGGCGCCGCCCCGAAGGCCCCGAAACCTGCCGGAACGTAGCCCCTGTGGCATCCTCATGGGTGCGGGCCGTTTCGTCGGCTCGTGGAGCTGGGCGCGATAGAGGGGTGGATCCTCGGTCTGGGATACCCTGTTTCAGGAGCGTTCGCGATGGCGGTGGATCGGCTGGCGGTTCGCACGGAACGGCTGACGCGGGTGTATCGGGTGGCCCGGAAGCGGGGGCAGCCCCCCCAGGAGCGGGTCGCGCTGCACGGTGTGGATCTGGAGATCCGCCCTGGGGAGCTGTTCGGCCTGCTGGGGCCCAACGGGGCCGGGAAGACCAC